>Ga0315314_1003291_pt1 | contig 12709 bp, 11 predicted proteins | sample TDP9_MG_FD_203631 | JGI IMG/M metagenome (GOLD analysis project Ga0315314, IMG submission 203631) | Freshwater sediment microbial communities from Lake Towuti, South Sulawesi, Indonesia - TDP9 | ecosystem: Environmental > Aquatic > Freshwater > Lake > Sediment | place: Indonesia: South Sulawesi...
TACACCAGACACATCACCCAAGAGGGTGCAATCCAAAACCAAATAGCCTGCTTCATTAACTATTTGAGGGAAAAAAAATGTTTCGTCATGACTTTTTAAAAACGGGCCTTCTGTGACATTTACTACATCTAAGATTGCCGCGTTCCATCTTAATTTCAATTCCCAGCCATACAAGTCAATAACGTTTGAGATGCTTATGTTAATGGTAAAGTTTTGACCTAATGTTCCACTAATCGTCTGTGGGTCTATATATACCATTGTTGATGGGGTAGGTCTATTCGTAACCATGTAAAAAATTACAAAGGCAATTACTATAATCAAGATGGCAAGACAAGAAAGAATTATAATGGTTTTCTTTTTCATCTTACTAACCAGCGTCTTTAGTAACTTCTCCTATATTAATAAATGTTAGTTTAAATTGTTGAGAAGTTTTCTTTGAAATCTTCTTAGAGAGAACAACTGCTAAAGTTGTGAGAATCAGGAGAATGATGAGAATGGTGGTGCTTGGAATTTCTGGGGTTATGTTAAAGAAGCCATCAATGGTTATATGTTCAATCGGCATAGATATGCGCGGTTCCCTGTCCGGCGGGGGATAGTCATAAAGTTGGGTTTCTGCTAAATCGAATTTGGAATCTCCAGGATTGATGGCGTTGAACGTGATTCTCACGATGTTTCCGCTACCGTTAAAAGAAGGTGCAGGGACATAAGACATGGCTGCAAGCGTATATTTGCCTTCTCGAGTTGAATTTTCCACAATGTAAATGGGGTTGTACAAAACTCCATCTGCTTGCCCGAGGCGAATATCTATATTTTCCAGTTTAAGAAGGAAGGAATTCCAATAAAGGGTAACTTCAACGCTATACAGATTTTGGACATCGATAACTTTTATGTTGATTGTGAATGTTTCACTTACGTTAGCAGAAATTGTGTCTGGGTCAACTTCTACAATGGTTTCTGGAGCTGCTTGGACAGTGTTAGTTTGAATTATAGAAGGCATTAGGAAAATTGAAGCAAAAAGCAGAAATGGAATGATATAGGATGCTACAGAACGTGTTTGCCTCATTATGTATCACTTATTTATCTTTTTCAACCAGACTTACTATCTTGGCTCTTCCCTTCTTGTATCTGCTAACTATGCCTTTATCTTCCAAGGCTGCCAGAAGCTGACTAACTTTGGCCTTCGAAAATTTGCATTCATCAACAATTCTAAACTGATACAAGCTACCACCTGAAGATTTGAGCAATTTAACAATTTTTTCCTCATCACTCTCAATTCTAAGAGGACTTGGAAGCTCAGGCCTTTTCGCCATTTCTTTTTCTCTTTTTTTATGACGTTTAAATGTGTAGAAGCCTATCGAAGACCCAGACGCTATCGCAACCAAGCTCACAATTAAAATTGAGTTCTGTTGTAGAAACTCTAGAAATCCAGGAGTTGATGTTTTCTCCTTCAGTATGATAATCGGCGGTTCATTGGTAAGGTCATTGGTTCCCACCCACCTAAGTGTTTGATGGGAGTCGTCTCTTTCATATGGCTGTGGTGAAACTGTTTCGACAATGTATTCTGATGGATATTTTATGTAAACTTCACCGTCACCGTAAAGTTGAAGAAAGAAGTTTTCAACTTGGAATACATCACCAATTATAATTTTTTCGTTTTCAGTTTTGCTGAAATTTTCCCAAATGAACTTGTATTCAACCAAAACGTAAGACCCAGAGGGAGTGAAAGACATCGACTCGACTTCGGCAGTCATTTCTCTGGCTGTTTTGTTTTTTGCAGCTTCCACTAATGATGCGACTCTATTTTGGAATTCTTCCCACGTGTCAAGAGAAGCGTTAATGTCTACAACTTGAATTATGATCCAATTAGCTGACCCATTGCTATTAATTTGAATTGTATAGTCGATTTGGCCTTCGCTGTATACTGTTCTGTACGGAATTATGGACAAAGCAAACGAAACCATAATGATTAAAACGTGAATTCTCATCAGCGTCTTCACGAGAAAGAATACGTTTTGGCTATATTTAAGAAATATTACGACCGTAGAATATACTTTTTGAGAAAAACTTCTTTCCACGTTAATGGTGAGAATTTTACTTTAGCTCTGATTTAGAGGAGAGTCTAATCTAGGTGACTACTGTTAGGCATAGTAAACTTCATTAAGTATGGGCAATATTTTTGGTTTAAAGCCTAAAATAAACAGAAATAAACTTTATTGAACAAAAATAAACGCAATATAAGAGTATAAACTGCAAACAGGCTCAGAAATGCTTTTATTCAACTTTTATCATAAGATTTTCAGAAAAATGGAGTGGAACGAAATGAAGAAAATGACTGTTGCAATCTTGTCTGCATTGTTGGCGATTGGCAGCTTTAGTTTCGTCATTAACGCTGGTGCAGATTATCAGGTTCAAGGCACATGGGTGCATATGCGCGGTATAATCACTTATTGGGGTACAGACCGCGTCTTCGGCCTTATTGGTGCACACGCTGGAATGGTGAATAAGAATGGTTCCTATCACGAATGGGCGAGAGTACACGCAATTTGGTCGTATGACTGCCCAAGACTGAACTGTTCAGGACCACCACCGCCACCACAAAACTTCACATTCACCTTTTACGCCGCTAAGCTGGTTGAGACTACAGAGGTAGCGTTTAACTATTCGGGCTACGCCTTCTACATATCGGGTTTGTGGAACGTCGTCAAGATAACTACGACCATAACTGTCATTACAGACGAAACTGGTCAGATCATAAGCATAGACGTCAACCATTATATTGAGCCAGTGGTCATCAACGCAACAGGCGAGCTAGGCATCTTGGTTCCCCCTCCCCTGTTGCGATTCGAGCTTAGCATAGAGGGCATAGAAACGCTTAGGGGTTTCGTGGCATTGTGGGTCATCAAACACATTGAGATTAAAATTTGCGACATAAACGATGATGGCAAAGTTGACATATTTGATCTAGTAAAGGTGGCAAAGATATACCGCACAGTGCCTGGATTATTCAAATACGAACATCACATGGACTTTAACTTTAACGACCAAATAGACCTAGGCGACTTAACAACGGTTGCCGCCAATATAGAAGGATAAACGCAAAAACCCTCCTTTTTCTTTTTTGAAGTAAAGCACATTAATGACGATTACTAATGGTTATTGGAGAGAGAGGGGAACCTTTGAAAAAAATCACAATCAAAAAGAGCAATTCTATACGCTTTTTCTCCACGTTACTTCTATTCTCGATTTTGACTTTTGGGTTGGTCTTCGTGCATCCCGTTCATGCTGTTACTCCAACAGTGAGCGTATATCCCTCAACAGTTACAGCCAGTGCAGGCCAGAACTTCAGTATAGACATAAGAATAGCCAACGTTTTTGACCTCTACGGTTGGGAGTTCAGGTTAGGATGGAACTCCACTCTTCTAGATGCCGTTAACGTCACCGAGGGAACCTTCCTCAAGCAGGGCGGCAACACCTTCTTTGCTAATAAGACAAACAATACGGAAGGCTACGTCCTTGTTGACTGCACGCTTCTGGGCGCTGTGCCCGGGGTGAGCGGCAGCGGAACACTTGCAACCGTCGAGTTCCACGCAGAAGTCCCAGGACAAAGCGTTTTAGACCTCTATAACACGATACTCATCAACCCACTCGAACAACCGATCCCTCACACAGCCAACGACGGCAACGTCACTACTGGACCATCCCACGATGTAGCCGTCATAAGCATAGCCTCACCAACCACGGTACTTCTTGGCCAAGCCATACACATCAACGTGACCGTTCAGAATCAAGGCGGCTATGCAGAAAGCTTCAACGTCACTGTCTACTACAACTCAACAGTCATCGAAAAACAATCAGTATCCTTAGACATCGGAGCTTCCACAAACCTTACTTTTACATGGAATACAACGGGAATTAACAAAGGAGACTATACAATATCAGCTGAAGCCAGCGTGGTTCCAGGCGAAACAGACACAACAGACAACACTAAGGTGGCAGATAGCATGGTCACTGTATTGTCTTTAGGGCATGACGTTGCCGTTAAGGGCGTTACTCCCTCCAAAACCGTTGTGGGACGAGGATACCCCTTATCAATCTACATAACTGCCAAGAATTACGGCACCTTTACAGAAACATTCAACGTCACATCTTACGCCAATTCAACCATCATTCAGACACAAAACGTTGCCCTAGCAAGCGGAAACTCCACAACCATAACCTTCACTTGGAACACAACAGGCGTTTCATGCGGCAACTACACCATAGGCGCCAATGCCACCATAGTTCCAGGCGAAACATACACAGCCGACAACACCTACACAGACGGTTGGGTTGTAGTCACGGTTGTAGGCGACGTGGACGGCAGTGGCAGGGTTGAGTGGGGGGACCTTGGTCTCCTCGGGCTAGCCTACGGGTCCACGCCAGCATCCCCTAACTGGAACCCAAACGCCGACTTCGACGCTAGCGGAAAGGTTGACTGGGGGGACCTTGGCACCCTCGGACTGAACTACGGTAAATCCTGCTCATAGTATGGGGAGAAACAGTTGAAGAAGCAATAAACAGATTCTTTCCTCTCCATCCCCTTAATCAAATAGATGACAAACCAAACAAAACATCTAAATCCAACAGGCAGATACATGAACACAATGACCCCTGACATCCAAAACAAAGTACGCGTAGGCTTGGAAATTCACACCCAACTAACCAGCCTAAAAACCAAACTCTTTTGTTCATGCTCCTCCGATTATAGGGGAAAAGACCCGAACACGCTGGTTTGCCCAGTTTGCTTCGGAATACCAGGAGCCTTACCAGTCCTCAACAAAAAAGCAGTTGAGTTCTCGGTGATGGCTGCCCTAGCCCTAAACTGCAAGGTATCGAAACGCATGTTCTTTTTCAGAAAAAATTACTACTACCCAGACATGCCGAAGAACTTCCAAATATCCCAATACGACAGAGCAGGAGGAGTCCCCCTGGCTGTTGACGGCTTCCTCCACATTGACATCAAAAGAAAAAGGAAGAAGATTCGACTCAGCAGAGTTCACTTGGAAGAGGACCCCGGAAGACTGGTTCACCTAGGACCCATCGATCAGTCGCCCTACACCCTCGTAGACTACAACAGAGCAGGCATAGCCCTTCTGGAAGTTGTCACGGATCCAGACCTTAATTCTCCTAAGGAGGCAAGGATTTTCCTCCAGAAGTTGCGGTCTATACTGGAACATCTAGAAATCTTTGACGGAGGCTTAGAAGGCGCCATGAGATGCGACGCCAACATATCCATAGCCGGTGGAACCAGAGTTGAAGTCAAGAATATCTCCTCTTTCAAGGAAGTGGAACGCGCCCTATCCTTCGAGATTATGAGACAAAAGGACTTGGTGGAAAAGGGACTTGCAGTTGAACGCGAAACAAGACACTGGGATGAAACTCGTCGAATAACCATCACGCTACGCACCAAGGAGGAGGAACATGACTACAGATATTTCCCAGAACCAGACCTAGTTCCAATCGCAATCACCAACGATTTCATTGAAACGGTTAAGGATCAGATGCCGGAACTGCCAGAAGCCCGGATACAACGTTTCGTAGCCGCCTACAATATCCCACAATACGACGCCGAAGTCTTGGTGAGCGACAAGGCTATGGCAGACTTTTTTGAAAGATGCGTAGAGCTGTACAATAAACCAAAGGAAATTGGCAACTGGTTGATGAGCGACCTTTTGCGCTACCTTTACGAAAACAACCTCGAGCTCCCAGAATCAAAAATCACTCCAGAACACCTTGTTGAAATGATTAGGCTCATCGATGAAGGGGTTATAAGCGGAAAAATCGGTAAGAAGGTTCTTCCCGAAATCATATTGACTGGGCGGCATCCCATGGAAATCGTTGAAGAAGAGAGGTTAGTAAAGATAACTTCCCGTGAAACCCTTGAAAAGATCGTGGACAGAGTTTTTGTAGAGAATACCAAGGCTGTTAGAGATGCACTTGTCGACGAAAAGGCTGTTCATTTTCTTGTGGGGCAAATTATGAAGGAAACAAAGGGGAAGGCTGATCCCCAACTAGCCAACCAAATTATACGGGAAAGACTGGAGACCATAAAAGGAAAGAACAGCCCTAAGTAGAAGCCCCTTCAACAAAAAAGAGGCGTTTTGTGAAATTGAAAGGTTTTCAGCATTATAGTATGATCAAGTGGAGGGGCACGCTCGCACTGACGCATCCGTGGCTTGTCTGCTGGATTGCAGAGACCCCTAACGTGTAGGTGCCGGATGCTGCCTGATTCTCGACTGATAACGTCAAATTCATAGTAATCGAAGAGTTTGCTTCCACACTAATTTCAGTTGTTTCGATTTGACCGAAGTAGGCTACAATCCCCGGCGGTAGTTCGGGCGGACCTATCAACATAACTTCACCCCAACTGGGCACATGATCCCATGGTCCGACGACCAATAAGAGGTCAACTCTCTCGGTGGAGTAAATCATAACCGTTATGTTCACGGATTCTCCTTTGGAAACCGTTATCTCACTGGTGTTCAAGGAAAGGTCGAACGGAATGGAGCTCAATTCCGGAATGAGCGTGGCATTCTCGGGAGGCTGAGGACGCTGAGGAGGTTCTCCAATTTGTGAAGGTTCTATTGGTACAACATTAAATCCCTGCGTAGCAAAGGCCATTAAAATGCCGCTTGCAATAACAGCTGCAAATGCAACTATGGTCCAAACTTTTATACGCTTCATATTAACCACCTAATCTGACATCTTGATGTAGTCAATGTATATGTAGTACCAGCCGCTATAAAAGTCTGAAACCGCGTTGCCAGCAACATCATCAGCGCCGCCAACAGCAACCGTATAAGCCTTTGCTGTTACGGCGTAGTATCCGCTCCCTTTTTGTGGAGATATCCATTTAGAGATGGATCCATCATAGAAGATCTCTTGATTTGGATAATACACTGAATCCCAAATCCAGTGGTACTGGCCCACCTGCTCCCACCCAATTCCTAATTTAAGATAATAGACGTATAGCACAATATGTAGAGAAGATATCGCTGCCCCGCTTACGCTGAGTTTTCCATAAAAACCGCAATACAAGCCAATCTTAAAGTCGTCTTCCTCATATACTTCAGGGGAATTCCCCGGTGGTGGGTCCATATTGAACTTCGCATATGCTATCTTTTCAGCACCTATACCTGATGCGTCCCAAGAATAAGCCAAAACTAGTCCTGTCGACTTGTCAGCATATATACAAACCTTTGCAATAGCAAATTCAGGGTATTTGTACCACGTTATGCAATAACCATTCTCAGGATACGTGCCTTGATTCTCATAAGGCGGCCAAGCATAGTAGAGATTGTAATCTGGAGTAATAAGCTGTGCCAGGTCAACCCAAGCCTTGAAGTTAGGCTTTCCATGTATGATAACTGCGATGTCAGAGGTGGTCGAAGGCAGACCCACTACCTTAACATACACGTTATACCACTTGATTTCCGTAGGAGCAATCCAGGAGCCATTCATCTGCCCGGCATTTTGGCCATAGTTGTATATGTAGTAGATTTCTGCTCTCGCATTGTTTTGTGAGCCGTCTGGCGCAACCGACTCAGGGTAGAAATAGAAGCTGAACTTAACGGTCTCTCCAGCTAAGGCCATAACAACATCGCTGTCTAGCCACTGCCACATTTGGTAGTCGCCTCCTCCGCTGGTGTACCAGGAGTATGAGCCGTCGAGGCGATTGGCTGTTCTCCCGAAGTGCATGCCGAGTATGCCAAGGTCCTCCCAAGTAACCTTTCCACTTCCGTCCAAGTCGGCATCTGGGTTCCAGTTGGGGTCTCCCGGCTTAGACCCGTAAGCAGCTCCCAGTAGACCTTGATCCACCCAATCGCATTTTCCGCTGCCGTCTATGTCACCTGGAACCTCCCGGTAGCCACCTTCGTGACTAATCGGTTTGTTAGTCGTCCAGTACTGACACTTAAACACCCCACCACAAGGATAGGGCGGACCATAAGCGCGCTTTTCAAAGCTCCAGTTCTTTACCAGCTCTCCACCCGCCTTGACGCAGGATGGAAACAAAGTCACCAAGAAAAGGCCGGTCATGATTACTACAAGTGCTAACTTCCGTAAGACATAAATTTTCAGGAACAAAATACAGTTACCCGAATTATTTTTTTTTTTGTCAAAAGATGTATTTAAAATTTACTGGACGTTTCAGAATAATTATAGAGATAATAACAAAACATGCATTGCTCTAAGACTGATGTTTCTTCCAAAATTTATAGTTCTTTTGTCAAACTATATTAGTTATTTCCACATAAAGTACAATAAACATGACGTAGAGAAGATTTACTCGTAACCAGAAATAGCATCCTCTGTAGTAAAATGTAAGTTTTATATTAATGGAAGCATATAAAAGAGTGTGCTGATTAATTATGAAGACGAAATTTGTATTATTGACTTTGGTTTCGGTTTTCTTATTGTCTGAAGTGATTGTGACATCATCAGCCCAAGAGAGAACAGTCGGCGTTAGTGTTGGTGACTGGTTTAAGTATGGGGACATTAATGTTAGCTGGAGCTCTAACGATCCAAATGCAACATTTCCGCCTCCTGGTAGACCATGGTTGGAGGAAATTAATGAGACAGAATGGATGCTGATGTCAGTTCAAAATATCCTTTACACATGGATATCCTTTCAAACCATAAAGCATTTCAAAGACGGAACCGAGAAAACTGAGAATGGCTCTATAAACATAGACACCGGAACTGGCGATATGATCTACAGAGCTATTTCAGCTAATCTTAACGTGAATGATACTCTATACACTTCTGGTCTCGGTTCTACTATGAAAATAAACGAGACGGTAGCCAGAACTTACCCGGATGGCGAAAGGGAAACAAATCACCTAAACATGACACGGGAATGGAACATTACACGATACATAGATTCATGGACAATTAATGGGACAGCGTACGAGTTCATAAATTATTACTGGGACAGGTCAACTGGAATTCTTGTTGAACACTCATACGAAGAAATTGAGGAAGTAGGAGAGTACCTAACAACCCTGTCGATGTCGTATAGAATTACCGAGTCAAATGTTTGGACAGTACCAGAGTTTCCAACATGGACATCAATGCTACTGATACTCATCGTGCTTACAGTTGCCATAGCCATCTACAAACGAAGACTACTCAAAACACCAATCCACTGAAGAAAAGGCGGTTCACTTTCTCGTGGGGCAACTCATGAAAGAAACAAAGGGGAAGGCTGATCCCCAACTAGCCAACCAAATTATACGGGAAAGACTGGAGATCATAAAAGCCGAGGAAACTCCTAAGTAGAAGCCCCAACTTTTTCTTCCCCCTCCAATAAGTACGCAAAGAGAATAATGCCCATTGCGAGGCAAGCTAGACCGAGAAGGAGCGAGATGATGTGGGGGAAAGCCAGTTTTTCAAGAATATAAGGCAGGTACGTGGGTCCTCCAAAAGTAAGGAAGGCTGCAAGAAGCGTTAACAACCCCCGCAAAAATCTTTCCTTACCCGCTTTCGCCATAGGTGAAACCTCGTTTGCGAATAGTACGTTATGTTTCTCTCTTAACGCTTTCCATAAACTTTCTCAGAGATCCGCTTTCACCTCTGCCCCCAGCGTCTTCATTAAGAATTTGAAAACGGAAAGGGCTGCTCCCCGATCGGCTTTAAAACCTGTTGTTGCGCCTAGCAAGCATAAGCCTTCTAACCCGCGTTCTTTTGCGAGACCCAACAAGAGGCCTGTGGCTCCCATGATCCTCCCCTGCCCATAGAGTATGGCGCCTTTGTCCATGTTTTCGGCGGCGAGTTTCTCGGAGGTGGCGGCTACGTAGACTTCTCCTTTGGGGCGTGACGCGGGCACGCCGCCCATTGTAACGATGAACTTGCACCCGTATTTTTCTGCGAAGTCTAGGATTTGGTCGCAGAGTTGGTAGTGGGCTTTTATATCTTCTAGGGAGGGCTGGGTGTCTCCGGTTAAAATGATGAATTGGTTTTTGTTGGTTGAAGAAGTGAAGAACTCGTAGCGGGGTGGCCGGCATACTCCATTCCTATTCACGATTACGTAGTCTGGAAAGGAGGGCGAGTACAGCTCAGCGAAACGTTTGGCTTTAGTATACTCGATTAGGAGACGGGCGGCGATTTTTCCAACGTTTCCGAATCCTGGGAGTCCCTCTACGAAGACTGGATTGTCTAGTTTTGGGTGGAACAGGTGACGGAACTGTAGTTTGTCCATGGACATTCCTAACCATAACTGGACGCGATGAACTATAGGCTTTTCGCATAGCTTTCGACTATATTTTTAGTTCCATTGCAGTTTGAAGGAACTTTTCCACGAACTTAGGATAGATGCAATTGTAAACCTCACAATTTTCGGGAATCGGGGTTATTTTCTCGGTAACCTTAACCATAGCGGCAGTGGCTTCATGAATGGTTTTATGGAGTCCGACTCCGTAACTCGTTAAAATCGCAGCCCCAAGTGCAGAGGCGTCTTCTATAACCCTTGTCAACACGATGGGCTTTCCAGTTATATCAGCTTGTATTTGCCTCCAAAGGGCTGACCTAGCACCACCACCATCAACCCTTATTTCTGAAACCTCTATACCTTGACCCCCCATCACTTCAATAAAGAAGTTCATACCGTATCCAGTGCTTTCAAGAATGGCTCTGGCAAGGTGAGCCTTTGTATGGCTGAAGGATAAGCCCCAAACTATGCCGCGGGAAAACATAAACAAGGGTATTACAATCAACCCGTCTGAACCTGGTTTAACAGAGACCGCTTCCAAATTAATTATGTCGTAAGGATCTACTCCCACAGATCTTGCCGTTTCCACCTCTTTCAAAGAAAACTGATCTCTAAACCACCTGTAAATGAGACCTGAACCTGGCAAAACAGCCTCAAAAGCCCACTTATTTGGAATCACGTGTGGAATGCTGAAAGTCCTAGTCAGTGGATCGTAGAGGTCGAAGAGGGGTTCGTCAATAACGGCATTAATGAAAGTGCCTGTACCCGTTGTAGCTTTAATTATTCCGGGAGGTATAGCATTCAGCCCCAATACAGAGCATTGTTGATCTCCGCCACCCACTACAACAGGCGTCCCAGCAGTTAATCCAACTTCACTGGCCGCTTCTGGTAACAGTTCGCCAGCGATTTTACCCGCTGGAAGAAGCGACGGGAGCTTTTCGATGGGTATTTTCGTGGCGTCAGAAAGTTCATCAGACCATTTAAGCTTTCTTATATCTAACGGGCCATAAGCTGAATTGGTGAAGTCGCTTACAAAGTTGCCCGTAAGCTTGTAGTATATGTAGGCATCAACCGTAATGAACTTGTATGCCTTCTTGAAAATGTTCGGTAAATTGTCCTTCAGCCACAAGATTTTGTAGGCTTCGACTCTTTGCGGGTACTGCCCAGCTAAAGCATCAGCGGAAGGGGAGCTTCGGGCATCCGTCCACGTCATGGCGGGATATAAGACTTCAGCATTTTTATCCACTGGCGCAACGGTCGCCCTCTGGGTTGTCACCCCAATTCCAGCGACAGCCTTTGGATCGATTTTGGATAAGTCAAAGGCCTTCTTCGCCGACGTTTTAATGGCCGTCCACCAGTCTTCGGGATTCTGTTCAACAATCCCAGGTGAAGGAGTTTGTGTTGGATATTCTTGGTAGGTCTTCCCCACAATGGACCCGGAAGCATCGAATATAATCGTTTTTGCAGCGGTTGTTCCAACATCGAAAACGACTAAATAACGTTTTTCGCTGTCCATCATAATCCCTTCGCCTTGATTTATTAGCTAACCGAATACACCTTTAAGTTTTAGGGCATATAAAATGGTACGAATGATGCGGTGAAAGAGAATGGTAGCCGAACCTTCAAAAGAAACCCGCCCTAACTCCTCACACCCACCAGATACTTTTCTAAGAGAAGTTGAAAAGGTAGTTGGCCGTGCGGATTTAAAAATGAGCGAAGGCGAACTGGTAGCCCACTCGCGCGATTTTTGGTTGCTTCCACAAGTTTGGTTTGCAAAGGGAAAAATTCCCGCCCTTCCTGGAGCTGTCGCCTACCCCGAGAACACGGAGGAAGTTGTGGAGATCGTCAGGCTCTCGGCTAAGCATAATGTGCCCCTTGTTCCGTATGGTGGGGGTACAGGAGTGGTTGGTGGGGCAGTTCCCGTATCCGGTGGTTTGGTGGTGGACCTCAAGAAAATGAACAAAATTTTGGAAGTCAACGATGAAAGTCTCCTCGTCAGTGTGCAGGCTGGAATTAACGGATGGAGATACGAGGAAACTTTAAATCGCTTGGGCTACACAGGAGGCCATATACCCCAATCTCTGCCTTCTTCAACTGTTGGCGGATGGATTGCCTGTCGAGCTGCCGGCCAATTCTCAACGAAGTACGGAAAAATCGAGGACCTCGTGGTAGGCATCGAAGCCGTTATGCCGGACGGAAAAGTAGTGAAGTCAAAAACGGTACCCCGTTCTGCTACAGGTCCCCGCCTTGAACAACTTCTCTTAGGAAGCGAAGGCATCTTAGGGATAATCACCGAGGCCACGCTGCGCATTTTTCCATTTCCCGAAAAACGGGTTTTGCTTTCTTTTGCTTTTGAGGGGGTGGAAAGGCCCCTTGAAGCTGTGAGGAAGATTTTGAGAAGAGGCTTTCGCCCAGCGGTCATCCGTATCTACGACGAAGCGGAAGTGCGTCTGCACTTTAGGA
>Ga0315314_1003292_pt1 | contig 12706 bp, 8 predicted proteins | sample TDP9_MG_FD_203631 | JGI IMG/M metagenome (GOLD analysis project Ga0315314, IMG submission 203631) | Freshwater sediment microbial communities from Lake Towuti, South Sulawesi, Indonesia - TDP9 | ecosystem: Environmental > Aquatic > Freshwater > Lake > Sediment | place: Indonesia: South Sulawesi...
GTTTGTTTCTGATTGCTTTTTATACACAACCGGTCGTTTCTCTGGTAAACGTCACTGAGGCAGGCTGTATAAACATAGTGTTTACAAGGGCTTAACCGACGGATCGTTAGAAATTTCTCCGTTTCTACTAAAACCCCAAATGGGCCGGCAAGCAGGATAGTATGACGCTTAGCAGACTGAAACAAAGGAGGCGCCAAAATGACCAAGAGAAGCAAGCTCAGCTGGGTTGGAATGTTTATCGTTCCATTTTTAATCTTTCACAGTTCGCTAGAGGCACAGGAAACTAAAATCGCAAGTTTGAGGGTAGATTGGCCGACCGGCCCCTTGGTTGATGTCGAGGTCTCACCAATCCCGGCATCCGAAAACCGTCTCAACTATGACGCCATATCGGGGAGGTTGGAACTCAGGGATAATGAGGTGATCTCAATAATACATGTTGAGTTTATCAATCGATCCGGTGTTGATATGACTACAAAGCTTGGTGAAATTGTTGCTGTGACCGGAGACTTAAGACGCGTATTCCGGGCATATCTACATGAAAATCCAGCGACCGGAAATCAAATGTATCAAGTCCCCGATTGGAAATTGCCTTTAACTATACCTGCCAACGACAACAAAGTGGGGCTTCGGTTGGTGTTCCTCATAGAAAGCGGAACTAGCGGCGCATTCGAACGCTCTCTGAATATCCATGTATGCTTCAGCCACGGTGAGTTAGATGGCCTATACCACACCATTGCTATTGGCAAAAGTGATTCAAAGAAGGTTTTGACAATTGAAACCACCTCAGAACGCAAACCGGACAAGTATAGCGGCGGAGAGGTGACCCGTTCTTCCGATTTTGTTCTCAGTGATGGTTTCACTGCCGAAAAGGCCCGCAGCTTAGTTCTTCCATCAGACCCTAGGACGCCAAAGGGTCCGTCAGCCTTCATAGAGAAGCTGCTAGGGCTTAAGGGCAATGATGACTTTCCATGGTGGTACGGTGTGTCTAAAGCCATCGAGAGGGCGAAATTCGACTACTATGTGGCTATGCGGTTCGTGGATACGCTCAACGGATACCTCGAGAGGTATCCGTCGGGGCTAGCACGCACCAGCATCTGGACGGAGGACATTCGCTCAATCCTTGCCGTTACGGAGCACCGGATATACTGGGCCTCAGAGGGATATGGGATACTCAGTCTTCCGCACAATGTTTCAGAATGCCTGCTCTATGTGGCATCAGAGTCGCTGTCTTATGGGTTAACCCCAAGCGACCTGGCGCCGAAACCAGGCGCATACACAGTTAGCCATAGCTCTGAGCCGGAATACATAGTCGAATGCCGGGGATGCAGTGTCAAGGTTAGGGGCAAAGGTGGCGATTACACCATAGAGGTAACGACGATAGACGGGAAAGTTATTCCGATGCTTTACAATCGTTACTAGGTTTGACTATTTACCTAAGGAGGCGGAAAATGCGCACCTTTATCATCAACGTTCTGTTCCTCATTGGTATAATACTCATATCATTCGCGGCCAAGGGAGAAGTCGGAGAGAAAGGCGCTAATGTCAAAGGTAGTGTCCAAGGGTCTGTTGGCATACCTTATAGACCGCAGCAGGCTGAAAAGAATGAGCCTAAGCCCATAGAGAACATACTTAAATACGTCAAAGGCTGGAGGATTTCATCTGAGAATAAATTCTATAACTACTCGAAGGTCTATATCGTAGATCAAAGAAGCTGGCTAAAGCCAAGAACAACCAAGTATAGGGTCATAGGTCCTACACTCAAAAGCGACGATATATTCAATATCTTGGAGGGATTAACAGAAAACGAGCGTCTCAGAAACGTTGAAAAGAAGAGCGATGATATTTATAGTCTGATACTCTTGGATGGACTTGAGATCAGGGAAAACGGAAGAAGCAGTATTATTGACCTTAAATCGGATTGCCAGTTTCTCATAAGTCAAGGTGAGACGACACCCACAATGCCACGCCGATTCATCTTTACTGGCAAATGTCAAAAGGAAGGAGGCACCTTCGCAGGGGTAATGCTCGTTTTTACGTGGGATTACTTCAAGTTTGACGACCAAAATTTCTACTGGCTGCCTGTCGATATAAGGATTGAGATTATAGCGATGAGGAGAGGGCGTCAAGTCAAACTTACAGAGAACTGGAAACTTGTAGCTCTTCGGGAGGGGTACGAGGACAGCAGCGTTGGCGAAATAGATGTTGTCACTGAAACAAACATGAGAAAGGTAAACGCAAAGTCTGATTAATCCCTCGGCATCAGGTTAATGGGTTTGGCTAACCGAAACCTATAACCACAAAACTGCAGCAAATGGGAGGTAAGAAATGGGCTACAGTAAGAGTATACAACAAGTCATAGCAGAGAGAAAAAGGGAACGTAAATTTGCCTGTCAGCTTCTCATGCTTTCAACCATTGTGCATTTAGTGGTTCTCTTGATCCTAATACCTGTCAAACTCTCGTGGGAAAATATCAAAATAAGAGAGAAGCCGATGGTAGTAACGATCACGAAGCCATTAGAAAGCATAGAACCTATCAAACGTGCTGCCCCACCAGAGCCACATATCAGACCTCGTCCTAAAGAGGTCGCGAAAAAGGAACTTATACAACCCGCATCCAAGATAGATGCAAGGGAGAAGCCACAAAGAACCGAGCTAATTAAACCCGATGAATTAAATCTCGTAGAATTGACGAAAAGTCCCAAAAGCCTACCGGATACAGATTTGATAGACCCTCAATTTTTCATCAACGCTGGAAATAATAAATCTCCAGGACCCGTGGCAGATGCAATGCCTATTCCCGAGTTTGAAACTGGACAGGGGGCAAGTGGAAAATCATCTTCCATTACAACAGCTATAGCTTTGATATCTCCTTCTGAGTTCTCGACGACGGAAATATCGAAACCTGGCCGGCAGACGAAAGGTTCGGGCAATTCCTTTACAGCCGATGAATGTACAGTACCTGTCCTCCTCAATAAGGAAAATGTCAGGATCCAAAGTCCGGAGCCAGGAGGACCGTTTAGAGAAGTCATCATAGAACTGTGGGTTAACGAAGAAGGCAAACCGGAAGACGTGAGTGCATGGTATCCTAAGCCGCCCTATAATGAAGTAACAAAGCGCTATGTTGATGCTGCTGTGGAAGCAGGCAAGAAATACTTATTTCGTCCTGCCATGAAAAACAATCTTCCAGTAAGGGTGCTGATCAGGATTCCGATCCAATTCAATATTAGAATGGAGGCTTCAGAGACCGCGATCTGAAAGAGGTAAGTTATTCCAACACTCTGTCGAGACTCTGTCAAGGTGGTCGAAAATGATGACAAGGAATAAACTGCTGGCTCTAGGAAACTTTGGATTGTTCTAACACCTTTTTTCATTTTGATAAATAAAGTTCGACATTTTATGACGTTTTTCTGATTGACAGCCAGATAGAGAGGAAGTATACTGCGTTGCTAATGCGGCTGGGTTGTGCTGGCTGAACTCACCGATCACCTCCGAAGTTTTAGCTGGTTTGCTATATTTTCTGGGGTTGTGAATGCGGGTTAAGCTTGAAGTATGGTCAAAACAGGCATCTGGCCAATCTCGATCCTGGCAAAAAGGGGTCCTAAATCTTTATTTCCATAAGAGACGCGCATTTTGCAGAGCCATTGACTACTAAAATTCAAAACATTTGCTGTCTGGTATGGCAGAGGTGCATAGTAATATGACAGAAAGACCGCAGGAAAGCGTGAGGAGAGGTGGGAATATGACGAGATATGCGAGGCTTACTTTTGAAAAACTATTAAAACAAAGGGATCCTGTGTTGTGGAAAAGAATAGACGTGATGAAGTATGATGCTGAGCATAATTGGCTTCGTCCCCTTGGCAAAAATGGCTTCGAACATTCCGAGAGAGTAGAAGAGTATCTAAATCGGTTGGTCCCAGATGACATAAAGGAGGGATTCGATCCAGGGGAGATCTTTGTACTGCTCTGCTCAGTATATCTTCATGACATCGGGCTCAGAAGAGGGAGAAAGGATCATGAGAGGATTGGCCATGAGGAGATTTTGAAAAACTTTAGGGAATATGGACTTAGCGATAAGTTTCAAGGTGAAGCAGTGGCCACAGTATGTTATGGCCATGCTTCGGAGAAGGAGTATCCAATTAGTAATATCCCACGTAGGTCCGGCGTGGCTTCATTAAGCGGCGAACCTCTGGATCTTCAGTTCCTAGCTGCTCTGCTTCGTCTGGCAGACGAGATCGATAATGCCTATACTCGCGTAATTGGTTTCCCTGATGAGAAAGAAAGCATGCGTCACCTTGTTAAGTTTGTGGACATTGATATAGAACACTGGTCGATATGTTTCCAAACCAAGCCGGAAAATATTGATGAGTGGAAAAAACTGGTGGGTATGCGCAATTATACTCAAGAACGGCTCAATGAGATAACATGGGTGCTCGAACGCAGGAATTTGCTCTACAATAGAATTGAATTGGAGCCGAAGTGCGTCTTAGATATAAAAATCAGAGTTGGTGGAGAAGTAACTACAGGATCGATCTCCGCCGATGAATGCTTTGCAGAAAGGTGCATACTTAGTGTTGAAGTATATACCAGCGAGGGACAGATTGTTACAGGGGATCTGCGTGAAATAGATTGGTCTTGCCAGTATTATGGCGAAGGCCTAGTGCTTGATGAATTATCGAGGGCATATAAAGACAAGGCAGCAAGGACACCTTCAGAGGAAACAGGTCAAAGCGCGGTATGTTGTTTTACAAGAACGACTGCTGGGACTTGGGGGGTCCAAGCAGAACTTGCTCGCATTCATGAGATAGCACCAGGAAAAACAACGATGAGAGTGGACCGTGGTGAAATCGATAACTTTGATATCCGACTTGGCCCAAGATCGAGGGGCAGAATCCGGGATGGAGTGCTTATAGCCCCAAAGGGAGGCAAGGTCGTTTTTGAGGGCGTCGCTTGGGATAAACACGGCAATATTGGGCCAATCCCAGAGGAAGTTGCCAATGACATTCGGATAGAATTCATGGGAGGGAGCAAATCATCGTGAATGAAAACAACGAGTATAGACTCGGGCAACCAATACCTTTCACTGAGGAAGGCGAGATCAGGATTTCTCGAGGAAGCGATCTTATCGAGGTATTGGAGGTTCAACTGACGTGGTCATGGATAAAGAAGATCACCGTGTTTATACTATTCCTCTTTGGATTAGCCTTTGTCTCTATACTTGTACTAAATCTCAGTAATCTAAGACCATTGGAGATCCCAATACAACCGGAGCAACTAGCCACTATGGTGCATTTTCGCTGGTCGCATCCTCAAAGCCTCTTTCTTTCAACCTTCGACATTGAGCGTCAGGTCAAACGCGTTGGAAATTCATGGGGACCTTATTCACGGATAGGACAAGCGATGACTGAGCAAGATAGCTGTGTGTTTGTTGACAGTGCCGTTGAACCAAATACAAACTATCGATATAGAATTTTTAAGAGCATTCAAACGAGATTCCGTGTCATAATCTTCATCAGGCGAAAAAAGATCATTGAAGTACTTACTCTGCCATCGAAGCCTGAGATTGTCTCGGCAATAAGTCTGTCTGACCATCAAGTCGTTCTCCGTTGGCAGCAACCCTCCGGCGCAGGGAAATTTGAGGTATCTCGAGGGGAAAACCAGGCAGATTTGAAATTACTTGAAGTCTCCCAGGACCAAATTCGACAAGAAAATGGGCAACATGTCTACACAGACCAAGGGTTAACTCCGAATACTAGGTATTGGTACACGCTGGTAGCTTGGAACCGATCCGGCCCATCGGAACGAGTCGATCCTGTTTGCACACTTACGCGCCCTTCGCCACCAGCCAATTTGAAAATCGAAGATGCTTCAGGTGGAGTTAGGTTAAGCTGGCTATATTCTGATAATGTGTCCGGATTCAGATTAGAGGCGAGTAGGACGGATAATGATTATAGGATCGTGCGTAATAACATATCGCCTGATGCTCAAAGCTTCGTCGATACCATATCGGAGGATAAACAATGGTATCGCATTATAGCTTACAACGAGTCGGGAGACTCACAACCCACAACCTTGCCTCCGCAGCCCATCGTGAAGAGCGTGCAGCCAAAGCACGGCGCGCCGGGGGGCAATACGCAAATAACAATAAGTGGAACGGGGTTCGGGGAGGAATCAAAGCAAGTCAGAGTTAGAATAGGTGAGAACGATGCGCAGGTAGTCTCTGTAACCCCCCTTTCGATAGCGGCCGCTACACCGCGAGGCAGGGGAATTCAGGACGTCATTGTAGAAATAAATCACAAGAGCTTTACATTGCCAAGAAGTTTCGCATACGCATACGGTTTGGTTGAGATTCCACCTGCAGATGTCCTCCCTGAAAATGCAAAGATAGAGGTCTCAGTGGACGGGGAGGGATACTCTCTGAGTAAAAAACAGCAAGAAGTTCCGTGGACGCGAACACCGCCATCAATCCTCCTAAGAAATGGAATGGGATATGAATTCAAACCTCCCAAAGAGATTTTTGCGGGTGGGATTATGAATCTTTACTTGTGCTACATTGAGCTTCGTAAGCCTTTTCCAAAAAACTCGACTGTCCATATACGGGAACATAATACGAAAGTAGCTATCACGGAACCATATCTTACCTCACAATCTCCTATCATCCTGTTACTGAGTAACTCGTCGAAGTGGATAGATGTTATAGTAAAAAAAGACAGAGAAGGGGAGGAACTGGACGGAATCTACGGTTATGAGTTAAGTCTAAATAGACCACTGCGGAGAGAAGACTGGAAATAGTTTGGTCCAAACACAGTGTGGCATGTGTCCCGCTGTTTGTATCAGTCTAAGTTTCAAAGCGCCTGCTTGATCTCCAGTTTAGGGAATGGATGTGCGCTTTGAGAACCATCATGGGAGGTAGAAGGATGAACAGAAAAAATGTCCTAACCAATCCAATCGTTGTTGTACTCATCTCGTTGATGGTATTGACTTTCGCTCCCCTGACCTTTGGACAGGCGGGAGTGAACACAATCGCTGCGCCTCCTTTTGTCCTCGGTGACTTGGAGGGAAGAAGCACTACCGCACTAGAAAGCTGCTATTCCGAAGCAAGAGCGGTGGTCGTTTTCTTCGTCAGGGTCAATCCGGCAACTCAAGACCAGGGCCATGAGTTAGCGCGTCACCTAGAAAGCGAATACAAAGGCAAGTGGGAGGGGCTTCCTGCGAAAGTCCTGATTGTGGCTCATGGGGATTCGGACGCTATCAGGAAGGCAACGCAGGGCATTACTCTTCCGGTTTTACGCGGCACTGATACGGTGTTTCAGACGTACGGTGTAGTTACATTATATACACTGTGTGTTATCTGTGTCGAGAGGGCGTCAAATGGCGTGATTATAGCTCTGTTTGATGCACCCGTGGATATTCAGTCGGAAAAGGTGGATGTGGCAGTCCAAAGCTGTGCGCTTTCAGATTACATCATCGAAGCCTCTTTTGATGACGAAACCGAAACAAATGTATTTAAGAAACCAGATGGTTCGCTGCTTACCAACTCCGAGATCTTCACTAGCGGGATGATCGACTACGGATTTTCGAAGGAGAAACGAATTGGTGGAAGCGGTGCTTGCGTTGAAATCCCCTTCCCTGGCAAGATTAAAAGCAGGTTTAGCATCGGCCTGTTTGGCGCCGATCTGAGCCAGGCGGGCTATCTTACGATGTGGATTCTGGGGCAGGCAGGTGCAGAACAGTTCCACATCGCTATTGAAGATGGGAACGGCGTGGCAAACCAACTGCTTGTGAGCGATTATATTCGCGTCCAGCGGTCTTGCTGGCAGCGTGTTGACATCCCGCTCAGGCATTTCAACGACAGCAAGAAGGCGCGCCCGACAATGGCATCAGCCAAATTTTCCCCATTAGACTTCAAAGCTGTCTCAAATGTTAGCCTGCAATTCGATCCCAGCTCTGGGGAGGCGACCGTTTATGTTGATAACGTGAGGTTCCACGAATGGAAGTCCCCTGAGCCAATCTCTCCAACACCAGTTCAAGGGGAAGTCGTCAGTGGTGAGATCTCCATCGCCATCACAGAAGCGCCGCGATCCGGTGTCTACCCCGGCAAAGGCGTGATAAAAGGTATCGTTAAGGGGCTGAGTGCAAGCGATGTCAATAATTATCGGGTTGTGATCTACTCAGAGACCGACCAATTCTACGTTCAGCCCTTTGAGGATAACCCATACACATCCATCCGCAGAAATGGCGAATGGTCGGCTAATATATACTTGGCTAATGCGAGTTATGCGGCGTTGCTGGTTAAGCAGACCGGGAGTGGATGGCCCCTGTGGACTTCGCCTCTCCGGGTGCTTCCCACGGCTGTTGACGGCGTGGAAATTATAGATATGGATGTGGTTGAACCGGGGTTTAAATTACAACAACCGGATTAACATACGCTTGGGGGTTAGACGAATGGGGATTCGTTTAGCCTCCAAATTCTAGTAGTATCTATTTGATTACCGGACGGCTGATTCGCTTTAGTTATGTCTGTTATGTTGTTCACATAGATCGGAGGTGGAGAAGAGATGTACTGGATCTCTGCCCTGCGCCATCAAGTTGGTGTTTTATTAGCCTTGTTCACGGTAACCGCTTTTCTTTCTCTGCTTCTTGGACAGACAGAAATCAAAGCAATCGAAGTGTTGCCCTGCACCTTCAATGACCTACAAACCTTCCTGAAAAGCTGCTGTGCTGAAGCAAAAGCGGTGGTTGTTTTCTTCGTCAGGGTCAACGCGTCAACTCAAAGTCAGGGAAATGAGTTGGCGAACTACCTTGAAAAAGAATACAACAGCAAGTGGAAAAAGATTCCAGCGAAGGTACTGATCGTGGCTCATGGGGATCGGGAGATTATCCAACAGGCAATGAGAGAGGTTCCTCTTCCCGTCTTGCATGACACGGACGGGGAAATGTTAGGTAAATACGATGTGGTTGCATCATACGCACTCTATGTCATCATCTGTGCAGAGGAGGGAACAGGAATAATTGTCGCCCGGTTTGATAACCCCGAGGACATCGGGTCGAAAAAGCCGGATCTTGCAGTTAAGGGCTGTACACTTTCGGACTATCTCGTCAAAGCACCCTTTGATAATAGACGCAAAACGAGCGTGCTCGAAAAGCCGGATAAGACCCCTGTTAACGGATCGGATATAACCAGTCGTGGAGAAACAAATTATGAATTTGAAGAGGGAAGATGTGTCAGTGGACAAGGGGCCTCCATCAAGATCAACTTTTCAGATAGAGGGGAGGGCAGTTTTGGCATAGAATTGGCCGGCATGGATCTGAGCCGGGCGACGTATCTTTCGTTGTGGGTTCTGGGAGAAGAAGGTGCAGAACAGTTTCACATCGTCGTTAAGAACGCGAATGGGGAGGTAAGTCACCTTCCTGTAACCGATTACGTCCACGTTAGCCAATCGCAGTGGCAGCGTATCGTTATCCCACTGACAGACTTCAACCTAGATTTGAGGGAGGTTTCAAGTGTTAGCCTGCGATCTCAGGGATCACAAAGTGCAACTATATACATCGATGATCTGACCTTCTACGGAGGTGCGATGATCTCTGGGACAGTAACGTACCGAGCGAATGGTCATCCGGTTCATGGCGCGGTTGTGACGACTGATCCGGAAACTACAACTGTGACTTCCGATGCCTCTGGTCGGTATGAAATTGCCAATATCAGTCCCGGAAGGTATAAGGTGCTCGCTGTGCAGGGCGAGAAGCGCGGTTCGGAGTTCGTTACAATTAAGTCTGGGCAACATGAAGCAGCTAATAATATCCAGATAGACGGTAAAATCTCCATCTGCATTATGGAAGCACCGGAAGCGGGTGTATTTCCCCGAACAGGGGTCATAAAGGGTATCGTTAAAGGATTAAGCGCAAATGACATGGAGAAACACAAGGTTGTAATTTACTCTGAAACCAACCTGTTCTATGTGCAGCCTTGGGAAGCTGACCCATACACATCCATTGACGGGGATAGCGAATGGTCTGCTGAGATATATCTCGGCAACAAGAGTTACACGGCATACCTCATCAAAATCCGCGAACCTCTATTTAGCATCAATCCGCGGTTCCAAGCAAATCTAGCCGAAAGAGTAATGTCGGAGAATCTGCGGCGGGAGTTTGCAGATAAAGTGAATTCACTTCCTCAGAACATCTCTATTTCCAGCCCGCGTGGAAAGGAATATGAACGGTGGTTGATAACCGATCCCAGGGCGGTTGACGCCCCCCTTGTTCAGGGGTATCTCGTTCGAAGAGAGGGGGATCAGCTAAACGTCTACCATGCATGGCCTTCGTGCGTCCCAAGCCTTCCGGATCCGGATGATATTGATGGCGTAGAAATCATAGATAAGGACGCGGTCGAGCCGAATTTCAGGCGGGAAAATTGCGACTAATACCAATGTTGTTTAGGCCGCTTTGAGTCATTCGATTGAGAATTTTGTAATGGTTGGAACTCTTATTGTAAATCCATTTGACCCTTAAGCTCTTTTTGGAGGCTTTTAAGATGGCAAGACTTCTATACCAAATCAGTCATGATCTACTTCTGTCTCTTGTCGCAATTATCTTCTTTAGCTTCGCTTCTATTATTCTCTGTGAGGCAGTTGACGTAAGTAGCGCGTCAGAGGACATTCAACCTGCGTTAATTCTTGAAGAAGATAGGGCATACCAGCATCTATACGAAGTCATGGACAAATACCAGAAAGGGAGTACTAAAAGGCTATTGGATAGCTACGAAGCCACAGCTACTGAGGACGATGGCGACATCGCCTGGGTTTATGATAATTGCCTTATCGCGCTGGTGTTCATGTCGCGTATGCAGCAAGAGGACCGGGAACGAGCGAAGATTATCCTGGATAGCCTTATTTACTGCCAAACTCACGACTCATTCTTCAACGACTATCGCTTGAGAGATGCATATCACGCCAAGCAACTGATAGACGACGATGGCAAAGCGCGGGTCGCTTCCTCTGGCTCGGCTGTGGGAAATATGTCATGGACGATAATCGCTTGGTTACGATACTGGGAGATGAAACGGGAGCCAGTGTATCTGGAAGCGGCGGAACGCCTGGGGATGTGGATCCATGAAAACTGCTACGACCCAATCGGCCCTGGCGGGTATACTGGCGGTTACGGAGGTAGCGAGCCAGAGCAAACAGAATTCCCCTGGAAGTCTACTGAGCAAAACGAGGACATTTACGTTGCATTTATGAAGTTGCACAAAGCTACCGGGAATAGAGAATGGCTGTGCCGGGCAATGGAAGCCAAGAGATTCGTCAAGGCAATGTGGAACCAGGAAGACGGACATTTCTGGACTGGAACCATCGAGGATGGTACAACGATCAATAACAGCGCACTTCCCGCTGATGTCAATACGTGGGGGATCCTGACGCTTGGTGAGAAGGAGAAGTATGGCGCTTCTATGATATGGTTAGAGGAGAACTGTAGGGTGGAACGAGATGGGTTCATCGGCTTCGATTTTAACGCCGATCAGGATGGTGTGTGGTTCGAAGGCACTGCTCATGTAATTCTGGCATTGCAGGTCGCAGGTGAACACCCTAAATCGGAGGCGTATCTGGGGCAGCTTCGACTCGCCCAAGAAACAGCAGCTAACGCCAACGGTAAGGGGATCGTCGCATCGCCAGTGACGACAAGTACTGGCTTTGGCTGGGCTTATCCAAACATGCTGCATATCGGCGCGACAGCATGGTACCTGTTTGCCGAAAGGTATTACAACCCGTTCTGGCAGATTCGCACCGATGAGCCGATCCCTTACGATGGAGTGACGATTCCGGTCCAAGCTACTCTAAAACCTGCAGTCAGAACACTAAGCTTTTCGGGCTATGAATGGACGGTTAAGACCAGCCGACATCCGGTCGGTCCTGGCCCCAATTATTTCTCCGACAATAACAATAACGTCTGGGTAGATATCCAGGGACGCCTGCACTTGCAGATCACGCACCGTAATTCCCATTGGTACTGTGCGGAGGTGATATCGCAGCGCTCCTTTGGCTACGGCACATATCGTTTCTATCTCGATACTCGGGTGGACAATCTGGACCCCAACGTCGTTCTGGGGCTGTTTACGTGGAGTGACAACCCGGAGTATAGCCACCGGGAGATCGATATAGAGTGTACTAAGTGGGGGAATGCAGAAAACAGCACGAATGCGCAGTTCGTCGTACAACCATATGATATACCTGAGAACCGATTACGGTTCTCCTTGCCATCTGGGGAAAATACCACGACACATAGTTTTACATGGAATGCGAATGCGGAAAGCGTCTTCTTCTGGAGCGTAAAGGGACACGATGACAATTTATCTGATCCAAACAAGATAATTGAGGCTTGGACATGCACTGGAATCATTCCGGAAGCCGGCGGCGAAACCGCACGCATGAATCTCTGGCTGGCGGGTGGGAACGCCCCCATGGAAGGCAACGAAGTGGAGATCATCGTCAGGAAGTTCGAGTTTGTGCCATTGAAGTGATTCTAGTACCTGAAGTCTGTTTCCCCTACGGAGGAGACCGTTGCAAATAGAGATCAGTAGTATCTAGGGAGACCGTTGCAAATAGGATCTAGGAAAATCAAGGGTTTAGAGCATTTTCTTGACAAGAAAATCTGCCATAATTGACACTGATTTATCATGACTTTGTCATGACATTTGGGCTAAAACCCAATAAAA
>Ga0315314_1003293_pt1 | contig 12706 bp, 13 predicted proteins | sample TDP9_MG_FD_203631 | JGI IMG/M metagenome (GOLD analysis project Ga0315314, IMG submission 203631) | Freshwater sediment microbial communities from Lake Towuti, South Sulawesi, Indonesia - TDP9 | ecosystem: Environmental > Aquatic > Freshwater > Lake > Sediment | place: Indonesia: South Sulawesi...
AGGACGACGATGGCAACCAAAGGCCTCTTCCCGAGACATACTGCGAAACCGGAAAGCTTCCCCTGACCCAAGAATAGGGCAGTTGTGTATGAATTGGCGGATAAAACGGCCTCGTTCCTATACCTCTTTCACCCAAGAAGCAGGCCAACTTGTCACGCTCGTCCGGGCCATTGATCACAACAATATCGATAAACCATGGCGCTGTATCGTCGAGGTTCGTGTTTACGAATTGTACCTCGCTTGTCTGCCGCAGCAACTCATTGTACAAACCGTACATTTCTTTCTTTCTCGCAACTCTCCACTCGAGCTTTCTCATTTGCTCAATCCCTATTACAGCCTGAAGATCCGTGAACTTGCAATTGAGTCCGATCATTTCGTGCTGGTCGACGCCGTTCCTCGCTCTCCCGAAATCTTTGAGCTTCCCTATCTTCTCGTAGAGCTCGTAGCAGTCTGTAACCAAAGCGCCGCCCTGCCCGGTGGTTATGATTTTCGGATAGCTGAAAGAAAAACTTCCCAGTTCCCCGAAAGTTCCCAAGTGCTTGGCCCTATAACTCGAGCCCAATGACTGCGCTGCGTCCTCTATGAGATGAAGGTCATTTTTCCCGGCGAGAGCCATCACCCTACCCATATCACCGCAACGACCATTTAGACTAACGTAGATCATTCCTTTGGTCTGTGGAGTGATTGCGTTCTCAGCTTTTTCAAGGTCAAGGCACAGATCGGTCTGATCAACATCCACCAAAATTGGCTTTGCCCCAACAAAAACCACAGCGTTAACCGCAGCTATCATCGTGAAATCTGGCACTATCACTTCGTCTCCTTTCCCGATTCCGAGTGCCATGAGAGCCATAATCAGGCTCATCGTGCCGTTACTTAGAGCGCAGGCATATCTGCTGCGCACATGGCCAGCGATCATGTTTTCAAATTCCCTTGTCTTGCTATGCTCAGTAAGCCAACCACCTGAATCAAGGTACTCGGCGACCGCCCTCCTCTCTTCTGGCCCTATCCATGGCTCTATCTGGCTTATCCTTTTCACGGCTTCTCGGCCTCCACATTTAGGCTCATCAACATCCCGTGCAGTTTGTCCATATGGGGCACATACGCCTGAGAGAAATCATCATAGTCCTTGTGAGTAGTTGCGCGCCAGTCGTATCTGTGAACGTTCCTAAAACCGGCAGACTCAAGTAGTTTCGTCAATGACTCAAAGTCATAGACAGTCTTGTGATATAGGATCTTCGTACCTTGAGATGTCTCCACCGCCATTCTCCCAAAAAGCGGACCCAAGATTCCTTGACGGTCTAGATCTCTGTGCTGCAGATACAATTCAACAATAGCTTCAAAGTCCGGGACAGCGATCCTGAGAACCCCTCCGTGCCTCAATACCCTGCGCCATTCTGGCAGGACCTTGTCCTGCGCCTCTTGTCGGTCAAAATATTCAAACGCATGACAGCAGTATATCAGGTCCACGGATTCGTCCGCGAAAATTCTCAAGCCCGAGATGTCTGTCTTATGGTCGACATGCGGATAATCGGCGATGTCGACATGAATGAATCCGGGTATGTACCTCTTCCCGCAACCTAGGTGTAACTTCACCTTTGATTATCACTTGCCTAAAATCATTTTGTCGCCTTCAACGAAAGGGCCCTGCTTTATCTCTAGTATCTCGGTCTCCTCAAGCGCCGTCCAACCTCTCCACCCAGCCGTGAAAAGGGCGGAGTCGCCCGCGCTCAGTACTTTCGAGGCGCACAGCTGGCCCTTCGAGCCAAAGATATCTATCCTCGCCTTTCCTTTCTCGACATGGATTATCTCCTGACTCTTGGTGATCAACCTGCTTACATCCGGATGCGTGTGTGCAGGAGCTGAAGCCCCCTTCGCATACTTTAGCAGTCCGAATTGAAGAGGAAAGTGTTGTGGCGTAAAGAAAGCTACCCTCTGATCGAGACAACCGGCCCTAACGATCATGGCGATTTCCTGCCCATCATCTCTTACTACTTCGATCAAGATGATGTCTCCACCAATTGATCGTCTCCTGCAAACCCTCTTCCAAGGAATGTCTCGGGAACCATTGGAGACGCGTCCTTATTCTCTCAGCGTCTATGGTCAAATTCCTTATTTCAAATGGCCTTCTCGATGTCTCTTTCCACCTGACTTTACCTTCGAAGTCAACCATCTTTCGAATTATGTCAACGAGTTGTGCTATCGAAGTGCCTGTGCCCGTACCCGTGTTCATAACCTGGCCAGATAGATCCGTGTCGGCCTCAATGGCCTTAACGTACGCCTCCACCTCGTCATCCACGTATAGGAAATCCCTTACGGGTGTTGGATCTCCCATCAATACGTCTTCTCGTGTTAGCATCCCGAAGATGATGTGCTCAACCACAAAGTTATGGTTATGCTTCCTGCCGTAGGTGTTAGTGGACCTGAAGATCATACATGGGAAACGGTAACCCTCGTACAAGTATTTCAGAAAGTATTCGGCTGCTACTTTTGCCACGCCATATGGGCTTGCTGGCTTTAGAGGCTGATCTTCCTTGATGGGGAACGTTGCCTGGTTTCCATAGACCTCCACGGAGCTAGGGAATATGAATTTCCTCAGGTCGGCAAGAGTCTCCATTGCTGCTTGAGCAACATTCGTCGTTCCTATGAAGCCTACGTTGTATTCTTCATAGGGATTGTTGAACGAGTACTCTACCGAGGATTGAGTGGCGAAGTGTACTATGACATCAGGTTGAACCGCCCTAAGTACTCCTCTAACGCAAGATGAATCTAGGATGTCGCCATAACGGATGTCAATATCTAGCAAATCGGACGTATCCCTGTCCGAGACGTACCTGGCGAGCCCGAACACGTCATGGCCCCTCTTCACGAGCTCTTTTCCGAGGTGCCTTCCCAAAAATCCGGTTATTCCGGTCACTAGTACACGCATGCTAATTCGAGCCTGACTTATCCCGAGCGCAGCTCACATGCCAGTGGCACAGGATCCACTATTATGTTCTTCGTCGCGGACAGTCAACATTGGAGTGGCCTGCGTCAAGACCGAGCATGCACACCCTCATCATCGCACGGCTCCTAGTATCCGCGAATCTTGAATCGCCCTTAATACCTCAGATTGAACTTGGGTCACGTCCTTGGCTTCGACATCGATCATGCGACAGTCTAGCCCGGATTTGCGCTGCAGCGCTCGCTTAATCCATTCATGATATACTCTATGCTTCATGCACCACTCCTCACTCGTAGTCTGGTCGGGAATCCCTCTGCGTCTCGCGGTATCCAGCGAAATATCCAAGAAGAACACGATCGCTGGTTTTGGGACTAGGCGCATGATTCCCCTTTCAACACCTGCCACTGCGAATCCATAGCGCCAAGCAATGCGCTGAATGTCGTCGTACGCATACCTATCGAATATCAAGAGACCAAACGGTTTATGTGATATTACGACCATCCAGACGTGGATAGCAGCGCCAGCCAGCAAGAAAATCGAGGCGAATCCTTTCAATGCCCGAACGAGCATACGTGTTCTAGTTGGCGGAAGGTTCTCCCTCTTTCCAATAAAGGCCTGTTCAGCATTGAGCAAACGGGGTTGCACCCTGTTCCAGACCAACTTGGCTAGTCTGAGCTTCGGTTCCCGATAATGTATGTACTTCACTAACCGGCCACTTCTCTGGAGAAAGTCAGCTAGCAACTGGGCTTGCGTCGTCTTGCCTGAACCATCAATACCCATGAATACTATTATCAGTGCTGAGTTCACTACCTAGTGCGCTGAAATAGCACGGTACAGGTAAGACGCGGGCTGCCAACATAACTCGCTGAGAAAACCCTTTGGGTCTCTGTTGCGCAGAAGATCGTTCAGCCTCTCGGACCACGCAGAAAGGAGACGATTGCTGGGATACCGATATGGCAAGGCTATGAGCCCTCCGTCATGTGTCGGACCTAGTACCATCGGTATTGTTTGCAGGAACAACTTCAACCCATTTTCCCATCCGTTCTCCGAGGCGATTCGTCTCATACGTGCCATGTCAACGTGTTCCTCGCCCATAACTCTTGTCAAGTGATAGAGCTCACCCAACGTGAGTTCGCACTTCTCAAAAACGCTGTGCGCGCAATGGATGAGTAAATCAAGGGTATGAGAGGGCAACCTATATCGCTCTCCCTCAACGACTCCGGTCACTGTGTCAGACCAAACCAAGTCATCGGGAAGATAGCGCACATGCCACGAGATCCCAGTATGTAGGTCGACAGGGTGCTCTCTGGGCCCTTTCAGAAAAAACTTCTCGGGCTCTGACCAGGACCAAAGCCTTGACGGCACGCCGCGGAGACTATAGAGACGAAATCCGGCTCTTCTTAGCGCTTGAAGTCCCTGTTCCAAATTACCACGTCTGATGAGCAAGTCTACATCCCAGTCATAGAATTCGTATTTTCGAGCGGTCTTTATCAAAATGGATTCCACGCCAGCCCGGGTGAGAATTTCACTGTAGAGTTTTGCGCTTTTCCAGAATTCTTCGTAGCGTCTCCTGCTCACGCGATAGACGTGTGAGACTCGTGGCTCTGCGCTGCCCAGAATATCGCACAGCCTCTTCAGCACAGGGACCTCTACGCCGTTGTCCTTACTGAGACTGATTATTGCTTGATAGTTCTCGAGCAGGAGAGCTGTACATGATGCATCATCCCCGATCGTTCCAGATTCATCTCCGAATAACAAACTTAGCAATAGGCGCGCTATGAGACCCCTCTTTGGCGGCCCAACATCTTGGTTTCGTTCACGAAAGTGTGAGTGTCTCCCTGCCCTTGTCTCACTAGTCAAGTTTCCACTTTCCAACAGTAGACGACGCACAATCACGGCTGCGTTTGTGAAACTGGTTGCGAAGTGAGTCATCTTGCAAAGGGTCGAACATCGCCGTTGCCAAAAGTCTTGTGTCGACGCAGCAAATTGTCCGCAAACCTAACCTAACAAGTTGTCCGCTGAGTGGCATCTTCGCGGAGTCCCTGTCCCGTCGGACTCTCAACTTGTGACTTCGTCAAGAATCCTCTTCAATCTCGAGTTTCTCTTTTGAATAGAGAATTTGCCATGTTCTACCTCCCACCTTCCGCCTTTTCCCATCTTTTCCCTTAGCTGGGGGTCCTCAATCAGTATGCTTGTCTTTTCGACCAGCCCTTTCACGACCTGCGGGTGAGAGCGCCTTATCGACCTCCTAAATGCTGGTAAATCCCAAGGCGGAATGAAATGATCGTCTTGGATCAGTTCCCGATCGGGTACCTCGATAACGAACCCCGTCTTGCCGTCTTCTACTACCTCTACGTTAGACCAGGAATCTACAGTCACGATTGGTAGCTCATAGCTCATAGCGTCCAGCATCACGGTTGCCGGAGCGTTGTAAGCTGGCATGAGAAACACGTCGGCCTTCTCAAAGGTCGGCTCGAGCGCACTCCAAGAAAGAACACGCTCCACAAAGTTCAGACCCTCAAGACCGTCATATCTGCTCTTGATATGTGCAGGTACGTCTGATCTCACTGTCAGTTGTACGTTGCGATACTTTCGCCTGAGCAGAGCGAACGCGTCCAACAGCTCTCTCCCACCCTTTTCTTCGAATTGCCTAGGGATGTTGGCGGAACCTACAAAAAGCAGGTCGAGCTTATCCTTGTGACCATAGCTCCTAGCAAACCTCTTCTTGGGAACTGCGGGCAGGAGAGTCTCTATCTTCTCCTTGAACTGAGTGCAGTCGTAGTTGAGTAGGACAGATTTCTTTGCGGCTTCATACTGACACAGGATCTTCTTGCAATACTTTGAGGCGAACGCGCTTTCGGTCACTTGACTAAATCTCTTGAAGTGTCTCAGGTTTCCTGTAGGCAGCGTTTGGGCGACTAGATCGATCACCCATGGCTCCTTCCTGAAAACTAGATGTCCGACCGAATAGGTCAAAACGGTGCCTTCAGGCACTTTTTTGAATCGTTCGAGAGAGGCTTTGAGGAGGTTGAGCGGTACCGCCGTGTCCAGCTCCCACCAGAGAGAATGGGCAACGCCAGCTCGAGCCAAGGTCGCAATCACTTTGTCCGATATTGCTTGCGAGTTCACGAACTCGTATCCGTCTGGTGGCTGGAGCATTAACTGTCTATACATCGAGTTTAATCTCCAAGCCGGTTCGAGAAGCACCTTCTTAGTCACTATGTACAACTCTTCTGTTACGTCGCGGCGAACGACGAGAAGTAACGAGTACCGGCGTAACCCACTTCGTTACCGCATTGCTCACAGGTGTACGAAAAATGTTTGGATGTTGTTGTCAATGGGTCTCCATACCATGAGAGATACTGTTTGGAGAGAGCTCGTTAAGAAATGCATGAAACGTTTCACGTGCATGCTCAGGGCTAGAGACACCCACGACGAATCCATGAAGTCTTGGCTTAGTTTTCAGATAATCTGTTGCCTCGTGAACGTTTAGGTAGCCAGCGGCTAAGGTGCTCATCGCCAGTACTTTGGCTCCTTCGATTTGGTCAAGTGCCATCTCACATTCCTCTTTCGTGGGATTCATCTGAAAACCCGCCTTGTTGAACGGAGTGAGTATTGCGATACAGTCGAGGTCGAAGTCTGCTTCCTTCAGGAAAGAGAGAAGCCTTGAGAAGTTCCGTGTGACGAGGCCGGCTCTAACTTGGTACATATCACGTATGCTGTCAATGTACTCTTGAAGAAGATCCGCATGCTTGAACGCAAGGAGAGTGTCGCAAATCAGTTCATGAACGAAGACCGCTCTCAATTCTGCGCTTGAGGGAGCAACCTTGAGAAAACCTTCAATCTCAGAATCAATGTACCTCCTCATGATCGCAGACACGTCAAACGTCAGCGCTGAGAACGCGCCTCGTGCCACAGTCTTGACTTTTGCCGCTAACCCAAGTCTACCAAGGATGTCGGTTGACAAGCCGGAGGCACCCCTTTCTGATGCAAGTCTTACATATGCGCTTGCATCAGGGATCACGGGATAGATGCCGAATGTCCGTTCACATTGTCGTTCCCTCATGGCGCTGAGCACCTTGTACATAGTGGGGTGAGTTGAAAATGCAAGCCCTTGTGCCCCGTTCTCTAGCGCGGTCTGTATGACGTTGAGAATCCTTGAAAGATCCAGGCCCAGCAACCTTTGCCTAGACCTCTCTTGGGAGAGATGACTGACTCCTATGAACGGGTTGTCGCCAAGCAAGAACCTATCAATTTCCGCAAGCTTCAATTCCCGTTTTCGGCCTCTTTGTGAATTCTATCAATCAGCCAGTTCACCTTCGCTGCGTCATTGAAGTCTGGTCTACACTTTTGCCCCCTCGAAAGCGCTTCTAAGAACGCCTGATCCTCCAGAGTGTATTCTGGATCGGCAAGAAGGAAACTGACTGATGAGTTGAAACTGGGCTTGTAGACTTGATGCTTACCGTTCGGCATAAGAGCCGGGGTACCTTCGTCCAATTCAACGCGCAGGTGGTCGTCGCTAACGAATAGGGCACCTTTCCGGCCATGTATCTCAACATGTACCTCCGGCAGCCTATAGTTTCTAACACTCCAACACACATCCATCGACCCAGTAAGTCCCGTGCTGAATCCGAGGACCGCATGAACATAATCCTCGGCTTCTGAATAGATCGCTCGTTTCGCAGACTTCACCATCGTAGGTTCTCCGAAATACCAGATGAGAACATCGAGTAGGTGAGCGCCCAGATCCAGAAGCACCCCCCTGTCCCTTTCTTGTACCTCCATCCTTGCTTCCGGCCAAAAACGTCGGTCAAATAGCAGTGACTCCGGAAAAAGCTCAGGTCGCCTAATGCCCGCTTGTCTAGAATCTCCTTTCCTTTCATGAATAGAGGAGAAAACCGTTTCTGGAATCCCACCATAGTGATCCTTCCTTCAGAGAGGCGTGCAGCCGCGACTGCTTCATCATGAGTAACGGCCAAGGGCTTTTCGCAGAAGACCCCTACGTTGCTGTCCGACATTAGTTGCTGCAGAATTGGAGTATGAGTGTGTGTGGGAGTAGTGACAAAAACTGCGTCTAGATCCTCGTTTTCTGCCATCTCGGATGGGTCGTGGTAGAACTGGACGCTTGGCAGAACTTTCTTAGCAAGCTTGGACAGTAATAAACCCTTTTCGCAAATTGAAACGAGTCCCCCCGACAGGGCATTAGCTATAGCTGCATGCATTATGCCCATCTTTCCCAATCCGACGACACCCACTCGAAGCTCTTTCAATGTTACACCATCAGACGCTTGACGAATGGGAAGTAGCTGAGGCCCTGCTAATGTCATTGAGCAACAACCCGATTTCGGATCGGGACACAATGCTTGCGTTCAAATATCCAAACAACATGCATAGAAAGACGACTAGGACCAAGCATGCAAGATTCGCCATATCCCTGATTCCGCGCAACCTGCAGAAAGGGAAGCTACGAAGTGTGCGCAGGACGAACTGTCGTTCTCTATCAAGACCACCTTCGCATATCTTCTTGGCGACATACCTCGACACACCTATGTGATGAGATCTCGCGACCACATACCTCCACTTGAGCCTATATTCGCGCACCCTATGAAAGACGTATGCTTTCGGATCGCACACGATCTTCTTTCGAGTCGTTCGCCTTACTCGCAGAGAGAATTCCAGATCTTCAGCTATTGGCTTGTGATAGCCTGTGCGTCCGAGGAACAGCCCGGCTTTCTCAAACGCTTCTCTCTTGAAGGCCATGTTCATTCCTTGAGCACTCCTGACCTCAGCGAGTTCGCGTACGTCAAACCATTCGCTACAACTGATCAACCAGTAGAACCCCTTTGGAAGCCATTCGATTTTTCTGCTATCCCAGTAAGGAAACGCCGGACCGGTAACCCCGATGATATCAGAATCTCTAAGCCGCTCCAGAATTGATGCAGCCCAATGACTAGGCAAGATAACGTCATCGTCTATGAACGCAACATATAGGCTCGTACTCAATTGAACGCCTAGGTTTCTAGCCTGCGCGAGGCCTTTCTGACCGAAATTCATGACACATCTTGAGCGAATTCCATGGTCCCTAGCAAGTCGTTCCACATAGTCAAGCGTCTCTTGAGAGTTTTCCCCTACAAAGATAAGTTCTAGTTCTCGAATTGATTGTTCCCCAACAGAGAGAACTAGTCTTCGGAGGTCATCTGCTCTGTCGCTGCCAGAAGACGTGACTACTATACTTAGGGAGCGGTTAACACTCGGATGCAACGCAGGCGCGAGACCCGTTGAGCGATGTTCGTAGCATCCATGGGGAAAACGTGCCAGTAGATTCTGACCCAGCTTCCTCAAGTATCTTCAGAACAGGCAATCTCATTCGCTTGCGCCAGCCAAGCACCAAGCTCTCAGCCTTCTTTCGCCCCACGCGTATGTACGTCTCAAGCCGTCATCTAGGGTCGTCTCGGGTTGCCACCCCAGTAAAGCTCTAGCTTTGCCTATGTCAGCTGTTCGGCTAATAGGGCCAACAGGCCGGGAGGGATCGTATTTTATTTCGATATGTTTCCCAGATATCGCGACGACCTTTTGAGCTATGACGCTGACCGGGATGGGCGCATCTGAGCCCAGGTTGAGTATTACAGGCGGATTGCAGGCTTTGTCTTCAAGCCTCATCAAAGCCTCAACGCAGTCAGAAACATAGATTAAGCAGCGTGATTGGTTGCCGTCTCCCCAAACTATAAAGTCCTCTTTCGGATATGCGATCGCTTTGCGAATTAACGCAGGGATCACGTGAGCAGTCCCGTCTAACGGTTCCCCCTCACCATAAACATTGAATATGCGAGCTATCCCGCCATCGACGTTCTTCATCCATTGAAGCTGTATCTCACCCAAGACCTTCGCCCAGCCGTAACCCCCTTCAGGGTTAAAGTAGCGCAGGTCCTCTTCGGACAAGACGACATTAGGCTTCCGTTGTAGATCTATTGGGTAGACCGAGACGCTTGATGCGTAGACGATCCTACTGACTCCGGCCTCTGAGCACGCCCTGAAGATGTTGGCATCTATCGTGAGGTTGTCTTGAAGAGCCCTCACCTCAGCTGCATCGCTACTGTGCAGGTACTCTACACTTCCTACTCTAGCTGCCAAATGAAAGATGGTTTCAGCATGTTTCACAATTCCGAGCGCCTGAGAATAGTCCCTTAGGTCGACTCTTTGGGGCTCCAACTGAACACCTAGGTCGCGGAGGTTAAGCATGCCCCCCCTAGAGAAATCATCAGCCACTGCAACATCTCGGCCTTCGTCAAGCAGCCTCTTCACCAGGTGGCTTCCTATGAAGCCTGCACCTCCGGTTACAACTGTCTTCATTCTCAAGACGACCTTGGTGGCAACTGGCGGCCGCGCGTGTCTCCATCCCTGGGGCAGAAGAAGAGCCTGTCTCGGCGCAACGCAGAAACGCGCGTGAACACATTTTGCTCCGCAGGTGCGAGGGCTATTGCAGCCTTACCCTCTAGCTTCGTCCGCGGATCTCCAGAAGGCTTCTCTCAAGTCGCCTCATCTGAAAAGCCAATGTTGCAACGATCATTCCCTGTCCCGCGAAGAGCAGCAGCATAACCCCAAGCAGTGCCAAGCCCCAGTGGAAGGCCGAGTAAAAGTAGTTCAATATCGCAGTGTAAAGGAGGATTATGAAAGCAGGTACGATTGCTAGAGACACTATGCCTGAAATCATTAGGACCGGGTTGTATGCTCGCCCCAAAGCCAGGATAGTGTATAGGGCGCGAAAGCCCTGTTTCCACGTAGGGGCCTTCGCTTTCCCAATCCTAGCCCTGTAGCCTATCGGAACGGAGGTCAGCCTACCGTCAATCAAACTTTGAGCCGCGATCTCTTGGTCCACAACAAATCCGGGCCTCTCTAGAAAGAACCTTCTAATCCTGTCCGTGCGCAGCATGTACATGCCTGAGCAGACATCGGGAATACTGCTGCCCACTAGAACGTTAAAGGCCGTTGTCAGAATCCAGTTGCCCAACTTGTGAGTCTTGCTGATATTCGGAGACCCGCTCGGTCTCGATCCTATGATATGCTCATAATTCTCCATGTACGGAATGAATCTGTCTATATCCGCTGGATCGTAGCTGTAATCGCCATCCATGACAACAAAAAAAGGCGTATCGACGATTTCCCTCGCGGTTAGGACCGCTCCAGCCTTGCCCTTCCCATGTTGTCCGACTACACGCGCACCTAGCTCCTCAGCGATCTCCCTTGTTCTGTCCTGAGAATACCCGTCGACAACGAGAATCTTCCTGTAGCCGCACGCCTTGATCTCCTCGATCAGCTTCCCGATCGCCTTAGCTTCATTCAGAGTCGGTATGACTACGGTAACCCGGTCTCTAAGCTTCTCAACCTCGGCCTTGCCGACGCTGGACGATAGGTTGTTCTTGGCGCCAGTCATTCTCTCAGCTTCTCCGGATCCCTGCGGCCTCCTTGTCGAGTGTCCATCTGATTGTACGTCTAATCGCTTCCTCAGACGCGATCTGAGGCTTCCACCCTAGCTTCTCTATTCGATCCAGCGACAACTCGACAACGGGGCTGTCTCCGATCCAGCCACGCGGACCACCAGTATATCTTCTTCTCACGTTCTTGAGCTTCATCTCCTCGATCACCAAATCGGCGACCCTGTCCACAATGGTCTGCTCGTCCGTGCCCAAGTTGAATATATTAATCGAATCCGAAGCATTCTGATAGCCGACAATCATCCCGTCTACGCAGTCTTTGACGTAGAGATACTCCTTGCTCTGTTTTCCATCGCCCAGAATTTCCAGATCTCTATGGTTTTCTCGAAGCTTGTGAACAAAGTCCCAGATGATCCCTCTCCTACACCTCTCGCCGACCACGTTTGGAAATCTGAAGGCCCAGAACTTCAGTGGGGCGAACTGCGTATAGGCTTGAGCATAAGCTTCACAGGCCAGCTTTGATGCGCCATATAGCGAGGTCTGAATACCCGCATAGTCTTCCGGGGTCGGTCTCGTCCCAGCCTCTCCATACAACGCGGAAGTTGATGCGAAAACTAACTCGTGAACACCATTGGCTATCATACCCTCGAGCATATTCATCGTTCCAATCAGATTGTTCTCCAGATCGGCCTTGTGATCCTCCAGGCTGGTCCTAATGTTGGCGTGAGCCGCCATGTGGAAGACTGTATCGCACCCTCTCAGGAGCTTCTGCGATGCGTCCGCGTCTCTTATGTCGGCCTCGTAGATCTCCAGCTTCCTGTTGCCTTCATGCTGTTGCAGGTTGCTTCTATGACCGCAGGTCATGTTGTCGATGACCGTTACGGACCAGCCGTCAGCCAGCAGCCGGTCGACCAAGTGGCTTCCGATGAAGCCGGCCCCGCCAGTCACTACCGCCCTCACTGCTATTTCCCTAGTAATGCTAGATGCCTAGAAGACGGCAAGGCTGAGATGCCTTTTCTTTCTTGTGCAGAAGCTTCTACGAGCCCAGGTACGCGACCTGACATCTCCTCATAGGCCCTCAACGTGCCTATGTCCTGAACGACCCCGCCTAACAGATACCCATAGACGGGCTCTTTCTTGTAGAGCCATTCAATGAACCTTCCCGGGTCGTCGCGCGGTAGCCCGAGCTCATAATACTCTTTCAGCCTATCTTTGATCCTTCTTGGAAAGGCATAGACAACAGCGCCGACCAGTTTGGTTGTAGGATTCTTAGGCTTCTCAACAAAGCTCACAATACTCTTATCAGGAGCCAGCTCGACAGCTGATCCTCGCT
>Ga0315314_1003294_pt1 | contig 12705 bp, 12 predicted proteins | sample TDP9_MG_FD_203631 | JGI IMG/M metagenome (GOLD analysis project Ga0315314, IMG submission 203631) | Freshwater sediment microbial communities from Lake Towuti, South Sulawesi, Indonesia - TDP9 | ecosystem: Environmental > Aquatic > Freshwater > Lake > Sediment | place: Indonesia: South Sulawesi...
ACGTTTTTATCAAATGCACGTAGGTCAGGAGAAAATTAGCAAAGTTCCAAATTCTAACAGATTGGATTTTTCCGTTATTAGCTGACTAACAATGTTAGCCGAACGTGAAGGCTGGTTCCCTTTGTGTCACCGACATGGGCGATGTTAAGATGTTCAGGAAGCGGAAATAGAAGTGAAAGCAGATCAGTGGTTTACAGCTAAAAATGGGGGGTTTACATTTGTAAACTTTTATATCTTGCCCCTACGCCTATAATGAAGGAACAAGGGGCATAAACGCTTGAAACCTCAAAAAACCATGCAGTCACATGGTCTTTTCCAAGCGATATTAGATTCTGAGAAGTTAAGATATTGTTTTGAATGTGGCAAATGCACAGCTGCATGCCCCATGGTAGAATTATTCCCAGCAAGTTATAATCCACGCATTCTACTTCACGACATTAGCCTAAACTCAGAAAAGATAATGTCTGACAAAGAATTGTGGCTATGTGCATGGTGTTACCGCTGCGCCAAACGCTGTCCACAAAATCTAGTCATACCAGAAATCTTTTTGGCAGCAAGACAGATGGCAAAGGAGCAAGGCTTCTTAGAGGGCTTTCAAGAAGCGATGGAAATAATAAAAGACGAGATTGCCTTTCCAGCCACTTTCTGCTGGGTATGCTTCCACCCAGAACGCATAAAAATCGACAAGGCAACGATAACGAAAATTCTTAAACCATACCTAACAGTTCGCGAAAATAAACAACATCCAAAAGCTTGCAAAGAAAAAGTTGCCATAATCGGCTCAGGACCCGCAGGCTTAACTGCAGCCTACGAATTAGCCAAGAAAGGTTACTCGGTCACAGTTTTTGAGTCTTATTCGCAGCCGGGTGGAATGCTACGTACATGCATACCTACTTACCGTTTGCCTAGAGAAATCTTAGATGCAGACATAAACCGACTAAAGAAGATGGATATAGAAATCAAAACGAACACAATGGTAGACAAAGACACAACTCTTGACAGACTATTCAAACAAGGCCACAAATCGATCTTCATCGCCACTGGCGCAAACAAAACAAGAAAACTCCATATAGAAGGCGAAGACTACGAAGGCGTTTACGACGCCCTGAACTTTCTAAACGAAGCAAATTGTGGAAAAAGAATGAAACTCGGCAAGGTGGCAGTAATTGGCGGAGGCAACACAGCCACAGATGCAGCAAGAACTGCCATTCACAATGGCGCAAAAGAAGTCACAATCCTATATCGAAGGTCAAAAGATGAGATGCCAGCCAACCCAATGGAGATAAGGGAAGCTGAAGAAGAGGGAGTGAAACTTCAGTTCCTAGTTGCGCCAAAGAAGATTTTGGGTAAAGACGGACATGTAACTGGAATAGAATGTGCTCGCATGGAATTAGGTGAACCAGACGAAACTGGCAGAAGAAGACCAGTACCAATTGCAGATTCAGAATTTGCTATCGATTTGGACACAGTGATTTTGGCTATCGGTGAATCTCCAGACCTCGCATTCATACCTAAAGATATGGAAACAACAGAGGAAAGCACCATAGCAGTTGACCCGATGACTATGGAAACAAGCAAGGAAGGCATATTTGCAGGCGGAGACTGTGCGTCTGGGCCAGCGACGGTTGTTGAAGCTATAGTTGCAGGAAAAAAGGCTGCCAAATCTATTCAAAATTATCTCAAAACTCCAAAGAAGGAGGTTAAAAATAAATGAGCAGCCCCCAACCAAAGCCTGAGGAAGAAATTAGAATAGGAGTATATGTATGTCACTGTGGTCTAAATATTGCAGGCTCAGTCGACTGCGAAGAAGTTGCAAAATATGCCTCAACTTTACCACATGTTGTCTTAGCCAAAGACAATCGTTACACATGTTCAGACCAAGGGCAAGAACTAATCAAGAAAGACATAAAGGAGCATAAGCTAAACCGTGTAGTTGTAGCCTCGTGCTCACCTCGCTTGCATGAACCAACTTTCAGAAGAGCATGCGAAGAAGCTGGACTGAACAAATACTTGTTCGAAATGGCAAACATTCGTGAACACTGCAGTTGGGTGCACTTATACGAGAAAGAGAAGACAACTGAAAAAGCCAAAGACTTGGTCAAGATGGCTGTTGCAAAAGCAGCATTACTTCAGCAGCAAGAAGAGGCAGTGGTTCCGATTATTAGGAAAGCATTAGTTATAGGTGGCGGAGTTGCAGGTATACAAGCCGCCTTAGACATGGCTGACACAGGCTACAAAGTTTACTTGGTTGAAAGGGAGCCAAGCATAGGCGGAAGAATGGCACAAATCGACAAAACATTTCCAACAATGGACTGTAGCATATGCATCTTAGCACCAAAAATGTCAGACGCTGGCAGACATCCAAACATCGAACTTCTAACAAACAGCGAAGTAAAAGAAGTAAAAGGCTACATTGGCAACTTCAAAGTCAAAGTTCTGAAAAAACCTCGTTACGTGACGAAGGACTGTTCAGCATGCGGCGACTGTGCAAAAGAATGCCTAGCAACAACGCCAAACGAATTTGACGTAGGCTTAGCAACTAGACATGCCATTTACACGCCGTTCGCTCAAGCAGTGCCATCAACTTACATAATTGACAGAAACATATGCCTAAACAAGGACAATATAATCACATGTGACAAATGCATCAAGGCATGTGAAATAAAAGCAATAGACTTTGACATGAAACCAGAGACAATCGAGTTGGAAGTGGGCACAATCATAGTGGCTACAGGAGCAGACGTCTACGACCCAGCATCGTTGGTTGAATATGGATACACTAAATATCCAAATGTCATCACTTCGCTAGAGTTTGAGAGACTAATAAATGCAGGAGGTCCATCAGGCGGACACTTAATAAGACCAAGCGACATGCAAATTCCAAAAACAGTAGCCTTCATTCAGTGTGTTGGCTCCCGCAATGAGAAAGGCGGACGCCCCTACTGTAGCAACGTATGCTGCATGAACACCATAAAAGATAGCCTACTCATCAAAGAGCATTGGCCAACCACAAAAATCTACGCCTTCTATTTGGACATAAGAGCATTTGGAAAAGGATTCGAAGACCTGTACAAACGAGCTAAAAAGGAAGGAGTTACATTTATTCGAGGCTTACCAGCAGATATAGTGGAAGACAGGAAAACACATAATCTCTGGCTAATTGGAGAAAACACGTTACAGAAAGAATTGTATAAAATCAATGTTGGCATGGTCATTCTCTCAATCGGAATTGAGCCACAAAAAGACAGCGAAGTAATTCAACGCCTCTTCACATTATCAAAAACATCAGACGGATTCTTCATGGAAGCTCATCCGAAACTGCGCCCAGTAGACACGCCGACAGGAGGAGTATTCTTGGCTGGGTGTGCAGAGTCGCCTAAGGATATTAAAGACAGCGTGACACAGGCAAGTGCAGCTGCAGCAAGAGCAAGCATTCTTATGTCTCAAGGAAAAGTAACAGTAGAAGCAATTACGCCAAAGGTTATAGACGAAAAATGTCAAGTCTGTGGGTTATGTGTCAGAGTTTGCCCCTTCAACGCAATAATTGCGAATAAAGAGATGAAGAAAACTGACATAATCGAGGCTGCATGCGCAGGCTGTGGCACATGTGGCGCAGAATGTCCTTACGAAGCCTTAACTATGCGACATTTCACAGATGAGCAAATTTATGCACAGATTGATGCTGCAACTGAAGAAGATGCGAATAAGAAGATTGTGGCTTTCTGCTGCAACTGGTGCTCATACGCAGGCGCAGACTTTGCAGGTGTAAGTAGAATGCAGTATCCGCCTAACGTGCGAATCATTCGAACCATGTGTTCTGGACGCGTAGCTCCAAAATTTGTTGAAAGAGCATTTGCCAAAGGAGCAGCAGCAGTTTTAGTTTCAGGATGTCACATAGGCGACTGCCACTACATAAACGCCAACATTCAAACCCAGAAAAGGGTTGAAAAATTGTGGAAAAAAATGGAACGACTAGGCTTGAACAAAGATAGGCTACAGTTGGCTTGGATATCTGCTGCAGAAGGCGAAAAATTCGCGTCTAAAATCAAAGAAATGCAAGATGTCGTCAGTAAGGTAACTAAGGAAGAGATTGAGAAATCGAAAACGATGGCAAAGGAGAAAGCTGGGTGACGCAATGCCGGTAAGAATTTGGCGCAAGCCACTAGACACAGATAAAGTTAAGGTTCCAGAAGGCGAAGTGCACATAATAAAGAGCAGATGTAAAGGCTGCGGCTTCTGCATAGAGTTCTGCCCAAAAGAAATGTTGGAAACTTCGGAAGAGTTTAATGAGAGAGGCATACATCCGCCTAAAGTGAAGGATAAATCTGTATGCGCTCTCTGCAGTTTCTGTGAAGCAGTTTGCCCAGACTTCGCCATCTATAGCGTCAAAAAAGAATGTAAGGACGGCTGCTAGAAGAATGGCACAAAAAGACAGAACAGTTTTAACTGGCAAACATTTTATGGAAGGCGACGTAGCCAGTGCCGAAGGCGCAATAGCCGCTGGCTGCAGATTCTTTGCCGGTTACCCTATCACGCCTGCCACCGAAGTTGCCGAACGAATGGCACAAAGACTGCCTGAAGTTGGCGGAATCTACATTCAAATGGAAGACGAGATCAGTTCTATGGCTGCAGTTATTGGAGCGTCGTATGCTGGAGTAAAGTCTATGACTGCCACTTCTGGTCCAGGCTTCAGCCTAATGCAAGAAAACATAGGTTTAGCAGTGATGACAGAAACTCCATGCGTTATCGTTAATGTAATGAGAGGTGGCCCGAGCACGGGTCAGCCAACCAAGCCTGCACAGCAAGATGTCATGCAGGCAAAATGGGGTTCACACGGAGACTATGAAATAATTGCTCTCGCACCTAACTCAGTGCAAGAAATGTTTGACTTAACAATCGAAGCGTTCAATCTGTCAGAGATTTACCGCATTCCTGTAATAGTGTTAGGCGATGAGATTGTTGGGCACATGTACGAACGTGTAACAATTCCTTCAAAGGAAGCAATTAAAATTGTGAGCAGAAAGGAGCCTCAAGTTCCACCCGAAAAATATGCACCGTTTAAACCAGACAAGGATTTAGTGCCGCCGATGGCTACTTTTGGACAGGGATACCACTTCTATGCGACAGGATTGACACATGATGAAACCGGGCGTCCACAAACAGACAGTGCTGAAGAACAGAAGAAACTTATTCAAAGATTGTGTGACAAGATACGCAAAAACGTGGACAGAATCATAAAAGTTGAGAAAGTTATGTTAGAAGACGCTAACGTGGCTGTTATATCCTATGGAATCACTTCTCGTGCGGCTCTAAGTGCTGTGCGAAAAGCAAGACAAGAAGGAATCAAGGCTGGACTTCTCCGGATAGTTACTGTTTGGCCTTTTCCAGACAAATATGTGGCAGGAATTGCAAAGCAGACTAGGGCGTTAGTGGTTCCAGAAATGAATTATGGACAACTTGTTCGCGAAGTGGAAAGGGCGGCAAAGGAAACTCCAGTGAAGTTTTTGCCAAAATTGGGTGAAGAGCCACACAAGCCGGTAGAAATTTTGGATGCCTTGAGGAGAGTGCATAAATGAGCGAGGAAGTGCATCCGTTTGAAGGATACTTGAGAGGCGGGATGATTCCGCATATTTGGTGTGATGGCTGTGGAAACGGTATAATACTAAACTGTTTTGTTCATGCTATTGACGATTTGAAAATGGATATCGACAAAATTGTTGTAGTCTCTGGAATTGGCTGTATTGGTCGCTTGTCAGGGTATACAAACACTGACTCTTATCATACTACTCATGGCAGAGCAATAGCATTTGCAACTGGGGTCAAGCTAGCAAATTCAGACTTGACGGTTACAGTGATAAGTGGGGACGGCGACCTCTTCGCTATTGGAGGCAACCATTTCATTCATGCTGCTCGTAGAAATGTTGACATTAAGGTGATTTGTGCCAACAACTTCAACTATGGCATGACTGGTGGGCAGTATGGACCTACCACTCCCCTTAATGCTTGGACTACTACTACGCCTTATGGAAATATTGAGCATCCATTTAACTTGGTTCATTTGGCCGCTGCTTCTGGAGCAGTTTTTGTGGCTAGGTGGACTACGCTTCATGTCCGAAGACTTGTAGAATCGATCAAGAAGATGTTGCAGAAGGAAGGCTTCTCTTTCATTGAAGTAATCACCCCATGCCCTGAAATCTATGGAAGACGCAATAAGATGGCAACAGGAATTGAAATGATGAATTGGTTTAAGAAGGCAGCAGATATACAAAATAATTCTGACCCTGCAAAAGCTGAAATAACTTCTGAAAAAATCGTTTTAGGTGAATTCATAGATATTGAAAAACCCACTTATGACCATCTTCTTAGCGAAATGATTTCGAAAGTTCAGAAGAAAATGGAAGGAGGAGGCGGACAAGGATGAGATTGGAAATTCGTGTTGCAGGGTTCGGTGGACAAGGCGTTATAAGGGCCGGACTAGTCTTAGCCGCAGCTGCTTGCATCTATGGCGACAAGAATGCTGTTCAAACGCAGTCTTATGGTCCAGAATCAAGGGGAGGTGCCTGCAAGTCGGAAGTTGTGATTTCGGATGAGGAGATTGATTTTCCGAAAGTTACTGAGCCTGATGTCGTAATCGTGATGTCTCAAGAGGCTTACACAAGTTATGCAGACGACGTGAAGAAAGGCGGCACTCTTCTATTAGACTCTGACTTAGTGCCTAAACAGAGGAACATTCCAAATGTTAGAGTGTTCAAAGTGCCAGCAACAAAAATGGCAGAGGAACTTGGGAAAACTATCGTAGCAAACGTAGTTATGCTTGGTGCTCTTACTTCAATAACCAACCTAATAGATGTAGAATCTATCAAAAAATCTATTTTAAGCAATGTTCCTAAAGGCGCAGAAAAACTGAACATAGATGCTTTTGAAAAAGGCTACGAGTATGGAAAAAGCCTTCTGAGGGAAAAGGCAAAATAGCTTTCGTACATTAACGACAGTTGTGGTGCAAGCAGGTGATAATAGGTATATTAGCGGATACGCATGACCGTTTGCCCTTGGTAGACAAGGCAGTAAGACGATTAAACGAAGAGAAAGTCAGTCTCGTCTTACATGCAGGAGACTACATTGCTCCGTTTGTCATACCGCATTTTAAACGGCTGAAAGCGAATTTCATTGGTATTTTCGGCAACAATGACGGCGACAAAGACACGTTGAGAAAACGGTTTGCAGAAGTAGGCCTTGAAATTCGTGGAAAGTTCGCTGAAATAGTAATTGATGGCGTTAAGATTGCAATGTTACATGGTGAGGAGGAAGAGTTGCTTCGTGCGCTTATTAATGCTGAAGGGCATGATGTGGTTGTGCATGCGCATACGCATGAGGCAAAAACCTATCGGAAAGGCGAGACGCTGGTGATAAATCCTGGAGAAGTTTGTGGCTATCTTTCTGGAAGGTCAACTGTTGCCTTGTTGAATACGGAAACTTTGGAAGTCAAGATAATTTTCATATAGAATAAGTCATTGGTTATATTTTTGGGGTCTTATGCTGTATCTTTACTAGCCTCCTTATAAATAGGGTCTATGATTTTGGCTTTTCTTCTTTGTAATGGTGAAGGATGTTTCATTTAAGAAGATAATGTGCGGAAGTGGGAATTGCGATTTTTCAGGCGCCGATTCGCTTTTGCTTTATTTTTTCTACGTTTTTTTGTACTCCTTTCCATCCTTCGGTTGCTTTCGAGTTGACTATTTCGAAGGCTTCCCTCGAACTTGCAGGCTGTAGTTCTTCGCCTGTTGCTTCTCTTGAAAGATATCTTGCGGCTCTTAGCACTTCACTGTTTAGCCTAGAATCGGTTATGTCTGCAAGGTGGCAGACAAGCGCTTCAACTGTTCTTGGCCAAACTGGACCTGCATCTCCGCCGTGGTGTGCACAAACTATGTGAATGAGGTTTAGTGAGAAGCCTCTTCGGACTAGTTCTGAGACAATCAATGTTAAATGGTCTATGCGTTCGGCTAATGGCGTTGACACGTATGCCCCTTCTTTTTCTTCATAGGTTAAAGGCTTGAATATGTCGTGTAAGATTACTCCTGCGAGAACAAGGTCTTCATCTACTTTTCCATGATAAATTCGTTTAATGATATTGCATAGGTTTAGAGCGATTTCCGTTGTGGCGAGGACGTGTTCTATGAAGCCTCCTGCGTAGCTGTGGTGGAGAGACAATCCTGCAGGTGACTGCTCAAGCGAGAGTCCAGTGTATGTTTTTCCTTCTATTTCAATACATGGATTCTCAATGAGATTAGTAACCTTCTTTCGAAGTGATTTGTCCTTAATTTTGTCAATAATTTTCTTGAGGCGAGTATCCAAATTTGTTTCCTCACAACTCTCCTAAATCATCTTTACCATGCAATTAAGGTTTTTATTATAACAGTATTTTTATCATGACAGCATTGGATGGAATCTAGAGGGCGGTAAGATGATTACTCTTCTTGACCATTTCTGTCTAGGTGGCATATGCGCATTAGTAAATAGCTTCAAACGATACTCACGTCTACTTACGTTTTTGTGTGCCTACAGTTATGTGGAACGAATATGCCGGGGGAAAGGAAAATGAGGTGTATTTTCCTTAACACAAGGAAGGGTAGACTATTCGTGCATATTCGTCCACATATGTATTAATTAATAAAAAAAAACTTTTAAGCCTTTCTTCTACAGTGATATACCGGAGTGAATAAAATGATACGCATGCGCACAAGTTTCTAAGAAGGACAATGCAACACACGTGAAACAAGTTTTCTCCTTCATTTTGGGGATTATCGCGCTTTTTCATATGAATTCCGCACGAATGCAAGAAACAAATTCCGGTGTGGCGAGTTGTTTCCTGAATTGATTTTCTTAACTAGAAAAAAGATAGAGTATTTTTTGATTAAGTTTAAAATTTTCTGCATAGAATTGTAGAAGAGAGTTCTATATTTTATTGCGTTAATATATTAAATGCGAAGAGTAGAAGACAAGCGCATTCTCAGTGATGATGAAAATGAAGGAAAAATAATTTTAATATCTCACATAGAGGGTGGAGCTTAATTTCTTCTTTTCTTCGTTCGCTATTCTATGAGCTTTCAGAACGGGTTCTGGAATGCGATTCCCACGTGCAAAATACTTCACGATAGCAATTGCCCTATCTAAAGAAACTTTATGCCCAACACTAACATATACAGGCTTTTCACCAGAGAACGTCGCTACCGCTGCACCTATAATTTCTTCTTTATCGTTTATGGGCGCCCAACCTTCATCACTAAATTCTCCAACCTCACCACAAAGCAAGCTTTTCGCAACGCCAATCGTAGGCTTATCAATCACTAAACCCAAATGACTCGCAAACCCAAGCCGACGCGGATGTGCAACTCCTTGCCCATCAACAAGAAAAACATCTGGCATCATCTGCAATTTCTTTATAGCCAAAACAGCAGGCGAAATCTCTCTAAAGGAAAGTAAAGTCGGAACATAAGGAAATTTGGTTTTGCAACAAACTGTCTGAGATTCTATTAACGCAAAAGAGTTGAAATCAAGAACCGCTACCGCACCTACAGAGATGCCTTCGCGATAGGCTACGTCTACTCCACCCACATATTTGATCGCCTTTGGCAAATCATCTTTACATACAACTCGCTTAGACAATAATCGTTGAGCTACACGTGCTTTTTCAACAGAAAATTTCAAACTTTCGTTTTCCTTTCAATGGTTTTCTCCAATTTCTTAATAGCAGTTTCTAAAGATTTTCTTCGAGTTTCTATCGCCACTTCTCCTCTAGTCGTTTCGATAAGATGCCTCGCAATGTCACATTTTCTCCGTAACCCAGAAATCAGAAGGTAAGCATCATCCATAGCTATCAATTCAGCATAAATATACTCCATTAACTCAAGACACTTTTCAGACGTGTCTATATCTCCGCCTCTAAGAGAATCAAGAGTCCTCCGCCTTAGCTCTCCAATAACGTCAGTTATTCCAAGTACATAAGAAATCACAGGGACCTCAATTCCCTCAGGATCAACAAACTGATCTTTCTCAATTAATCCGAGAAGCACTTGCGCTTCGGTGTACTCTTGATATGCCGCATCCACCATGCCAGCATACACTAAATCAGGATGCCTACGAGAAATTTTTTTAAGCTTACTTAAAAGCTCATTTGCCTCTCCAAGCAACTTCTTTGCATCATCAAACCTATTCTGATGAGTAAAAAGAATTGCCTGTTTCGATAAGCGGGTCGCTCTACGCATGTCCGTTTGGATTTCTTCACGAACCCTATCCTTTTTCACCAGTTCCTTCTGAATCCTGCCCAAGATTGATTTGAAAGTCATATCATTCACACAAATCTAGTCGGTGGCAAAGTCTCTTATGATTGCAGCCATAAATTTGGTTCCGTCAACGAATCCTTTAACTGTTATGTTTTCATTCGGAGCGTGCCCACAAGATTCTTTATGGGCACAACCAACAGAGACAACTGGATAGCCCAAATAGTTTCTAAACAAATGCATCGGTCCAGACGCTTGGCTAGTAGGATAAACAACAGCCTTCTTTCTGTAGACTTTTTCTGCAGCTTTTATCACTGTCTGCACAAATTCGTCTAAAGGAGGTGTTCTTGTTGGTTCTGTTGAACCTTGCTGAATCACTTCAATGTCCCCAAATCCGTGATTCTTCAAATGTTTCAATAGTTTATCAAAAATATCTTCTGCCCTTTGGTCTGGAACTAAACGGAAATCAAGTTTGACTAAAGCCTTATTTGGCAAGACTGTTTTAGAGCCTAAAGCAGTATATCCGGAAAGTAGACCGTTTATTGTACATGTTGGCTGACATAATAATGTCTTAACCGCGTCTAATCCAGATAAGTTGTGAAGAAAACTCTTCAAATCTAACTCCTTCCTTTTTTCCTCTTCCTCGAAGGGAATATCTTTTATGTAAGCGATTTCTTCTGCAGACGGCTGTTTGACATTTTCATAGAACCCTTTAATCAGTATCTCATCTTTCTCATTCTTCAGCGTATTCAACGCCCACACGAGACGCCAAGCAGGATTAGGAATCAGAGGCGCATCTGAAGAATGCACATCTCTAGACGCGCCTTTCGCTCTAAGTTCGACACTCAAGACTCCCTTAAGCCCCAAATAGATTATGGGACGCCCGTGACGGTCAGTTTCTCCAAACTCCCAAATCGCTGCATCTGCGGAAAAGAGTTTGCTATTTTTCTCGATGACTTTCTGCAAATGTATGCTGCTTATTTCTTCTTCTCCTTCAACTACGAATTTTATGTTCACTGGAAGATTGCCTTCAGTTTCTAGAAAGGCTTGAACTGCTTTCAGTCTTGAAACAAAATCTCCTTTATTGTCAGATACGCCTCTGCCGTATATTTTTCCATCACGTACTACTCCACTGAAAGGGTCGCAAATCCATTCTTCTAGTGGTTCTGGCGGCTGCACATCGTAATGGTCGTAGAATAGAAGAGTCTTTTTGGCTTTCTTTCCTTTAATTTCTCCAAATACAACAGGGTTTCCCCCTTCTTCAGGAATGACTTTCGTCGAGAGCCCAACTTCTTTCATCATCCTCTCCACTATTTCCGCACATTCTTTTAGTCCTTCATTTTTTGCTGATACGCTTGGTTGCTTCACAAGACGAACTAGTTCTTTGATGAATTTCTCAGAGTTAGCCTCGATATAATTGTAAATTTTTTCTAGAGACATGATACTCACTATCTGCTCGATTGACTTAAATGAGTTTTCCCGCTTGACAAGATGGCCGGTTAAGTTAGTTTTATTGGTTTATCTAAACGACTAACTAAAACTACTCGACTTTCCGAAGATTCATCAAGAATATTATACCCTATCTCTTTAGCTAGCTTAGCCGCAAACTCCTGAACCTCCTTATGCGTCGGCATATTCTCAAATCCTAAACGTAGCCGTGAGAAACCAACATGCATGTAAGCCTTAGGTTCAATATATGTGGGATTTGCTTTTTCAATAAGACGCGCATAAAGTTCTGGATTTTTCATGTTCAGATGCCTCGCCAAAGTTATCCGAATCACAGTTGGGCACCTGAAACTTGGCAGTAGGGATAAGGTTTCGTTAAGACTTTCCCATGCTAAAGGAACTTGAGGACGACAAGTTTCTAAGAAATTTTCTTTATCGAAAGCGCAAACTGAAATGTAGAGTTGAGTTGGTTCCTCATTGAGTTGAGATAACGAACGCGGAAGAGTTCCATTTGACACGAGGAACGTGGTGAAACCTTTCTTGTGGAAACTTCGAATCAAGTCACCGAGCGATGGATATAATGTTGGTTCACCAGTTAGGCTTATGGCAACATGTTTCGGGTTTACCGCTTCACTCAATTTCTTTAAATCTGTTTTCGGATTGCCTTTGTAGCCACTCAGAATTTTGAGTTGCGCTTTGATGCATCCCTCCACAATATCTTTAGGGTCATCCCATTTTGGTTGTTCTGTTTCGCTCCATTTTATTTTTAGATCACCACTTTGTGCACGCCAACAGAAGAGGCAACGCATCGTACAGTTGAGAACTGTAGGAGTCATTTGGATGCATTGATGGCTTCTTATTCCGTAGAACTTTTGTTTGTAACAAGATCTATTATGAGTAAGGGTTTCGTAAAGCCATCGGCAACGTTTGACCGCTGAGTGAGTTCCAACCACATGATATTTTTGAGTTTTTAATATTTCAA
>Ga0315314_1003295_pt1 | contig 12700 bp, 12 predicted proteins | sample TDP9_MG_FD_203631 | JGI IMG/M metagenome (GOLD analysis project Ga0315314, IMG submission 203631) | Freshwater sediment microbial communities from Lake Towuti, South Sulawesi, Indonesia - TDP9 | ecosystem: Environmental > Aquatic > Freshwater > Lake > Sediment | place: Indonesia: South Sulawesi...
TGTTGCGTTTGTGGGAAGAGCTGTGCGGAAGAAGAAGACGGGTCAGTAGCTCAAGTTTCTTCTTCTACCATGTTGCGGGTGAAGGCTGTGTGGGTGTTGATGCCCAACTGTTCTTCATTGGACTCTATGTAGGGTCGATGCTTGGGAACCCCGCGAAGAGTCGAAAATAGACAAAGTGAGGATGCCACAACAAGAGCTGACATGGCTTCCTTCGTTTCAGGTTCCGAACTCTTTATTGTTGATTTCTTTCTTGACTATAAACAAGAGATTGGAGACCTGCTTCTTCGTTTGGAGAATTTTTGTTATGTTTGGGACGATTTTAGTTACTGTTAATTAGAAAACAATAGTATTATTTGGAGTTGAGGTATACTAACGAGTGTTGATTGGAATGCCCATTGACGCAGCTTATCTGAAGCAGAGAATGAGTGAAGTCTTGGACGCTATATCTGAGTTAAGGAGGCTTACCTCGAAACCTTACCCAAAGCTAAGCCTAGAAGAGAGATATTCCATTAGATACCACGTTATCGTTCTTGCCGAATCTCTTGGCAGTATATGTGTACATCTTGCAACGGAAGCCCTTCATCGGGAACCGCAGTCTTATTCGGAGTGTTTCAGGATGTTAGAGGACAAAGGTATCTTTGATTGTGCTAAAGACTTGGTTGAGATAATGAGGTTGAGAAACCTTTTGGCTCATCGTTACTGGGCTATAGACGACGCTCAGGTTTATGATTCGATCAGGAAGAACTTCAGGTGCGTCCACAAATTCTTAGGGAGCATAAAGAGAAAATATGGAATCGATTTATGACAGAGTGCAATTCTACAGATTTGGAAAAGAAGAGAAAAGGCAAATCGTCCACAAGGTTAGAAAGTTATTAGCGGGCGAAAAAAGGATTTTGCTAGCGGTGATCTTTGGTAGCTTTACAAGACGAGATAGTGTAAGAGACATAGATGTGTGCGTTTACTCAGTCCCGACCTTGAATCTAAGCGATCTGTTGAGTCTCAACGCCAAGATAGAACTGTATTTGGGCTTAGCTACGGACCTGGTTGAACTGGTACATCTTTCCGCGCCTCTAAGATTTAACGTCTTAAGAAATGGAATCTTGGTCAAGGGTGAGAGAACTCTGCTTCATCAACTGGTGGATCAAGCATACTCTGAACGTGAGGCGCTTGAATATTATCTGAAAAACCGTGACCTAACAGTGCTTGATGGCAGAGAAAGTTGGTTTGAGATGGGAGGTGAATGAAAATGGAAAGACGTTTAAGGTGTCATAATTGCGAGGCTTTTATGGAGCCTGATATTCTGTACACTCGTTTTCCTAAGGGTGCGCTTCCTGCACGTGGTTTCCGGTGCCCGCGATGTAATTATGAGTTGGTTCCTTTGAGTGAAGCGAAGAGGGTTCAGCATGAAGCTCAGAAGCTGGGTCTTTTTGGTGTTGTTAATCCGTTGGCGAGAAAGATCACTAAAAGCGGTAATAATCTAGCTGTCTACATTCCAAAGGATTTTGAAAAGAAGTTAGGATTGAAAAAGGGGACGCCGATTAACATGTGGCTGAAAGAAGATGAGATATGTGTACAAGTAGCCTAACCAGGGAAGCAGAAAGTGAAGTCTGTGTTAGTCTGAACTGGTTGTACATGCTGAACTGTGCTGCACGACTTCTTCCAATGTTGGCTCGGTGTGAGCGTGTGGCTGTTTCGTGAAGTTGTTGTTGACGGTGGTAGGTCTGTTCCGCAACAAGTTATGTGGGTGTGGGAAGCGGGTCTGTTTGTTTCAGGTGTTATTAACTTTCGCTTAGGTTTGGTAATAACACCGAGGGGGGGTCTCTGGTTTAGAAGTCGGTTAGGAGAATGTTGCTTGGAGACATTGTTTTGTTTACTGGGCTGTTTGGTGTTTTGGGGGTAGTCTTTTTGAGAAGCTTATGGCGGTTAAGCCTATGACTTTTCTGTGTTTGTATTTTACGACTATGTCGTTTTGGGTTAGTTTGGATTCGTCGGCTTCTTTGGGTTTGCCGAAGCTGATGTAGAGTACGTCTCGTTGTTTGTCGTAGGCTACGTCGAGTTTTTCTATGTTTTCTACTGTTGCCTCCACAGGATTTCCCTCTTAAGCAGTCTATAGGTCGGATGTTATAAACGCTGTTCTGATTTCGCCGCCTTCATCATACGGGACGATTAGGTGTTTGGAACCGAAGGGGGTCGGTCCAATGTTTCGTACGGCGATGTGTTCTCCGTGGAGTCCTTTTAAGACGTATCTTGGTTGGCTCTGTCAAGTTGATGTCGGATTCATCATGTTGTAAAAAATCATCGGATAGGATTACTTGCTTGCAGAGTCAATGAGTAACTTTGATTGTTCCGTTAACTCAGAGGGGCTTGAAGCGTTTCCAGAGTGCATTGTTAGCCAAAGGGGCTTTCTCAAACTTACTAAACGGTTTATGGTGTCCGAAAAGAGTCTCCATATTCCGTAAGGTCTATTGTTCCAATACAAGGATCATACACTTTCTTGAACTGATTTGGATTGCTGATTGTTCGCATTGCTGCAAAAGCACGGATGTGACTTTGTGGAAAAGCGTCTGCCAATCGATTTGCAGCACCCAGTAGTGTTGCTCCACGAGTAACTACATCGTCAACCAGCAAAATTTCGTTTGGTTTGGAGAGGCTCTTTTGGACACTCATCGACTCATAATGTTGGGCTGCAATTGGTCTTTCACTTGGGGTACATAATGCTGATTTTGGCACAGGTTTAGCCCTAATCAGGCATGAAGCAACTTCATTTCCTATGCCTGCCTTAACAAGTGCAGTTGCAATTCGTTCTGGAACCCATAGTGTGTTTGGCTGCATCAAAGAACTCTTTGGGACAGGAACCAAGATCGTGTTTGGTTGAAAAAACGACGCAAATGGGAGTGCATCCATTTTTTGCTTCATTATCTTACTTAAATATTCCGACATTAAGATTGGCGGTGCACCTACGAATCTATCCTGCTTGAGTGCATACATCACATCCCTAGAGTCCTTGATTTCTTGGGAATCCCCACGAGGTGCGTAAGTCAAAAGTGCACCAAACTCAAGTTGAGATAGGTTCATCTCTCCTGAAACGACCTCAAGGATTCTTTCCCGACAAGGGATAAGTTCTAGCACTTCTTCCGGGTCTCGAAGTTCCATTGCACCATACATTTCCATCTTCTTAGGCCATTTCAATGAAGGGTCATGCATGATGGTACTGCAAATAAATAGTGGTCGCCCAAGCCTGAGAGCTTCCCATCCTTGGTGAAGAGAACCGCTGCCATCCCCAGCTTCAACAATTATTGAGGCATTGGAAATAAGTGCCATGGTTCGATTTCTAATAACAAAATTCTTTGGCTGAACAGGGTACCCAATTGGAAATTGGGAGATGACCAGATGGTGGCGCATAATGATTTCTTGAAGTTGCAGGTTTCTTCGTGGGTAAACTTGATCCAATGGCGTGCCAAGAACCGCGATTGTATGTCCACCTTCTTCAATGGCAACTTTGTGTGCCATGGTGTCAATTCCTTCAGCAAGCCCACTGACAACTACTACTTTATGTTGTGTCAGGGTTTTTGTAATATTACTAGCTGCGTAAAGTCCTTGAGGAGAGGCTTTTCGTGAGCCTATTACTGCGACTCTCGGACTTGGCAATGGAATTGGCAGTTGCCCCGCAACATAGAGTTTTTTCGGTGCGAATTTCTTCTCAACATCGTTCAATGGTCCTACAAGCTGTTCGAGGCTATGAGTGGAAGCATTCATTTCAGTAAGCATCCTCTCTCTTTTCCCTCGGAAAATCTTGCTGCTGAATATTTTCAAAGGCATATAATAACACTATCGGTAAGAGTTGTTAATTAAGCGTTTTTGCTCTTGTCGCCTTCTTAATCATTGTCAGCGATTAAGGGGAAAGTTGAGCGAGAGTGCATCCATTAATCTTACTTCTTTCTCTTGCTTGCGTTCTGAATTAGCGTTATCCACCTGTTGTTTCCTTCCACGTTTGCTGGCTTACCATTGGATTCTCATGTTCCTATGGCTATTCCAGAAGAGCTTACTCGATTGGGACTGACAATCAATGAGGCTAAGGCATGGCTTAAGACAGAACCGAATTTTGTTCCACCCGACGAAAATTCACATGAACGTCGAAACCGATGAAAACTTGACAGATCCTCTTGGTTTGGTGACGGTTTCTGCGATTTTGTTGTGTAAGGTTCGGTATTCGTCTTAGTTCAGGGTGCCTAAAGCAATATGTGGTTTAGACCGTCTTCGGTTAAATGAACGTTGTTGTGAAAGACTGATTTGCATGTTTGTAAGATGGTTAAGATTGACCCCTCGGATGAGTTAGAAAACTCCTTTTATGTGTTAGAAAAGGTTTACGGTTATTATATCACCGAAAAACTTGTAGTTGTCTGCGCCGCGTGTACGATGGACTACTATGTTCATGGGCGCTGGCTGTGCAGGTTTTGATGCCCAATCATTCTCAGTGTCATCAACAGGGTCTTAGCATTGTTTCTCTAGGGGACTGTTTGCGTTCTTGTACGGTGCGCTTGTCTCTGTTCATGTCATTTTGCGTCTGATTTAGGCGTTGGTTTCTGTCTCAACTTATGCTTCTGGTTTGCTAGCTGAGAAAGGTGGTCATTTTTCGCTTGCGCAGAAAGGAATAAGACTCTCTATGTGTTATAGTCTTTTTTTCAAAGCATTTGAGTGGCTGAGCACTTGAAGGCAAGGGAAAGCCCCATCCACCGTTGGTATTGCATTGCAGAGATGTTGCCCATTGGCATAATCAGAAAATTTCTGAAACGGGCAGATGGGGAGGTTCTTGACCCTTTTGTGGGAGTTGGAACTGTGCTTGTCGAGGCCCAGCTGATCAATGCACAAGCCACAGGAATTGACATTAATCCATTTATGTGCTTTGCTTCGGCGGTAAAAGCCAAAGGTTACGATACTGATTTAGTGCAAAAAGAGCATTGTAGGTTGTTTGATACAAAAAGTGAACGCACAACTGCTGCCCCAAATATTCCTAAGATCGGTCAATATTACAGTGATCAAGTCTTGCAGGATCTCCTTGCTTTGAAGTCGAGAATTCAAAAGGTGCGGGACGGCAATGTGCGGAATCTATTCACGCTCTGTTTCTTAGATGTGGCGGTGCGTGCTGCGAATATCAAGAAAACGCCCGCACCAGAGTTTAAAGGAGTCAAGCTAAATTATCCAGTTTTTGAAAGCTTCAAGAACAAGATTGAAACTGCGATACAAGACATCGTCACTACCGAAGAGACAGAGAATACAGCCTTTGTCTGCCGAGGAGACTCAAGAGACCTTGGCTTTCTCAACGAGAAGTATGATTTGGTATTGTCGTCTCCTCCATATTGCAATAACGTGGATTACGTGAGGCACACGCAACTTGAACTCTACTGGTTAGGGTATGCCTATGACTCGAGGGATTTGGGAAGATTCAGAGAAGCTTCTCTTACGTCATGCGAGGCTATGGCACATGTAGGCAAAGAGAAGGGTTCCATCATTGAAGTGGAAGATATCAGCCGAGCTCTAGAGAGAAGCACAAAGAGAGCATTTCCTCGAGTTGTGAATCAGTATTTTGCGGGCATGAAGAAGCATTTGGAAAGCCTAAGAGAGGTGCTAAAACCACATTCAAAAGTATTTTATGTTGTTGGAGATTCCTGGATAAAAGGTGTTTATGTCCCAACTCACGAGCGATTGGCAAGGATAGCAAGGGGAGTAGGTTTTAGCAGAGTCAGAACAAAGTTCCTAAGAATACGAAACGCGCCGAGAAAACATCGGTTCCCACTTAAAGAGTACCTTTTGGAAATGAACCCTTAGAGATTGGCTGCTACTCACACAATATTTGTGGAACCTCTATCAATTCTCCGTGTCTTTCTATCAATCTTGCCAGATCACGGGAACGACTCGTACGTCCTGGGCCTCCAAAAGATGGAAGCCAGATCCATCCGTCTTGGAGCATCTCAAAATTACCCACAATCACTAGTTTGCGTCTCGCGCGAGAGATCGCCACATTCAAGTCCTGAAGTGCACCAATTGCGCCCAACTCGTGTTCTCGATTATTTCTTGTCAATGAAACAATATCAAGGTCACATTCAGTTCCAAGAGCTTGAGTAGTTGTTTTGGTTTCGTGATTAAGGGTTCCCAATGCTCTAAGACACCTGTCAACCTCGAACCTCTGACCAGTGTATCTGGTAATTGAGGTAATTGAGTGCCCGGCGAGACTTGACCGAGCTTCCAAGATTATTTTGGCCACAGCTTTAGCCTCGACAGGATTTGCCCAAGAGGACAATCCGTGCCGTCTCTCTTCGCCGCGCACGTTGACGAAGGTAATGGGTGGCTCTGGTTTGAGTATTTCTCTGAATGGGTAACTTGGAGTTCTGGACCAAACCAGTCTCCTGTTTTTGGCAGAGGGTGATGAAGTCAGCCCGCCGTAACCGACAAGTTGATCGACTACCTTGTCTAAGGGATCTGGCAGTCTGTATGTAGTCTTGAGCGTCTTAAAGCCACAACGCCTCATAAAAAATTCAATTGCACTGTAGTCATGAGGACGTGGAGAGATGGGCTGGGCTTGATATGGGTCACCAATGTTAGTCATTGTGATGCCGAGATCATTAAATAAATCAACCAAGTCGTACCGTGGATCATAGTTTAGACTTCGCGTGCTATTTCTTATGCCATACGGGACCGCCATCAAGGCTTGTTCAAGCGTTTCGACTCCAGTTTCGTCAATTATGATTCTATCAACATTTAGATCCGGAGGCAGCCATTTGCAAGAATGGAGGGTTGTAAGAATGATGGGGTATTTGTGTATTCTTCCCCAGTTTCTTTCAAAGTTTATAGGCAAGTCAGAAGGAATTGCATTTTCGTTGCCGTGACGAACTGCTATTTCTTTTGCTTCATGCTCTCCAAGAATCTTTGCAAAAGACGAAGCCATCTCATTAACAGTGTCATTGCCAAGTGCGCACATTAACGTACATTCTTTGCGATCATACCATGCAAGAGCAGCCTCAGCATCTGCTTCTGTGGTTTTGCCCGTGCCAGGTGGACCAACCGTTACTCCTGTCCCGCCATGAGCGAGTCTCGCCTCTACTGCATCTCTCTGATCTCTGTCGAGGTAATCATCTATTTCGCGTTTAGTCACATCAACTCCCCTAACTTTCGGTGGACTAAGTCTAGCGGACCAAGCTCACGCGCAGTCAAGTCAACATTGGATTTCAGAAGAGCTACTGGCAGCTTAGCGAGTTGCGGGATTGCTGATTTAGTGTTACTCCCGTAGATTTTCAGTGTTAAGTTGTCCCCGTTGATGTCATATACAGATCCATGCGCATTAACGCATGCTAACAGAGGCATATTTTCTTCGATTCCAATGATTCTAACGACGCTACGCTTCCCGAAAACAGATGTGCCTCCCTGTTTGTAAAGCGTGATCTGTGCACTCTGAATGTCGTGCTCAACAATTCTATAGCCGTCTTCTAGGATGCTCGCTCTTTTTAACTGCTCCAATCCTTCGCGATCACCAAACTGCGAAGTCGCGATTTCAACCAGATACTTTTCTTTGTGTGTAACAGCGCGTTTTTCGATTACTGTATATCTTCGAGACCAGAGTAGTCTCCTTAGACTATCGTACCCTGGATCTAATGCACCTTCTCGAGATAATCGCATTTCTTCTCGGTAGAACCAGCAAGCTTCAAAGTAGGGACAATAATCATAACACACTGTCCATGGAGGCATCTTAGCTCGAGGAGCTGCCCTTCCACATAAGGAATCAAGCACGTATTTGCGAGCTGTCTTGACTTTCTCAATTAATATCGCAGAAGGAGGGTTCGGGAAATAGACGCCTCCATAGTACACAATTGCCATTCCGCATGAACTGAAATCCTCCTCCTCCCTCTTGTATCGATAATTGGCAAGAAATCCGTTCGCTACTAGTTGAAAGTGATCATAGCCATGGCTATGAGGAGGGTCATTAGAATAAGTCTTCCAATCTAACACAACATATCGTCCATCGTCGGCTTCCATTAAAGCATCTAGCCTTCCTTCCTGACCAACCCTCGGATTGCTAATCAACAATTCAGTACGCACGAGCTTGGGCGGTGGCTCTCTCGAGACAAAGTCCTTGGAAAAACCCAAGGTCAAAGCGAACAACCTATCTTCGACATCCTCTTTAGCCACAGCAGCTTTCTCGTCGGTTAAGTTCGATTTTTCGAGTTCCTCGCTCAATACTTCATTTTTCGTAGATTCAAGTTCTCTCAGAAGTGCACGATGTGCAAAACCGGAATCCTTCAAGTTCAACCTCCATACATCCAGCACCGGTCCTAGCATAGCGACGCTCAGAACCTCGTGGCATACTCTGCCGGCCAGAGTCTGTCGTTCAAAGGAAGCTTGAGGCTGTGAGCCAAAAACCTTTGGCAGTCTAAATTTCCACGGGCACACAGCTATCGTCGCGATGTCAGTTGAAACCGCTATGTGCGTATCGATTGGCATGTTCTTCCAAATTGCCCTCAGATCCATCATGTTTTCACCATCTTAGTAACAATATCAACTATCTCCTTGGCTAAGGATTCTATGAATAAGGGGTCGAGAGCGTCGTCTTTTGAAATCTCCTTCACTATGGGAACTATTTTGACATTCTTCTGGCTTAGCAGGTCGAACGCTCTATCGAGTTCGTCTTTAGCAACCAGCCACAATTCTTGACCTCCTACCACAGGAAGTGGATACAAGAGGTAGACTGGAATTATCGCATCCAAGCTAATCTTCGTTGAAGCCAAGAAAGTCAATGCGCCGACACTTTCACGGATACTCCTCAGAGAATCAAGTATCTTTATCTCGACACCTATCGCTTTTTCATCATTCCCTAAAATTAGGTCGAATACGGGCTTTTCGCCAAAGGCGAAATCAAACACGGGCTTCCGGCGTCTCATACCGCTTGGTAAGAGCTCCTTCACTCTAGTTTTCAATCCGAGTTTCAGCAGAGTGGTAACATACCGCAAGCTCAAGGGGACTGCAAACTTGTCTTTGAGTATTCCAGCAACGAGGAATTTCTGATCTAACGACTTCTTTCTCAGGGCTTGCTGCAGAGAAGGCGCAATCTTCACAATCTCTTTCGCCACTTCGTTTGGCACATAGTATTGCCGCCTTTTTCCTTCTTTTTCACTCTTCAGCAAGCCATACCCTTCCATCTCTGTACAAAGTCGGTGCATGGTAGGCACTGACACATTAAGTTCACTTGAGAGATCTGTTGCTGTCATCTTACCCTTGCCGATTGTTGTCAATGCAACGTTGAGAGCCATCGGACGAGCTCGAAAATACCTCTCTATATCTAATGCTTCAAGCCGTGCAATCTCTGGATTTTTCATTTTCTTTCAAAGTTAAAATGAAAGAAAGAATATATAAACCTTCTGCATCTGCGTTTTCTCAGCCGGCAGTGTTTATGTTCTTACTTTTTGCTTGAATTGCTCGATGTAGTCTTCGTAGTAGCCGTTCTTTTTGAGGTATAGTCCATAGTGGACTAATGCTGACATAGCTCGGGCCGTGTCTTCAGGCGATGAATAGGAAGGTACCCCCATCTTGTCGAATCGTCCTCTTATGTACGCAGCCATTTCAGTCTCGCCGATGTCACAGGCTAGAACAGGCTTGAGATAATTCTTGGACAAGTTAGCTATTCTATCCACGTAGTCTTCCTGCAACGCTGGCGAGTGATGCAACCCGAAAACCATGACACCGTATATCTCTGGGTCTTCCAGCAGGATCTTGGTGCCCATCTCGAACATTTCTGAAGTAACCGAGCCTGTTAAATCGAGGGGGTTGTAGTTTGTGGCGAATGACGGGATTTTTCCTTCTTTTTTCAGGCGTTCGAATTTTTCCTGGGTTTCGTCGCTGAATTTCTTGACGTTTACTCCTCTTGACTCGCATTCATCGGCTGCCATGATAGCGGGTCCACCTGCAGCTGTAACTATGGCAACGTTGTTTCCAGCAGCGGGAGGCTGAAAGGCTAAGGCTTCGCTTGCGTCCATCAGCTCTTCCGTGTCTCTGGCTCTTATCACGCCAGTTTGTAGGAAGACGCTGTCGTAGATTCTGTCTGAGCCTGCGATGGCGCCCGTGTGTGAGAGTGCGGCTCGTGCTCCTGCTTCTGTTTTGCCCGATTTCATGGCTACTATAGGTTTGTATCTGGTCGTTTTCCGTGCGACTTCCATGAATTCTCTTCCCGCGTTGATGCTTTCAGCGTACAAGAGTATAACACGGGTCTGCGGATCATGAAGCAGATACTCAAGGATTTCGGGTTCTTGAACGTCGATTTTGTTGCCGAAGCTCACGAACTTGCTCAAGCCTATCTCTTCGCCCGCCATGTAATCGAGCACTGCAACGCCGAAGGCACCGCTTTGTGTGACAACTGCTATCGGCCCGGTTCTTGGGCGCGGTGTGGCAACCACTTCTTCGCCCGTCGTCAACACTCTGGTTTCAGGAAGAAAAAGCATGTCTACACCTGTAGAGGAGTCGTAGACGCCAAGACAGTTGGGTCCAAGAATCCGTATACACGCTTTACGAGCGACGGCTTTAACCTCATCTTCCAATTGATGATTCCCGATTTCGCCAAAGCCGCCACTCACTATAACTGCTGCTTTCACGTGTTTCATCGCGGCTTCATGCATTATTTGTAGAACATTTTCGGCTGGAACAACAACGACAACTAGTTCGATGTCGCCGATTATTTCCTTAAGCGATGGATAGCATCTGAAGGCAAGAATGTTACTTTCATGCGGATTAACTGGGTATAGTTCGCCTTTGAATATGCCGCGTCGTTTGTTGTCGGCGAAGTTCTTGAAGATGACGTGCCCAGCTTTAGTAATCTTCTTTGAAGCGCCGACAACTGCCACCGACTTGGGTTCGAAAAACGTGTGGATCTGCTCCACGATGGACGTTGCTTTCTGCATTTTTGTCTTCATCCGAAACGGTTTAGGATATGCTTGCGACGTAGCCTTTTATCTGTTTTTTCGCCTTGATCGAACAACAACTATTGGTTTGTGTTCGACTCTCTCAAGCATCTCCCATGTGACTTCGGTGAGTGCGACGCTGAAGGTTTCAGCCATGTCCCAAACGTTTCTGCCCGCACCGTAACCTCGCGCCTTATTAGCTATCTCAGCCATTTCCAGAGCTGTTTCAACGCTGATATTGGAGTCTGAAAGAGCGATCGGCGTCGACCTTGTCTTCAGCTTCAGGAACCTTCCAAGAATGTAAGCCCATACCCCGCCTTGGGAGTGGATTCCTTGGATTGGATCCGGTCTAGGCGTGAAGTGGAAGTTGCCGAAAGTGTAGGTCTTGTCTGTGTCAACGATCATAACAGCTACGTTCTTGTTTAGTTCAGTTCGGATTTTCAGTCGGATCTGTACCGCGATGTGTGCGGCGTTTCTCAGGGGCAAGCTGACGTAGGAGTATGGTAGGTTGCTTCCGTCGATTCCTCCTTCTGAACCATGCATCAGTGCTTGGAGAATTCCTGCTTCATTGAGCGCTAGCTGTTTGTGTTTGCTGCCTTCTTCAGACGGGTAAGTTCTGAACCTGTCTATGGTTCGTGGGCGAAGACGGCAAAAAGGGCCAAGCATGTAAGCCCAGACAATACGCATCCAGAATTTGGCTAAGAGTTTGGCAAGCATGCCTGCTTTAATTGGATTTTCATCTGTGATATTTCCGGTGGCGGTTGAGATGGCTTTTTCTGAAACTGTGATTACATCCCCGTTGTCTGTTCTGCCCTTCAGCGCCTCTATGATTCGTTGCTCGTAGTTTTCGCCCGGTCTCCAGTACCCGGTACGTAAGGCGATTGTTTCATAATGGTTTGACAATGCTTTAACGGCGCTTTTCAATGCTGGTACCGATGCTTGTTTGGCTTTAAGGCGGGTTTAAATATAACGGGAACAACCATTTTTATTTCTAGCGTGGAAATCAGTAGGAGAAATTCATCATAGTTATTACGCCTTTAACGAGAACTCGGCATGGTGAAAGAAGCAAAGGAGGGCCCAACGATGGCTTATAAGCAAGACGAGAAGCAAAGCATGGACATTTTCAAGGCTCTCCTTGAGAGTTCGAAGAAACAGAAGCGCACGAAAAGAGAAGAGTTGCTCAAATCCGTAGGCGTAAAGGAGTTTTTCGAAGAAGGCAACATAAAGATCGATATGAAAACTTGTAAAGGCATAGAATGCCAATTCTGCATAAAAGTGTGTCCTACAAAAGCCTTGTATTGGAAGAAAGGTGAGATAGCCGTCGTTGACGACCTATGCGTCTACTGCACATCTTGCGTGCTGAACTGCATGGTTGATGGCTGCATTAGGGTCACTCGAAAACGCAAGGATGGCGTCGTCGAGCAGTTCAGTACACCAGAAGAGGTTTTCGCTTTAGGCGAGAATGTCAACACTGATAAACGTATTGAAAAGATAAAGAAGATTCTGCCAGATGAGGAATCATTTCTTAAACGCTATCGAAGACCACGGTTTCCTGCGGAAGAAAAAGACGAGTAGAAGCCCCTTCATGGTCTGAACGCTTTGTCCAGGTTGACCTGTCGATAGGCAATCATTCATTGGTTAATGTGTAGGTGCGTGCTTTATGGTCGCAGTTCACCGTGCCTGCTTCGAACAGTTTCCGTAAGCTGCTGAATACTTTTTTTGCGGGTTTGTTCAATTGCTCGGCGATTTCATTGAGTGTC
>Ga0315314_1003296_pt1 | contig 12700 bp, 18 predicted proteins | sample TDP9_MG_FD_203631 | JGI IMG/M metagenome (GOLD analysis project Ga0315314, IMG submission 203631) | Freshwater sediment microbial communities from Lake Towuti, South Sulawesi, Indonesia - TDP9 | ecosystem: Environmental > Aquatic > Freshwater > Lake > Sediment | place: Indonesia: South Sulawesi...
TTGCTTGAAGACTTGGAGTTTCAGCCCCCACTCCACTGTCTCCTATAGGGACAGAAGCTTGCAACTGGGCAATCATGTCGAAGCCTACACCACTATCGCTTATATCCACAAAGAACCCAGCCACTGCATATTCTGAGCCTACACCTGAATCGCTTAACGATAGCTGTGCTTCTATGCTTGGAGCGTCGGAGCCTACACCACTATCGGAAAAATCTTTGTACTGTACTCCTACGACGGCGGTTCCGAAAGCGAAGGCGCTGAACTGAGCCGAAGCATATTTGGCGTCGGTGGGCATTGTTAAACCTCAGTTACTATAACTGCGAAAAACTTTTTCACTATGTCAGGTATTGCATCATTAAATGCTACTTTTTCTGTGGTAGTTAACGATGGGAAAAATGTTAGTTCAATGGTTCCATCCATCATCAATTCTATTGTTGTCGGTGTCCTTCCTATAGTTGCTTTACAGAATTCTGCTATTCTTGAAAACGGTTCCAATCTTATTTTTGTAGGCGTGAATTGTCCCTCCTTAATCGTGTATTAATTTTGCTGCTGACACATCAATTGTTTTTACTGCTGCCTCCCCTGTCTTGATATAATATGTTAGAATCTCTTGACCAGAAGCTATGGAACCTGATGGAAGATTTGTTGCCTTTGTTCCTTTCGACACTCGGTCCACCCAAACTTCTACTTTTGAGCCGCTGAATAGCTTCACTCTTATTACATAAAATTGTGCGCCGCTTAATGTCATCAAATCTGCTGTTTCTGACCAAGTTGACCCATCCGCAGACATAATCCTTAAAGCACCATTCGCAATATGTACCCCAAACTTTTTGGCAGTTCCAGTTGGAGAAGTTGCAACGTCTCCCATGAAAATGTACACATCAGCTAGAGTTGTAGCGTTAGTCAGTTTGATGTAAAATTCAAATTGAGGGTTTAGGTCGAAAATAGAATATAAAGCCGTATAACCGCTTGAGCGCCACCGTATCCACGCTATATAGTTTGCTGTCCCAGCAGCCTGAACTCTTACCAGCCAAGAACCTTTGCTAACTGAATAACCTGTGTCTCCTCCAACTGCCTCTGCATCGAAGGGAGTTAGGAACCCACCAAAGAAATTTAAAAACTGTGTTTCAAAAATCGGTTTAATTATGACCCTTCTATCCGTGATGTCTGCGTTTTCTACAGTGTTATCATTTGCTGCTCGCCAGATTTCCGCTAAGATAATTTTGTTGGCTGGTATGTCCGGCGGTTTAGGCTCATAGGTGTTAGGTCCTGTTTGTCCGCTTGGAGCCGCTGCTTGAGGAGTACCCGTTACTTCTGCTAGAGTTCCATTTTCATCTAATGTCACAATGTTTTTGCGGGGGTTTGTAGCGTCTGCTGCTGAAAGGTTAAGATTCTGTGTTGATGTTATTTTGATAAATTTGCCATTAACGTATGCTTCTCCAGCACCTATATCTACAGCTTGTGCGGGAGTAGCCTTTGCTTGAACTTGTAACCCGCTCCAGACACCATTAGATTTTAAGGCTTCAATTAAGCGATTAAAATCTGTATCAAACATATACCAGCCGTCGCTGACAGACATTTTATAGAACTTCCTTAAATTTCTAAGATAGAGTTATCTCCAACGTTGCTACCCATGTGGTGCCCGACGCTTTTGTGCCCATACTCTGCACTTTGCGGTTGAGGTTCTTCGCTGCGTCGCTGTTACCGTTTGCTACCGTTATCTCGTTCCAAGCAAAGTTGGCGTCTGCCGAGCCGAAAGTGCTTCTCCAAGTTGCTTTCTGGTTTGAGCCATATGTTGGATAGCCAGAGTCCATAGCTTTATACAGCTTGTTTGTGGTTGCTTGTAAACCAGTTTGAGTAGCATCGGCTGCTGTGGAGCTGTCACCGACACCAATATAGCTGTTGGCATTGTTGAAAGCTGTCTCCGTGCCTCCGCAGACCAGAGTCCAGATTGCGTTAATGCCCTCGTTGAGTAGTAGATTACCCTCAAACTCCAGCTTTTCAAGCAGTTCAGCGTCTGCTTTGATGGCTTCCTCCCTGCTTTTGTAGTCGCCGAGGAATTTCTCAATAATCCATTTTGTCTTCCACTTTCCAAGGTCAACTATGGGGATTAAAGCGCCTATCGCCACCAAGTCTTTTCCAACTCCTCTCTCCCTCATACTTCACGCACCTCTGTTTCCCGCATAATCGGGCATGCCGACTATGATCGGGCAAAACAAAGTGGGGAAATGGTGCGAATCCTTCAGGTTCACCTCTGTTATGCTCCGGTCATCTTAGCTACTGCCTTGCTTCTTAAGACGCCGAGTCCGATGCGTTCGCTGGCAACCACGCCGTAGCGGTCTTCTCTTGGATTTTCGAAGGGCTCGGTGAGGATGTCCCTCCTCAAGAGCATGACCGCGGCCACATCTGTGTCGATGGCGAAGACGGTTCCGTCCGTTGCCTTCGTGCTCACGAGGATTTTCATTCCCAAGTAGGTTTCGCCGAGGATTCCCTTGCTCACGTCGACCTCCTTGCCGAAGTAGAAGCTGTGGATGAACTTGTCGTCCAGCCACAGGTCGGCAACCTGATCAGGATGCAGCACCAAAACCTTGGCGTTGAAGTTTTCGTTCCTAATCACCTTACACAGCTTTACAAGGTCTGCCCAGGCCAAGGTGCCTGCAGTTGCGGGTGTTTGAACCGCTCCTCCAGCCAAGTCTGAGGCAGCGATGCCTGAGTAAAGCGCATAGATTCTCTCTGTTTCTAGTTCTGCCACGGCTCTCCCTACCTCGGCGGTTTGCCGCTCCAAGACCGGCCACGACGCATCTTCCAAAAACTTCTTCGAATACTCGGCTCCCGCCTTAATCTCGATGTCCGCCTTGATGTCCACGGTGTCGTATTTTTCCTGCATAAACCAGGTTTGAGCCAACTCCGCGGTTCGGTAGGCTTTGCCAAGTTTGGCCTTGGGAAACCTCACCAAGGCTTCAGTGGTGGGCACCACCCAGATTATTTCCCTCCCGATCAAGGCGGGTTTTGCCGCCTCGACCACTACGTCGTGCATTCTTCCTAGAGCTGCGGCTGCGTCGCTGAGGAGGGCTTCCTTCATCACCTGGTTAACCATCGGGTTGGCTTTAGCCCTCTCGATGATGTCCGGCAAGATGGGTCGGTACTCTGGGTCCTTCATGATAGCCTCAAACAACTTTGGATTCGTCATCTTCTTCCACCTCACTTCTCTATGAGGATTAGCCCAGTGTCGCCGGAAGCGAAGGTTTGCAGGGAAAACCCGAGCCTACGAGCATAGTAGATGGTGTAGGTGCTGGTTCCCCCCTCGTTCACCGCTTGGTCCGCTAAAGCAACCACGTTCCCGTTCGCGTCGGTTTGAACGGCTACACCTCGAGTGATGGCACCACCCGCCGTAACCTTCACCACCCCGCAGACGCAAACGGGGCAAAACTCCCCAGCTGCCACGGTCTTCAACGCCACGCCGACAGCGTTGCCCGACGCCGCGCACTGCGAAACCTTCATGTCAGCGCTGAGGTAGACACACCTACCCTTCGTTATGGCACCTTCTGCCTCGAAGCTATACACTACGCCGTCTCCCACCATTTCCCCAACTTCTGCATCAGGCCACAAGTCAGCCATACGCTATTTTCCTCCATTTTTCATTCCTTTTCCTCGTTCCGTCGCGAGTACTAAGGGTCACGTAGTGACCATTACCGGATTAAATTCTCATCTTAAAGCGACCTTGACTCCAGCTTCTTGATGAGTTCCTTCTGTTTACGAACCAACTCGAAGGGTCCGTAGCCCCAGTGGGCTGGAACCCGCTCAGGAGTGATTCCCTTCAGTTGCCTCAAAACTTCCTCCCTGCTTACCCAATCCGATAGACACGGATTTGTTATGCCGGTGGGAGGAGCAATCGCCTCGCTTAGAGGTTTCTTCGAAGCCTTTACGCTCTCCTTCAACTGTCGAGCGAGGCTCTCCCATATCTCAACCGAAGATAGGGGGTCTCCTGGCTCAAAGTCCTTCAAGAGGGATAAGCCAGTAAACATGATGCCCCGTGGAGCCACACCGTTCACGTTTTCCAGCGTGCGCCACTCCAGTTCGACGCTGCAGTGTTGTATGTCGCCGTTTTCAATCATCCTCAAAACATCGGGGTCCTTCAACATTGCGATGTATTCGATGGCTCCGTTCTGGTATTCAGCATTCAGAACCTCACCATGCAGAGGCTTAAAATGATCTAGAAGGAGGGGCTTACCTCTTAAGGTGGGAGCGGATCTAGCCAGCTCCTCCTCTAAATAAACGCGGACATCGGGCCACTCGGCAGAATGAACTGTCTTGATGGGGTGCAACGCCTTACCCCGTATAAGACCAGCGCCGCTTGGAAACGCCTCAACGCTGCCAGGCCAACCAAACCTTTCCTTAGCACGGGCTTCATGCTCCCTAAACCATGCCTTCGCCTTCTCCAAAGTCCAACCCCGCTCCCTTTCGAAAAGATAGGATACCACCTCAGTTGTGGCCTTTCCCTCCAGCTTGCCGATAACCGCCTTGATCCCCTCCTCCTCACTCAGCGTGATCGTCCTCAAGGAGTGGGGCTCGAACTCGCTAGGGTCCCGATGTCCGCTACGAATAAACTCGGGCGTCTGCTCCCATGGCAACGGAAGTTTCACCGAAAGATGTTGGGTGTGGGTTCTTTAAAAGGGAGAATTAGCCCAAAAGCCATGCTTGGCTGGAAAGCAAGCATGAATACGCTACCTTTTAGGCTTTTGAGGGTCTCAAGACTAGTAGGTTCGGGCAAGGTCTTTCTCCTTTTCTAACTCCTTAAATTCTTCCCACGCCTTAAGGATGTCCTCCAGCCACCTCCTGATCTCCAACTCTTTCATGACTCGCCACTCTTCAGCCCTAATTTTTTAAACAAATTAACTATCTAACGAAGATTTCTTAAGTTCTTTTTCTCCTAGTTAACTCCGCGCGCTAGGAGATCGGTTTATAAATCTGGATCCAGAAGCGCGCGCACAAAGGTTTTTGCAAAATCTACAACGAACCAAGAGTAGCAAATCGAACGTTCTTCCGTTAATGCTATGGCTTCAGTTGCCTATAGCCAGAAACTTTATGTTTTTTGAAGTTTATCTACTTCGAAAGAGGGGATTAAATTGTCTTTAAAAGATGTTGCCGAAATGAATTATCATGATCGTAAGGTCGAACATATCAAGAAGTTCTGGGAAGGTTATGGAGCTATTCCTTTGGATAAACCACGATACTTTATACCTGACTTAATAATGGACATATCCCTATTACTACCTATAGTAAAACAACTTGACTGTTCTTATATATGGATTGAAGTTGTAGGAGAACACCCTTGTACACCTGAGAAAATGGAATGGCTTCCAAAACTGCTTAGTAAAGAATGGCTTATACTTAGATATGATTATGGCGAAAGTTTTACACCACAACGCCCTGTAACCTATAAAGGGAAAATGACCTCTGAAAAAACAAAGGACATTCTTCATAAATTGATACAGCAAAGTGTTATGCTCAAACAAATTCTAAGTCAATCTGTTGAGAAGTTTTAACGGAACCTATTAAAGAAATTAGCATACCTACTTGGAAATATAATTGTTATGCTGCTTCATAGTAGACTTAGCTCCCACGTGTGCGTGCGCGTTTATTTGGGCTCAAGCTCCACGGTCACATTGATATCCCTATTCACTCTAATAATATCGCTATAGTCTCGATAATTCGGAGCGCTGACTTTAATTTCATAAAGCCCTTGCTCAAGAACGGTGGTAAGCTGACTCATCAATATGGCATGGGCACTTGTTCTTTGATCTTGCAATGGATTAATATCAATCATCGCATTAACTGGTCGCTTGGTGTACTTGTTAATTACGCTCACCTTCACTATGTATTCCTCGGGCTTTTCAGCAGGGGGAGCCCTCCAGTAGTTTGATAGATGAACATAGCGGCGATGGCAACCATGATAACTGCTCCGATTGCTATAGCGATTCCCTTTTTCATAGGATCACCCTTTTAATTTCCTTTTGTGAAGAGAAAAGATTTTCTATTTGAATGAAAATCATAGTTATATGATAAAAAAGAAGAAGGGAATGTTAAGTAGTCTTTGGTTTCCTTCTAGTAAAGTACACTGTTGTCACTGTTAGGGCTATCGTTGTTGTTATGAATGCGTACATTAAGTTGGTAGTGGTGCTTAGTTCCCTCATCTTCACTTCTAATTGTTTAGTCGTTGATTCATGTTCTGATCTCAATCCATCGTAATCAGCCTTTAATTTGCCATAATCGATTGCTAATTTATCATGAGTTGATTTCAGTTTTTCATAATCACTCTTCAAGGAATCATAGCTAGATTTTAAACAAATTTGAACCTCTAAAACCAATTAATTAAAAAATTAAAAAGAAGAGTCCTTGTCAGTAGAAATCTAGGTAGAACCTTTGTTCTTTTGGGTCTACGGTTAGCTTATGGGTGTTTGCTATGTCTTTTAGGCCGATAACCCTTGGGACATCATCTCTTTCGGCTATAGCAACCCAAGCTTCTATTTCAGGAGAAAGTTTCCCTTTTATGTCCTCAAGTCTTAACGTTGCTCTGGTTAGCCTCGCCTTAACCTCCACTTCTGGCGCTATTCCCGTCAGCTTTATGGGAGCGTATTTCTCAACTCCAAGGATGTCGTAAAACCTGAGTGGAAGAAGAGAGACAACAGCTCCTGTATCGTAGATCATTCTATGGAGACCTGTCCATCCTTCCCTTGTCCTAAAGGACACGAATACGCCGTAAACTTGACCCTTCCCTATATCAATGCCATAGAACTTCTTAACTGAGTTAATAGTTTCGGGTTGAAACGGAATCTTAGAAATCCTATAGGTGAGTCTTGAGGACAAAGGGTTCACCGGAGTAGATGTAGTCCGTAACGAAGTCCTTGCCAACCTTCTGAACAGCTTCATCGTAAACCTTCCCAAACTCCTTGCCAGCAGCCAAAACCTTACGGTTGCTCACCGCGATGTACATGTTGGGATACCTCCTCTGAAGCTCAGCATAGTGCTCATCTATCCACTCAAAATCCTTAACCCCAGCCATCTCCTCACCTACACTAATTTTATAATCTTTAGACTTAAATTGTTAACCATTTGAATAAAGAATGAAGGTTAACTGCAGAACGATCTACTTTCGCGCTTATGAAGTAACATGTCTAAATAAACACTCCCAGTCTTCAGATCTTGAGATGCGTTGACGTTTACATCTAATTCTTCTTAATGCGTGTCTTTAAACTAATTAAAACTTAGCATAAGACATGACAATTTGAAGGGATGGTCTTCAACGTTCGGAGGAACTTTATCTTCACGAAAAGTTAGTTTCACTCCCCTCACTAGGAACTAGGAGTCCTAATCTTCGTAGGTTTTTTAAGACAAACGTTCAAAAGTTGAAACTTGGTTCGTGAGTTGCGGCTCGAGGACTTGATAGGTAGTAGGGCGAAGGTTCGCGTCTTGAGAAGCATCGCGTTACACGATGGGCTGAACCTATCAAGAATCCGAAGCGAGGCAAATCTGCCTTGGAAGAAGGCCGACAAGATGCTTAGGGAGTTCGTGGACGCGGGAATCCTGCGGGAGCACCACTATTCTTGTATGCGGGGTCGCTACATCCGAATGTTTCAGTATCGAGACACGCCTCGAGCAAGGTTGCTGAAGCAACTTTTTCAAGAATGGGAACGGTGTTGAAGCATGGTTCGGATACAGAAGAGGTTGGTGAAAAAGAGGTACTATGGAAAATCCATCTATGAGTATGCGGTCTACTCCTTGAACATTCCCAGAAGGTTTCATGAGCTTCTACAACCCTTTTTAGACAAGAACTTGGAAGTGGACGTTCGACATGAGCCGAGCATGTTGATCATCACGTTGACTTTAAAGCCTCTAAGCGTGTGGAAACCTTTCTTGAACAAGAAATCCGCTGTTTTTTGCTCGAAAAAACCTTCCTAAAAAGTGGTTAACCACTCGCAGTTTTGACGCGGAATTGTGTTTTAGGTTTAAATATCTATACGAAGAAGAGCTTCCGCCCTAGGCGTTTCTTGTCGAATAAAATTTTGTACGGGAGTATGCGTTGCATGAAAACGTCAAAAACCTTGATAGCGTTGATTTCGGCTTCTCGTGGTGGAGAAATGCTGGCGAGACGAGTGATTTTAGTTGGATGTGGGGATAAGGGTATTGGGGCTGCGTCGAGGGCGTCCGAGAGGACACGGATACTGTGATTTCCTTGAAACTCTTAGGTTCCTCAACTTGTTCCGGAAGGGGGCAAAAAACGTCTACCAGATCTATCACAGCAGCCTACGTTTTGACCTAAAGAAAGTGTACCGATACCTACGATACTGTATCCACACAAACCTGATCGAGGTCGACCGTGTGGAAGAGGGTGGGTTCCTCCCCGCAAAGTACTATCGTCTCACAGAGAAGGGACACGCCCTCATCGAGCTCTTCAAAGACCTACGCAGACCAGTTGGCGAATAAACCAGATTTGGTTTTAACGCTAATTCTTGCTTAAATCATGTTCTTCACCCTATTCACCATTCGGCGAGGGAACTTGAGCGTAGCCTTGACGAAGATTAAGGAGTTCTACGGGAGGCTGCGAAAAGAGCGGGGAGTTTTGTTGCCTGCTTGGCGTGAGGCGGTGGGCGAAGCCCCTGCTGTACACTTTTCGGACGTAATTACCGCTTACCTGAGCGACCCCAGTTGTAAAGCCTTCGTGGACTTCTTGGCGGATCAAGCAGTGGGAATGGGCTTCTATACGACGATGAACGCTGAATATGAGGGGGCGGAGGAAGCGAAGCAGCTCGTGGACGAGTTTAATGAGAGCGTGAACTTGGACGGTTTGTTGCAGGTCGGCGCTCGGGAGGTCGTGGCTTGCGGAAACAGCTTCTGGCTGAAGACTGAGCCTCAACGCCTAGAAGGCTTGAAGATTCTGCCCATCACCGGCTTCGACGACCCCAAAGCCATATTGAGGGATCAGTACGGAGAGGTCAAGGGATACCACTACTCCTTAAACGGAGTGAAAGCCACCTTCGAGCCGAAGAAGATCATCCACTTCAAGTGGAACCCCGTGAACTTCTCCCCCTTCGGCACCGGCCTACTCCAAGTCTTGCTGCAGGAGCTCTGCTTCAACGGCGAAACCAGAAAAAGCTTCTTGGAGATGAAGGCCCGCATCGAAAAAATCATGCCAGAAGTCTTCGAGAAGTACGCTGGACCCGACGAGCTTTGGCTATTTCCCGGCGCACCACCCGACAAACTGGCGGAGTACCAACGCCTCATTAAAGCGAAGCCCAAAGCCGGCGCCCGATTCGTGTATGATAAGGCTGACGCCGACGTAAAAACCGTGGCCGTGGACCCCCGAGCCCGATACGAAGCCTACATTGAACACATCCTCAACCAAGTCTATCTGGGTGGGCAAACACCCTTGCCACGGCTCTTTTCAACTCCTGGCTTTACTGAGGCCAGCGCTCAAGCAGCCCTAGACATCGCCGAACGCAAGGTGATGGCTCTACAACGCTTCATCAAAAGAATCGTCGAGCGAGAAATCTTCGCGTCTGTGATCCAGCAGGCTGGCTTAGACCCGAAGAAGGCAGACGTGAGACTAAACTGGAGTGTGGAAGAAAAGCCAGAGTTGTTGGTGCAGGACATGCTGAAAGCCTTTGAGCTGGGCGCCATCCGTGCTGAGGAACTACGAAAAATGTTAACAAAGATCGGATGGGAACTTTGGGAGAAAGAACCATAAAAAGAAAAGGTTGTTGGAGCAGAGGCGGTTGGGCAGAAACCAAAGGCGAGGTATGTCGTTGTGTGATATTGATTGACAATTCAGAAAAATTAATAACTCAGTACATATAGTGTTAGGTTACCAAAAAATTTTAAATACTCAACTAACTAAGTAAGTGGTGCATAAATGGGTGTCTCATCCATGTTACCTTCGAGCTTGGAAGTCATTTCTGCTGAAAAAATCTTTCGAAATGACGTTTTTAAACCAGTTTCATTCGGTTTCTTAACGCGAAAACCAGATATCCAAGTTGAGGAAACCGATATTGCATCGGTAGTAGAAGACAACATAAGAATACTTGATTCGATTAGATTACCCAGTCATTTCGACCGTGAAACTCTTGCAAACTTTTTGGAACGGATTATAAGAGAAGAACTTGAAAAAGACCCTCTGCACAAACAATCTGTGGAATTAAACAAATATGCAAAGGATTTCCGCAATTACATGCGGCAGTACTTTGACAAAATATTTGACTTCCATGAAAAATTGAAAGAGTATATGTCGAAACACGTTTTCGCAGCATCTAATATTTTTTTGAAATCAAACTTTCCTCCATCCTTTGCAAGAACTTTGACTTTTTCGCTGTTAACGGAATGTAGATTTATTGATATATACGATATGTGTATACGTCGCGAACGTCTGGCACTCATAACCAACTATAATGACTTGAAGAAATTCAAAAGACTATGTGATGCTCATAACCGTTGGGTTGACCCGTTTGATTCAGCAATTAATAAAATAAATGAGACTCGTATCGGGCTTATTTGGTATGTGGATTTTACTCACTCAAAAACGCTCGAAGAAATCTTTAAACCAAAGGCTTTCAAGATGTCACTACTTGATGAGGAATATTTCTTCGGAATGTTATTTGACCTTCAACGGCAAACTGATCAATTCAGACGAGCATTAACTAATTTAAGCAAGGAAACCTTCGCTATCAGTCCAAGCCGGGAAGATCCTACGGTGGATATGCTTTGTAGCATTATGGAGACAATGAGTTCTTAGAGAGTAGACCCCTTGCCTACTCAAACGTCGACCTGTTTTTTTCTTGATATATGCATTTTACTTCCCCAGACATTAAACATTTCAGCTAAGGCATGTGAAGATTTTCTTAAGAAAAACCGTGAATTATGCTATATCTCGTCCTCAGTTTACACGATCGCCTTCAAAATGCTTGACGATGCATTCGATTGGGTTGCAAAAGAGATACAAGAGAATTTTTACCCTTATTTACAAAAACATGGAATAGAGAGCCTAACATGTAGAGATGCCCGTGTTTTTGAAGGGTTTTTCAGCGAAAGGAGAAGTCAATTGACGGCAATCAAAAGCCCGTCTATGTACTTTGAAATGCTTAGACGAATGGAACATTGGACTGTGGCTCAAATACACACCATAGAACTTGGGAGGAAAATTAATGTAGAGATGTTTTTAACTGCGCTTCTTTCTGAACTATCCAGAGTCTACGAGTCTTTGAAGGCCCCTTTAGATGCAATAGAAGTTAAGAATATCACACCTAAAGATGAAATTAAATCTCAAGTCGCATTGCAAGGCATCCGTAAATTCGAAGACATAGATCATCTTGCTTCTGCAATTCAGTTCCAATTTACAAACAACGTATGGGTCGTTTTTGTGACATTCGACGAAAAACATATACTATCTCATCAAAGGCGTCTTCTTGACGTTTGCGCTCTACATTGTTGTAAACCTGACTACGCGATGGACTATGCAAGGGATGTCTCTCGAGAGAAAACTCCTATTCAATACTATTTGAGCATCAGCCCAAAATCTTCTCAACAAGAAAGTTTTGCAAAAGCAATAGAAAGTTCACTTCACGTATCAATTAAATGATACGCGCACTCTGTGGTAAGTTTTCTCATGGTTCTATTGACTTTTGAAGAAGAATAGCTTCTTCCAAGAACTTTGAAAAATATTCGAGTACCAGTTCTCCTAAGAGTGTTAGGGCGTATCTGCCATTCTCGTCTTTGTAAAGAATCATCCCATTAATCAATTTTTTTAGGTGGAAATTCGCGGTGGCGGAGGTCGTGCTCAATAACTCTTTGATCTCAGTAAAACTCCTGGGCGATTCAGCCAAAGACTTTACTATACGAAAACGATCGATGTGACTGAAGGCGGAATCTGAGGCTTTCAGAAAGTACTTGACGCTTGTCCATTGAAGGTCTTCGATGTCAGATTTGTTAGTGTCATAAGAATCACGTGTTGAATAAACTTTTACGCCATCTATCTTTAACTCAATTTCCTTACCCTTAGACGTAATTTTCTTCCCATCGATAATAATATCTACCTTGCAAGAGTTCCTCAATTTGTTTCACCCGTCCGGAGAATCTTTATTTTTTACGTTCCCGGAGTGCGATAAGAACAAGTAAAAGAAAGAGCTGGCCAAGTGCTTCAGCGTAGTTGCCCTCAAGGATATAGCTATGAAGTCTGAGTAGGATTGGTAACGTTCTCTCCGAGATTTCCGGGTGTTCTTTAAGGAAGTCGTACAGCCTGTGAAAGAGCTTTTCAAGTTTCTTGGATATGTTTGGAGGAGCTCTTTGTATGACTCTGATACATTCATCCGTCGTTTCCTTGATTCTGTCCATTCTAAACCTCCTTCATATGATCTTGGTTCGGTAATGTATTGGGTTATGCCGACGAAGCACCCTTTCGTCAGCAATTTTACGAGTCTGCCCTGGGTGCGGCTGCATATTTTAGCCGTTGTAGGAGGAGGTACGCGACAATTCTGAAAGTGGGAGAGCGAGTCTTTGTCAAAAACAATACAGGAGAACGAGAGTGCAATAGATGGTTTCGTGCAAAGGACAGGTTGGTTGAAATCAGTCCTCCTTTTGACGCTGACTTGAATCGCTCGCCAATGGATCTCGTCTCCCACATATTCTGCAATGAAGATTACTTCAGATAAAA
>Ga0315314_1003297_pt1 | contig 12697 bp, 15 predicted proteins | sample TDP9_MG_FD_203631 | JGI IMG/M metagenome (GOLD analysis project Ga0315314, IMG submission 203631) | Freshwater sediment microbial communities from Lake Towuti, South Sulawesi, Indonesia - TDP9 | ecosystem: Environmental > Aquatic > Freshwater > Lake > Sediment | place: Indonesia: South Sulawesi...
ACTCTGGGCAAATGATAGGAGCGAGGTCCCATCTGCGACCCAGAATCTGGGCACTCTCTCTGGATCGAGCCAGATCGCTGCAATAGATCTTCCTGGGCGGCGTCCCTACCAGCCTCTCCGCCAAAAGGGCCATCTGTTCCCTCCCCTTTTCGGAGAGCAAGAGATCGGTCTGCCCGTAGCATCTTCCGTCGTAGGATGAGATGCTTTCCCCATGGCGAATCAGATAGACGCGGGTGGCCAGGAGTTCCCCCTTCCTTAATGTAAGCCCCCGAAAAGCCAGACCAGGGCGGTCATGCACTCATTTAGAGCGCCCAGAGAATCCCCGGTAATCCCTCCCAGGCGGTGACGGAAATAGCCTCCCACCAGGAGGGTAAAGGCCACCACCAGGCAGAGCAGCAGAAGGCCCTCCGTCCTCAAAAACGCCAGGCAGGCGATCAGCGCGATGCCTCCCGCCAGAGCCAATTCCTTGAGGCTCACCTCCTCCACGAAGGATCTCGCCAGCCCCCCTTCCCTCCGAGCGTAGGGCTGAGTCAATGCCAAAAGGACCATGGAAAATCTGGATAGCAATGGGGCCAGAAAGAGGTAGCTTCCCCGGTGCTCTCTCAGATGATGAAGGACAGACAGGTCCAGGAGGATTAGAAAGATGAGGGAGAGAGCTCCAAACGCCCCCACCCGGCTGTCCCTCATGATGGACAGCCTCTCCTCCCTGGTGCGGCTTGCACCCAGGGCATCCATGGTATCGGAAAAGCCATCCCAGTGAAGCCCGCCGGTAAGGATCGTCAAGGCGGCCAGTAGAACGAGGTTGATCAAATCTCTGGGGATATAGCCCGCAAGGAGCCGGTCGGCCAGGTAGAGGATGGCCCCCAGGATCGCCCCTACCGTGGGATAGTGGCCCATCGATCTTCCTGCCTCCCCAGCCTCTACAGACAGCCCTCGCGGGTATGGAAAAATAGTCAAGAATTGCACAGCCGCAAAAAAGGACTTCATCTGGGATTTCATCTGACCTCCTCGGAGACGCCGGCCTCTTTGAAGGTAGCCATCTCATTAAAGATCCTGACCGCCGCCTCTACCAGACCCATGGCCAGAGTTGCCCCGGTTCCCTCTCCCAGCCGGAGATCCAGGTCGAGCAGCGGTTTCAGGTTCATTAATTTCAGCAGTTCTTTGTGTCCTGGTTCGAAGGAGAGATGGGAGGCAAAGAGGTAGTCTGAGACCAGCGGGGCAAGTCGAGTGGCGATCAGACCCCCCGCGCCCGAAATAAACCCATCCAGGATGACGGGAGCTCGGTGGAAGGCCCCGGCAAGGGCGACGCCAGCGATGCCCGCGATCTCCAGACCTCCCACTTTGGAGAGGACATCGATGGGGTCTTCCCGATTAGGGGAGTTCACTTCCAAGGCCCTCTCGATCACCTTTACCTTCTTCTCCCAGATCGCATCCGGTATGCCCGTTCCCCTTCCGGTCACCTCCGGCACGGGAAGGCCGGAGAAGGCAGCCAGGATAGCACTGGTAGCCGTGGTGTTTCCAATCCCCATATCGCCCGTGGCGAGCAGGTCTGCCCCCTGCTGGATGGCCTCCTCTGCGGCCTCAATCCCGGCTTCAAGGGCGGCGACAGCCACCTCCCGCGCCATGGCTGGCCCTTGGGCCATATTGGCGGTGCCAGGGATCAGCTTGATTTGCCGAAGGCCAGGGAGCTCGGGAAGGTCAGACCTCACGCCGATATCGATTATCGACACCTCCGCCTGGGCCCAGCGCGCCAGCACATTGATGGCCGCCCCACCCTTCAGGAAATTGAGCACCATCTGGGCCGTCACCTCCTGGGGATAGAGGCTCACGCCCTCCTCCACCACCCCATGGTCGGCAGCAAAGAGGAGGACCTGCTTCTTAGCAATCTTTGGCTGGAGGTTCCCGGAGATGGCCGCCATTCGCCGAGCGATCTCCTCCAGACGACCCAAGGATCCCTTCGGCTTGGTGAGCGAATCCAGCCGCTCCTGGGCCTGCAGGGACAGGGCGTCGTCGACCGGCTGAATGCCCTGTAGAACCGCCTCTAATCTGCCCATGGAAACTCCCTCAGCACCGCAGGTCTCCCGCGTGCACCGCAAAAATGATGCCTCCCTCTTCCTCTCTTATAATAGGCTCCCCAACAAAAACATAGCGGCCACAAAGGCCTTCACAAAGGGACAGATTCTTATGGGTGCAATAGATGCCCTTGCACCGGTAAGAGCAGTCAACCCTGCCATCAGGAGGAGCATCAGAGCACACAGTCGATAGACAAGTATGGAAATTGGATTCTGGTGCCCTCCCCGAATATTGACAAGCAATACCAGCACGCCTATGAAGCAAAGCGTCAGGCCTTCTGCAATCCATTCCATAGCAATGATTCGCCGATTTTCCTTTGAAATTTCCCCAAAACCATGCACGACGGATCTGGTCGGGACAATATGGGCAATCCCCCAAAGGACAATTACGATAGAGCCGGAGTAGAGAAGAATATGAGTCGGCATCAGAAGTTCGTCTCAATTTCTTCGCAGGTTGTTGCCTTCACGAAGGGGTGGCGGGGCGCACCACTTGGGTGCGACCCGGCGAAAGCGAGAACACCTAATAGGCGAAACCCCTCACACAAGCTTCAATAGCGTTACTCCTGCGCTCCTCTGGCAATGTGCCCAAGCCATCAGTAAATACAACCCTTCCCCCTCCTCGACGATTTTCTTCTGTTGACTCTCTCATTTTCGAAGAACCAGTGTCTCCTGGATGCGATCCAACAAGATCTCTGTAATTCGAGGGTCCGAAAGCAGGGGCCGGGAAACCAGGATTTTCACCCCCGAGTACTTGAGCCTCGCCTATTCGAGTTCCGCTGGGATGTCCTTACGAACATGTACCCCGGAGGCAAGAAAGAAGGGAACTACCACGATCCTCTTCATTCCCTCCCCCACGGCCTGCTCGATAGCCTCCGTAGATTAGGATGACCCCTTCTTGCATCTTCGTCTATCAGCCTTTCAGTTTGACCGGTAATCCGGCCACACAGAAATAAACTGTATCCGCAGCCTCGGCCAGCACCTGATGGGCCCGGCCAGAAAGATCACGGAACACACGCGCCAGAGGATTTTCCGGCACGATCCCCATTCCCACTTCGTTGCTCACCAGGATGAGATGAAGGCCGGGCGGCGCCCCCGCCTGCCTAATCATCTCCAGCTCTTCCTTCATTGCTTCCTCGCTCCAATCCGTCCCAGAGGCTGTCAGGCGGTTTCCCATCCAGAGGGTGAGGCAATCCACCAGGATGACTTCGAATTGGGGCCCTATGCGCTGCAAAAGCCTCCCCAGCTCCAGGGGCTCTTCAAAAAGCTCCCAGCCTGGCCCCCTCCTCCGCCGATGGCGCTCAATGCGCTCAGCCATCTCCGCATCCTTAGCCTGTGCGGTGGGCACAAATGCCCTTCGCCCCGGAATCTCTTGGCCCAGGCGCAGAGCCAGATCGCTCTTGCCACTGCGCGCCCCACCGAGGATCAAGGTAATCATGGAATCCTCCAAACGAAAAGAGCCCTCCGCCTTCTTCAGGCTGAGGGCTGATTTCAGCGGCTTGCTTCCTTTGAATATAAGAATTTCCATCCCCTGTCAAGGTAAACTCCCAGGCCCCCTATCCTCCTCATTGACAGGGGCCCCATAAGATTATATTTTCCCAAGCAAGTAGAGGCTCCCAGGCTTTACGAAGAGAAAGGAAAACTGAAAGGTCACCGTGGCAAAGAAGATCCTCCTGATAGGCAATCCGGTTGCCGGAGGCGGTAGGGCGAAGCGGCTGATGGCAGAACTCCTCCAGCGGTTGCGATGGAGAGGCTACCTTGTGGAGACATTCCTGACCAGCCTGGCCGGGGATGCAGGCCATCGGGCACGCGACATCGAAGCAGATGTGGATGTAGTCCTGATTGTGGGGGGAGATGGAACAGTCAACGAGATTCTCAACGGCCTGCCCGAGCCATCCCGGACTCCCATAGCCCACCTGCCCACAGGGACGGCCAACATCCTCGGTCGCGAGCTCGGACTGCCAAGAAAAGCAGAGGACCTTGTTCGGATTCTTGAGGGGGGCCATCTCCGCCGGCTGGACATGGGATTGTTAGGAGAACGCCGATTCTTGATGGTGGCCAGTGCCGGATTCGACGCCATGGTGACCAATGAGGTGCGAAAGCGGAGAGGTGGAACCCTCGGATATGTGGGCTACCTGGCGCCGATCCTGAGGGCTCTCAAGCGCTACCATCCACCTGAGCTTAAGGTGACCGTCGATGGAGGAGAGCAGATTTCCGGCTCCTTTGTGGTGGCGAGCAATACGAGAAACTATGGCGGGATCTTCTCCTTCGCGGATCAGGCTCGGTGTGACTCCGGACACCTCGACATCTGCATCTTTCCCAGGGGGTCTGTACCAGCTCTCGTCTATTACTACCTGGCCGCTTTCTGCGGCTGGGTATCGACGCGGACCGATGTTCGCTATCTGACAGGGACCCGTATCCGGATCGAGTCCAGAGAGCCAGTGGCGGTCCAGGCGGACGGTGATCCCGCTGGGGTCACCCCCGTGGATATCCAGCTTCTGCCGGCCATTGTGCCGGTGCTTGTCCCCTTGGGCAGGTGAGCGTGCGATGTGGCAGAAGGAAATCAGAGAAACCATGGAGCGGGTGACACGGCAGATCATTGCCCGCTGCGTCAAATACTCGCGGCGATACCAGAGGGACATCTTCATCTCCAAGACCGCCTCGGGAAAGGGGATGAATGTGAAGGATCTCGATCCCCAGACCCCGGAGGGAAGGATCGCCCTGGAGGCCTTTTTCAAGGTACCCAAGCGCCACTATACGATCCATGGATTGGGCCATCCTTCCCAGAAGAATTCGGTGAACTGGCGCCAGGTGAATCTCGGCTTCCTTCGACGAACCATCAATCTCCTGGGGATCTTCCTCGCCATGGTGATGAGAGGCTCCCCCTCGAAAATTAGGCTGTATCGCCTCCTGGGGGTCCATATCGGACAGGACACGGAGATCATGATGGGAGTCTGGCTGGACCATTTCCGACCGGAGCTGATCTTTATTGGCGATCGCACCCTGATCGGGGCCTTCACCCGGATTACCGTGCACGTCTATGAGGGGCTGGGCAAATTCCGCTTCGGGGTGGCTTCGATCGGCTCCGATTGCAAGATTGCCACCGGAACCGGCATGGGAATGATTGAAATCGGAGATAGGGTGCGAACTTTGCCCAATACGGTCCTTTCTCCCTATTATGCCAGGATCCCGGATCGATCCATTGTGGGCTATCAGAAGCCAGCCTGTGAGGCCGGCCTCATAGCTTCAGAAAATAGAATCCACGAAGAAAAGGAGGAGGAGGAGTGATGAAGAAAAAGGTATTCCGTAAGGAGGATGGAGAGAAGCTACAGTTCAAAGGTCCCGATCGGACCGTCCACCTCATCGTGGAGCCCGCCAACTCCGAGAGCAAGGAGTTCCTGATGGGAACGGTTGAAATCCCCCCAGGAGGCAGCATTCCTTACCACGCCCACACCAACGAAGAGGAGATCATGTTCGTGTATGCGGGTCGTGGGATCGCCACCGTGGATGGAAAGGACTATCGGGTCAGCAAGGAGTCGGTCGTCCTGACTCCTCCCGGATGCCAGCACAGCTTCACCAATACCTGGACGGAGAACTTGTCCATCGCCTTCTTCTATTCGCCACCGGGGATCGAGAAAACCATCCGGGAGAGGGCGGCCGCCCAGCAGAAGTGATGTAAACGGAGGCTAAAGGAAAAGGACCACTAACAGAACCGGAATCCGCAATTACGAAGTCCCCAAAGACGAATTCCAGTTGGAGGCCGGGTTCGGAGTCGAACCGAACAGGACACTCGCTGAGTATCCTCAACGGGTTTGCAGCCCGCGGGGAGCACCGGCTCCCTAAGCCGGCCTCGTTAATGGTGTACGAATATCTCTTCGCCATACGATCGACTTCAGCTACTTGATTCCGACGCTTCCACTGCATGTTACCTGGTCCCTCAGAAGGACACCACCCTGTCAGAATCCAAAACCCATTGAACCAAGTCTCGCATCGAAGCAATTTCAACGCCTTCTAATATTTCTCTTTGGTTCAACGACCGCTCTGAAGCGCATACCCCACACATTTTCACTTTCGCCCCTTGGGCCAGGGTGGCTTTAATGAGTTCTTCGCAATTTGGCATCTTCTCACCCAGGAGAGCTGGCATCTCAGAGGGCTTCTGCCCTTTCTTAGGTGCAAGGACAGAGTCCTCAAAGAGAAATAGATTTACCGAATGTCCCTCATGCAGCGCAGCGAGCACGAATCTTAAGGTGGTATATACCCTCTCTTTGCCATAAGGCGGTTCCCCGACTACGACTGTGATGGATGCCATCTTTCTCCTCCTTCAACAAATGATTCTGTCGCTAATAATATCAGATAAAGGACCTCAGGGATCGAAAAAGGGGGAGTCCGCCCGCAGGGAGGGGAAGGGGTAGGGTAGAGGGTATCGGGGTTACGATCTCTTTCTATTTTTCTCCTCCGCCTCCCCTGGGTGGGGGTGATCGTGGGTGAAGAAATGGCAGTGTCCGTGATGGTGGATGATGTCCCCGTGACGATGGACATGCTCGTGAATGAGGTTTACCTCCAGCAGGAGGTCGAAGTTATTCAAGATCTGGGAGGTTGGGCCCTCGGCTACGAGGTTATGGCTTTCATTCATGACCAGGGCACGATCGGCAATCTCCTCCACAATGGAAAGATCATGGGTGGCGGCGATGAGGGTCTTCCCCGCCAGGTGCAGCTCGGCCAGTAGCTCCATCAGCCACTGCTGGGTTCGGGGATCCAGTCCGCTGGTCGGCTCGTCCAGGATCAATACCTGGGGATTCATGGAAAGGATGGAGCCGATGGCCACCCTCTTCTTCTCCCCCCCACTCAAGGCATAAGGAGGCCGGTCCCTCAGCTCGCCAATCTCCAGCATCTCCATCACATCCTCCACCCTGCGCAGAATCTCCTCGCGCGGAAGATTCAGTTGCAGGGGACCGAAAGCGATCTCCTCCCAGACATTGGGACAGAAGAGCTGCACATCCGCGTTCTGAAAGAGGAATCCCACCCTCTCCCGAAAGAGACGGTTGAACTCTGGATCCTCCAGCTTGGATTCGGTCAGCTCCTGACCAAAGGCCAGAAGCTGACCTGAGGAGGGTAGGATGAGGCCGTTCAAGAGATGCATGAGGGTAGACTTCCCCGAACCATTGGCGCCCAGGATGGCGACTCGCTCCCCCGGCAGCACCTCCAAACTGACATCCCGGACAGCAGGGATCTTATTCAAGTAATAATAGCTTACATCTCTCAGCTGAAACACCGGGATGGGCATCTCTTCCTCCACCTTATGCCCTTATGGGACCGTAGCTCTCAAAGATAGGGATCCACCCAGATCAGGAACCCCCCCAATACCAGGCAAATCACGATGGCCAGGTAATCTCTGGCCTTTACCTGAAAGGTCTCGAGCGCCCTTGCCTCTCCATCGAAGCCCCGCGAGCGCATGGCTCCATGCACCTGCTGGCTGAGCTGAAAGGATTTACGGAATAGGGTGGCCATGCGAGAGGCAATCCAACCTTGCTCCGTCCTGACCCTGGAGAATCTGAGAGTTCGGCTCTTCTTCCCCCAGTACATATCCTGGACCAGCCTGGCCAGGAGATGAATGTAGCGGTAAGTCATCCCCAATGTCAAGACAAAGACCTGCGGAATTCTGACGACCCGAAGGGCCTTCAGCAAGTGATCCCAGCGGGTGCTTAAGGTGACCAGCACCACCAGAGAGACCGAGGCCGCCACCCGGGAGACAAATACCACCGCCCCCATCACCCCCTGCCGACTGATCCCCACCACCTCGGGAATGTGATAGGGCCCCCAGGAGTAGGCCCTGGGCAAATGAAACAGAGGAACCCAAACCTCTCCCGGAGTGATCACATTGAAGATGGCGGGCAGCACAATGATCCCCGCGAAGATCGGGATAAAGAACCAGACCCGCTTGATGAAGAAGCCAAGTCCAATGCGGGAAAGCTGCGCCAGCAGCAGGGTGAAGAGATAGATCGAAACCAGAACGGGGATCGAGCGCACCAGGCTTGCTACGACCAGAAATAGAAGGAGCAGGCCAAATTTGACCCGAGGGTCCAGGCCCTGCAAGAGACCGGGGGCGGAGGCATAGGCCTCGGAAAACACGGCTTCCTGAAGCACAGAGGTGACCTCCATCAAGGTCTTTTCCAGAAAAGACCTCCTCCCCCCTCTTTCCTTCGCAGCCACGGAGAGCGGCGATATCTGCTCCTGACTAATCATCCACTTCGGTGTGACCAATGGGTTCTCCTGACCAAAAGGCGGAGGTCATCCCACCCAATGCAAGTATAAAGCATGAATGGGGCTTGGCGCTCCTGATATTTTAGAAGAAAGCGGACAGGGTGACAATGGCCCGATACTTCTCCAGTCCCTCCGCCCCCTGCTGCTCGCTCTGGCGGTTCAGATCCTTCCAGACGGGCAGCTTCAACAGGAATCCCAGGCTCACCGGAGGGAAGTTGATGCGCACCCCCGGGGACAGGTAAAGGATCGTCCCTCCGGAGTTAGGGATCCCCTTTCCCCTCTCCTCGTCTTTGGCCACATTGAGTAAATTGAGCTCCAAGATACCCTGCAGGCCCGCCACCCCCGGCCTGGTTACGAGATCATAGACCGCGGCTATGTCCGCCTTGAATTCATTGCCGAATTTGAATGCATCCCTCTTGGTGAAGATCGTATAATCCGTATCGGCGCAGAGGGTGAATCCATGAATGAGCTGTCTAGTCGCCGAGAGACCCACCACGAAGGCGGGGCTGCGAAACCCTGGCTGCATCCCCCGCTCAAATTCCTCCTCGAATTCATCCTTATTGTGGCTCTCGCCGGTGGGGGCGGAGACGCCCAGGTATACGGAAAAGAAGGTCTTAGTAATCGATTCAAGGGAAATGGCCGTATCATCAGGGGTGTTCAATGCAATCCCCTTGCCCGGGTCATAATGGAATCCAAACTGGAAGAGGGCATTTATATCCCCTCCCCCATAGGAGTCTCCGAGTCTGTCCTGTTGCTTGACCACATAAGGGATAAAGAGGGTGCTCGTGAGATAAGGTTTGAAACCGTAACCCACGCCGAGTGAATAGAAGGTGAACTCATCCTTATTCTCCGGCCTAGCCCAGTGATATTTCTTCCAGTCGGCCTGCTCGACTTTGGCCAGGACGAGAAACCCCCCTTGGGGGAGGGTCAGGGCAGAGCTGGTGGCGATGGGCGCCCCTGGTCCATAGCCCAGGCTCACTGCTCCATGATGAGCCAGGGCCTGCGAGGGGAGCATGCCTACAACAGAACCGATCATGAGAGCTGCAAGAAAATGCAAGCCGAACGATTTCCTCCTGCTCATCTGCTCCTCCTATCAAGGTGAATTTGGGAAAAATGATCTGGGTCCACAATCCTTAACCGCTTTTTTTACCTCTCCAGTTCCTCCAGAGGGTGATCACCCCGAACAGGCCGAAGATCAGGCTGACCCCGATGAACAGCTTGATATGGGTCGCCACCAGGGGCTTCTTGAAGCCCTTCACCATCAGCCCCTCTCCGATCTCCACCGCGACATCGGTGCCGTGGAAGCCATGTTCCGACTCGCCCCAGACCTTGACCTTCCAGATTCCTTTCCGGTCGGGAAGGAAGCTGACGCACCCATTCTTGTCCGTTCGTCCCTTCTGGTGAGGAAGATCGTCGCCCGGACCATAGACTTCATATTCCGAGTAACTGGCCGGGTCATTCTCCCCATAGAAGACCCTGACGGTCACCCCCTTGTTCTCCACCTGGTAGTTCACCGTGTGGGCATAGGAAAGAAGAGGAATCGCGAGCAACAGCACAACCAAGAAAAAGATGATCCTCTTCATGACTACTTACCCCCTCCCTTCTCCCCAAAAGTCAGGGTAGCGGTGAGCTTCAGGGCATCCGCATCCGGATTCCCTTTCAATGGCATCTTGTGTCGGGTGGTGATCACCTTCAGGCCCTCTCCGGATATGGGCACCTCTGCGATCCCTTTCCCATCCGTCCTGGCGGTCTTGGTGTGCTCGATGGATTCCACCTCTACATTTGGCAAAGGTTCTCCTTCCAGCAGGACCTTCACGGGCAACTTCTGGCCTGCCTTGATCTCAAATACATTTTGCAGGGGGACGATCTCCAACTTGAGCCCCAGCGGCTTTGCGGCTCCTTCTCCCCAGGCCAGGACTGCCTTGGAGTAATCCAATGCCTGATAGGAGTCGATCACCCTTCTCCCCGCCTCCCTCTTGGACATCTTCTTGAGCCCCATGATCGTCTTGCACCAGCATCCATCATCCACAGTCATGCCGATCACAGAAACCTGCCCCTTGGGATTCAGCAGGGCATGATCTTTCTTCCTCTCGACCTCCACCGGGATCTCTTTCCCTTGGGCATCAAGCCCCCGGATTTCCTTAATCGAGGAAGGATCGTAGGGGAGCCTCTGGCTGCCGTGACCATAGACTACCTTCAGAGTAGCCCCTGATTTCTCCACCCAGAAGTCATGGGCGAAGCCGTGGACAACGAAGATGAAAAGAAAGAGCAAAGTAAACATCGGGATTCGCTTGAGCATCTCTTCCCTCCCGTGAGTGATGGTTAGCCAGCCTTGGGCTGGACATTCGACGGCGCCCCCTCCTTAATCTCCCGCAGCTTTGGAGGCACCCCTGATCCATTCTGGATGAGAGCGCTGGAAATAGGCCATCGCCAGGACCGTGATGACCACCTCGATAAAACTGAAGATCGCCAGATGCTGGATCATGATGCCCGGAATGGTGATCTGAAGAGGAAAGGGGCTATATAAGGGCCTGCCGTCTGGCCCCACATGAAGAAGCGGCTGGAGACCAACCTCTACCGCAGTCAGCAAGGCCCCCAGGTTCACTGCGATGTAAGCGGCAAAGCCGGCAGCGACCAATCTCCTCCTCGATTTCTCCTCTGAATTCCAGGAGATGAGCCGATACAGCCAATACCCCACCAGAGATCCCACAATGGAGATATTGATGCAGTTCGCCCCTAAGGACATAATTCCCCCATCGCCAAAGAGCAGGGCCTGAATCGCCAAAGCGATGGAGGAAGTGATGATCGCGGGCCAGGGCCCTAACAGCATGGCCACCAGGGGTACTCCGGTGGCATGGCCTGTCGTTCCTCCCGGAATCGGGACATTGAGCAACATAATGACGAAGTTGAAGGCCGCCCCCAAAGCCAGAAAGGGGACCTGGATCGACTTCAATCCCTTCTTCACCCTGGCCGAAGCTGCCAGCCAAAAAGGAACGCAGGCGGCGTAAAGGCTGAGATAAGTGGGTGGTCCGAGATATCCGTCCGGAATGTGCATATCGCCTCCTTCTCCAAAAAACAAAGAGCCACGAAGCCCTCCTGTCTTCAGACAGGGATAAGCCTTCGTGGCTCTTCTTCTCGGATTTGTGACTTCGCCAACCTCGTCAGCTTCCGAGCTGACTCGTTGCAGGATTACTTATAGCTCACAGCCATCCTGTTTGTCAACCCCTTTTTTCACTCCAGCAGAAATTCATTTGGCCTGGCCAGGATTTCAGAAAACCGCTGCCGCAGATTGGCTGCGAAAATGGCCTTTACAGATGGAATAAAAGCGGGTATTTTCTGCCGGGGAGGAATTGCCATATGAGGAAGAAACCTTGGGTGGCCGTATGCATCATGCTGATCACCGCCAGTCTATCCTTCGCCGAAGAAGGAGGGGTAGCCAGGATCCACGACAATTCTTTCCTCATCGAGGAGGCGTATAACCAGGAACCGGGAGTGATTCAACACATCCAGGCGTTTCATTACCAGAAGGATGCGACCTGGTCCTATTCCTTCACCCAGGAATGGCCCGTTCCCAGAGAGACCCATCAGCTTTCTTACACCATCCCCGTTCACCAAGTATACTCCTCCTCAGAGGAGACGGGGCTGGGGGATATCGCTCTCAATTACCGATACCAGCTCATTTTGAAGGATCCGCTCGCCTTTGCTCCCCGCCTCTCCCTGCTGCTCCCAACAGGGAATTATAGGAGAGGCCTGGGAAGCGGCGCACCCGGATTTCAGACCAGTCTTCCCCTCAGCGTGGAGCTCTCGGATCGATGGGTCACCCACTGGAATGCAGGGTCGACCTGGACTCTCAATCATAGGGGAGAAAAGGGAGGGAAGGCGGATACCCTTGATTTCAACCTCGGCGCCAGCGCGATCTATCTACTTTCAGAAAATCTCAACCTCATGTGCGAGGCCTATTGGAGTTCGATCGAATCCGTTGAGAAGCATGGAACGAAGGAAAGGGATCACACCCTTCTGATCAACCCGGGTCTGCGCTACGCCATCAATCTCGAATCCGGGCTCCAGATTGTACCCGGCATTGCCTTTCCCATCGGCCTGGGTCCCTCCCACGGAGATTATGGGATATTTCTCTACCTCTCCATTGAACATACCCTCTGGCGGGAAAGATAGATGCGGGAGTTCCTCATCGCTCTTGAATGATCTTGTTCGCGTCATGACCTGAGGATCCAGAGAACCACCTTGCCCACCCCCACTTTTCATGGCCCTGATGTTGGGGGAAGATACACCAAAGTGGGAGACAGCAGGGGGCGGCCGGCTATCGCTCCCCCAATGATCTTCAGCAAAAGAGCCATGCTCCTGCGCAC
>Ga0315314_1003298_pt1 | contig 12697 bp, 12 predicted proteins | sample TDP9_MG_FD_203631 | JGI IMG/M metagenome (GOLD analysis project Ga0315314, IMG submission 203631) | Freshwater sediment microbial communities from Lake Towuti, South Sulawesi, Indonesia - TDP9 | ecosystem: Environmental > Aquatic > Freshwater > Lake > Sediment | place: Indonesia: South Sulawesi...
CAGATACTCTCGAATTTGTTAAAATACACTCTCCGGCAACTGAAAGGATACTTTGGCTTAGCGACAAGTTTGAGAGATTTACAGGTTACAAGGAGCTACTTCCATATTTTACTCGAATATTCACTTTTGAATTAAGGGATATACAGATAATAAAAAAAATTTATAATGGATATGTAGAGCATATGATGCTCTTTTTTGACGATAGTCATTATTATCCTTTTATTTCGGACAAAGATATAGATTTTCTTTTCATTGGAGCATGGTGTGGCCCATATTATAAAAATCGTCGGGAAGTTTTAGAATATCTTTCAGAAATTTGTGATAAAGATAATTTTAAATTAGTTATAATTGGGCCAAATGGCTGGGGAAATCCTATGGGTTATTTTCGTGATTTAGTTTATGCAAAAAAATTTTTTAAATACGTTTATCCTGGAGGGATTTCTCACAAGGAGATTAATACTTATTATCAAAGGAGCAAGATAATCTTAAACATCCCAATTGATTGGCAGACTGACGGTTATCCCATGCGGTTATTTGAAGTACCGGGCAGTGGTAATTGTTTGTTAACTCAATATATGCCTGGGTTAGAAAATGTTTATGACTGTTTAAATGAAATTGTTATTTTTCATAACTTAGATGAATTAAAGAAGGAATGTTTAGAACTACTTTTTAATGAAAAAAAACGTACATTTATTGCTAAGAATGGATATCATAGGAGCACAAATGAGCATACGCTTTCACATAGACTGAAGATGATATTAGATTCTATTGGAATTTTTATGAATATTGAATCAAAGTTAAACAGAAGATTTATCTATCCTATCTTTGACGGTGATAGGCGCATTATAACCTGAAAACCCAATTTTTCAAATCTTATCCGTTCACTGTAGTTTTGCGCCTTTAATGCACCAGGGGTTTATGCTTAAAAAAAATTATTTAGTAAACTTGGTTTTTTTCTTTTCTTTTTTCCCTTTTATAAAATTTATTCCATGGATTAGAGCGGAAGTGCAGCCAATTAGTGCTATTTTTGCAAGTATTTTTATTTTATTATTTGGAATAAAAAGGGACCGCATTACTATGATATGTATACTTTTTACAATGTGCATAATAAGTTATTCCTTTATATCAATTGTTAGAGGTATTAATATATTTGAGATTTTTATGCTTATGCTTGCATATATGTTACCGTTAGTTATTTTTCTATGTTTAAGAGAAAATCTCCATCTTTTGTCCAAGAAGACTTACAGTGCCATTTTAATAATCTATTTATCCATAGGTCTTCTGCAGTATTTTGGATTATTTCATTTCGGGAAGCATTTTTTAGAGATGTTTATTCCACGGGCAAGTGTGGAACAGCTTGGTGGAGGTGCTAGAGGTGTAACTTTTTTGTCTCCTGAACCATCATATGGAGGAATGTTAATTTTATTAGTAATTTTAACTGGTATATGTCTTTATTTACTTAATAAAATTTCTATATTTTATTTATATATAGTATTTATTGCTAGTACAATCATGTTATTGATGAATAAATCGGCCACAGGATTTTTCCTTGTCCTAATTTTTCTTATGACCTATTTTATTTCGAAATTTTTATTCAAATCCATTGTCTACAAATTTCTTTTTTTTCTTTTTTTGTGTATTTTCTTAGTATTATTTTTTAATAATATTGATTATTTAATTAAGACTTACTCTAGCAAAGTTAGATTTATAGCGATTTTTGGCATAATAAAAAATATAATAGTATCTAAAAATTTCTTCTCTTATTATGCCTTATCGTTATTAACAGCAGAACGATTGCTTACTGTTATTGTAGGATATATTTCATTATTTGACGGATTTGGACTAGGGCATGGCATTGCGTCTTATCTTATAGATAGTAATCGTTTAAGCGAGTTTGCAGGAGTATACTGGCCTGAATATCGACATCTAGGTGAAGACCAAATGTATGCTGAAATAATTAAACCAGGTGCCTATGGCGCACAGGTAGCTATGGATATGGGGATAATAGGACTATTAATACTTTTTCTCCTTGTATTTTCTATCTGGCGTAGTGTAGATTTATCTTGTTTGAAAAATTTTAAGAATGGTAATTTTATCTGTATTGCATTATTTATTATAGGTGTTTTTATGGTCTTCTTTTATTCTACAACTGCCCTTCCTGTGCCATGGGTTATTCTCGCATATTTTTATTATTTAGGCACAAGTTTTTCTGGGGATATTTCCAGGATGAAGAGCGGGTGTAAAAATGCAACTAAGGGCTACTAAAGATATAATTGACACTTTAGTGTCGGTTATAATTCCAGTTAGAGATGAACAAGAACATATAGAAAGTTGTCTAGATCGATTGTTAAATCAAACTTATCATAACGACAAAATGGAAATTCTTGTTGTTGATGGAATGAGCGGAGATGGAACTAGAGAAATTGTAACTCGCAGGTCTGAAATCATAAATCGTAAATCTAAAGTCGTTCTTAAACTACTTGATAACCCAAAGGGTCAGAGAGCTTCTGCACTGAACATAGGAATTAAAGAGGCGAAGGGGGATGTGATCGTAAGGATTGATGCAAGAACGGTAATTCCACCGGACTACATAGAGAAATGTGTGAGGACGCTTATAGAAACAGGGGCAGATAATGTGGGGGGAGTGCAGAAACCAATAATGGTTCAAAGTTCGGGGATGCTCACCCAGGAGGCAATTGGGCTTGCATTGTCGCATCCTTTTGGCGTGGGAGATGCTCAATTCAGGCTTGGTAAGAAAAATGGCTATGTGGACACTGTGTATCTGGGGTGCTTTAGACGGGAGATATTTGATAAGGTTGGGTTGTTTGATGAAAAATCTGCTGTAATTAGTGAAGATTCTGACATGAATCAACGAGTTAGAAATGCTGGGGGGAAGGTTTATTTGAATAAAGATATTGTGGCATATTATTATGTAAGGGATAATTTTAAGGATTTATGGAAATTATATTTCCGCTACGGCGGAGCAAAGGCGGGCAATTTGATTAAAAACAAAAAACTCACTGCGTGGAGACAGTTAGTGCCGCCAACATTTTTGATGAGTATTGTTTTTCTTACTCTGCTTTCTGTATTTAATCTCTATTTTCTATATCTATTATTATTGCTTCTGGGAACTTATATTTTGGCAGATCTTTTAGTTTCAACATATTTAAGTGTACAACACAAAAGACTTTCTCTTTTGCCCTGCCTATTTATTACCTTTTCAATCCTACACTTTTCCTGGGCATTTGGCTTTTTCTTAAGACTTTTGCAGAGACCAAAATCTGGAGAATACTGGAAGTATTAAGAAGTTAATAGTGCATGGAAGGAAGATAGTATTGATGAAAAATATTAAGAAGATTTTAATCACAGGAGTAGCAGGTTTCATTGGAAGTAATCTGGCAGAGAGGTTATTGAAGGTTCAAGTTCAAGGTCCAAAATCCAAGATTATTGGCATTGATAACTTGGCATATGGAGTAAAGGAACAGATACCACCAGGAGTAGAATTTCATCAGTTAGATATTCGTTCAAAGGATATTTATCCTTTATTTGAGGAAGTCGATACTGTTTTCCATCTTGCCGCTAAAAACTGTATTAGTGACTGCCAGGCTGATCCTGTGGAGACAGCGGATATAAATGTTACTGGCACAATAAATGTCTTTGAGGCTGCGAAAAAAGCTGGGGTGAGGAAGGTCATTTATGCCGAGTCTTCTGCTTTATATGAAGGCATTTGTGTCTTTCCAACACCTGAAGCAGAGGTTAAGCCTGAAAGTTTCTACGCTGTAAGCAAACACGCGTCTATGTATTTTGCCAAAGCCTATGAATCTTTTTACAATTTACGATTGACGGCTTTACGGTATTTCAATGTCTATGGCCCAAGGCAGGATTATCGTAGAACGCTACCCCCGGTGATGAGCGCTTTTATTATCAAGTTGCTCAATAACGAAAGACCTATAATTTATGGGACTGGTAATAAAAGAAGGGATTTTGTTCATGTGGATGATGTAAATGACTTCCATATCCTGGTAATGAATGATGATAGGACAAATGGAAGAGTTTACAATCTCGGCTATGGTAAAAACTATTCTGTGAGAGAGATCTATGGCATCATAAAGGGATTTCTAAAGAGCGGGATAGAGCCTGAATATAGGGATGATTTACCTGGTGAAGCTGAGATAACCCTTGCTGATATAAGCGAAGCTAAAAAATTGGGATGGTCGCCTAAGATTGATATATATACTGGAATAAAAGACATGATTGAATGGATAAAAATTAATGTCGTAGACAAAAATTTGGTGTAAGAACCTGATGAAAGCAATTATTTTGGCAGCTGGTAAAGGGGAAAGGCTTAGGGGTATTCTCAATAATATTCCTAAGCCGATGGTTGAAATCAATGGTAAGCCGATACTTGAGCATAATATATTACTATTGAAAAGGTATGGCATTACGGATATTTATATAAATCTTCATCACCAGCCCGATGTAATAAGAAAACATTTTGGCAATGGGGAAAAGTATGGAGTGAATATCAAATATTCGTATGAGGAAACCTTGCTTGGAACTGCTGGTGCTGTAAGAAAAATTGCAGATGACTACTGGAATAGAAAAGAATTTTTTATTCTGTTATATGGCGATAATTTGTATCAATACGATTTACAAGAAATCATAAATTTTCATATGAGGAAAAAAGGTATAGCAACTATTGCTGTGTATGAAAAGGATAGTGTCAGTCAAAGTGGTATAGTTGTGCTTGATAAAGATAACAGAATCCTTAAGTTTAGGGAAAAACCAAAACCAGAAGAGGTTATAAGCAATCTGGTAAATACAGGAATTTATATACTGGAACCCGACGTTTTAACTTATATCTTGCCTGGTAAAACTCTTGATTTTGGTAAGGATGTGTTTCCTGAACTGATTGAAAAAGGCGAAGACATATTTGGAGTGATGATTAGAGGAAACTTAATAGCAATAGATACTCCTGAACTTCTGAAGGAAGCCCTACGAACAACGAATAACCAATAATGGATAACGAAGGGAAAAATGATTATCACCAGAACGCCTTTTAGGATTACTCTCGGGGGCGGAGGAACTGATTTGCCGTCATATTATTCAAAATATGGTGGCTTTATTTTTGCAGCAGGAATTAATAAGTATATGTTTATAAATCTGAATAGGCCGATTGTGGATGACCTTGTGCGTGTTAAATATACAAAATCAGAAATAGTGGCACATAGAGATGAACTACAGCATGACATTGCAAGAGAAGCAATGAGGATGATGAATGTGGAAAATGCCCTTGAGATTATTTCAATGGCTGATGTGCCTGCAGGAACAGGGCTTGGCTCTTCCAGTTGTTACGCTGTGGGACTTCTTAACGCACTCCACACGATGAAAAGAGAATATGTTACGCTTCAGGAAATCGCTGAAGAGGCATGCAGGTTGGAGATAGAGATTCTTAAGAAGCCGATAGGCAAGCAAGACCAATATATGGCTGCATTTGGCGGTTTGACTGTATTAGACATTGGAAAAGATGGAAAAGTTAATGTACGAAAGGCAGATATCTCAGACGAGATTATAGATGATTTAAATAGAAATATGCTCATGTTTTATACTAATACTTCTCGCTGTGCCGATGAGATACTTTCTGAGCAAAATAAAGGGGTAAAAGAAGAGAAAAAGGATATTGTGGAAAGTATGCATTATATTAAAGAGATAGGTTATAAAATATTAGAAGCAGTAGAAAGTGGAAACCTTACTGATGTAGGGCTGTTATTTGATGAACATTGGCGGTATAAAAAAAGGATATCGCCTAAAATGTCAAATCCACACTTTGATGAGATTTATAAAATTGCTAAGGAAAAGGACGCTTTGGGAGGAAAAATTTCTGGTGCGGGTGGTGGAGGTTTTTTTGTGTTCTATGTAGAACAGAATCATACAAGATTCAGAGAGAATATGAAAAAATTAGGCTTGCGGGAGATGCGTTATCGTTTTGGTTTGGAAGGAACAAAGGTTCTGGTGAATTTTATGGATGGGGCAGGGTAAGGTGGGTTTATGTAAGCACAAAATCGCAGTGGAGGAATATAGATGGAAAGAGAAATAAGAATTGCCATAGTTGGTTTATGGCATTTGGGGTGTGTATTAGCTGCTGCGTGGTCAAAGTTAGGTTTTAGGGTCATAGGTTTCGATTATTCTAAGGATCTAATCAATAATCTAAATCGGAATCAACCCCCTATCTTTGAACCCAATCTCGAAGAGATATTAATACAGGCGAGAGAAAGAGGTAAACTTAATTTTACGAATGAAATTAAACTGTTAAAGGATTGTGATTTTATTTTTCTAGCCTATGATACACCTGTGTTGGATGATGATGAGAGTGACTTAACTCCACTACAGAGGGCAATTGATAATCTTGGACATGTTATGAAAGACGGAGCGGTTGTGATTGTTAGCTCTCAGACGCCTGTGGGAACGTGTCAAAGGTTTAGAACTCATTTACAAAAGAAAAATCCGACAATAGAGCTTGTTTATTCACCAGAAAATTTGAAATTAAGTGAAGCAATAGAATGTTATCTTAACCCAGGACGAATTATCATAGGAGCGGAGTCGGAAACTGCACTATCAAAAATCGTTCCTTTATTCACTGAAATTCACGCCGAAATTATAACGATGAATATTACAAGTGCAGAGATGGTAAAACATGCAATCAATGCATTTCTGGCAAATTCAATTGTATTTGCCAATCATTTAGCCGACCTTTGCGAGGTTGCCAGTGCAAACATTCTCGATGTTATAAAAGGTATAAAAACAGATGCTCGAATTGGGCAAAAAGCATATTTGTCTGCTGGTATTGGATTCTCTGGCGGAACGCTCGGACGCGATTTAAAGGTTCTTGCAAAATTAAATGAAGTTTCTGGGCAGAAAGCGTTTCTATATGAAGCACTTCTTAAATTCAATTCCGAGAGAAAAGATAGAATTATTAATAAAGTAGTGCATTTACTGAATGGAAAGTTATCTGAGAAAACAATTTGTGGATTAGGTCTTACGTACAAACCGGGTACGAGCACATTAAGAAGAAGTCTTCCTTTGGAGATTGTTAAATTGCTCGCTCAAAAAGGTGCGAAACTTAAAGTGTACGACCCAAAGGCGAATTATAAAGAACTTAATGAAGAACTACCATTTAAAATATGTAGTTCAATAGATGAGGCAATATTAGAAAGTAACCTTATATTATTATTAACAGAATGGAATGAATTTAAAGAGTATGATTGGGCAAAAGGCGCAACTTTAGTAAGAGACAAAAAGTTTTTTGATACCAAAAATTTTCTTTATGATATAGGACTGTCACAGAAAGGTTATCACTATTTTGGAGTTGGGCTTATAAATAATAAATAAATGGGAGGTTTTCCATATGGGCAGGTTAGAAAATAAAAAAATAATTATAACTGGTGGAAGTATGGGCATAGGTTTTGCAGTGGCTCAAAAATGTGCGGAAGAAGGGGCTCTGTTGATTTTAGTGTCACGACATACAGATGATTTAAAAAAAGCTGTTAGGATGATTAGTGGAAATGGACAGGATCATAGGTATTACCCTTTAGATGTTAGTATATCTGGAAAAGTTAAAGAAATGGCGGATGTTATAGAAAAAGATTTAGGTTATATTGATGGACTGGTTAACTGTGCAGGAATTTATGGGCCAATTGGAAGAATAGATGAAATAGACCCAATGGAATTCACAAATACAATAAAGATTAATCTACTTGGGACATTTTATATGTGTTACTATTTTCTGCCATTATTGAAGAAAGCAAGGAGAGGGAAGATTGTAAATTACTCCGGTGGTGGAGCTGCAGGTCCATTTCCTAAGTATTCTGCGTATGCAGTAAGTAAGATAGGAATAGTGAGACTTACGGAAAATATGGCACTTGAATTTATAAATGATAATATAAATATAGACATAAATGCTGTAGCACCAGGATTTGTTGTAACTAGGCTACATCAAGACACTATTAAGGCTGGCCAGAAAGCAGGTAAGAATTTTTTAAAAAAGACACTTGAGCAGATTGATAAAGGAGGAGTTCCTTCAGATATAGCTGCAAAGTTGACGGTTTTTCTTTTGTCTTCAGATTCTGATGGCATTACGGCCAAATTTATAAGTGCACCTTGGGATCCATGGGAGGATAGCAATTTTCTGACAAAATTAAAAAATGATAAAGACTTTGCTACACTCCGGAGGATCGACGATAAAATGTTCTTTACGAAGAAATAAATAAGGAGAATTAATCAATGAGGTGTGGGGTAGGGATAATTGGAGCTGGACTAATTGGAAATAAAAGAGCAGATGCGATTGTTAATACAGGTAGAGGAAAGATAATAATAGTTGCAGATATAGATGAAAATAGAGCACAGGATTTTGCTCATAAGTACGATTGTTATGCAACCCGTGATTGGAAAGATGTAGTTTCTGATAATAAGGTCAATATAGTTATAGTTTCTGTTATCAACAAGTTTTTGGCCCCAATTTCTATTGCTGCATTAGAGAAAAGAAAACATGTTCTTTGTGAAAAACCTCTTGGTAGAAATGTTTTAGAGGCTGAAGCTATAGTGCAGTCTGCTCAAGAAAACGGGGTTCTTTTAAAGACAGGATTTAATCATCGATATTATCCAGCGATTAGCAGAGCTAAAGCACTTTTTGATAGGGCAGAGGTTGGCAAGTTACTTTTCATTCGAGCGCGCTATGGACATGGTGGAAGGCCAAGGATGGAGAAAGAGTGGCGGGCAAATAAAGAGCTCTGTGGCGGGGGTGAACTTTTAGACCAAGGAGTTCATATAATTGACCTTTGTCGGTGGTTTGCCGGTTCTTTTGATGAAGTATTTGGAGTAGTAGAAACTAAATTTTGGAATATAGAAGTAGAGGATAATGTATTTGCAATAATGAAAAATGATCAGGGAATAACCGCCCAGTTTCATGCCAGTTGGACGAATTGGAAGAATATTTTTTCTTTTGAGGTTTTTGGAGATAAAGGTTATCTTCATGTTGAAGGTAGGGGTGGCAGCTATGGCAAACAGTTACTTACATTTGGTAGGAGAAGAGGAGAATCAGGACCGCCTGATATAGAAGTTTTTGATTTTCCTTCTAACGACGTGAGCTGGGAAGAAGAATGGAAAGATTTTATGGAAGCCGTTGAAAATAAACGGCAACCTTTAGGAAGTGGATTAGATGGGCTTGAGGCTAATCGGGTTGTTGAAGCAATCTATGAATCAGCAAAGAAAAGACAAGTAATTAGACTGAAATGAGGAAGGCTATTTTTCTTGATAGAGATGGAGTAATAAATAAGGCGATTTTGAAGGATGGGAAGCCTTTTTCACCGAGAAGATTTGAAGAGTTTAAACTCTTTAACGGGATAAGAGAAGTTTTAGAAAAATTTAGAAAGAAAGGGTTTCTAAATATTATTGTTACTAATCAACCGGACATTGCACGGGGTTTAATAAAAAAGGAGACATTAGAAAAAATGCATAAATTTATTCAAGAGAATTTGCCTATAGATGATATATTTGTTTGCCCCCACGATGATATTGATAACTGTCATTGTCGCAAGCCTAAACCAGGAATGTTATTAAGAGCTGCTAAAAAATGGCATATAAATTTAAAGAAATCTTTTATAATTGGTGATAGCTGGAAGGATATAGAAGCAGGTAAGGCAGCTGGATGTGCTACAGTTTTACTTAATAATTTATACAATAAGGAAGTAGAAACAGATTTTAGGGCAGGTAATATTGATTTGGCAATGAAAATGATTCTAAATGGAGGAACTAAATAAAATGGATTCTTACATAAGTAAATATTTGGAAGCGGTTAAAGAAATTGCCGGGAAGTTAGATTTGTCTAAAATCGAATTGGTGATTAAATTTCTTCGGAAATTAGGCGAGAAAAACGGGCGACTTTTTTTCCTTGGAGTGGGAGGGGGAGCGGGGAATGCTGCTCATGCAGTAAATGATTTCAGAAAAATTGCAGGGATAGAGTCATATACACCTACAGATAATGTTTACGAATTAACGGCAAGAGTTAATGATGAAGGCTGGAGGAGTGTTTTTGTTAATTGGTTAAAAATAAGTAAATTAAATTCTAACGACGGGGTTTTCGTCTTTTCTGTTGGCGGAGGGAGTGAAAAGGAGAACATTAGTGCTAATATCGTTGATGCTTTAAAATATGCTAAAGAAGTGGGGGCGAAGATTTTTGGTATTGTAGGAAGAGATGGGGGCTACACTGCAAAAGTGGCTGACGCTTGTATAATTATACCTACAATCTCATCTGATACTGTAACTGCGCATACAGAATCATTTCAAGCAGTCTTATCACATCTTATCGTTTCTCATCCCGAAATAAAAGTTGCCGAGATGAAGTGGGAATCTGTTAAATGAAAGGGAGGAAAGGACAATGCCTATTTTTCTTGATTCAGGAAAGGTAGCAGAAATAGAAAAGTATATGAAAATGGGAATCATACGAGGCGTAACCACTAACCCAACAATTCTCCTTAAAGATGGTGTTACTGGGGGTATGGAAGGAATCAAAAAAAGGTCTATCGGGATAGCAAAGATAATTCACCCGTATCCATTATCAGTAGAGGTTACAACAAATAATAAAAAAAAGATGATAGAGCAGGCAACAGAGTTTACTCAATGGTCTGATAATATTGTTGTCAAAATAACAATTCATGGCCCGAATGGAGAATTGGATAATCTTGAAGTTGTTCATACACTTGAAGAAAAATATAATATCCGTGTTAATGTAACCGCAATGATGAGTGCACAACAGTGTTTTTTGGCTGCGGTGGCAGGGGCTACCTATGTCTCTCTTTTTGGAGGAAGGGTTAATAATATGGGCTACAATGTTTGTGGGGAAATACGAAAGCTACGAAAAGTTCTTGATGATTTTGGGCTTAAAGCTAAGATAATCATTGGTTCAACCAGGGAAGTCCTTAATGTTATTGAATGGCTTGAAGCTGGTGCTCATATTGTTACGGTTACGCCTGAAATATTGAACGGTATGATTGTTCATCCTTATAGCAAAGAGACCGTTCAGCAGTTCTTGCGGGATGCAAAGAAAACAGAACACCTTATTGAAGGAAGGAAAAGTAGTTATTGAGAAGGATATGTTACTAATTAGACTTCAGGCTCAGTGGATATATATAGATTGCGATGAAAGCATAAGATAATGAGGTTGATGAACACTTAATCTATCATTTTGAAGGATGGGGTATTATGTTTTTTAGAAGAGGGAGTCCGTTTTTGGCAATTTTATTGGATGGAGTTTTGGTTAATGCTGGAATAATTCTGGCATTTTTGATTAGGTTCAGTGGGACGTTGCCTCGATATAATTTTTCTGCTTATCAAAGCTTGTGGGTTTTTATTACTATTGTTATGCTTGGAGCTTTTTATATTTCCGGGCTCTATGACCGGGGAAGAAGTTATACAATGGTGAATATCTTAGATAATACAATTAATGGTGTAACTTTGGGTACTTTGTTGATTTTTGTAGCTGTCTATGCTGCAAGGCTAAGAATTGGTTCTTTTCCAACGACAGTCCTTATGATTTCCTGGTTAGTTAATCTTATACTCATTAGTGGCTGGAGAATAGTTCTGGTCAGGTTTAGAAAGGTTGCACCAAGAAGGGTTTTAGTGGTGGGAAGCGGGGAAGGAGCTAACTCTATTGTGGAGGATATAAAGAATCGCCCAGAGTTGGCGTATAAGCTTATTGGAATTGTGTCGGAAGAAGAGATGAAAAATACCGCATTGGGAGTTAAACATTTTAAATCTATAAGAAATATTAGACGAATTGTAACAGGGAATAAGATAGACGAAGTTATCATATCACTTCCTCCTGAATCGTGGAAAGAGACGGTTGATGTCATTTCTCAGTGTCAGGGAATGGGAGTAAGATTTAAGATTGTTCCTGAGCTTTATGAGATGTTTTTGAGTGAAACGGATGGGGAGGATGTCAACGGTCTTCCTTTAGTTGAGGTGATGGGGTCGCCTATTTATGGGGCTAGCGAAGTGATAAAAAGGCTTGTCGATATTTTTGTCTCCTCGGTAGCTCTGCTATTATTTTTACCTTTGATTCTGGTGATAATGGCCTTGATAAAGATCGGCTCGAAGGGTCCGGTACTATTTAAACAGGAAAGGGTGGGCAAGGATGGGAGAATATTTTCTCTATATAAGTTTCGGTCTATGACGAAAGACGCTGAGAAGTATACAGGTCCTGTAATGGCAGAAAGCAATGATAAACGAACTACTAAGTGGGGAAAGATATTGAGGAAGACTCGCTTTGATGAAATTCCCCAGTTGATAAATGTTCTAAAAGGGGATATGAGTCTCGTTGGTCCTCGACCGGAGAGACCTTTCTTTGTTGAGCGATTTAAAAGAGAAATTCCTGGCTATGTGCAGAGGTTACAGGTCAGGCCTGGGGTAACAGGATTGGCACAGGTTCATTCGAGATACGACATTTCTGCAAGGAGTAAGTTGCGATACGATTTGCTCTACGTCAGAAATCATTCTCTATTTCTGGATTTCGAAATTATTCTAAGAACCGTTGGGGTGATTCTCCGGAGAAAAGGGGCAAAATAGATAAAAACCACAATGACAAGTGACAAATGACAAGTGACAAATGACAAATGACAAATGACAAATGACAAATGATAAATGA
>Ga0315314_1003299_pt1 | contig 12695 bp, 9 predicted proteins | sample TDP9_MG_FD_203631 | JGI IMG/M metagenome (GOLD analysis project Ga0315314, IMG submission 203631) | Freshwater sediment microbial communities from Lake Towuti, South Sulawesi, Indonesia - TDP9 | ecosystem: Environmental > Aquatic > Freshwater > Lake > Sediment | place: Indonesia: South Sulawesi...
CTCCCACTTTCTGATAAACCGTTGATAGGCAGCCTGCGCTTCCACAAGGGAGTCGGCATCGACGATGGCGTGGAAATCCTCACGGACCGCATCATGAGCATGGCGAGGGGCATGGGCAAGCAGGTTGCGCAACTTATGGACTGTGCACCGCTGGACATCTATCCCAGACCACAGTTCCTCGATGGCCGCTCGCAACCCCGGGTGGCCATCAGCTATGATCAGGCGAGGAGTAGGCAGGCCGCGACTCACCAACCCCTCCAGTACCCCTCGCCAGGCCTCTTTGCTCTCCCCACCTCGCAGGGCCAAATCCAAAAGCACCTTCTCTCCCGTCCCTCGTACCCCCAAAGCCACCAGCACAGACATGGAGCAGACCTTGCCCCCCACCCGTACCTTGACGCTTACCGCATCCAGGTAGAGGTAGACCAGAGGCTCCTCCTCGAGAGATCGGTTCAGCCATCGCTCAAAGCTCTCTTTGAGCCTGGCCACCAGGCGGCTGATGGTGCTCTTGGAGAGGGGAGCATCCCGCAGCAGAGGCTTCAGGGCTACTTTGATCCGTCGGGTATTGACCCCGCCCAGATAGAGCCCCAAGATGGCCTCGTCTACAGCTTTGGCCCGGCGAGCATAGCGAGGGAGGAGAGAGCTATGCCACTCCGTAGTCTCCCCCTGGGGGCCTCCCTCGGGATCCCTGAGGGAAAAGAGCCGACCCCGAGGTACCGCCAGGGTGGTCTTCCCCAGAGAGGTAGTCAACTGGCGCTCCTCAGAGCCGTTGCGATATCCGCAACGCTGGGCGATGCGCTCATAGGCTTTAGCTCCCAGGGCTGCCTCGAGCTCCTCTTGCAGAATCGTCTCCACCACCCGGCGGATCTCCTGGCGTATAGCATCAGTCAAGGGATCCTCCTCAAAGAGGGCTGTGCCGGTACAGGGCTCTTCTTGCTTTGGGGAGCGATTCTTGGTATGCTTAATTCGCATGGTGTGTCCTCCTTTTCTTCCCCTTCAAAGGGTTTGGTTATCTCCATAGGAGGATACACCATTGCATTTTCCACGGCAATCGGGACACCACCACCCTGGTTTAAAGAAGATGCAACTTGCTATATTGGGTTAGACATGAGAAGGGCTTTCCTCCTTGCGTTTGGAGCAGTTGTTTTCACCGTCCTAGGATACGTGCTGGGCCACCTTTATCCCTTTCCTCTTTGGGATTTTAGAAGAGATATTAGCGGTAGTGTCGAGTTGAGAGTTGTGGCCTTAACGGACAAGGGCCAACCGGTCGAGAAATTGGCGATTGGAATTAGTAGAAAACCGTACACCGCCCCCGATATCGGTGGGGAAGGAACTACCGATAAGAATGGGGTTGCCATTTTTATGCTTAAACCGGGCAAATACTATTTGGGCGTTGGGTCAGAGAGCATTCCCCAAGGTTTGGTTTATAACACCCCACCCTTTCCGATTCAGGTGCAGGAAGGGGAGATAAACGAGCAAAGGATCATTTTAATCTCAGAATAGCTTCCGACTCCATGTAACCCAACGTTCCCGCTCGCCGGTCTTTTTTGCGTTTCCTCAAAAATTGATATTATAAGGTTGATCCTCGGTACGTAGTCTATTGACTACACATCCCCCGCTTAGCGGGGAAAAGGCAGAGGATCATTTTTGTCCGGGGAAAAGCGACATGAAATCCAATTCCCCAGTTTTCCTGTCCTCTTTGGTCTGAACAAAGAAAAGCTCTCCCCGTCTGGTTAAGTCCTCAAATCTATGGACGATTTCGGATTTGTCATGGGGGTGTTCCTTTTACTCGGGTTCGTTGCTGGAGTTTCCAATTAACCCAAAGAGCATTGAAAAGTTTAAGCCTTTTGGTTCTTTCCACGGGATTTTTCTGGCAGAGGCGCTTCCAAAAGAACTCAAAGGTAACTTTCCTCTTTGTTTTCCTCTCAACCTCCTTCAATACCGGAAGCTTTGAAGATTTTCTTTGATAGAGGACCATATCCTAGATCATAGATCGATCGCCTCCAAATCTGGTAGGGTGATTCCCGGGGAACCATGATTACAGTCGTTGCTTTCGATTTAGACGGAGTTTATTTTCTCGGGGGGAAAGCGAACTTCATCAAATCGCCTGGACAGTTTGGTGTCTCTGCGGATGAAGCGGGAAGGGTTTTCTTAAAACGCGATGAGGTAGAAATAGACTTCCCGATGAATAGGGGATTGAAACTGGCGGGAGGTACCGTTGCGACTTAGTCCTCATCCCCACCCCAGACAGACCGGATGATTAGGGCACCAGTAGGCCAATACGTTGCGAGTGCCCAACTATCTCTTCTCGGTTCTGTCGCACGTAGCGGCCCTCCCTTTCCTCCAAGGTGCGCATTCACCCTCCGTGACTCCCCAAAACGCCGTGTGAGGTTTACGGCGTAAATCCGTTCACGATGTCTCTCTAAACGGCCTATAGGACGACCCTAAGGGTCTACAGCGTAAATCCTTGACCCTGCCGGCCAGGCATGTTCTCCTTACCATGATGCCCAAGAGCCCACTAGCCTGATCAGGCTTGCCCCCTGCCAACCTACGGGTGTGTGTCGTGGTCGAGGTGTCTGAAGAAGTTCCGGTTCGCAAGTAAGCTCCCCAGGAAGCGGCGAATCGGGGCTCTCAGGGATACTATGGTGGCGAAATGGCTCCTCTTGAGGCCCAGGCGGGTCATATTCGACACCGCATCTCTGTAGCGAGTCCTTTCAAAGATCTCGCTTCTTGAGACTGAAAAGACAGACAGATACCTATAGCCATGATCGATATATCCCACCAATAGAGAATCATTACCGGCTTTACCTTGCATTGGACTTCGAGAACCTGATGCTGGGTTCTTTGGCTAGTGGAGGATGAAGAGGATCACCAGAGGTGTGGATGGCTATCCGTGGAGGGAAGGAGCGGTGTGGTGGGCGTGAGTGCTAATTAGATACTATAAGTCTCACGCCTACTGTGGGTTCTCATTACCCATTTCCTACAAGGGGGTACCCCTCCTCACTTGCTGCCACCACGTCATCCGAACTTGACGGCGTAAATTCTTCACCCTTCACCGCCAGCTATGCTCTCTTCACGGATGCGCCCCACTCCTATGAGGTCGTCAGATAGATCGTTTACACTCAAGATCCTCGGCGCGTGGAGAGGTAGGCAGTCCAATACTACTGGTGCAAAGTCCATCAAGTTAGGGTCTCGCGTGTGGTTGTTTTCTCTCCTACCGGATGGTCAGCCCATCCTGGCACCCCGGCCTGGTACGCCTTGCCTCTCCTGCCGATGACGAGGCCAGGGGGCACAGGCGACCTGGGCCAGGGATCGTTGGTTGACCATGAGGGTCTTGAAGGGCGATCTCTAACCATCTTAGATCCAGGCTAACCCTTTCCAGGTCGAAGTACAGCAATAGTATCGGCCTTGTTGAGCAGGGTTGAGAGGGTAGGCAGATCTTGCAGGCGGTAGAACTCCTCTTCTATCCGTCGGTGCCTGCCCCGGTACTTGCCAGGCCGGGCGAAGTCCTCGACGGAGCCGTTCAAGCGAGGAATGACTGTCCTTACATGATCGTGGGAGGAGAGGGATGGTGGATGTGGGTGCTAAGTGGATACTATAAGCCTCACGCCTGCAGGGGCTTCTCATCACCAATTGTCTGCAATGGAGACATCCCTCTCGCCTACTCCCGAAGTATCATACGAAATTTACGCCGTAAAACTGGTGCACAGCGTTGGAGTCTCATACAGCAACCTACATGACCAGCGAGTGGAGTCCACGAGAAGAGATGAAGAGCTTGGATTGACAAGACAGATGAATATCCATAGCCATGATCGATCTATCTTGCCCCGAGAGAATCATCATAGTCTTGCAATGGATTGGATTCCCAGAATCTGGTAGTACGTTCTTCGGTGAATGCGGGGTGGAGAGGATCACTAGTCGAGAGGACAGTTACCACTGAACGAAAGGAGGTCTGTAGTCGGTGTCAGTGCTAACTAGATACTATAAGTCTCACACCTGCTGTGGGTTCTCATTACCGATTGTGTGCAAGGTAGGTATCGCATCTTACCTCCTCGCGAAGCATCATACGAAATTTACGCCGTAAAACTGGTGCACAGCGTTGGAGTCTCACAGAGCAACCTACATAACCGTCGAGTGGAGTCCAGAAAAAGAGATGAGGTATTTGGATTGGCAACAGAAATGGATATCTGTACCCATCATCCATCTATCTTCGGGGGAGAGAATCATTATCCATGTTCCAATGTATTAGGCTTCTAGAGTCCAATGGTGCGTTGTTGGGCTGATAAGGGACGGAGAGGATAACTGGGGGCGGGAACCGTGAGAGGTGAAGTAAAGGAGGGCTATAGTGAGTGTGAGTGCTAGTTAGATACTATAACTGTCAGCCCTACCGAAGCCGGTCACTACCTATCTTCTGCAAGTCGGCTATCCATCTCCCCTGACTGTCGAGGGGCCGCATGAGATTTACGACGTAAATCCTATCACGGTGTCTCCCTGAACGGCGCATAGGAGGCCCCGAGAGATTTACGGCGTAAAACTCGTCGCAGTGTCTCTCTGGCCGGTACGCAGGAGAGCCCAAGAAATTTACGTCGTAAATTTCTTGTTCGTGCCGCCATCTGTGCTCTCTTCACCAGAATGCCGAAACGCTCACTTGCCTGGGAGGGATTCCCAAACGGCCATCAATCGGCCTGGGTCTCCCACTGAATCCCTTGACAGATTAGCACACTTGTGCTATACTATTCTTAGTCTATGTGAATGGGTTTCTGTGCGGCTCCCGAGAAAAGCTGCATAACAGGAGGGATGGCCCAACAAGATGGTTCCCTTCTGAGGGTTCTCATCGGTCCGGAAGATATCAGTCCGGTAGAGCTCAGCTCCCGATGGAATCCCAAGGATCGATCACGATTGCCTAGTTCACCAGCAAGGTGACGATCCAAGACAGAAGCTCAAGGTAAGCCAGAGAAGGCTGAATGAGCTCAGCTCCCCTGAGTGACTGTCAAGGGCCTAACAGACCGGAGGAAACTGCCTATAGACTGAACAGGTTACCGAAAAGTCTCGCTATAACCGAATAGAGAGAACACCTTCCCCGAGGCATCGCTCCCAAAATGAGGCGCAACTGCGTCGGGTAAGGGTGTTTGTGTGGGTACTGTTCAAGTGAAAGCCCCTCCGAGGTGGGTCTTCCCCCTTCAAGGGGCTTTCGCCATTCTAGGAGACGAGGAGGTGATGAGCAAATGAACCCGGGCGCGTGCGGGCATCAAGATCACTAAAGAAAGGAGATAAATATGTCAGACCTGCTAATCGAACGAAACGGCAAACTAGTAGGAAGAGGGCTCCACTCCCTAGCTGGAATCCTATCTCTACCCGACGGGAGCACAGGCCACGAGACCGAGGAAATGGCCCTTGATCTGCTAGACATCGTAAGGGGAGAAAGGGTTCAGTCTCATCCCGACGGTCCTCTAGCAGCCCTCCAGGAGGAGATCGCGCGAGCCTCTGCCCGTCGATCCGAAGCGCAGTCCCTGTTCCAAGAGCTCGTAGAGATCAGAGAACTTCAACGATCAGCAGAGGCCGAGCTGCGGCAGGCAACTGCCAACCTGGTGGAAGCGATTGAGCCCCTCAGGGAGATGGTGGCTCAAGGGGAAGCGCTCCTCTCCTACGGCGTGCAGCAGGAGAAAATTTACGCCGTAAAACTCCAGATAGAGGAGATGGAAGAGGAGCACCAAGCAACCTGCGCGCCTATACGTGAGAGGCTCGCTGACCTATCCCAGAGGATCGACGAAATCGAAAGCCTGCCCCACGTGCGGGCTTATCTCAAAGAGAAGGAGGAAAAAGAAGCGATGTTCAAACAAAAGGCCCAAGCCGAGGCCAAGCGCAGACGACTGCGTACCTTACTGGCCAGGGCAGAAGAGGAGATGAAAGCCGGCAAAAGGAAATCCGCCGCGGAGGTGATTCGTGAGGTCGTCTCCGAGGCGGATCCGATGTCTGACGAGGCCAGGCAGGCCCGTCAGCTCACTCATAGTTTAGCACAAAAGTTCCAACCTGTCAAGAGGCGACAGGCCGCCATCGCCGACCGAGAGGCCAGGAAAGCCTTCTCCATCTGGCTCCGACGGGAGGTGAAGCCAAACCTCAGGCAAGACGACTTGGTGCTGACACTCACTCTGGGACAGGCGGTCCACTTCCGTGCAACCGAGGAGACCAAGAAGCCTGATCGCATTTCTGCCAGCGTGGTCTCGTCGGTGGGGGTCGACTTAGACCCTGGCACCTCTCTCTATCTGACACGTCTGGTGGATGGCCCCAAGCCCGTCTATCGCATCTCACGGTCAGGAGGGGGGAAGAACCTGCTTGCGAGAGAGTGGGTCTGGAAGGGAGACCCGGAGAAGACCAAAGCGCCCTCTTCCGGGTCCGCCGAAAGACAACCAGCGAAACTGCAGATACGTGAAACTCAGCCTGCCTATCCCGTCGACCCCATCGTGGTCTGCACCCTTGCCCCTGCTGACGGTGACCTGCAAGAGACCCTCTTCGGCCGCTACTGGAGCTATGCCATCAGCGAGGCTCTAAAACAGGTCGGCTACCCTGTGGCCGATGATCACCCGCTCATCCCGGAGGATGGGAAAGTCTACCTCTGGGGCACTTACTCAGATGGAGACATCACCGCCCTCGAACTCTTCACAGAGGCGGTCCCTCATGGGTTGACCATAGAGTCCCGCATCCGGCGAAGGGATCCCGACATCCGCCTTCGTGCTAGAACGGCTCACCTCCAGAAAGAGCTACGCTTGCAAGCCTCCCGGCTCTTCCCCGCCAAAGACCAGTAAGAGGTTACACCCCCTCATCGGTTATCTCCTTCCCCGCCCCGGGGCCTCCGGGCCCCGGGGTCAGACTGCATGCGTCCACTATCAAACCGCGGCCTAAGCGGCGGCTGGGGGCGCTCTGTCCCTGCGGCGCTCGGGCCGCCAGAAAGGAGCAACCATGAGGGGAAGAAGGATCGTCATACGCACCCGCCTGGTCCTGGCGATCATCCTGGCGGTGACCCTGTACCTCTCCCTGCGCTGGGTGGCGTTCACCTTCCAGGCGGAGATCGAAGGGTTGAGGGTGCGGATCGAGTATCAGCAACTGGAGAAGGGACCGGCCGCTCCAGATAGCTTAGAAATCGTGCCCACCCGAATCGTCAAGTAGCCGGCCCTTTCCCACAACTGAATAGGAGGTGTCTTTCATGGAGAAGATCGTCCTGACGATCACGCCTGCTGAGAAGAGGTGCTTAGATATGACCTCTACCGAGAAGCGGAGCGTAGACGAGAGAGCCCTCTCCCAGATGGGCTTCACACCACAGGAGATCGCCCTGGCGAAGCTCTTCTACAACCGGGCCACTCCTGCGGGTGTGACAGACGGGGTGAGGTATGCCGTATGGGCACTCAGCAACCTCCCGCGTGCCGATGCGAACGGGGTGATCACCCCCGCAACCTACTACGAGGCTACAAGGGGAGGGATACGCATGGGAGGCAATAGGCTGGCTCACTGGGCCGGAGCCGCCTTCCGCGTCTACGAAAGAGAAGGCAGTTCCCCGCCGCCTGCCCTCTTTGGGATCCTGCGCAAGGCCCTCGACTGGTGCGCCCGATTCGAAGAAGAGAACCCGCCTGAGGAGTGGCCAGACGAGCGGATTGACAAGCTCCTTCACACGACGAGACAGCGCAGGAGTATGACAATACCCACCTCAGACAGTCCAACTGGACACGTCACGGTGGAGGTCTCCCCAGAGGAGCCGATGCCCGATATCCGAGTGGCGGGAGACCAACTCTCCCTCTTCTCAGAATAGAACGATAGGAGAATGAGAGATGAATAGCATCGCAGTATCACCCGAGGTGATAGGGCCTGTGTCCTGGGAGGGGCTAGAAGCCCACTGTCTGGGATATGTCCTGGACAATCGATCCTACGGGCAGCTGGTCTACCTCAGCCTGGTCGGTTTCCGCACAGCCGTGCGGGGGATCTGGGCCGCCTTGATGGGGAATAGGTGGCTAGAGGTAGATGGGCGATCTATCCATCGAGCCCCCGTCAAGTACCAACGGATAACGACCCGACTGCCCGAACAGGGCCTCGATCACCTGGTGTTGATTCACCCCCAGGCCACACTGAAGTTCATGGAACCAGCAAAGGCCTTCTACATCCTCTCTAAAACAGAGGAGTCAGCCCTGGCTCGGTTCGTGGCCATGCTCGACAAGGCCACGCGGGTGCCTCTCTTGCCACACTGGGCTCCGGCTCTTTGCCAGCGTGGATTGGAGGGAGAATTGATCGAACCTCTCGTTGCCAGTCGCGGTACACACGCCTGGAAAGTTGAGGCGAACGATAAGGCGTGGCTGGAGCTGGTGCGAGATAGCCTGGTGAGGAGGAAACTCCCAACATGAGCAGACTGGCCTCCATCGAAAAGGCGGGGTTCTATCCGACCCCGCCTTCCGTTTTCGAGCGGGTCGCCGGACACGTCCACCCCTCAGAAAAAGGAGGACGCCTCTTGGACCCGTGCTGTGGCGACGGTAAACCTGTTGCCTACCTCGCCAGAAGTTGGAACCTGGAACCCTATGGCATCGAGATCGATGCAAAGAGAGCCAGCGGGAGTGCCCGAAGACTCAAGAGGGTGCTCCATTCGGACTACGCCAAGGTGAGAGCGCCTCACGGCTCTTTCCAGGCGTTGTTTCTGAACCCTCCTTACGACTACGACGAAGGCAAATTCAGGCGAGTTGAGTACAAGTTCCTGCTGGAGACCACCAAGTGGCTCCAGCCGGGAGGGGTCCTGATCTACCTCATCCCACAGCCCCGCCTGGATGCGAGGGTATGTAAGTTCCTCGCCACTCACTATCAACAGATAACCATCTACCGCTTCCCCGATCCGGAGTATGCGCCCTTTCGCCAGATCGTCCTCCTCGCCGTGAAGAAACGACAACCCCTGCTAGATTCAGCCCTGGCTATCGATCTAGCCCAAAGAGCCCTTTCCGAGCTTCCTGTCCTCCCCGATTCTGCCGACGAACCCTACTCCCTGCCTACACCCACAGAGAAGCCCTTCTACTTCCGGGGAGCCCAGGTGGATCCCCAGGAAGCCCTGGAGGAGGCCCTCACCAGCGGTGCCTGGAGAACCCGCGAATGGAGGGAACTCCTGGAGCCTCAGCCTCAGGGAGAATCCTTGAGACCGCTCATGCCCCTCAAGAAGGGCCACCTGGCCATGCTCATCGCCGCTGGATTGATGCGTAACCTCCTCCTGGAGAAAGATGGGAAGCGACTCCTCATCAAGGGACGCACCCGCAAGGTACAGGAGAAGGTGGACTCCGGGGAGGAGAACACCGAGATCGTAAGGGACCGTTTCCTCACCGAGATCACCTCTCTGGACCTGAACACGGGAGACATTGAAGAGCTGGACGAGGCAGACAAACTCACCCAGTTTATCGACTCTTGGAAGGAGGTCATAGCCGAGCAAGTCGTAAACACCCTCAAGCCCATCTACAACTTCGACTACCACGAGATGGGGAATGAGGTAAAGAAAGTACTCGATACCCTCAGCCGCTATCGCCGCCTCCCCGGAAGGGCGAGGACCGGCCTCTTCGAGGCCCAGAAGCACGTCACCGTGGCCATCTGGAAGCGTCTTCTGGAGAGCGACCACGCCATCTGCGTCGGTGAAATGGGAACCGGCAAGACAACCGTTGCCGTCTCCGTGGCAGCTCTCTTGAGAGACGAGGGATACCCAGTCCTGGTCATCTGTCCGCCCCATCTGGTGGGGAAGTGGGTCCGAGAGATACGGGGCATCGTGCCCATGGCCCACGCCGTGGTGGTGAAGCGAGTCAGGGATGTCGACCGGTTCGTGAAGGAAGCCCCCTACTACCAGGGGAGGCCTCTATTCGCGGTTATTAGCCGGGAGATGGCCAAGTTAGGCTCCGGCTGGAGACCGGCGGTCTCTTCTAAGCCCGTGCGGCTCGATGGGTCAAAGGATCATCCGGGACGTATCACGCGGGTCTACACCTGCCCTCACTGCGGAGAATTCCTCCTCGACGATGAGGGGGGAATGGTGGAAAGAGAGGATTATTTCGACAAGAAGCGCAGATGTGACAACTGCCAGGAACCCCTCTTCCAGTTCACGCGTCTCAACGACGAGAACGAGACGAGTTTCAAAGAGTGGACCCTAGATCACCACGGGCAAGGAGGAGATCTCTGGGGCAGGCCCAAGCCACCAGCGCGCGCACGATACCCGTTGAGTGACTACATTGCCAAGCGATACCCAGGCTTCTTCAAGCTCCTCATCGTGGATGAGGCGCACCAATACAAGGGGCAATCCACCGACCAGGGGTACGCCATGGGCACCCTGGTGAAAGCCTGCAAGAAGACCATCGCCTTGACCGGTACGATTTTCGGGGGGCGAGCCACCAGCCTATTCTACCTCCTCTATCGTCTCTCGCCAGACGTAAGGAGGCGTTTCGGCTGGAGCGAGGCCCAGGCCTGGGCCGAACGGTATGGCATCCTGGAGAGGGTCACCAAATACGACGATGGAGACGATGGATACGGCTACTACACCGCCAAGAGGAGGAGACGGACCTACGTGCGCGAGCTGCCGGGCATATCCCCGGAACTGGTCACCCTCCTCTTGGACAGCACCGCTTTTCTGAGACTGGCCGACCTGGGGTTCGAACTGCCGGACTACGCGGAGATCCCCACGATCCTCCCCATGGACCCAGAACAGGCGGAGGCCTACGAGCGACTGAGAGACACTCTCGAATCGGTCGTCCGCGCCAGGCTGGCCCAGGGGGATCATTCCCTCCTGGGGGCCTATCTTCAAGCCCTCCTCTCCTACCCCAACGCCTGTTTCCGCGAGGAGGTGGTGACCGATCCAGAAGGAGAAGTTGTAGCTGTAGCACCCTCCCTGGGGGAGGAGAGGCTCTACCCCAAAGAGAGGTGGCTACTGGAGCTGGTCAAGAAGGAGAGAGAAAAGGGGAGGAGGGTGCTAGTCTTCTGTCGCCAGACGGCCACGAGGGACATCACCCACAGACTGGCCGAGATCCTGCGTAGTGAGGGAGTGAAGGTGGCGGTGCTATCCGCCAGCGTGGGGACCCAGACCCGAGAGCGGTGGCTGAAGCAGCGGGCGAGGAAAGGGATAGACGTGCTCATCACCAACCCGCGTTTGGTGGAGACCGGCCTCGACCTGGTGGCCTTCCAGACCAGCGTCTTTTTCGAGGTCGAGTATTCACTCTACACGTTAATGCAAGCCGCCAGACGCACCTGGAGGTTAGGGCAAATTTACGACGTAAAGATCTACTACGCAGTCTACGCTGGCACCATGGAGTATCGGGCCATGACCCTCATAGCCCAGAAGCTGGCCGCAGCCCTGCTCCTCTACGGCGATGCGGTGGAGGGAGCCCTGGTACAGGAGGCCGATACAGGCAGGGGCTTTCTGGCAGATCTGGCCAAGAGCGTGATAGAAGGAGCGGAGGTGCCTGACCTGAATCAGCTCTTCGCCGAGCAGAACCAGGAACGGATCCTTCAAGGGGACGGTTTCCTGACCGACAAGACAGTCTCACTCCAAGACCGCCCGGTCGGGGAGCGACGTTCCGAGCCCATCAAGGAGGTCGATATGGAGGACTACCGTCAGATGCGACTCTGGTGAGTCGCTCAAGTCGAACATGTGAGGCAAGACGACCGATAGAACGGAACAGGGCCGGATCATCCATGACGATGCCGGCCCAATTCTTTGGGAGGGAAGAATCTATGACGCAGGGTCACGATGACCGACGACCCGCATGGGAGAACACCCTTCTCCTGGGCGCGCTGAGAACGAACCTCTGGATCCTGCAGAGGCTGGCCGAGAGGCTGGAGGTGGGAAGGCCACCCGAGCCGGATAAAAGCAGGGCCATCCTCACTCCCGCCGACGCCGTCAAGTTGCTGGCGGAGGAGATGGAGCCCCTGGAACAGGAGCAGTTCCGGGTCATCCTCCTCACCACCAAGAACACAGTGATAGATACCGTCCTCCTCTACCAGGGCAACATCCACACCATCCAGGTACGGGCCGCCGAGGTCTTCCGGGAGGCCGTGAGGCGAAATGCCTACTCCATCATAGTCGTTCACAACCACCCTTCTGGCCTGGCGAGTGCCTCAAGGGATGACTTAGCGATAACAGGGCAGCTCGAGAAAGCGGGGGATCTCCTGGGCATTGCCCTCCTGGACCACATCATCATCGGGAAAGGGACGTACGTCTCCTTGCGAGAAAAACGGATGATGAAGGGATGATGAAGGAGGTGGGCAGTGAAAAGAAGAAATGATGCTCACGAGAGCATCCCGAGAGAGGAAGTAGTGAGGCTCCTCTCCGAACGGGCAATGGCCATCACTGGCAATAGATCGATAAGAGAGCTGGACAGGACCCAGATCGCCCAGCTGAGGATCATCAACGACCTGGCCTGGGAACTACTGGGAGTCGCCCTCGGAGATATCATCCAGCCAACTCCCAATCCCACGGATGACGAGCAACTAGCCCTCTGGAGCGGCGATGGATGAGATCGCGCAACTTACCGAGGTCGAGACGGAGAATGTACCGCCACTCATCCCCGGCGATTTGCACCTCGATCACCTCAACGAGCGTCAATTGGAGGCGGTGCGCCTCACCGAGGGGCCGGTTCTCCTGATCGCAGGGCCGGGGACGGGAAAGACCCGCGTCCTCACCCAGCGCATCGCCTACATCGTCAGCG
>Ga0315314_1003300_pt1 | contig 12689 bp, 12 predicted proteins | sample TDP9_MG_FD_203631 | JGI IMG/M metagenome (GOLD analysis project Ga0315314, IMG submission 203631) | Freshwater sediment microbial communities from Lake Towuti, South Sulawesi, Indonesia - TDP9 | ecosystem: Environmental > Aquatic > Freshwater > Lake > Sediment | place: Indonesia: South Sulawesi...
TCTCTTTATCCATTTCTAGGACAGCCGCCTCCTCAGGCGTCGTTACATAAGGTATGTAGCTCACTTTGCGAACCTTCTCCTCAAACGAAGGAATCTCCGCTTCAGTCAGCAAGTAGTCTTGTCCAAATAGGCAAGAGGCATATTTTCCATCTGGTCGCCTGATTATTGGAATGATGAGTTTACCAGTCATGTCGCCACTGAGCACCAGTGCATCTAGGTTGAAGTATTTGGCTGAGTTCAGAAATTTTCTCCAAACGGTTTCTGACCCGTGCAAATCGGTGGCGAATAAGAAACGAACCTTAGTCAATGATTTCCTTCCCCCTTATCTTATGAGTTCCTCTACCTCTGTATACCATCTTTTACCTGTGCCGATTTTTGCCCGCATTTTCCATTTGAGTGACTTGGGCTCGTCTTCAATTGCTGCTAATAATCTATCAATTTTGGATTTTATGTCTTGGCGGTCTGCTTCGGTTAAAGCGTCATATTGACCGAGAAACTCTTGCACCTTACCCAAGTTTATTGTCACAGTGTAGTAGAAGCCCCAATTGTTGGAGAGCAATTTTGCAATGTAGCTGGCGTTTACGGTTTCCTTTTCGGTGTCTGCAACTTCGTGTTCTCTAAGCAGAATGATTACGTCTTTTATGTCTTTCTCGTTAATTTTCACAATCTGCGTCTTTTGCAGCAAAAGGTCAGACAACGTTATCGTTGTGGAATCCAACTCAAGTCTGTTTTTGAAATCTATCACATGGCACATCTCGAGTTTGTCAAAGAAAATATCCACCGATCTGTTATGGTCTTCATCTTTGTAGACTTGCCTGTTTCTTCCGGTTGCAAACATTAGAGCCATAGAAACCATTGGAGCATATCCTAATTCTGAGAAGAGTTTTTTTAAGGCTGGTCTAAATTTGCTATATGTCACGAAGTCTAAATCGTAAGCTGGCATGCGTTGCAGTTTGTTATAGAGATAATCAAACTTGGGGCAGTGGATTCTTATAGCGAAGCCTCCCATGAGGCGCAACTGCACGTTACTTTTTTGGCCTAAGTCAATTATTCGCATGGCCTCTTCGACGAACTTTTTATAATCTTTTCTGGTGTCTTCCAATCGAGGTCGGCTACCTTGACTTTCGTCGTCATGAATTTGCAGCATTTAGGTTTGATATATTATTATATGTAATTAAATAATTTCTGAATTTATAATGATTTTTTGGTGAATAGTGCGTCTCGACCTGAGATGGTGCTTCTCATGAAGTTGGATGTTACGAAACCTTCATTGAAAAGAGGCCTTTTGCCTTGCGAATCTTCTTAGCCTGCTTCCCTCACCTGCCACCAAAACCAGAGCCTTGACCGAGTTGGTGCTTGCTTCATTCATCGATCACACTCTTCCAACCAGATAATCCCCGTTATCTTCGTAACAACCATTTAAAAAATTTTTGTTAACTTCCACGCTTCATCTCACAAAGAAATAGTCACGTTTGTTTTCCAAGCCACTCAGTTATTTTTGTTTCCGTTTTTGTTTCAAAGGTTATGCCCATTGGCTCGAAGGTTTGATTGAGCGCTGTTGTGAGATTCCGTATGTAGTCTTCCACGTTGATCTCTGGAACATTTGTCACGCGGTCTACGGGTTTTACAGTGAACTGCTTGCCTCGATAAGTGAACGGTCTAACTTTGATGAAGGAAACCGTGTCTCTTTGCTTAACTTCTTTTCCAGAGTCGATTAATTGAGCAGCGCATTGATAGGGTTGAGGCAAAACCTTGTCTTTCAGTTTCTCTCTTGGGTCGTGATATAACTGCACCGAATAAATAAGATCTTTGAATTCCACTTTTCTGTCTTCCAAATCTTTCATGGCGTTCTGCACAATTTGAACTATTCGTGTTTTCGCCAATTCATATTCTTCTCTGTTGGTAACCGTGCTTAATTCTTTGACGCAGGTTTTGAATACGTTTTGAATGAAGTTGGGTGCGTTTGATTTTATGGCTGTTAACCCCTTCAAATCAGGCGTGCCGTCGCGTAGAATACCGAAGTAGGCTTTCTTAGCCTTAGACAAGACACAGACGGGATAATTTCTCTCCACTGCCAGGTCAAGTCGCAGTTTTTCCTTCACTGTCTTAATCAACCATTCAACCTTGTCTTTTGGCGCGTTTTCTAAGAAAATCGAGTCGGTGTCTCCGTAAACCGGGTGCAGCCCGTTTTGTTCGGCCGTGTCCCATGTGGTTTGAAGAGCCCACCGTCCATATCCCGTGATGGATTCCGCTAAGGGTGGACAAGCTAAGCCGTGGATGCGCACAGAAACGCCGTAACTGGAAACAGTTAATAGTTTGAGCAGTTTAGCTGTGACCTCGGCTTGATGGCGTTCAGTTTCGGGGAGCGAGTTATTCTTTGAAAGGGGTTTGAACCAGTGGATGCGTAGGTCTTTGAGGGCGCCTACCAAAGCGGCGAGGAAGCCTCTTCTTTTTGTGCAAACGTGGTGTCCGACTTCTTCGACTCTGTTGGCTTTGCATTCTTCGTGGGCGCAGTCAACGGTTTCATAGGATAGGTTGTAGCTGTCTATGCAGCTGGGGTATAGGCTCTCGAAGTCGGTTACAACCGTGTTGAAGTAGATTCCGCTCTTTGGAGTGATGGTTAGGGCGCCGGGTACCATGTGGGTCTCTAATCCTCGGCGCAGCTCTTTCGAGGTTGGAATCAACACGTTGTTTTTTCGTAGGTAGTTGTGCATCATTGACTTTAGCCAGTCGCTGACGCTTCGACTCTCATAGGTGAAAGGGACTGGAAGGTTCACAATCCTTGATAACATGAAAGCAGTGAAATATTTGTCAGGGTTCACTTCTCCGCTCATGCCCAAGATTTCTGGTTTGACTCGAGGGACAGGCTGTTGAAGCAAACTAAACCAACGTTCAAGTTGACCATACTTTAGGGGGTCAGCATCTTGAATGTGGGCGAAAACTGTGTTAAACTTCGCTTTAACATTCTCTGAGAGATTCAAGGCAGGTGAGAAACGATTTTCCTGCGTCGCAGTGTGCTGTGCGCCAAAGATTAAGCCATGGTCGTAGGCGTAGCTGTGATTAAACTCGATTTCGCTCTCCCAAGCGGTCTCAAATTTTTTCAGGGTTTTCTTTAGAAAGTAAGGCTTGTACACTGTGATTTTTGCTATTTCTCTAGGTTCGTTGGTATATAAGTCAATTTTTTTAACAACTTCCACCTCGCCGTGTAGACTTCGCACGTTTTCTTTGTCTGCTTGGCTGAGTGGGGAGGGAAGGAAAAAGTAGGGCTTGTACGTATTGTCACTAAATTCCTTCAGTTCGTTAGATGCAGAGTTGAAAAACTTGAGTTTTACTGTGCTGCCTTCGGTTGCAGCGTCTAGTAGGCACCATGTGTCCAACTAGTATCCTTCTCTTAACTGCTCCTTTATCTGGCTTATTTCACTCGGCAGGGGTTGTCTTGGAAAGTTGTACATCGGTCCGCTTGGACGTTCGTTGTAGTATGGGCGGTTGCATTCGGGGCATCCAGATGTCTGGAACGGGCTTCCTTCTGAAATCGCTTCTTGTAATTCGGTTTTTGATACTCCGTAGTCCACTATTCGTTCTTTATCGTCGAACTTCATGTTTTGGTATCGTGTTTTTTCATGAATCATGAGGTATCTCGCTAGTTGAACTCGTCTGTACGCTTTGATGGGTGGCTGGGGCGTGTTTTCTAGGCTGGTTCCTGGAATAGGTGTGAAGGCGAATAGGCTGGGATGGACGCCTGAATCTGTGCACACTTGAATGGCTTCGGCGATTTCTTTTTCGTTTTCTCCCAATCCCATAATGAGGTGCGTGTAGACTTGGTTTTTGCCGAAGACTTCAACCGCTTCTTTTAGCGCTTCGTGTTGTCGTTTCCACGTGTATGGGCTCTGAGTTGAAACACCTTTCACTTTGTCAAAAAGTTGTTCAGTGGCTGCGTCTAAGGCTATGCTGATGCGGTCTACACCTGCCTCTGCCAACTCTTTCATCTGTGCCTTGTTCAAGGGCTGGCATGACAGAGAAACGGGCACGTTTGAGCGCGAATGAATCAGGTGGGTTAAGTGTAAGATGTCGTTGAAAACCGTGGGATAGTTTAGGGCTTGAATGCACACGCGTTTTACGTCGCCCTTGTCTGCTGACAGCACGATTTTTTCAATAACCTGCACTGTTGGGAATGCGGGCCAAGTTACCCGTGCCAGCATGTCGGCTCTGCTCGTGCTTGTGCGGGCTTGGGGACAGAAGCCGCAGTTGGCGAGGCATTTTCCCTCTCGATACGTTAGCATGTAGACTGTTGTGGGCGGAGCGTCTAACTTGCCCCTTAACAGTCCCAACACTATAGCTGAACCCACTGAGACTCGGATTCTTTCTGGCAAGCCCTGCTCCCTGTTCATGTTCGCCTTCGTCCTGCTTCACTGCAAATTTGTATAAGTTAATAATGCGGTTTTAATACTTATTCCACACCGCCTATGTGAGCATCGAGCCATGTTAAATTGGAGAAACAACATCCAGAGTCTCTCTCAAGCCGACGAAAAAGCACTAGAACAAGCCTTAACTGAAGCCCGTAACGTTAGCTGGGAAAATTTTGGCAAAAGAATCCGCTTTTATGCACCTAGTTTCATGTATTACAAATCTGGTCATTTCTGCTCGTCGCCCACAGCCTTTCCTTCCATCTCTGTTACAGGCTCGTTCTGTGCGCTGAAGTGCAAGCATTGTGGCGGGAAGGTTTTGAACACTATGCTGCCGGCGCTTACGCCTCAACGGTTGGTGGAAGTGTGCAAGGAAGTTAAAGCGAAAGGCGGCTTAGGCTGCCTTATAAGTGGCGGCTGTCTTCCAGACGGTTCTGTTCCACTAGAGAGGTTTGTAGACGCCATTACGGTTGTGAAGAAAACTCTTGGCTTAACTCTCGTGGTGCACACTGGGGTGATTGACCTTCAACTAGCTGAAAGGCTCAGAGACGCAGGTGTAGACGCTGCATTAATCGACATAATAGGCTCTGACGAAACGATACGGGAGATTTACCAGCTCAACGTTTCAGTGGCAGACTACGACAAATCCTTGCGGGCGCTGCACGAATCTGGAATTCCGTTTGTGCCTCATGTGCTCGTAGGGTTGCATTATGGCAAGCTGAAAGGCGAGTTTGAGGCGTTGCAGATGATTGCCAAGTATTCGCCCAGCGCAGTTATAGTCATTTCCCTCATGCCGATTCATGACACTCTAATGGAAACAGCTAGGCCGCCCACGCCCTTAGACGTTGCCAGAGTTCTGGTTGCTGCTAGGTTGATGATGCCCAAAACTCCATTAGTGTTGGGTTGCATGAGACCTAAGGGAAAACACAAGGCGGAAACCGACGCGCTAGCGGTTAAAGCAGGAGTAAATGCCATTGCCTTTCCAGCCGAACAAGCCGTCAAAATAGCAAACTCCATGCAGCTCGAAACCTCGTTTTCTTCGCTTTGCTGCTCGCAGATTTATGATGATTTAAAACACAATGTCTGGAGAATTTAAGGCAAAAAAGGACTGCAAAGAACCTAGCCCCCTCTAGTTTTTAATATTCCATGAATATTTGGAGCTTATTAGAAACTCACTGCAGAAGCCAGAGGATTCTAATTTCATTAGCCTAGGCACGTGCATGCATCTATTTGGTGAACTTTAAATATGCGGAATCAGGTTTGGCAAGGAGGTGAAAAATGTCTCAAAGCGTCATAACCAGGATTAAGGATGAATTCTCGTTTATACGAGGCAACCTGCTTGCTTTGATTGTTAGTTGGCTGTTTGTCTATTTTACCTTCTCGCTCGTTTTTTCATTTGAATCCCCATATTTCAGAGAGCTTGGTGCCCCTCCCCTTGTTATTGGCTTGATGGGTTCAACTGGAGCAGCAGTGTTGGGCTTGGTTCGCATTCCTGGAGGTTATATAACTGACAAGTATGGCAGGAAACAGATCATTGTGACAATGACATTTTCAATTGCGCTTTCATATTTGTTCTATATTTTTGCACCAGATTGGAGATTTGTCCTTGTTGGAATGATTATTTCCAATTTGAGTCTAATATATCAACCTGCTCTTGATGCAATCCTTGCTGACTCGATTCCCCCTGAAAAACGTGGAATGGGATACGCTGCAACTAATGTGGTTCCCAACATACCAACTATAGTAGCGCCTGTAACAGCAGGTTTTCTTGTTGAAACCTACGGCCTAGTTCCAGGTATGCGTATAGTCTACACTATTGTTTTTTTCTGTCTGATGGCTGCGGCAGTTGTTAGACTATTTTTCCTTCGGGAAACGCTCAAAAACCCTCAAAAAATCAGACTTGCAGAAATGAAAGCAGCTTTCAAGAATTCCTTAGGCGCGATAGCAAAAGCTTCAAAAGATATGTCCAGAAGCCTAAAATTCCTAACCATAGCATTTCTGCTAAGCGCTTTTGAGGAACCAATGTTTCGGATGTTCACGTCGCTCTACGTATTTGATGTAATCAAAGTAAGCAAAATAGAATGGGGCCTCGCAAACACTGCTTCAGTGGCGACCACACTTATTCTTGGCTTTCCTCTTGGCAAGCTGATAGACAAGTTCGGAAGGAAGAAATCCATAATCTTGGCCTACTTTTTCTTCGTTCCTTCTGGTGTTCTCTTCTTATTCTGTGGGACTTTCGCTCAATTACTAGTCATCTATCTAATGTTTGCTGTAGGAGGCAGCATACTATATCCGGCATATAGCGCGTTGATGGCAGACATGATTCCAAAAGAAAAAAGAGGGAGAATTTTGGGAACCATTGTCACCTTGAATATTCTGGCAACAGTCCCCTCATCGGCTCTGGGCGGCTTCCTCTACGGTGTTTACCCTGCCTACCCATTCGTCTTGGCCATATTTCTGGGGATTACCGTCAGCTTGATCATACTGTCTAAAGTTAAGGAGCCCAAAACAAGGGAAGTATAGATGCTCTTGCTAAATGCACTTCAGAGCTTTCAACAATGTCTTTGTCTGCACGCACTTGAACATCTCGCAGTAATACCTCACAATAATTCAACCATTTTATGGGGTTTCTCGATACTGCGCGCGCAAGAAAAAACTGAACCAAAAACACGCTAAAGCCTCTACCCCAGCACAGAAACATGATGATGAACTAAGACCCCGATTTGGCATCAACACACACAAAAAATCTGTCCCAAAAAGAAGAAAGACCTTAAGGGGTCTTCCTCTTCCACACAGCCTCAGCGCACAAACAAGCGTGATGATGACACTAAGGAACAATTTGCCACCACCACGCACACAACCACAGCCCTACCCCCGACAACCCAACATACATACAACATCACAACATATTTGGATCATATAGTAGACCTAGGGGTAGGCTGTGAGAGAACAAAAAAGACAAAGCCAGCAAACATCACTGTTCAATTTGTTGTACCATAGTGTTCAAAAGTGTTGCATTATATTCGACGCTGCTATTTTGCTTGGGTTGGAGAGTGAAGACGACAAAATGTCTGACAGCATTCGTGACACAGGATTCCTCGCAACCATAGGCATACTCTTAGCCATCTTAATAATCGGCGGCATCGCAGCCGCAGGCTTCAAAATCCCAGCGCTAAAGTTTCCAAGCATGACATCAGACAAGGGCACATTAATCATAAAAATAATGGACAAACCAGTCGAACTAGAACACCTCAACATAACAATCGACTGGGTCAAAATACAAGACCAAAATGAAAACTGGATCGACCTAGACCTAAAAAACGGAGCACCATTCTACTTTGACCTGCTAGCACTACAAAACATCACAGAAACCCTTTCAGAAACCAGCATTCCAGCGGGCAACTATACTATGATAAAAATGCACGTGCTCACAGCCAACGCCACGTATCCCGGCGGTAGCACAGCTGACCTCAACGTGCCCAGCGACGTCATCAAAGTACCCCTGCAACCCCACCTAAAAATGGAAGCAGACAGCTCCATAACAGTACTCATCGACCTACAACCCGACGACATCAAATCCATAGCCATCAGCCACAGCCTAAACCTCAGACCAGTAGTAAGAGCAGAAGTTAAAAGCTAAAAAACAATTAATCCTCCCCCTTTCCTTTTTTCTCTCTTAAAAAATAGCATAGCATATGAAACGGGTAATGTTTCAGGAACGGTAATATAGGTTAAATCTTTTAAGCGTGCACATACTACTCAAGACACAAGAAACCCTACAAAAAGAGAAAGGTGAAAACAGCCAAAATGAGCACTAAACAATTAGAAGAAGAAATCACATCGATTCTAACCAACCCCAAACATTCAACAATCAAGGCTATGTTGGAGAAAGACCACGCCATCGACTGCCTCTTCCTCCTCCTCATGAACAAAGGCAGATGGAAAGAAGCTAAAGCATACATGAACCAGCATCACCTAACCCTCAGCGACGGCACATTCCGAGCAAGAATGATAGAAATCGAACACCTAGACCTAGCCAAATCAACACAAATAGATCCACTAAAAAAATACTACACCATCACACCCAAAGGACAAAAAATAACCACCATGTTACTCCAACTCCTACAAAAAATCTAATAACCAACCAATAAGCAACCCAACGCAACCCAACATACACCATATCTCTTTTGCATTCATGAGAAGAAGAATCTAGTGTATTAAGACGTAAGATTTAAATCTGCAGCCGCATTATGTTTTACGTGAACTCCTAAAGGAGGGATTATGTAGAAAAATGAGAAAGTTGTTAAAGAGTAGAAAAGCGTTGAGTCCCGTTGTTGCAGCGATCATCTTGATTGCAGTAACCGTCGCCGTCAGCATAGCCGTTGCAGCATGGATGGGTGCATTGACGTTCACATTCATGTCAACAGAACAGATAACCTACACTAACTATGTGTGGGACAACGTTGGAACCCCCAATCAATGGTTTATCTTTACAGTGAAGAACACTGGCTCATCTGACCTCTCAGTACAAGACGTCCGCATAGACAGCGTTGCAGCAGCCACCATCACGTATAGTGCCACAGGTTCCGCACCATGGACGACCTTCTCTCCGCCACAATTGCTGACAAAGGGATCATCGGTTTCGTTTAACGTTACTCGCACAGGCGGAGTATTTACAAGTGGTGTCAACTACGAGTTTACAGTGCTTACAGCTAAGGGCAACACCTTTGGTCCATACACTAAACAGGCACCATAAACGGGACACATTTGAATACGTCAGTTCGAGTGGGGGTAGGAAAATTCCTTTACCCTCTTTTATCTCCCTTTGGAGGTATGCAAATTGGTCGTTGAACTAAAAGAGTACGAGTCTGCCGCTGCGATAGCAAAAACGTTAGACAGTGAAATCGTTCGAACTAAAAGCATGTTAGGCGAGTACCTGCGCCGCTTAGACGAGATTCGCACCTTAGCCGAACGCTCAAAGAAGGTGCGCGACGTGGTCTTTAAGCTGGCAGGCAAAAAGGCAGCTGCACAAACGCTTGGTGAAATCACTGTCGGTGACTTGAACGTTGTTTTAGACGCTAATCCGTTTCATGAACTCACTGCCATTGAAGAGGCTGTTCGAAGTCAGCAAGATCGCCTTCTGGTGTTGCAGAAAGCACGAGAAGCCTTGAAATGGGTGGACCAGATCGAAGATACTGAGGGTCTGAAATACATAGTTTTGGAAAATGATGGTGTGCCAGCTCGAATTCTGCTCAAAATCTCATAAACAACGGAGTAAACAGCGATGAATGAAGAGATTTTTAACATTGCACTTAGGAATGCGCTGGTAGAGATTAAAAAGGCTCTCACAGATATCAACTGGTCCTTTGTTCTAACGAACAATGGAATGGTTATTACAAGCGAGGAAGACGCAGTTGACCCAAATATGGCGAAAGCCGCCAGTTCTTTTCAGAGTCTAGCCGAAAAGGCTGGTGCAATTGGGGGCTTGGATAACATGCTAATAACCGGAGAGAAGGGCAAGGTTTATGTGTCTTCCATCAGCGACTTGTACTTGGTTGCAGGCTTAACTAAAAATGCAGATTTGGTTTATTTTCGCACAATCACTGGTGCGGTGCTTCCCACGGTTTTGAAGGTTCTTGACAGTGTCGCTTCGCCTTCTTTGGCTCCTACCCCCTTCAAACCCACTTCCCCTATTCCATATTCTCCGGTAAGGCCTGCTCCTTCTGAGTTGAGAATTGAAGAAGAGGAAAAGGAAGAAGAGGCTGCTGAAGAAGAAAAGTACGTGGAAGCTGAAGAAACGGAGGAGCCCGAAGCACTTGAACCTGGTAAACCTCAGAGAATAGAGGCTCATAAGCAATTGGAAAATGTGCCTTCTCAACAGCTTATTGTAGATAGATTCGGTGGTTTTATGGTGAAGGCAGATACGGTTCAGCTTGACGCTGATATTTTGAAGCGGTGGAGCGCTCTTTTAGACGTCAATGAAATCGACGAGGTTGACATCGAAACTTTCAGTGGCAAAACAGCCCGATGTAAGGCTAAATTAATCACTGACTCGAAGCTTGAGGGTCGAGGGTTAATAAGGATACCAGAGAAGACCTGTCAGTTGTTGGATGTTCGACGGGGAGAGTTGGTCAGAGTAAAACCCGTGGCTCTAGAGGAGAGTGATTAAAGATGCCCCTGAAAAAGAAACCACTGCAGGTTGAAGTTGAAGAGCAGGTTGACTGGGCTCCAAAAATTGAGGAAAAGGCAGAGATTGCCGACTTGCGCGCGGCTCTTGAGAGCATCAAGTCAAAAGAGGGTGTCATTGGTTACATTATCAGGGGTCCCACTTCGGCTTCGGTTGATATTAAAGACCCGAGCAAGATAATTGATTATGCAGCATTGTCGGCTGAGGCAATAGAGTCTGGTGAAAGCCTATCCAGCACGTTTGAGTTAGGCAAAATCTGCAACATCATCTTAGAAGGCAAAAACCTCAAAGTATTGTCTTTGACAAAGGGCGAGCAGCAACTCAGCATTTTTATGGAGAAAAATATAGATCACATTAGTGTGTATAAACAGATAGAGTAGCCTCATGTTCCATTTTTGTTGTTATGCTTATGGGGGACCATGAGGTTTGAAAAGGAGGAGGTTTTTCAATTACCATTGAATATGCCTCTTTCTCTTTTCAGCCTCATCCCTAAACGCTTTGTCTACGTTCTTTCTTTGTGTCAGTTGTGTGTTATTGGCTTAGTATGGGTGTGTGAAATTTTTTTTGGGTTTGGCTGAGCGTTATCTGTTTGTGTTTTGGGTTTTGTTTTGGTTTCTATGTGGTGTTTCTAGCTCTGTTTGAGGTTGGTTTGGGGCACTTTCTATGTTGTTGAAAGCCACTTTTAATGTTGTCAAAAGTGACGTTTACCATAATGCTGCTTTGCTGAGGGCTGAGAGTTTAATTTTAAAAGAAGAAGGAGAGCAGCGCCTTTAGCCTTCTTCTACCATGTTGCTGTATGGGTTTTTCCCGATAAACCCGAAACTAAAAGAACTTGTGGAAGGCAGTGTCTGGCTCAAATGGGTGGAAGGAATATTTAATAGCTATTAAGTCACTATAAAAAATGGAGGTTAAGGACGAGTTGAACACCACTTTAACCCTGAAATTCAGAGGGTTAGAGGCTGAACTCCTCGAGGAAATGGTCAGGTTGGGGCTTTTCAACTCTAAATCTGAGGCTATCCGAGCAGCTGTTATGAAGTACGCCGTTGACTCGGGGCTTTTGAGTAGAGAAGACCTGTGGAAGCGCATCAAAGCTCACAAGAAAAGAAGCGCTAGCCCAGAACAGCTCGAGAAGGACCTGCAGCGTCTTGAGCAGTAGCATTAGACTTAGAGCGCTCCTCGACACCAACGTATTCATATATGCTTTTGAAATTCCAAAATCAAACTCTAACCTCATCCTGAAAGCCTTGAACCAAGACCAGTTTGAAGCGATAGTTACTGAATCGACATTTCGGGAGGTTTACCGGTACTTGAGGAAACACTACTCTAAAAAACTAGCCGACGAGTACCGCGTCTATCTCTTCACCGTGTGCAAGATCGTTTTCTCACATCAGTTGCAACCGCACTTAGTGAAATATATCGATGAAATAAACGACAGAGACATTGAACAGCTTACCGCCGTAAGAGAATTCGGTATCAAATACCTCGTTTCATATGACAAACACTTCGCAGACATAGAAGAATATAAAACACCCAAACAATTCGCAAAAATTCTGAGACTAGGAACACACTTGACGGATTACTAGAAAATACTAGAAAATAAAGCCTATAGAACGAGGGGAACTGATCAAGTGCCAAACAGATGCCGAGGGTATTACCATTCTTGAACTCGTTAAGAAGGGTCATGTGCACTACACGGATATTGAGAAGAAAGCGGTTGCAACATGCCTGCGCTTCGCAACATCAAACACAATCAGAAAACAATTCTATCATTATTTACTTCCAAACGGCTGCGTAGAAAGAGTAAGCAGAGGCATATACAGAATCACACAAAAAGGAGAAAAACTCTTAGAGATTTTGATTTAGTGTGTGCGGTCGGGGTTTTTGTGAGACTAAAAATATAGAGAAAGACATCAAAAAGAGGGGGTTTGGTGTGTTTTGTTGTTTTTGTTTGTTCTTATGGGATGAGCAGGGCTTCGAGGGTAGTGATGAGGTTTCTGATGGGGGGGTCGATTAGGGCTTGGGATCCGCAGGTGGTGATCCAGTCTGGGGTGTAGCCTGAGGCTTGTGTGTCTGGTGTGCCTCTTTCTGCGCAGCCGTCT
>Ga0315314_1003301_pt1 | contig 12688 bp, 14 predicted proteins | sample TDP9_MG_FD_203631 | JGI IMG/M metagenome (GOLD analysis project Ga0315314, IMG submission 203631) | Freshwater sediment microbial communities from Lake Towuti, South Sulawesi, Indonesia - TDP9 | ecosystem: Environmental > Aquatic > Freshwater > Lake > Sediment | place: Indonesia: South Sulawesi...
ATCCATCGTTCAAGAACGAAGTCTTGAGAGAGCACGACGGAGCAACGCTCAAGACCTGCTTTCAGTGCGGAACCTGCACATCAAGCTGCCCAACCGCACGATTCAGCGGCTCCTACCGCCCCAGAACGGTCCTGCGCATGGCACAATTGGGTCTGAGACAAAAAGTCTTGTCGAGCCCCACGCTCTGGCTCTGCACCGCGTGCTTCACCTGCACCGACCGCTGTCCCCAAGGCGTTGAAGTCGCAAGCGTTCTGCGAGTGCTCAGAAACCTCGCGGTCAAGAGCGGAGAGGTCCCCTTAATCTACAGGGAACTCGCTTCCAGCATAAACGAGACGGGGTACGCCTACAAGATTCCTGAAATAAGGCACAAGAAGCGAGAAGAAACTGGCTTGCCTCCCTTGCCCAAACCAAAACAAGCTGACATCGCAAAGCTGGTCGAACTTACAAAGGGTTCAAAGCTCCTAAAGAGGTGAAAAAGCTTGGCACAACTAAGATACGCGTTCTTCCTGGGCTGCACGATTCCATACCGCGAAGCCAGCTACGAAATCTCAGCTCGCAGAGTCTTCGAAAAACTAGGCATAGAGCTGGTTGAGATGCCAGACGCAAACTGCTGCGGGCTTCCAGTCGACCCCGCCAACCACGAGATGATGCTAGCCCTATCAGCGCGTAACCTGTGCCTGGCTGAGCAGCAAAACCTGAACATACTCACGCTGTGCACTGGGTGCGCCACAACGATGCGTAAAACGAACAGGCTGCTCAAAACCGACAAGGCAGTGAAGGACGAAATCAACGGGATTCTGAAGCAGATCGGCATGGAGTTCAAGGGCACCATCGAGGTCAAACACATGGTTCAAGCCTTGAAGGAAGACGTGGGTTACGAAAAAATAAAAAACGCCGTTCAAAAACCATTAACCTCTTTTAGAGTGGCTGAACACGGAGGATGCCACCTGTTAAGGCCGGTCAAATACATGGGCTGGGACAATCCGGAGGAGCCTCAGACCCTTCACGATTTGATTGAGCTGACGGGCGCCAAGTGTCTAGACTACCTCGACGAGGCGGAATGCTGCGGTTACACTGTGATTGCCATAGACGATAAGGTTGCCCTCCAGCTGACACGGGAGAAACTCCACCATGTGAAGGATGTGGGCGCGCAGGCGTTGATAACCGTTTGTCCATCATGCCACCTCATGTTCGACGTGAACCAGTCACGGATCGAGCGAGCTTTTAACGAAAGTCTCAACCTGCCCGTTCTGCACTACTCGCAGCTGTTGGGTTTAGCTATGGGTATGAGTCCAGATGAATTAGCCATGAAGGAACTCAGGGTTGAACCCTCTAAACTTCTTCAGGCGCTGCAGTAGAAAAAATTGTTGCGGAAAGATGGATTATTTTTCTAGAAGAATCATTCTACGGCGGATATAAGGGAGCGCATGACAGTTTTTATTGATAGTTTATGGTCGAACTGTTGTCACGCTCGAGGGATTCGGAAAACGACCGGGCAGTTCTGCTGAAGTATTACACGTCAGAACTGATAGTGCACGGACTGTATGCGGTTTCGATTGCTATCTGGCTGTTGGTTTTGTTTGTCGTGTTCTCAATTTTTGGGTCTGTTCCAGTGACCGGTCGAGTTATTTTGCTGGGTCTCGTCTCCAGCGTATGGCTAACTTTGGGCATTCATATTCTGGGTAGAACCCTCTTCTTTGGATGCTTGGCGTACTCGGTTCTTTTTGTAATCCCCAAGAGAGAAAGTGAAACCCGTTTAGAGGAGGGAACTAGCGCAACTTCCTTGCTGCTTCTGCATCGTGCCTGCGTAGACTATGTTAGGAGAAAGCAGAGGATTGTTGGAGAGTTTCACAGCGCAAGAATATGGGAAGTCGAGCTGTGGCTTATCTTGTTCGTTGTGCTCTCGCTGGTTTGGTTCAACTTTAATATCTAAAGACAGGCAATTGGAATCGAAGATTTAAAGAGAACCGTTTTAAAGAGAACATTCCATAATTACCTTGGTGGAAGGTTCATGTTCAACAATGTTCTCGTGGCCGTCGACGGCAGCGAACACTCTAAGAAAGCACTGAACCACGCCTTGGAACTTGCGGAGAAGTTTGATGGAAAAATCACGCTGATACATGTTTATTCCAGCGTAGTGCCCTTGGCGCCTTCCGTCGATACGCTGTCGACTCCTGTCTTGACTCCTCCTGCCTCAACTGCTATTGCTGCTGAGTTGGCTGAGAGGGCGAAACAGAGAGGCGAACAAATCCTAAACGAGGCAGAGCGAATCGTGAAGGAACGCGGAATTCCCGTTGCGAAGACTCTTAAAGAGGGCGACGCCGTCCGAGAGATTGCAGCTGCCGCCCAAGAGGGAAAATTCGACCTTGTAGTCGTGGGTCACAGAGGCCTGAGCAAGCTGAAGGAGCTGGTTTTAGGAGCCGTAAGCGAGGGAGTGAGCCACAAGGCGCCGTGTCCAGTCTTGATAGTTAAATAATGTTGGGCAGCACCGTTTTCAACAAAACCAACTGTATAAATGTGTGCTTGTGCCCTTTATTTCGCTTGAGAAAGCCATTATGTGGTCGGTTTGGAGACCTGACGCCCTAGCAGTGCTGCAGGACAAGAGGGCGAGAATAGGCTTAGCCAGATACTTCGACGTCATGCAAGACCTAAAGCCAGCCAAGTTCATGACAGCCAAGAAGTTAGGCGCCGATTTCAGCCCAGACGATTCGCTTGAACAGCTTTGGTCCCTTCACGATAAGCTAACTGAGCAGTATTACAGCTTGGAAAAACAAGTTGACGGCAAGCGGAAGAGCCTCGACCAGTTTGAGGCTCCGGAAAAATCGTATCTGGACTTGAAGGCTGAAATCGCCAAACGGATAATGGAGAAATGCCATCTGTGCACGAGGCGCTGCGGCTTCAACCGACTGGCAGGCGAGTTAGGGCTGTGGTGCAAGAGCGGCAATCAGATTACGGTTTCAACAATGTTTGAACACATGGGCGAGGAACCCGAGCTTGTGCCTTCTGGAACAGTCTTCACGCTTGGCTGCACGATGCGGTGCAAGCACTGTCAGAACTGGACGATTTCCCAGTGGCACGAAGAAGGCGAAGTCTACACGCCAGCCCGCCTGGCGAACAGCGTTGAAAACCTCAGGAAGAGGGGCTGCAGAAACGTCAACCTAGTCGGAGGCGAACCCACGCCTTGGCTTGAGCAGTGGCTTGAAACCTTCAGGCACGTTGATGTCAATGTGCCCGTTGTTTGGAACTCTAACTCCTACTACAGCGAGGAAACCGCCCGCCTACTGGCTGGTTTTGTCGACGTTTACCTGCTCGACTTCAAGTATGGAACCGACGAGTGCGCAACACGCATCTCGGAAGCGCCAGACTACTGGGAAGCCTGCACCCGCAACCACCTGTATGGCAAAAAGTACGGTGAATTGCTGATACGAGTGCTAGTCTTGCCGGGGCACCTCGAATGCTGCACTAAAACGATTCTTAACTGGATTGCTCAGAACCTTGGAACATGGGTGCGCACAAACGTGATGTTTCAGTACCGCCCGGAGTGGAAAGCCCATGAGGTTCCAGAGTTGAGGCGAAGGCTGACCCGAGACGAGATGGAGAGAGCAGTTCAACTAGCCAAAGAAGCAGGGCTCACAAACTTCATAACGTAGAAAACTGAAAAAGGCTTTTTTATGGCAAGGAGAATTTTTGGGTCTGTTCTTCTCGTGATTTTCATGTTATTGGCAAGTATTTCAGTCCTTGTGCAGAATAGTTTGGCTTGGAGTAACGGCGGATACAGCAGCGATCCAGCGAATCCCGATTATGGAACTCATGATTGGATTGCAGAGCACGCATTGGATTGGCTGCCAACCAACGAGAAACAGTACATTTTGGATAATCTTGCTGCATATTTGTATGGGACCGAATTGCCTGACAACCCAGATGGAATAGGCGACACAACAAAGCATCATATCTACTATAGCTTGACTGGGCAAATAACCGATGACGCAGCTGCGGTTCGAGCTTCAGCGGAATATGCCGACACCTTAGGCTTTCTGATGGCGGAGGATTTTCCGAAGGCAGCTGAAAACGCTGGAATAATGAGCCATTACATTGCTGACATGGCGGTGTTTGGTCACGTTATGGGTGTTGACACAGACTGGGGCAACGAGACCCACCATGATGACTATGAAAAACATGTGAACCAAAGAACAAACAGTTATAATGACGAATTCAATGCGTATCTTGCTTTTGACGGTAGTCTGGATATTATTTCTGCTTACGATGCCGCCAGCATGCTTGCTTATGACACTACATTTGATGTGGATGGAGACTTGACATGTGTCTGGATGGACCAAAATTACGACTGGAGCAACACAACGTTTAGGAATCGGGCTGGAGAGTCACTCAACCTCGCAGTCAATTATCTCGCGGACGTTCTGCACTCCCTGTACATTCAATTTGTACCTGAGTTTCCGAAAACTGTGATTCTACCTCTGTTCGTGTTCATCACATTTGCCGCGGCAGTTTTCGCCATGAGCAAGCTGAGACCAGCTAAACTAAAGTGGCATCTTGCCTAGTTTCTAGCCTTGCTTTGGGACTACCAAAAGGTATTTGTCATCGTTTTCACTCAGTTTACCACCGCTAGAGAAGGCGTTGGAAAGATATGCCGTACTGCCCAGAATGCGGAGGCGCGATGCAGTACAACTCTGCTACGAAGCGTTATGCGTGTCAGAGCTGCGGCTTGCTCCTTAGCCATCAGGAGCTGATTGAAATGCGCGATCAGATGCGCCCCTCGGATGAGACGGAAGAGGAACAACGCCAGAAACAGCGTCGAGACTACCTCAAGTGGTGGCTTAGCAGCAAGAAAAAGTGAAGCCCAAGCCCGCAGCTTTGAAGCGTTGCCTTAGGTAACAAACTTTTACCGTCACATGCACGTATATTAGTTTCTGGTTGCGATGAAGGACAGATTTCAGGCTAGACACTGAATTAATAGATGATTGAAGACTCAGGTTCCCAAGCAACGACTTTCCTATCTTAGCCTCTCTACGTTGTTGAAAGGGTATCGTTGAGTGCTGGTCTGTGTGCTTGTTAGTGTTGACTGCTCCTTGGTAACACTAACATGCTGCTCTGCTGGAAAAGTAATTTCAAAAGAAGAAGGGGATAAAGCCCTTTAGCCTTCTTCTACTAAAGAATGAAGCCAATCAACTGGGAGAACCCGTACCGTCCTCAAGAGGATAGGACCTATTCAATCTGATCCTTCTATCTTCATTAATGTAGAGAGAAAAGAGAAGAGAGAAAAACGAAACCGAGGGTTTATGGGGTATTCGTATTCAATGAAGAAATAAAGGGCGTAGGACTAAATTCCATGGTTTCTTTCGTTGATACTCATTCATCCTAAGGAAATACTATTATGCCCGATATTTCCGCTTCCATGTGTTGTGGGTCTAGAAGGATTCCGTCAATTGAACCCATTTTCTTTACGCCTTCGAAATCATTTGTACCATGTGTGCCGACAAATGTGCCTGAGACTAGGTAGCCCTGTGAGATGATGCCTCTTGCACTGCCCTCGATAGTCCCTCCTGGGAATGTGAGTTTCCATTTAACGGTCAAGGTTCCTTTTCCAGTTGCCAAGTCGAGGCTAAGGCTGTCATACCATTCTTCAAAAATCGCTGTGCCTAAGGTGCCTGGAACAATTACTTCTTCCGTTCCTTTCCAATAAGAATTCTTTATGTGCAGGATGCCTTCTTCACTAATCCATTGTTTGCCAGGGTCAACCAAAGCGGCTTCTATATGGCTCTGATAAGTTTCCACTGTTCTTGCCTTTACTGGTGAAACTATCAGCATAGAAAGTGTTAGTAGAGCTATAGCTGACATCAAGACTTTCTTGTTCATTTTCTTCTTCACCTCCTCTCTCCATTAAAAGTAATGCATTCTATTGTCGTCAGACTGCATTAATGCCTTGTGGAGAAATCTTCTATTCTCTTATGACTATCGTTCCTTAGCTTAGGCAAGTCTGTTTGCATCATCGATTCCAATGACAGGACAATGTCTACATGCCCTGGAATCACCAGTTTTATTGCCCCTTATCAGAAGCCATAAAAGACTTAGTCGCGAAACCAGAAAGTTGAGGTTGAATGTCGATAGTCGGTCTAGACCTAGCGGGCGTTGAAAGCAGACCCACGGGTCTCTGCATCCTCAAGGGTTTGGTTGCAGAGACTTTTCTAGTCTACTCGAATGAGGGAATAGTGAGGAAGGTGGAAGAGAGTAAACCTAAGGTTGTTGCCATTGATGCGCCTCTGAGTCTGCCTTCTGGGAGAAAGTCTATAGAACAAAGGACTAAGGTTCACCTTCGGGAGTGTGACAAGGAACTCCTGAAGAGAGGCATAAAATTCTTCCCAGTCACCCTCGGACCCATGAGAAAACTAACAACCAGAGGCACAACCCTAAGAAAAACCCTCGAAAACAAGCATTTCACGGTGATTGAAGTCTACCCGGGTGGAGCTCAAGACGTCCTAGGAATTCCAAGAAAACAACACGGACTCAGCGTGCTCAAACAAGGTCTGGAAGAGCAGGGAATAAAAGGCTTAACTGACACGATGAACGACCACGAGCTTGACGCGGTAACCTGCGCGCTGGTTGGAAAACTCTTCTTGGAGGGAAAGACCACCACTTACGGAACTAGTGAGCAAGCCATAGTAATGCCAAGATGAAAAATCGAGTCCAATCGAACCAAATATCTGCACATACAATTCGTTGTTTTTGTAGAACACTTTTCCACATAGCCTTATAAGAACCTGAGCAGCAGTAGTGATTCGAGTCAAAGCCTTCTCCCCATCTCCACTCAACGAGAGGATTCAAGGCGTCAACAACAAATTCAAAGTGGGTGAAGAATGAAAAAACGTATAGGCGTGTTGATGTACCAGACGAGCACAAGCAAGGGACAAGAACTAGTAGCCCAACGCATGGTCCGAGACCTCACCACACTCGGACACGAAGCATACCTAATAACCAGCGTCTACCACGACGGAGCCGAAGTCATCCCCTCCAAAAGCCTCGCTAGGACCAGACCCTACGTCTTCGTCGACGACCAAGAACTGGGCATCCCCATTATCCGCGTGGACAGCTACGTTGTCAAGTGGCCTCGCCGACGCATCCACTTCAGAGATTTCGTGCACGTTTTGGAGAAGATAGTCGACGAATTCAAGCTGAACGTGCTCATCACCCACAGCACACTCTGGAACGGTCCAGAAGAAGTCGCCAAATTCGTAGCGTGGAGAAGGTACATGAGAGACGTGGGCGGCTACAAAGACCCAATCGTGTTCTGCCACATGTCACACTTCCAGGAGCCGTCTCCGAAACGCTACTCACTCGTCGAACGAACCTTCCGAATGGCATGGAACCGCCTATCACTGTCACAAATCCTCAGAACCGCAAACCTAGTGCTCGTCGTCACACCGCTTGAAAAAGACGCCAAGATCAGAATGGGCGCAGACTCGGGCAGATGCCTCCTCTTCCCAAGCGGCGTCAGCGAAGAATCATTCCTGAAGTACGCCACGTCAGACGCCAAAGCCTTCTTCAAGAGGCACAGGATTTCACCCGACGCTAAAATCGTGTCCTACCTCGGAACGCTGGAAGAGAGAAAGAATACCATGGGCATCTTGAAGGTGGCAGAGCTGCTGAAGGACAGGTCAGACGTACACTTCGTAATCGCTGGAAAAGGAGACTCACGCTACGCAGAAAGGGTCAAGGAAGAAGCAAGCTGCCTTAGCAACGTCACCTACCTCGGCGAGATAGACGAAAAAGACAAGATTCTGCTCATCAAATCCTCGTTCGCCAACATACTCATGAGCCAGCTCGAAGCACTCGGCTTGACACAACTAGAATTCATGTACGTCGGCGTGCCCGTCGTAACCTCAGGAGTCGGAGGACAGTCTTGGCTCATCAAAAACGGTCGCGAAGGCATACACACCAGCGGTCCAGAGGACGCCGAGGGCGCAGCCAAGGCGATACAAAGCCTGATAGACGACCCCGACCTGTGGAATCGACTGTCCACAAACGCAAAGGAAAAGGCACGAAACCTAACATCCTACAGAATCATAAAAGAACTCGACGAAGCCCTGACAGAAGAGATGATCAAAGAAAGCGGCTTAAACCACATACCAGCCGAGGCACTCTTAACACTGTCTGAACCAGAGCATGTGCTGAAAACGTGGTCAGCGGGCAACTGGGCTGCGGTGGCGACGGACAGAAGACTCTTCGTCAGGCATGGACGCCTGTCCAGAAAAGTCACGGAGATTCCCTACGCAAGCATCTCGTACATGGAGCACACTAGGCGGTATCCCTGGAGGATTTTGATAGCTGGTTTTGTGCCAGCGCTGTTGGTGCTGTTGGAGCCGTTGTGGAGAACCATTCTCAGACCCACCTTCATCTCGACAATCGAGCAATTCGTGAACACACTTATCCTGGCTGTTCCCCAGCTTGTTTCGCCGCAGACGCTAGCCTTTCTTTTCGTGCTCGTCCCGTGGACAATCGGTCTGGCAGCCTTTGGGCTAGAGGCAAGAACAGGCTTCAACCTGTACGGACAGGGACTGAGACCCATCTACGTTCCTCACAGACTCAGCGAAGTAGTGACGTTCGTAAGGAAAGTTCAAGACAAGCAGCAAGACGCCCAGCAAACTGAACGAACCTGAAGCATAAAAACACTAATATGCAGATATTATCCACTTGTCTCCCATCACGAAGGGACAAGATTAATGAAAATCCTTCATTATCAGGATGTGGAAGCAAAGGATGCGGATGAGGGCTCGTCTAAATTGAAGGTGAGGTGGCTCATCACAGAGGAGATGGGAGCCCCAAACTTCGCCATGAGACTATTCGAAATGGAGCCGAAGGGCAACAGCCCCCTTCACAGTCACCCTTGGGAACACGAAGTGTTCATCCTCGAAGGCGAAGGCCACGTGGTTTCTGAGGGGAAAGAGACAAGATTCCGCGCAGGCAACGCCATATTCATCCCACCCAATGAAAAGCACCAATTTAAGAACACAGGCGGGAAGACCGTGAAATTCCTCTGCCTCGTGCCCAACAAATAGAAGTGACAGTTCTTATTTGCTTTATGTTGCTGCCCAAAACGGGGCCTTAGCCCTCATTATGTTCGCGAGTTCGTTCAGCGCATCGAGTTCTTCGGATGTCAGTCGTGTCTGAAACTTTGTGAGCATGGCTTTTGCTTGTGGCTCGGGGATCATCACGTACAGCGTGTCGCCCTCGTTGATGTGTCGTCCGAAGATGGGCTTGTCCATTGAAACAGCCACCTGCAAGCCTGATTTGGCTTCGGAAACCGCTTTCCCTCTGTCTTGAATCTGCATGATTTCGCCCAGGTCTTTGCCGTCGGAGCCTATGAGCGGGTACTTTGGCTTAATTGTTCCCGCTACGACTTCTACTCCGAATATGGCGGGCTTCGCCCTGCGAAAAACGTAGCCTGGCAAGACCTTAAGCTTGGCTGGTCTGATGAACTTGTCGAATTCCTTTGCTAAACGCGCCTCTTGCTCGCTCCGCATCCATTCTGTGAAGTTCTCTATGAGATGGTAGATGATATTGTGTTCAAATATGGGCACGCCCCTGTTTCGGGCTTCTTCCTGCGCGTCGGGCAAAATCTTGACGTTGAAGGCTAGGATAGCGCCGTAGAGGGGTTCGTGCTCCTTGACCACCGCGGCTTCGGTCACTTCACGTTTGGAAACGTCTCCCACGTCCGCCAGCCTAATGGGCACGCCTTCGCGTCTCAGAATCTCAGCTATGGCTTCAAGCGAACCCAAGGCATCGGTTTTCAAGACCACGCCCTCCACGTCGGTTGCTACGCGGAGTTTCTCCACCTCTTCTGAAACCATTTTCACAAACTCGTCGAGGCGGTCTTCCGACGGAACAGCGTAGACGGGTGCGCCGGCGATGGCGCCCTCCAAGTCTGGGGCTGCAATCTTGACACCGCTGGCTGCTGAGACAGAGTCAACCGAAGAAAACTTGTCCCGTGGGTCACGAATCTCATCCAGGGGCTTGGGCAACAAAACCGCCCGCACCTTGGTGACGATGGGTTTCGTCTTACCGCCCACAACAACTGTGTCGCCTTTCCGCAGGACGCCGTCGTAAACGATTGCGTTGACTGTAACACCCAAGCCGGGCTCTTCCTTAACCTCTAACACAGTGCCCTTTGCGGCGCCCTTGGTTGTCCGCAGCTGCTCTCGCAGAAACTGCTGAGTCAAACCGACGAGGACAGCTAAGAGTTCGGGAACTCCCTCTCCTGTCTTGGCGCTTGTCGGCACAATGGCAACTGTCTTGGTAAAATCCGCGATTTTTTCGAATCGGTCAGCGCGGAGTCCAAGCTGAGAAAACGAACCAATAATGCTGTACAAGTGCTCGTCGAAATCCTGCTTTACGTAAGTGTCTTGGCTCGGGTAAGACTTCAAAAAAGGCTCTTTTGGCTTGGAAACCCATCCGGGCAGTCGGTCAACCTTGTTGGCGGCGACCAAAAATGGCGTTTTTCTCGATTTTAAAATGTCAACGCACTCGTATGTCTGAGCCTCAAAACCACGTAGGATGTCGATTACGAGTATGGCGATGTCGGCTACGGCGCCGCCTCGCTTCCGCAGGTTTGCAAAGGCTTCGTGGCCGGGCGTGTCTATGACAAGCAGCCCTGGAATGTTTATTCTTCCCTTCAACTGCTTCAGCAATGGGCGTGTGAGTTCTTTGAGGGTGGCTACGGGAAAGTAACTGGCGCCGATGTGCTGGGTTATGCCGCCTACTTCTCTTGCCTGAACGCTGCTCTTCCTAATGTTATCTAGCAAACTGGTCTTTCCACTGTCGATGTGACCGAGAACGCACACGATGGGCTGCCGAACAGGCATTTTGACACACCGCTCCTGCAAGAAGACGCAGAGGCATCATTCCAGCTTTTATCTTTCACCCTGCAAGGATGTGTTTTCCAGCGTATAAATAATTTCACATACTAAAAAATCAAGCGAAGAAAACTCTAAGTCTTCAAGAGCTTGGTTTTCTCAATCCTTTCATGATTTCTTGAAAAATCACATCAATCGGCGCGTCGACTTCGATGTTTTCTATCGTCACGAATCTGGCTCTCCTTCGCCTGTAGTATTCGATTAATGGTTGCGTCTGCTTCTCGTAGACTTTCAGTCGTTCTCTGATGACCTCAGGTCTATCGTCTTCCCGCTGGTAGAGTTCTCCCCTGCACTTATCGCACTTCAAGTCTACCTTGGGCTTCGGTGAATACTTTATGTTGTATATGGCGCCGCAGGTTCGGCAGATGCGACGATTGGACAAGCGCTCGATTATCACCCACTCTGACACGTCCAAATGAATGATGGCGTCGATTTTCGCAATGTTGTCTAAGGCTTTTGCTTGGTCAACCGTGCGTGGGTACCCGTCTAGAATGAAGCCACGTTTACTATCTGGCTCAGTAATTCTCTTCTCAAGAACCTCTACCACGATGTCATCGGGAACCAGCAAGCCTTTTTCGACAAACTGGGCGATTCTTTTTCCAAGAGTTGTCCTCTCCTTTATCTCTTGGCGAAAAATGTCGCCCGTGGCTATGTTAGCGATTTTCAGCTCAGAAGCCAATCGTGAGGCGTAAGTGCCCTTTCCAGCGCCTGGGGGACCAAAAATTATGAGGTTCGTTTTCAGGCTCGCCCTTTCTCTTCCTTTCCGTAGTATTTCGTCCACCTGAGCTTGCGGGCGTCGCGTCCCAAGCCTAGACTGTTCTTGCGGCATTTGCTGGAGCAGAACCAGAACATGGCGCCGTCGTTGCGCACGAACATCATGCCAGTTCCAGCGGGAAAGTCTCTTCCACAGAAGGAGCAGCGGCGAGGTTTAGGCATAGGTTAGGCACTCTCCCTTTTTTGGTCTTCTCGGTCCTACCTGACTTTCTTGGCTTCTCGCTCTGTTTCCCTTAGCATTAGTGTGTCGTTTTCTCGAACAGGACCCTTCACGTTTCTCGTGATTATGCGACCTTTGTCCCGTCCCTCCAGGACACGCACTCTCACTTGGCTGATTTCGCCCGTGACCCCAGTTCTGCCGATTACCTGAATGACCTCTGCAGGCGTCAGGGTTTCTTCGGCTTCTTCCCTCTCGCTCGTTCGTTTTTCAGCCGCGCCTTCTCTGCTCATTTGGTGCCAGCCTTCTTGATTTCTTCCAATCGTTTGCTTATCTCTCTCACGAGTGTTGCGGCGTCGCCCAGTTCCACGATGCAGGCTGCAGCGGCTGGAACATCTATGCCCACGGCGGAACCTATCTTCTGTTTGTTTGGCACGAAGACGTAGGGAATCTTGCGTTCGTCGCAGATGAGTGGCAGGTGGGCTACAACCTCCGGTGGGTCTACGTCTTCGGCGATGACCACCAGTTTGGCTTGAGCCCTCTCCACAGCCTTGGTTGTTTCGTTCGTGCCCTTGCGAACCGTGCCTGTCTGTGATGCTAGTTGTAGGGCTTCATAGGCGGCGTCCGCTACCTCCTTGGGAACCTCAATCTTCACGAAGAATGGTTTGGACATTTTGCCTCACCCTTTCATTATTGAGTGCAGAGTCTATTCGACGACACCTATTAATAAGGATTTTCTGAATGACACGCCCATTCTTTTACCATTAGCGCACTCGGCTCCATCTAGGTTTTCTACATTCCAAGAATAATAAGAACCAGATATGCGAAGTGA
>Ga0315314_1003302_pt1 | contig 12686 bp, 8 predicted proteins | sample TDP9_MG_FD_203631 | JGI IMG/M metagenome (GOLD analysis project Ga0315314, IMG submission 203631) | Freshwater sediment microbial communities from Lake Towuti, South Sulawesi, Indonesia - TDP9 | ecosystem: Environmental > Aquatic > Freshwater > Lake > Sediment | place: Indonesia: South Sulawesi...
TCAGGATTGAAAATCCCGGTGGTAGTAACAGCCGAGAGAGGTGAGAATCCTCTCCGCCGAAAGGGCCAGGGTTCCCCAGCGACGCGTCGTCAGCTGGGGGTAAGTCGGTCCTAAGGGTTGGCCTAACAGATCAACTCAAAAGGGAAACAGGTTAAAATTCCTGTACCACGAGGGTACACGCGGCGACGCAAGCTCAACACTTGACGTTTCGAGGTAGGCTGAGCGGGGTTGTCGCCCTGTTTAACCGTTGAAGTCTGGGGAGTGCCGCAATGGCGAGAACCAGGTGAATACGGGAATAGCCTTCCGTTTTTAGGAGGGTTCAGCTGATCCTTGGAGCCAATGAAAAGAGTGTTGGGATGGATCCTTCGTGACCGTACCAAGATCTGACACAGGTGTCCCTAGGCGAGAAACCTAAGGCGTGTCGGGTGGACACCAAGCGAGGGAACTAGGCAATCTAGCCCCGTAACTTCGGGATAAGGGGTGCCTGCGGTTTTAGTCTTTGACTGGGATCGCAGGTCGCAGTGACAAGGGGGTGCCGACTGTTTAATAAAAACACAGGAAGCCGCAAGCCCGAAAGGGTGTGAACGGCTTCTGAATCCTGGCCAGTACAGGTTCCTCAAACTCGGGTTCAACCGGGCTAAGGGCCTGCAAACGCCGGGAGTAACTCTGACTCTCTCAAGGTAGCCAAATGCCTTGTCGGGTAAGTTCCGACGTGCATGAATGGAACAACGAGCACCCCGCTGTCCCCGCTTGGTACCCGGTGAAACCACATAACGTGGACGAACAGTCCACGAACTCCCAGCGGGACAAGAAGACCCCGTGGAGTTTTACTGCAGTCTGTCGCTGGGATGTGGCTGCGGATGCAGAGCGTAGATGGGAGCCTTCGATCCTAGTCTCTCCGGGGGCTGGGGGAGGCGAAAGTGGAACACCATCCTTCTGTGACCATGTCTCTTACTGATGCGCTTCGGCGTGTTAGAACAACGATAGATGGGCAGTTTGGCTGGGGCGGCACCCCCTTGAAAAAATATCGAGGGGGCCCAAAGATCGGCTCAGAAGGGACAGAAACCCTTCGCAGAGTGCAAAGGCAAAAGCCGGTCTGACTGAATCCTCCACAGTAAGGGATTCAGAGGCGAAAGCCGGGCTTAGCGAACATCCATGTCCTCGTTGGTGGGGGCTGGATATGTCAGAAAAATTACCCCGGGGGTAACAGGCTCGTCGCGGGCGAGAGTCCCCATCGACCCCGCGGCTTGGTACCTCGATGTCGGCTCTTCCTATCCTGGTCCTGCATAAGGGACCAAGGGTGAGGCTGCTCGCCTATTAAAAGGGAACGTGAGCTGGGTTTAGACCGCTGTGAGGCAGGTCGGACTTTATCTGCTGGGAGTGTTGGTCGCCTGAGGGCAGAGGGTCCCCAGTACGAGAGGAACGGGACGCTGCGGCCTCTAGTTTACCGGTTGTCCGACAGGGCACTGCCGGGCAGCCACGCTGTTGTGGATAAGAGCTGAAAGCATCTAAGCTCGAAGCCCATCCTGAAAATAGGCGGCCGTTCCCGACACTAACGGATCTGGTAACAGGTTCGTGTCATGGGACGAGGGCTCCCATAGAAGATGGGGTTGATGGAGCCGGGGTGTACGCGTCAAGACTTCGGTCGAGATGTTTAGCCTGCGGCTTCCAATCGCTCGAGGTGTCGGGCTGAAGTTTTGGGTTTTGGGTGTTTGGACGATTTATTTCGAGACAGTGAGAATGTGGGCAAGTGGGTTGGATGGTGTTTGCATGGTGTTTCATTTTGAGGCTAGGGCTTAGAGGGTTAGTATGAGTCTGGAATTTTTTTTCAGAGTTAAAGTTAGACTTTTCAGTTTGCGTTCTAGCCTCTGTTCGTGGTTCTGTATGGTGTTTCTGGGGCTGTTGGCTGGTGTTTTAATGGTACTTTCAATGTTGTTAAAAGGCACCATCAATGTTGCTTATCGTGACGTTTAGGGTATGTTTTTGTGTGGGTGTTAGTGTTGACGTTGCCTGGGAAACACTAACATGTGCAGTCGGCTGACTAGAGTTAGTATGGGTGCAGTAGAATTTTTTTCGGGTGAATCTGAGTTTTTCAGTTTGTGTCCGTGGTGCTGTTTGGGTTTCTGAATGGTGTTTCATGCTCTGTTTACTTTCATTTTGTGGTGCGTTTCTGCATGGTTTGTGGTGCGGTTCCATGTTGACATGCGTGACGTTTACCCACCTCTACAGGATTGCGGGAAAACAAATTTCAAGAAAAAGGCGTCTATCGGTTTATACCTTCTTCTACCAATGTTACTGGCAGGTTTGAACAGTTGTCCATGAACACGCAAACCTAGTCTGTTTGTGTTCGTGATGAAGTCGACTCGCGCTATAGTTTCATCATCATCACATTTGCATTCTGGCTGAAGCTCTGTGGACATCGTCGTAAGACTGTTCTTGGTGACGACATTATCCGGAATGTTGTGGGCAGGTTTGGATAGTTGTAGTTGTACACGCTGGACTGTGCTGTAGGGCTTCTTCGGTGTTGGGTGCGAAAGCATATGCTGTAGTTGTATGTTTTGAAGTTGTTGTTATCTCTGGTAGATCTGCCACAACGACATCTTTTGAGCTATAGGGCAGTTTCTGGTTTGTGAGTAGTTAACTTTCGCCTAGGATACTGCTGAGTTACCGAAGTTATGGTCAGAGTTCTCGTTGCTGCCTGAGAAGATAGCGAGTGGCTTTGTCTACCTCAAAGTTGGCTTGTTCACGAATCAACTTCTTAGATTCAGGATTGATGCTTACAGCAACTCTGGAGAGATATGGCAAAAGTCGAGCCATCATGGTCTGAGAGATGGTTTGTTTCTTAGAGCAAATCTGTAAAGAGCACTTGTCCTATTTTTCACGATAATGTTAGGTTTAACGAAAAATAGGGCTTCTCTTTCGTCCCCATAATCTTGGTCTATCGACAAGACACCAAAAGTTATAAATGCACAGACGACACAGGAGATACGGAGTAATGGCTTGAAATGGAGATGTTATACATCGTGTGCGACTACTCCGACACGCTTCAAGCAGATCAGCATCACTGGTGAAGAAAATGGAGATCAATGTGCCTGGTGGAATATTCTCTCCGGAAGAAATCCAAGCTCTAAAACCCATAGAAAGAGAGAACTACATCAGGTCTCTCATCAAGAACATTTTGTCAATGAATGAGCATGGCGTAATGGTGTCGGAAATTGTTGATGCTACTAACTTGAATAGAATCACGGTGACCAAGCATCTGGAATTCTTGGTTGCGATACGGGAAGCCTACAAAAGTGACCGAGGCACAGGTTCGATATACTATGTTAATGGGCGCCTCATTCATCCAACTGATCGTTTGTCAATAACCATAGGAAACAAAATTTATGATTTTGTGAAGCTCGAAAACTCAGAGGGTCAATTTGCCTTCATACAAGAGAAGGAGCAAAATGAACTCAGACTAAAGACAATAAAGGGTGGCATTATGATTAGATGTCAAGACCTAGTTGACTTCACGATAGGATTACAGAAGTTCATGACTATTGCAAGTAAGAGAGCGGAGGAGGCCAAAATTTGAGCTTACCACAGATTCAGGTGACTCACTATTCTCACAGAAAATGCAAATTTTCTGAATCAGCAGATTTGAAGATAAACGGCAAGACTTTGGTGACGCCAACTTTTGCGCCACGTCTAAAAAACGATGGCGAACTGAAAGTGTACCATACAATCAGGCGTGAATATGCCCCACGACAACTTTCAACTTATATCGTAAGGCTACTTGACATTGGAAGAACGTTGCATTCTGACCTCAAAAGATCAGTTCTCCCAAGTCTCATAAGTCAAATGGCACTGGACACCTCACCACAATCTGAAGAGCCACTGCTCCTCATTGATCCCGCACTAGAATACATGTATTATGGTGCAAACATGGAAAGACTCGCAAAAACACCCTTTGTTTCAAGTGCCATAAGGCAATACGTATCGGAATTTATCGAGAAAAGTGGGAAACTTGAAGAAGGCAAGCAACTTTTCAGAGATGCAACGCATACAAACTTCTGGACATGCATTTATGAAGATGCTAACAAGAGAATGAAATTAATCCGAGACACTTTCAATGTTGAACTGCGTTCAAGGGCAGATGTGTTAATCCCGCCCGTCCCATTCATAACATCGCCTCACTTACTCGAAGTTGCTATCTATATGAACGAAAAAAGCAGAGCTTTTAGCTCAGCCCTCAGCCAAGACAAGAGAGAATGTTCAGACTACTTCAGTATGAAACCGTCAATTCTGAGAAATGAACGAATGATGTCAACGATAAAGGAATACGTATCCACAAGCGAGAGTCCATTAACAATCTTCAAATTCAAAAATCTAAACTTGAATGACGAAAATATGGCTATTGAAAGAAAAGAATTCAAGGATTTCTTGATTGAACTTAGCCTCATAGCTCAGCATGTAGAAAACAAAGCATTTATGTTGTTTGAAGCTGGAAATCAAGTATTTCCTGCAGCTTTGTCTTCTTTTGCTGTAGTTTCAACTGGGTTTAATTTAGATCGTGAGGATAGGCGGAAAGATCAGAAGGAGATAAGTCCTTTCATGAATCGATATGACCCTTGGACAATGACGATGCAAAGCAAGGATACTTTCTTGAAGACAGTTGAAAACAATGACAATTTGATCTCATGCCATTGTAGAGTCTGCAAGGAGAATCCAACTGTTCCCATTCATGATTTTATAGAGTACAATAGATTAGCCAAGGAGCACTACTTGCTTTCCAGAGAGCAAGAAATGAATGAGATTCTGACCGCAATAGAAAAGCAGGATGCCCTTATGGGCTTTGAAAAACTACAAAGATCGGCACTAAAGAACCTGACAGAGATAATACCTCGGTAAACAGAAATTGGGCATGGATAGCTTAGTACGGATTGAGCACCCGCCTACTAAGCGGAAGATCGGGGGTTCAAATCCCCTTCCATGCACCACACTTTTTATGGTTAATTAGTCACTTAAGGATTGCGACTTTTTCCTAACCATATTCAAGAGCTGTGATGTTGGGCTTCTTGTCCAGTCCCAGTTCTCTCAAGATTCTATGGAGTTCGCCACTGCATTCTTTTGGAACACACACGTAAAAGGGGATAGTCTGCCCTTTTGAATCGCCTGAAGACATCATGCGGTTTGAAAAAGTTTTCAAATGGTCATCAGTTCTGTCTCTATCGTTGATCAGGTCCTCGCATGTTTTGCCTTCGGCAATAGCCAACAATCCTTTAGTGTTCTGACCCATTACATCTGGTATACGCTCTTCTATCGATTCACATTGATTATAGCCTTCATATGTTGCACATTTTGTCTTGAACCCTTTTCCATCCAGGAAGTCTATCAACGCTTTGACAATTTTCTTATGTTCAGGACTCTCTCCCAAAGACACAGGTCTTAACCTCTAGTTATCCTTGTGCTCTCAGTGCAATTTAAGATTTTGTAGAAACATTATGTTTTCAGTCAATGTAATGGGTAACTTAACAGTGTCTTCCCTTAGAAACCGTAATAATGCCGAGCTGGGTGCGTTCAGAAAACGCGTGGTTTGCTGTTCATCGCTTGGTTTGGAGAGTTGCGGTTTTCCAGTTTTTGACGTTGAAGCTGAGTTTTTCGTGCAGTTTTATTGATGCTGTGTTGTCTGGGTTGATTGTCGTGTATATTTGAACTTGGGTCGATTCATTGTGATAACGCCTATTGTCTTCTTCAGGTGCCAAAAAAATCGTTTCTTTGGTGCACGCTAATGTTTTTGTATGTCAATCGTTTAGCCACCACTTTTCAACGATTATGGTATAATCTGAAAGTTCTCATCTTTTTCCAAATACGAGAAATAGTTTAATATGTTGGGAGGAAGCATAGTGGCATCCGAAATTGTGAGTCTTTGATCTTGTCGGAAATGTGATTTATGCTCTCAAAATGGTTGCTTTGGAAGGCTCCTACTCCTGCTCCCTACAAGAACTTTGCTTTGATAGAAATAGATGAGCAAACTCAGATTTCACAAGAAGTAAAAGGCTATTTGATGCAGGTTCTCCAAGATGCGAGAATCGATACAGACTTCCTAAAAACAGCTGTCAGCCATTTAGGTTGGGACAAAGTGCAAACTCTGTTGCTAGATCAGAGACTTCCATCGGCACCAAAGCTTCGTTGTGGCTTTTTCGGGGAAGTGCTCACAAGTGCATTACTGACCGAGTTCTCTGGGTACGTAATACCCGTACAGAAGCTGCGATTTGCCATCACTCCAAATCAGAGCCTGCCAGGGACGGATGTCTTGGCAATCAAAAAAGAAGGAGAAATCGTTTCCGAGATATGCTTTGTGGAATCGAAGCTGAGGAATACTAAAGATGCAAGCGCTGCTGTAACAGGGTACAGACAGTTGAAAGAAGATCACATGAAGAAGGTCCCAGACATCATTAGTTTTGTACTCAGTCGTCTTTATGAGATGAAAGACCCTTTGCTTTACGGTTTCTTAAATTATTTGCAAGATAGGAGCGATACAACTGAAAAGGAAAGTTTCCGATTAGGCTTAATTTGGGAAAACGAGGCGTGGGCTGAAACAGTTCTGCAAAACCTCGAAGAAGAGGTTAAACCAGTCGATTCTCCGCATCTCATCGTGCAGAGGGTGCGAATCCAACGGTTGGCACCCCTTATAGAAGAATTGTTCAAAGCTATGGGCGCAGCCATGGTGTTGGAAGATGATTAACGATAAACTTGGCGTTGATTACGTAGTCAAGCTGTCTAAGGATGTAACTTTCAAATCTGAAGTTGCGCAGATCAGAGCAAAGGCACTTCTTAAAGAGATTTCTCCAGAGACAGTACCCCCTAAGTGGACATACATCACGTCAAGAGTCGTCAGAAACGTAACCGCTGCCACTTTCAGCCTCGAAACTTTGTCTGAAACGGACTCAGAGCAACTCAAAAGTCTCGGGCTGGCTGCTAGGCAGTTCGCAAGGACTTGGGAAGGCTTGGCAAGATTGTCAGAAGGTATGGACCGAGAAACTGCCTTCATGAATGCAGCAGTGGCTTATGAATTGGCAGGATATCAGGCAAATGCGTCTTGCCTTGCGCGACAATTCGGTAGAAAAATCTACGAGATTGACAAACCTACAGTTTCGGAACTTGCGAGTACATTCCTCCAGCGTCTGTTCTTGCAGGCAATTGTGTTGGCTGATCGCCTACTTGAAGAACCAGATGTTTCCAAGTCTGCTTTCGATCAGATCTTGGGGAGTATTGCCATGGCAATTGCTGGAGAAGGCTTTGCGATGGCGAGCAAATATTTCCTTAGCGGGAACAACGAAATACTCGGACAGGCCCATAGATCGTTTAAGGATGCAGAGCGGAACTTTGCATCGTTAGGATGTATCGTTGAATCTAACCTAGTTCGCAGTATTAGAAGTCTGCTACCCGTAATGCAGCAACGTTCCACGTGGGCAATTCTGTCAGATGAAGTTAAGGACAATCATAGATGGAGGAGATATCTTCGGCTTCTAGCACGAGGCACAGGTGTAGACATACTTGGAAGTCCTTCAGTTTCTGAATTATGGCCATCGCAGATTAGTGCTTTAGAAAATGGATTGTTGAAATCCGAAGCAAGTAAGGTTATTAAGATGCCCACAAGTGCAGGAAAAACCAGAGTCGCCGAGCTAGCCATCGTTCATACTTTGGTGGCAAACCCAGGTGCAAAATGTGTCTACATCGCTCCGTATCGCGCCTTGGTGTGGGAGCTTGAACAAGCCTTTCTGAGCCTTTTTGGTGATTTGGGATATCGCGTATCTTCAGTTATAGGTACATACGAGTCCGATAATTTTGAGGAACTGCTGTTCAATAACGCAGACATCCTGGTAATGACTCCTGAAAAGCTTGATCTGCTCCAGAGGGCTCAACCAGAATTCCTGAACAACGTTCGATTGTTTGTGCTGGATGAAGGACAGATAGTCAATGACCAGCGTAGAGGCATAAAGTTCGAGCTTCTCTTGACAAGATTGAAGAGAAGGTTGCCTAAAGCTCGCTTTCTCTTTCTGTCAGCTGTAGTTCCTCAAGAAACACTCGAAGACTTCGCTCACTGGTTCCACGCAAATCCCAAGGACGATGTTCTAATCACAGATTGGAGGCCGTCTATCCAGCGCTATGCAAAGTTTGAGTGGAAAGGGGAAAATGGCGTCATTAGTTATGTTCCAAGCGAAGACGTTGAACTGCCAAAGGAATTTGTCTATGGAGTGGTCAAGCAACAAAGGTACGAATTTATAAACCCGAAGACAGGGCGCCGAAATAGAAGATTATTCCCACAGATTAATCATAAATCGCAAACAGCTGCGGAACTTGCTTTCAAATTTGCTGAGTTAGGACCCGTTTTGATCTTCTGCTCTCAGCCAAACTTCGTGTCAACAGTCGCAAGAGCTCTTGAGAGGCGCCTAGACTTGGCCAAAATTCGAGGAGATCACATTCCCAGCTACTTTGAGTCAACATCCGAAACAAGATCTGCATTAGCCGCAAAAGAATGGCTCGGGGACAGGCACCCTGTAACGAAGTTCCTGAGCCGAGGTATAGCCGTACACCACGGCAACTTGCCTGACGCGGTTAGAAAATCAGTGGAAGTGGATTTTAGAGACCGCCGATTCCTTGTGCTAATCGCAACGAACACGTTGGCACAAGGAGTGAACTTACCAATCAGGACTGTGATCGTACATAGTTGCTGGAGACGCCGAGCTGAGGATGACTTACCAGAACAGATTCCAGCTCGGGACTACTGGAACATTGCAGGCCGCGCGGGTCGAGCAGGACGAGAAACTGAGGGTACAATCATACACATAGTCACAAGACCATCTGATGAAAGAGACTTTCAATATTATCTTCAGCTTCAAAACAAAGTTGAAGAAGTCCAAAGTGCCCTTTTCCAGCTGTTATTAAAGCTGACTTTCGAGCGCTTAAGTGAAAGTGCGCTGAACGAATCATTAGATCCTGAAACCCTAGCACTACTTGTTGAAGAAGGAGTGGAATCTTTAGCTGATGAGGCTATTGATGCCATTTTAAGCGAAACTCTCGTTCAAACACAGGCTCGAAGGTACGAATTCGAGACCAAAGGTCTCAGAAAAGCGTTTCAGAATACCGCGGAAATCATAAAGACAAACGTTGCAGACAAATCTTATTGGCCAGTCTACAGCTCGACAGGGCTTAGTAGTAAGAGCTGCGAAATGCTAAGAACCTACATTGCGACCAATAAGCAGATAGTCCGAGATTTGTTAACAAGCGCCAGTCCTGAGTTTACTAGAGAGTTGGCTACTATATTTCTGGACGCTTGCCAAGGGTTGCCAGAGATGCGAATTGCACAGGAATTCGGCGGAAGCTATGATGAATTGCTGGAACGTTGGTTAAGCGGTGCAGATATTAATGAGATTATTGAAGAGTTCGAGAACGAAGCCGCATCCTCTGAAGAGCTTGCCAGTCTTATCGAAGAGCTCTTTCAATTTCGACTGCCCTGGGGAATCTCAGCTCTCATCAGGATTGCTATGAAGGAACTCAACTTGGAAACTGATGACCTATCCGAGTTTGCCGTGTTCTTTCCGACTATGGTGAAGTTTGGAGTTCCAGTTCCCGTCGCAAGCTGGGCACTTTCAGCTGGCGTCCCGTTTCGTCAAACTGGTATTAAATTCGCAGCGAAGTATTTGGAAGAAACGACCAATCCAAACTTTCAGAATTTTATCGAGTGGCTTGGGAAAGTGAATTCGGAAGACCTCCGGCACACATTTGGTCTTGAGGGCACCGCTTTGCAAGATGTCAGTAAGGCCCTCTCGCGTTCAGGATTTAACGCGCTCTTGAAGGACTTCCCCAGTTGCGAGGAAGTCTTACCCCGAGACACCTATGTGCGAGGCATTAGTTACGAAAATCGTGTTGTTGTTGCAGCAAGTGCTCGTGGAGGAGATTCTGTTGAATTGGTGAGAGACTATGATAATCGAGTCGATCATAATGCTGTGAAGGTGCAATTGCATGGGCAGACTCTGGGCTATCTAGAACGAGACCTCGCGCAAATAGTAGCGCCAGATATGGATTGCGGGGTTTCTCTGAGAGGCACAATCGTGAACATTGAAAGAAGTAGAACGCCTCAAATCATGATAAGAGTTAAGATTGCTTAACAGGAACGAATCCTCAAGCGATTTTGACGAGCCCAAAAGCTCACTGTCCGTAATTAACCTATAATGGCGTCAACGCGGAGACGCAAAGACACCCAAGAGTCTAAGAATGACCACAGTTGACCTCCAGATGCGAAGACAAAAAATGTAGACCCGAAACGCAATGATTTTTCTTGTCTAAAATACATTTATAGGTTGTTTGTTGATATGTAACCTACTCCATTTGGAGGCTTAACCGACGTGTTTGATCAAAGAAAGCTAGCGCAAATCAAGGAGCAGAGGCAGAAGTGGGAGAAAACCACAGTTCCGGACTGGACAAGGCGTCATCCTGAACGTCGAAAGGACTTTGAGACGGTTTCAGGCATTCCAGTGAAACGATTGTACACGCCTGAAGACATCAAAGACGCGGATTATTCTAGGGATTTGGGTTTTCCTGGTGAGCCGCCGTTTACTCGTGGCGTTCATGCTACAATGTATCGCGGTCGCTTCTGGACAATGCGCATGTTCGCAGGCTTCGGCACGGCTGAGCAGACAAATCAGCGTTTCAAGTATCTTTTGAAGGAGGGTGAAACCGGTCTTAGCGTGGCTTTTGATTATCCGACTATTATGGGGTATGATTCTGACCATGCTATGTCGCTTGGCGAAGTTGGACAATGCGGCGTAGCGGTTTCACATCTGAAAGACATGGAGATTTTGTTTGAAGGCATTCCTCTTGATAAGGTGAGCACGAGCATGACGATTAACGGTCCAGCGCCCATGCTTCTAGGCATGTACATATGTGTCGGCGACAAACAAGGGGTTCCCCGAGACAAAATTGCAGGCACAACGCAGAACGACAACTTGAAAGAGTTCTTCGCTCAGAAGTTGTGTATCTTTCCTCCCAGGCCGTCGCTAAAACTGTCAACAGACGTTATTGAATACTGTGCTCGCTACGTCCCGAACTGGAACCCTGTGAGCATAAGCGGCTACCACATTCGCGAGGCAGGCTCAAATGCAGTTCAAGAATTGGCTTTCACTTTAGCCGACGGTATAGCCTACGTTGAATCAACGCTTGAAAGAGGCTTGAAAGTAGACGAATTCGCCAATCGCTTATCATTCTTTTTCGCATGCCACAACAATTTCTTCGAAGAGATAGCCAAGTTCAGAGCAGCCCGCCGCATATGGGCTAAGGTCATGCGCGACCGATTCAAAGCTAAGAACCCGCGCTCCCTGTGGATGCGCATGCACGTGCAGACATCTGGTTGCACTCTGACGGCTCAGCAACCTGTCAACAACGCCATTAGGACAGCTTTTCAAGCTTTAGCTGCTGTCTTGGGCGGCACACAATCGTTGCACACGAATTCGTTTGACGAGGCGTTATGCCTTCCAACAGAGGAAGCGGTTACGGTTGCCTTGCGTACGCAGCAGCTTATCGCTAACGAAAGCGGTGTCGCGGACACTATTGATCCGTTAGGCGGCTCTTACTTCGTCGAAGCCTTAACAAACGAGATGGAGGAACGCGCCATGAGCTACATAGACAAAATCGACTCGATGGGCGGTGTAACAGCAGGCATTGAGAAAGGCTTCTTCCAGAAAGAAATCGCCGACAGCGCCTACAAGTACCAGAAAGAGGTTGAACGACACGAACGCATAGTCGTAGGCTTGAACGATTTCAAGGCTGAAAAAGACTGGATGCCAATGGACTTGCTGCGGATCCCGCCGCATGTTGAAAAAGAGCAGTTGGCAAGACTGGAAAGAGTGAGGCAGGGACGCAACCGACAAAAAGTCAAACAATCGTTGGACAAGCTGTTCAACGATGCTGACAAAGACAAAAATCTAATGCCCACAATAATTGAAGCCCTTAAAGCCTACGTGACCTTAGGAGAGATAACTAACGTGCTGCGTTCAGTTTATGGAGAATACCGCGAATTAATCATTATTTAAGGAGAGAACTGAAAAATGAGCACAAAAGAGAAAAAAATCCGCGTGTTGATTGCCAAGCCTGGGTTAGACAGCCACGACAGAGGCGCAAAAATAGTTGCCCGAGCCTTGAGAGACGCTGGAATGGAAGTCATCTACACAGGGCTGCGACAGACACCTGAACAAATCGCGGAGACAGCATTGCAGGAAGATGTGGACGTAATCGGTTTAAGCATTCTAAGCGGCGCCCACACAACACTGTTTCCAAAAGTCATGCAGTTGCTAAAGAAGAAAGGCATGACCGACGTTATGGTCTTCGCAGGCGGAATCATTCCAGAAGAGGACATTCCAGCCTTGAAGAAAGCGGGCATAAAAGAAGTCTTTGGACCAGGAACACCGACCACAACCCTAGTTGAATACGTGAAGAACAACGTGTCAAAATAGCCTCAAGCGAATTCGGTGCAAGTTCTCTTGACACAAGCAACTGACGTGCAGAGTCTTGTTCAAGGCGTGTTCAAGGGCGAGAAACGAGCAATAGCCAAAATCATCAGCAAAATCGAAAACAACGAACTTGATGCGCAAAGGGCAATCTCCTTAATTTACCCAAAGACAGGCAGGGCGCACATCATCGGC
>Ga0315314_1003303_pt1 | contig 12686 bp, 15 predicted proteins | sample TDP9_MG_FD_203631 | JGI IMG/M metagenome (GOLD analysis project Ga0315314, IMG submission 203631) | Freshwater sediment microbial communities from Lake Towuti, South Sulawesi, Indonesia - TDP9 | ecosystem: Environmental > Aquatic > Freshwater > Lake > Sediment | place: Indonesia: South Sulawesi...
CTGATGGCAGCGTTCACGTTGTGCAGTGTGTCGCCAGTCATGTGCTGAGGCAACGCTTCGAGAAGATGGAGAAAGCTGTCTAGCATAGGAGACGGAAAATACGAGAATTCTTTCCTTAACGCCTCATCAAGCGGTTTCTGCAACACCTGTCCGATGGCTATTGCACACGCCGCGTCTTTGAGACGACTGGCCGCACACAGAGTCACTGCAGCCGGGTCACCTTGGGCCATCTTCCAAGCGTTCAGATCATCTTGAGACGTCACCAAGACGCTACGCGAATACTCAAGCTGATCTTCTACGCACCCTTTCTCCGCAAGGAGCCTCGCGACCTCGAAGTCCTTTACCGCAATCGCAACCATATACAGAATCGAAGGCAAAAGGTCCTCTGAGAGTGCAAACCGTTTAGACGCTTCTAGCAGTGGCGAAGTCACGCTGAATACGTAGTGTTCGATTGAGCCATGAAGAACCGAGTGGCCAACTTCATGCCTCAAGGCTCCAATCATGACAAGTTGAGGAAGGCCCTGCATCCTTTCGAGGCATACCCCAATTCTCGGCGTTCCCCTCCATGCATCATGGACAGCAAAGAATTGCTCACTCAGAGTCTCTGCCACTACTCCCAATTCTTGCCTCTCGCGCTCATAGTAAGCGTTCATCAGCGGCGAACTCTCAAAGAGTATGAGATCCAGAAGTTCTACATTGTGAGGCTCCAGCCTCTGGTAGCATTCCTCAACCACAGCCCTGATGCTTTTGATTCTATCTCCGGGGACAGAGCCAATTCTCCGCAAAACTATGTTAGGCATCAAGGCAGATGCACTAGCGCTGATACACAAGTCCTCATGGGCTGAGAATATTCATTGGGCAAGAGATATACAAGCACTTCGCAGAGCATCATTGGAAACGATAAATACGTTGCGCCGCCTTCTCGGTTCTTGGGTCGCCGCTATGGTCAAATGGTCTGAGATCTCTTGGGTCGAAGCGAAAGAAATCTTCAGGACGGCAAGAACAGTCGTAATCCCAGTTGGCAGTGTCGAACAACATGGTCCTCATCTGCCATTGGGAACTGACTGGATCATTGCGCAGGAGCTGGCAAGCAAGATCTCTGAGAAAACTGAAGCCATAATGCTGCCTGTGATGCCTTTTGGCTACGCTGAGTATCACATGGACTTCGCAGGAACGATTACGCTTTCTCAAGGTCATCTCCATGACTTGCTGCTTGACATATGCAGATCCGTCGTCAAATGGGGAGCCAAACGAATCATCTTCGTGAACGGGCATGGAGGAAATCTTGCCTCGCTCCGATCCGTATGTCTAAAGCTCCGCGAGGAATCCGGTGTTCTTTGTGCAGTTGTTCAATGGTTCGACATTTTCGAGGAAGTCGAAGGATGGAAAGCAACTGAGCATGGAGGAATTGTTGAGACATCTTTGATGATGGGTATAAGACCCGATCTCGTTGACCTGCGAAAGGCCATCGTCCCGGTGCCGAAATCGCTGAGCGGTGCATTCAAGACCGTCTCCATAAATCGAGTCAAGTTCCGTGATGGCTACGTCCACTTGTTCCTGAGAACAAGCGATGTTACAGATGAAGGCTCAATGACTGAGACTGAGAGTTCAGAACCTATGACTGACTTCTCCTTCGCCACACCAGAAAAAGGAAGGAAAATCCTCTCTTTCTTTGTGGATTACCTGACAGATTTCATCAGAGAGTTCGAGAGAATACAACTACCAAATAGCTCGGCAACGAAGACTTAGGGTTCTATTCAAATTCGATAATCGGTTGAAACAAACGACCACTGGGAAGAGCAAAACAATGAAAGCTATTGTAAGAACGCAGCTTCAGCAGTGGTTATCAGGCGCAAAGGAGATCGTGGTTCTATGCATTGGAAATACGACTCGCACGGACGATGCTTTTGGTCCAATGTTGGCCGAAAAACTGAGAGGGGCAGTCCAAGAACACATAGCTATCATCAACGCCGGAACAACTCCGGAGAACTATACAGGGACAATAAGGAAACTTGCTCCCAGCCACGTGTTGATGATCGACACGGCCGATATGGACATTGTTCCGGGAGAATCTAGATTTGTGGAAGCGCAAGCTATCGAAGGGTTCACTCTGTCAACGCATGCGCCTCCCCTGAGGGTCATCGCGAAATATCTTTCTACAGCAATCAAGGCAAAAGTCGCTCTCCTAGCCGTTCAACCAAGATCGCTAGAGTTCGGCGAAGGTCTGACGGATGATTTGAGAAATGCCCTCATAGTCACCGCAGAAGCACTAATCGAGCTTCTCATGCGGCAACGGAATCCGGATCGACTGTTCAGGCTTAGCAGGGCCAATCCTTCAGGAAAAAAGTATGAAGGCAGATCTTCCTGAGGCGACTACCACCGCAGCCTCCGAAGTTCCCTCACGTCCAGCGTTCCATAGTGACGGTAAGCATATACAGCGATTGTGAGACCTACAGCTATGACGCATGCCCCAATGACTATTGACATGATTACCACAGAGTGAGCAAAAGGATCGACATAGCCAGGGCGAGCATATGACGAAAAGGCTATGAAGTTGAGATTGGCTGCCGTGGTCAGTATTTCTATGCCAATTATGAGCCGTATCATGTTTCTTGAAGTGGCAAGACAGTATAACCCAAGCACGTACAGAAACACCGAGGCAAGGAGGTAGCTCGAAAGTTCGGTCACTCGCTACGAGGCCTCCTCTCTCAGTATCGCAATACAGCATGCAGCCGCCGCGAAGACCAAGAAGGCTGCGGCGAATACGTCTAGCACGCGGAAGGTCCAGAGGAAGCTTGAGGCCTGTTGTCCAATATCGGTAGCAGTCGAAGGCACAAGCTGTGTCCGAGTTCGAACGTACTCGAAGAGGGTCAATCCGTGTGCGAGCACAAGACGCCCTAACATAGCAAGAGCAAGTGCCGACAAAACTATTCCAATGATCCTTCCTGAGTCCCGTTTCATTCAACTACTTCCTCTTGGTCAGCATTACAGCAGCTATGAAGAGAACTATTACCGCGCCTGCATAGATCAGGATCTCAAAGACGGCGACATACGGAGCGTTAAGAAGCCAGAAGAGAGATCCCACGGTAACCGCCATTCCGCCCAGCGAGATTATTGCATAGAGCAAGTCAGGCAGTTCTATCGCCAGCACAGCGAGAATACACACGAGGATCAGCAAAGCGTTGTGAACTACGTCAACCCACATCGCGTCTCATCCTCAACCAAAACATACATGAAGCCCATTTGAACCGCGATCGTTCAACGATCATGATTACCGCCCCAACATCAACTCTACGGCAATCAACTGTATCGAGGCTAGAGGAAGTAGATATTTCCAGCAACCGCTTATCATCTGGTCAATTCTGAACCTTGCAAAGAGTGATCTCAGATTTGAGAAGATCAGAAGAACCGCCATGGTCTTGACTAGGAACCAAACTATGCTGAGCCAGGGAGCTGGTGCGGCAGGGCCTCCCAAGTAAAGAGCGGCCAGTAAGCCACAGGCAAGAACCATCTCCACATCTCCTGCAAGTCTCAGAAGCGCGAGCTTCCTGCCACTATATTCCGTCATCCATCCAGCCACGATCTCCGTTTCGGCTTCCGGAATGTCAAATGGAATCTTCTCAAGTTCTGCCAGCAAGCATAGAATTGAAATAGCGAATCCGACTGGCTGCATCAAGACCATCCAGAGCCCCGTCCTTGTCTGCCACTGAACGACCCTACTTATCGAAAGCGATCCTGCCATAACTGCTGGTCCAACGAGGGATACCGATAGAGGAACCTCGTACCCCAGCATCTGAAGCGCCGCTCTTAGCCCACCAATAGTTCCGAACCTATTGGCTGAGGCGTATCCAGCCAGAAATACCAAGGCAGCAATCAAAGTCAAGAGAAAGATCATGAATATTAGATCTCCTTCGAATGCTAGGAGAGCGGTTTGGCTGTTTATTGGAACAACGAGTAGACCTAGAAGCGGAAGAGCGAACATGAGTATCGGAGCCGCTCGAAACACGACATGGTCGATTCCTTTTGGTTCAATGTCTTCCTTCGAAAGCAGCTTGACTATGTCAGCAAAAGGTTGCAGGATGCCGCTCGGCCCAGTGTACAACGGTCCATACCTATTCTGGAGCCTTGCGACAAACTTGCGATCTACCCATTCATACAGTAATGAAAGAAGAATCAGAAATCCCATGCCGGGATAGACGACCACGCTGAAGACTGTGGACAACTCCTGCGACCAAGCCACCGATCCTATGCCTCCTCAAACACCAAGCCTTTTGGATAACAAGCGAAGCTGTAACAACATGCAAATCTGGCGTAGAGAAGCAGGTTCTCTGTTGACTTCTTTCCTCATTCATTTTCACCTTCGTCCGACCAAAGGAAGGAGCATGACCACTGCAAGAAGCAGGATGAAGGCGAATGTCGCTGGCAGGAGTCCAGGACTTGAGAGAGAGGTGGCTAACATGAAAGCAAGAATGTCAAAGATCATGAAGTAGACACAATAAGCAAAGAAACGCTGCAGATTAACTTGGATCTTTTCTGCGGAAAGCTCTTCGCCGCAGGCATATGAAGCAAGTTTCCCCTCGATCGGTGGGGCCTTGGCTGAGATTCTACCTCCCCATCTGTAAAGGGCCACTGCTATGATAACTGCAATCAAGAAGACAAAGGGAACTGAGGTCACTATCTCCTGCACTTTGGCCCAAAGCTCCACGAGTAGATTCTTGTCTATCGATCTGGCCGTTTTCTACTTAAGATTTCCTCTGCCTTCTAGAGCCGATCTAGCCTTGTGTCAATCAGCACCCACTCAGGTTGATCACGTATGAAAGAGGTGATATGAGAGACAGATGCTTCACCAACTGAACCCAGGGGCATGTCTGATTCTCTGTGAGTAGCTAGGGCGGGACAGCTTTGGATGAGACTCGTCTCAATGGCAAGAGCAGAGGGTCCCAGACCCAACGAGTCAGCCACAGCTCAGTACTTTGTGGCTATGGGGAACTATGACCCCTTCGAAACCTTTAAGGTTCGAACACTCCACTCATTTTCGTTCCGGTGGGACTTTGGGACTGGTAAGCTGGGCACGGGCAAGCAGTCCTTGGCTTATTCACTTCAATAGTGCTGGATGTAACGCATGTGACATAGAGATCGTGGCAGCACTGACGCCAAGGTTCGACCTTGAGAGATTCGGTGCCCTGTTGAAAGGAAGCCCGCGCCACGCTGATGTCATGGTCGTTACTGGAACTGTAACGAGGCAGACGAGGGACCGCATAATTCGCATTTGGGAACAGATGCCAGAGCCAAAATTCGCTGTGGCCGTAGGCAACTGCTGCGTAAGTGGAGGCGTCTTTAGAGGCTGCTACAACTCTTACCCAGGACTTGATTCCGTGATTCCTGTTGCCGCCTACGTCTATGGCTGTCCTCCAAAACCCGAGAACATAATCCATGGAGTAGCGACACTTCTCGGCAAGATTCGAGGTAGCTAGAAGTGAGCTTGGAAGCGGAACAGAAACTCGCCTCGGGGCTCAAGGAGCTCCTGGGCGATCGAGTCTCTGATATTAAGGTGCAAAGGGCCAGGAGCATCTTCGTTACGGTAAAAGCGGAAGACTACAAGGAGTCGATAAGAAGGGTCATCGAGAAATACGGAATTACTCATATTTCGACGATTACAGGCGCGGATTCTGGTCCAACAGTAGATGTGATGCCTCACCTTTCTCATGCCGGGACGAAGATCACGTTCAAGGCAGCCGTTCCGAAGACCGCAGCTGAAATTGACACCTTGACGGACATACTGCCGGGAGCAGTCATGTACGAAAGAGAAGTGCACGATTTGTTGGGAGTCAAATTCAAGGGACATCCGAATCTGGCCAGGTTAGTGATTTCTGATGACTGGCCGAGCGATGTGCACCCTCTGAGAAAGGAGTACAAGGTCATACGACCTGAGCCAATCAGGAAGACATGACGCCCATGCCTGAGTTTAGTGTTATTGTCGGTCCGCAACACCCAGCATTGAAGGAGCCGGAAAGCTTCACATTCTGGGTTGACGGAGAGGATGTTGTCCGCGCCGAAGTGAGGATAGGATACGCTCATAGAGGAATAGAGAAGGCTGCGGAATCCAGAACTTACATACAGAATATTCCACTTATTGAACGCATCTGCGGGATATGCAATGTTGCTCACACCATCTGCTACACTCAGAACGTAGAGTATCTCTATGGAAGAGAGATTCCCAGACGCGCAGAGTATATTCGAACCATAATTGAGGAGTTGAACCGCATACACAGCCACCTCCTCTGGGTCGGAATCGCGGGACATGAAATCGGCTTCGACACTTTGCTCATGTATGTGTGGCGTGACCGCGAGGTGGTCATGGATCTGATAGAAGAGATGACGGGCAACCGAGTCTCGACCGCGCTCATGACTGTAGGAGGCGTAACAAGAGACATCACCCCTGAATTGGCCACAAGGTTGAGGAAAGGCCTCGACATCCTAGAAGAACGAACAAAGTACTATGAGAAGATCGCCGCAGGCGAGTCAACAATCCTGGCAAGGACGAAAGGGATCGGCATACTCACACGCGACGAGGCAGTAAGGCATTGCGCCGTCGGCCCCACACTTCGAGCCTCCGGAATCAAATCTGACATTAGAGCCGACGATCCCTACGCAGCTCACGACGAGGTTCCCTTCGACGTGATAACAAGTGACACATGCGATCTATTCGGCCGGGTCGTCGTCAGGGTTTATGAAACCATCGAGTCCATCAAACAGGTGCGCTACTGCCTAGACCACTTGCCAAACGGACCGATCCGAATCCGCCTGCCGAACACTCCGCCCCGAGGCGAATCATTGAGCAGAGTGGAGGCCCCACGTGGCGAGGACATACACTACGTCAGATCAGATGGATCAGATAGGCCGGCGAGGTACAAAGTCCGAGCTCCAACACTTGGAAACCTAGCGGGACTAGTCGAGATGCTAACATCGAAGGGAAACTACAAGGTTCATGTCGCAGATATTCCGATAATCCTAGCGGGAATCGACCCCTGCATGTGTTGTATGGATAGGACAGCGAGGTTCATTGAACCCTCAAGAAACAAAGAATGGGTGTGGACCTGGGATCAACTCAAGAGATACAAGAGAAGGAGTGGAAGATAATGGCGATGCAGAGAGAGTTGCTTAGGCACATATTCAAGAAGGCAGCTACCCTCAGATACCCCTTCAAGGACAAGGAGAAAGTACACATACCCGGCGACTTCAGAGGCAAGATCGCCTTCTACAGAGACAGGTGCATCGGATGCTCGATGTGCTTCAGGGTCTGCCCAGCAGAGGTGATTGAGATGATTGAAGACGAGAAGGGAAAGCGCCCGATGTTCTACCTTGACAGGTGCACTCACTGCGCCCAATGCGAAGGCGTTTGCCCCACCAAGTCGATTGAACTCACATCGCAGTATGAGTCCGCTGGCACAGATCGAACTCAGATGATCCTAAAATAGAATCCTCTTTTCTCATTCCCAACTGCTGACGATTTTCTTCAAATCGACAAGATACAACAATGCGTTCCAGATCGGAGTGAAGTTACTGCGGCTATCATCCACATCTAGCTTGCGAGGCAGTATTTCTTCTAGCAAGGACAGGAGCTTCTGCACCGCATAGATGTCATATAGGAGAGATCTTATCGGCCGTACAGGCTAGGAAACTAGTGCCTTATTTGAAGAGAATTCGTGCAATCTTCAGACGCAGGTCCTTTTCGCGTCGCTTAAGCATGGCTTCGAACGTGTTATCCAAGACGACCTTGCCATCAGCCGATTTGACGATGACGCCGCCAGAAGCCTTGGTTCTTTCCTTGGAGAGTTTGAGTTCCGTCCTGTTATCGGTTTTTTCAGAAATCGCTTTCGATATGGCATTGAGCTTCAACGGCAGGGCCGAATCGCGTTCGTTCAAGATGATTTGAAGCTCTCCACCACCAAGGGCAATCCCTGCGTCGAGGATCATCCTCTCCAATTCGGGCATGAATTTCTCTGTCTTTGCCAGAGCTGTCAGTCGAGATTTCCCCTCGTTTAGGACATCTGTTATCAGTTGTTCCTTCTCAGACAGAACCATCCATCCAGCTTTCCTCCTAGTATCAGTAAACACCATCCCACGAGTGATATCAGACTCATTTCTGGCCCTACTTACGATTGACGAAACTCGTTCAGCCGCTTTCTGACGGCCTACTTCACTCTGTCTTTCCAGCATCATCTCGGCTGACTTTCGTGCCTCAACAATAACGGATTTTGCATCCTCTTTTGCATCTATCAGAATCTGGTCTGTGATCTTCTGCGCTTCTGATTCCACTTTCTCACAAGCCTGATAAGATATCCTTCAATACAACTTGTACTGCTGCTTCAAGATTCTTCCTTGCTTCCTCTCGAATCTCCTTTATCTCCTTCTCCGCCTCTTGCAGTACGGTCTTTGCCTCGCGCTCTGCGCTCTCCTTGGCGGTCTTCTTCAACTCACCGGCTTCTCGCTCCGCATCGGAGATGGCCCGTTCGTAAGCTTCAGTGAAGACCTTCTGAGCCTTCTCTTCAGCTTCTCTCTTGATCTTCTCTGCCTGAGCCTTCGCCTCATCAAGTATCTTTGCAGCTTCCTTTTCCGCGTCCGTGATTATCTGAAGAGCTGTAGGCATGACTAACGCCTGATGACTCCTAAATCGAAATGAGACATTAAAAGAGTTTCGCGAATATTCGACCTGCCAAGATACGAAGAAGTCCGCCGACCTCTCGAACCTCATGCCACTTCTCGGAAAGTTTCTTCCTTCGATTCCGTGGCAGCTTTCAAGCGATCTAACACATATATCGCAGCGCGGTAGATATACGGAAGCCCTTGAGCCGCCGGAAGAATGCGTATGTCCATTCGACCCCTGAGGATGAAACGGCTTGACCTGTGGCTGAAGGACAGGAAGTACTTCGGTGACCTCATCGGAACCCTATCGGATTTTGGCAACCTAGATCTCTACGTCTCGGTGGCAAGGCTACCTCCTCAGGCTCGTGGAGAAGCTTGTGTGACAGGTTGGGTTCCGAGTCGCTCGCAGCGTGAACTCGCAGAAAGAGTGAACAAGGCAACAGAAGGACATTGCGACATCAGTTTTGCAGATCCGAATCCCGAAGAAGAACCTCCGTCACTGGTCAATCATCACAGGTTTCTGAGACCATTTGAGAAGCTGGTCCTGTCCTTTGGTGTTCCGTCCTACAACGAGATTGACCCTACGTGGTTCATGGTGCTCTCGTTCTTACTCGTCTTCTGTTTCATGTTTGCCGATGTGGGGCACGGCCTTATACTTGCCTCTGTGGGAATAGCCGTGTTTGCTCTCGGTAGGAAAGGAGAGCAGGCAGGGGGCGCCCTCAGCTACGTCTTTCAAAGCGGAGGGCTACTGATAGTCTGTGGACTGTCTGGAGTACTAGGCGGGATCTTGCTCGGCGAGTTCTTTGGCTACCATGTATCCTATCTACCGTCCAAGATTGCCCTACCTGATCCTCTAAGAATAGTTCTGCCCTTTCGTCCGATCGACGAGCCGATGCAGATGTTCAAGATGGCCCTTCTGGTTGGAACGCTTCACATCTCATTTTCATTAATCTTGAACATTGCTAACAAGTTGCTCGTGCGCAAATTCAGGGCAGCCTTCTTTGAGGGATTTTGCTGGCTCTGGTTCTATACAGGACTAATGTACTCAATCTTCTCCTTCGGGCTGAACCTGTTCGCTCTGACTGCTAACCCAATAATGCTATGGGGAATACTTATGCCACTTATGTTGATGCTTCTAGGACGAATGGGCATAGAGGGGCTCGATGGACTCGTCTTCTTCGTCGAAGCGGTTATTTCAACAGTCAGCAACACGATTTCCTACTTGAGAATCCTAGCTTTGTCGCTGGCGCACAGCATAGTAAGCTCAATGATCCTAGAGGTCGGAGGCCACAATCTTATGGTCGCTCTGCTTGGCTCTCTACCAGCGATCGCACTTGAGGGACTCGTCGTCTTCATCCACACTACGCGTCTAATGTGGGTTGAGGGCTTCTCCAAGTTCTACAAGGCTGGCGGAATTCCGTTCCAGTCCAAGATCGTCTTTGACTGGGAAGTCCTCGGCATCCCGCCACCATACCTTGAAGCTATTCAGGTTGTCAGCAGAAGAACCGCGACCTAGGTCAGCTGTAGTTTTGAGGTGAAGTAGCGACCTCCAATGATCAGGCTTGCGCCTGCCACTACTCTCATCAGTCGAACTACCTGCCAAGTGACTATCGGATAAACGTAGCCGAGGAACCCTGTTCCTATTCCGTCCACAGCTGTCCAGACACCAACAAGAGTCAAGAGGTCGATGTATCCCTGCTTCATCTTCCAAAACTCCTTCCTCTCCTTCTCGTCAAAATGATACTTCACTCTTGCTTGCCGCGCCTCTAGGAGAATGACTGCGCCCAGTAGGATCCTTACGACCCGGACAACTATCCAGAAAGGCGGTGGATACACGAAGAGCACTGCCAAGGCTCCTTCAGCAATCAGCCAAACCCCTATCGTCAAGAGGACAAGGAAATGCATGTAAGTTGTTCCCAGCAGTATAGACTGAAGTTCTGCATATATATTACTGCTTTCCACCGGTGTAACAGCTCAATCCGGGATGTCTCGATGCTTCAAGACATGTTTGGATAACGTCCTGTCGAACTGGTCAACCTCGAAAAGATGTCCTTTCAACGAAGAAACTAATCATTCGCCATTAGAGTGGTTTGGCGCAGTCTTCTTCAATGGCTGCGATAGCTTCAGTTTCTCATGCGCGGCTTTGGCCCAATTTCCGAGCGGTAAGGCTGCCTACTTTGACCTCGGTGTGAGGACCTGAGAGGATTGTGGATATCTGAGTGGTTCGATGAATACTCACTCAAGGCAATTCAGGTCATTAACAAGAAATCAGCGACTTAGGTCAACTGTAGCTTTGAGGTGAAGTAGCGACCTCCAAGTATGAGGGCAGCGCCCATCACTACTCTCATCAGCCGAATTAGCTGCCAAGTGACTATAGGGTAGACCCATCCTAAGAGGCCCGTTCCTATTCCCTCCAGAATCGTCCACATGCCAACAATGGTCAAGAGGTCAATGTAGCTGTTCTTTAGCTTCCGATACTCTTCCGTCCTCTTCTCATCAATAGGATGCTTCAACCTCATTCGTCGAGCCTCCAGAAGGATAGCTCCACCCAGAAGAATCCTTATCACGCGCACTACTACCCAGAAGGCTGGCGGATACACGTAGAATATGGCTAGGGCACCTTCGGCAATTAGCCAAGCCCCAACAAGCACGAGAACGAGGAAGTACATTTGAGCTGTTCCCGGCTATAGATGAACGCTTTGCATATATATTACTGCTTTCGAGAACACTAAACAGAAGATGTATTTTCATCTTGCATCTCGCCAGGCGCTAACTTAGGCTGTTTGGCCAATCTGCAACGTGTTGATGGATAAGCCGCCAGAAATCCAACTGGACCGTGAGCATGTCGATCACAAATCGATTTGTGCCGGCCTTTTTCCAAGATCCATGCCAGCAATCAAGCGAAGAATTTAAAGAGTTTCCGCCGGCCTAGCAAGATGGGACTTGTCATGACGGAGATGCGAAAGATCGCAGCCATCGTCTTTGAGGACAATATTGATGCTGTGATTCGGTCACTTGGGGAGGCAGGCATAGTTCAATTCGTTGACATGCACGAGAGGCTGGACGTTTGGAAGGGGGCTCTGATCCCTCACGTGGTTCCATCCGAAGTCACGACCAAGTGCACGGAGATTCTCTCGAAGATCGAGGCGTCTTTCAAAGACCTGAATCTGGAACCGGGCGAGATTCCCTCTGAGCAAATACCTGTAACAGGCGAGCCCATAGGAAAGGTGCTCGCGGCGGCTGAAGCAAGACTTATGGAACTGCCTGTCGAATCCTTCGCCAAGTCTTCAGCACTTCTTTTGAGAATCGACCAGCTTGCCGTTGCACTAGATGTAGAGCTGAGTGACGTAACAATCGAAGAAGCCTCCTTGCAGAAGCAACCAATGGATATTCTAGCTGAGGTTGAGCGCGAACTATCGGGAATAGAAGAGAAGACTGCGACTTCAGGGCTGGCAGATCGCAAAGCGCTGGTAGACAGATTGAAGACGATGACCATGGAGGAGAAGGTCGAAGTAAGTAGGAGGCTTCTAGAACTCAGAAAATCCGTAATGGATACGCGGCTGACGCTTGCGAGAAATCTGTCAAGATTGAAGAAGCTCGCTGAGACGGCAAGGCAGTCAATTGAGACAAAGACCAAACTCGGAGAGATTCGCGAAGGCCTACTCACTCTGGAGGAAACGGTGAAAAGAGAAAAGCAGGTCGCTGACGCAGAGGAGAAGTTCGTCAGGACTGCCAAGACCATCTATTTCGAGGCTTGGGTCCCTGACGCCAACTTGGAACAGGCGATGGAAACGATTCGAAAAGCAACCAACGGCAACTGCGTAGTTACGAAGGAGCATGTAGCTCACGGTGAAAAAGAGCCAGCAGTGCTCAAACCTGTGCCAAGTTTCATACAAGCATTCGAAAAGCTGACCCTTGCTTCTGGGTATCCCTCCGCTCACGAAGTCAATCCGATTCGAATCATGGCGATAACATTTCCAATACTGTTTGGGATAATGTTCGCTGATGTCGGGCAAGGGGCTCTATTCGTAGTAATCGGA
>Ga0315314_1003304_pt1 | contig 12685 bp, 13 predicted proteins | sample TDP9_MG_FD_203631 | JGI IMG/M metagenome (GOLD analysis project Ga0315314, IMG submission 203631) | Freshwater sediment microbial communities from Lake Towuti, South Sulawesi, Indonesia - TDP9 | ecosystem: Environmental > Aquatic > Freshwater > Lake > Sediment | place: Indonesia: South Sulawesi...
GTAGCAACAGAAACCCTCGTAGCCATACCGAGGCAAGAGGCAGTGAACCTCCTATGAGAAGTTATGTGACGAGTGCTAAAAGAAGACAAACAACTCATCGAAGCAGGCTTTGAATACATAACCGAAAGAGACAACTTCAAAATCTTCAGAAAACGCAAATGACAGAGTACTGGGGCGTTGAGTTGGCGATGTTGAAATGGACTGGGGGGATTTGAACCCCCAACAAAGTGGCGAAATCTCCCGCAAAACTCCCCTTTTTTTCTAAAATTCCAATAGTAATACGAGAATCTATTAATGAGTTGTTCATAGTTTCGTATGAGGAAAAGCCTTGATAGAGTTGGCTATTGGAGCAATTCTACTTTTCTTTTTAGCACTTTTGATTTATGTATTAACTCTCAGGGTTTACAGAAAAGTAAAGTTAGCAAGGACAAGTTCTCCTCGGTATCACAAAGTAGAGTCTTCCAAGATGCGCATGCGTGAGAACTCAAGACAGGAATCGGAGAAGACCGAGGTCATAGGGATGGTTAAATGTGAGTATTGTGGAGCATTGATGCCTCAATTGTCTATGTTATGTCCCAACTGTGGTGCAGCGAGAAAAAAATAAGATTATATTGCTTCCAGAAGCTTCTTTCTTTTCTCCTGGAACTCTGCCTCGCTGATTGCTCCCATCTGCCGTAGTTCAGCGAGTTTTTTGAGTTGTTCCAAAGCGCTTTCACGTGAGGGTGCGAGAATTGCTTGAGTTGCTGCATTATCTTTCATTCTGGAAATCATACCTGCAATTTGGTCGACGTCATCTTTCGCCATATCTTTGAATCTCACAATCCTTTCCTTTGTGGACAGATTGATTTCGCCTAGTAAAGCTCCTTTTTTTCCTTGAGCAGTCACAATTTGACCATAATCAAGTGATATAGCGCTTGTTTTTTGAAAAGCTGCTAAAAGACCTCCCCCTCTCGGGTAAAAGATGACTCGTTTATCCGTTAATGCAAGGCGATTTAGAGCCGATGCCCCATCTACAAGTCCTTCAATGACGGCTAAAAGTTTCTCACCTGGGTCAAGATGTTTTTCAGCTTCCTCTGCCTCTTCATCTGCTTGTTCTTCATCCTCTAAGAGGCTTTCACTGAAGAGAACCTCATCATCTGATGACATACTGCCCAACCCACAAGTTTTTTCCTAACTGGTGATTCTTATCGGCACTAGAATAGGGACAAGAATGTTAATTAAAGCTTTACACTAAGTCCCGAAGAAGTCAATAGTCCATTAAGAGAGATTTGGTCTTTGTATAGTCTGGCGAAAATTTCCCGAAAACTATTTTGAGATTGAGGAAAAATTGATCAAAGACTCACAAGAAGTGACCTCTTTTCCGTTTGGGTCACGTGGACATATGGAACATTGAAGTCTTGCGTCAAGGAAGATTATTGGCAGATTTTTGCTAATTTGGGTATATAAATCATTCTTGGAGGAGAACCTGTGTTTTTTTCCATGAGGCCATCCATGAAAAAGACCTGTTTTTAATGTTCAAATTTTGCCTTTCAGCATTGAATAAGCGCGCTTAAGAATGGTAATAAACGGGAGAGCCAAGAAAGCAACCCACATTAGTGAGACCTCCCCATCTCCGTATAGGTGATTTAATGCCTCTATCTGAATTAGACTATGTAGGCATAGCAGTTCCAATAATAAGCTTAACCATCGCGGTTTTGAAACTCTATTTAGATGAACGCCAAGCACGAAAAGAGATAGAGATGAGCAAACAAGGCCTCGTGGTTCTTTCTCAGCTAGTGAAATCATATGAAAAGGGTCGGGATTCTGCGCTGCAACTTGAAAGGGAAAAGTTAGAGTTCGAACGGTGGAAGGCCGCCGCTAAGGCTATAGGCTGGGTGTTCGACCGTCTTGAATCGGAAGAGGAATAAGATCTCAGAAGGCTGAGATTTAAGCTTCAGTTTTTTGTCCACAACTCGGACAATATTTAGTGTTGGCGGCGAGTTCAGTTCCACAATTCGTGCAGAATCTCTTTGTGACGCTGGAAGGTACAGGAGGTTGGGGAGGCTTGGTTAGAGTCTCACGTAGCTTTTCTTCTCGCGCTCTTGCATTACTCACGTAACCAACAACTAGCAGAACTATTCCTGCAATCACTAAGGGTGCCGCCATGTCTCTATAAGGGGCAACAACAAAGATCCATCTCTGTTCTTCATAAAAGTAAGCGAAAAGTCCACCTATCAGTAAAAGAACACCAAGAATGGTTCCGAATGAACCTATAAGCTTCCAATCAGCAGAGCGCACGAACCATTGTCTGTCCTGAAATGGATAAAAGACTTTCGCGCATCAATGGAGTGAACCCAGATTCCTTTAGCTTGAAGTAAAGGGGAAGATGTTGTTGTCGACTCCAATACACTTATATGTCTAAATTCGTATATGTCTGAGATGGGAGATATCGCCAAATGCCCTACTGGACCGCAGGAGAGGAAAGAACCTTACTCGACATGGCAGAGGCAGGCAAGACGGTTGAGGAGATTTGTGAGCGTTTTCACCGCAGTCCCGAAGCCATTAAGTTGAAGTTGCGGCGTTTGGGCGCTGTGATTCCTCCGGGTCAGAAAGAAGTTGATACAACACGCACACCACAACAAACACTTGAGCCCTTGAAGCCAACTGAAGACCTGATCAGCATGGAAGAGGCGCTCAAAATGTGGTTGGCTGTGGTTAAGCGTCTCAACGAGCCGGGAATCACAGGCTTGGAATTGAAGCGTCTCCGCCTTATCCTCATGTCTTTGAAGGGCTATGCTGTGGTCCAAGCCGACTACTACCTGCGACTGCGCAACCTGGAAGAGGAAATCAAGGAGTTTCACGAACACTTGGTTGAAGAGTACACGCAGGAGCGGGACCAAGCGGAAACAGAGGAGCAGAAAGCCCTGTGGCAACAGCGCATCGACGAGCTGGAGAAGGACAAGCCCTGGGACCAACCCTCAGACTTCCACGTTTGGGCAAGACGCATGAATCTCCGAGACCGCAGCAGCATAACTCTTCAAATCAGAAGTCATGGAACAAGGAGGCAGAGAAAGCTTGAACAAGTCCAAGAAGGAAATTGACGAGGCCATCAGCCAGGTTGAGAAGAAGTATTTGGCCACGCTTGAGCAGGTCCGCGTGAAATGGCTGCGGAGTGTTTACAGGGAAGCCTTGGAAGGAGGCTACGGTTTCAAGAGCCTCGGTGAAGTCGTCGCCTTCATAGTGGACCACGCTGAAGACTTGAAGAAAGGAGCACCAGAACCGTGACTGAGGCTATTCCCGTGGTCTCTGCGACGGACAAAGACGTGCAATTCACGGTTGATTCTGGCTTACTGGACAAGGATATACGCTTGAAGAAGGGTCCTCTTGGAGGACTCCACTACAATTGTCCCTTCTGTTCAGCTCACAACAAGTTTGACTTGAACGATGTTCGCCTTGCTTTCATGGCCAAGAAGAGTCCTATGGATTTGGATCCGTTATGGCAGATTCAGAGGTACTCTGCCATAGCTGAGGACCTGCAGCATTTGGAGAAAACCACAGACTTCATCAGCTACCTGATTAAGAAAGCGGAGGTCTACAAGGCGCACAAAGACAGCTACAAACATGTCCGCCAGTCCAGCTCTGTCTCAATGGAGTTGAAGTGCACTCTCTGCGGCAAACCAACCGTCTTCAATGTCAAAGCTGAAGCCGAAGTTAAGGCTGGGTCTATCCCGTTCGATTGGATGCAGCCGACGGGTGAACTCTTAAGCGACTCTCAAGGTCAAGAGATGGCTGAGCTCTTCTGGGTTGACGACTACGACACTGGTGAGCCTGGAAGCTCTTTCATGCGGTTGCCTGAAGCCCGCGACTTGATGGAAGCCTATGAGAAGCGACCGCTGACGTGGAAAGGACACGAAAGGGTACTGTGGAAAGTCAACTGGGACGACATGAAGGGCAGACAGGCGCCTGAATGCGGCGCTGAGTTTTTGCAAAGGCTGCAGGATATTCGTGGTGACATGGAGAAGACGCCCCTGATAGCCAAACGACTGCGAGAAGTCAACGACGCCGTTCTTGTCGACGCCTTCAAAACCACGGGAATCCGCATCTATGCTCAAACTTTGGTGTCTACTCTGGACCCAGCGACAGTTGAGAAAAGCCTTCTACGCAAACTAAGGCGCCAACTCGCTGAGAATCTTCTTTGGCTCCAAGATGAAGTCAACAAACTGGTTGCGATGGGCAAACTTGCCATTGACTGAACTAAAGCTGTGCGCAAACTGTCGCTATTTCCCCCACAGGATTGAAGTACCAGACCTCGATTTCATTGAAACCATGATGCAACGTCACAAACAGTCAATTCTCCAGAACTGGATTAACAACCGCGGCACCTGTGTCCCCGGAGCAGCGCATCGTTTAGACCCAGACAAAGTCAAGTTTGTCAAACTAAACCAAAAGCGTTGGTGCAGCCGAGAACATTGTTTCGTTGGAGCCACGGAGATCGGCTGCTATGCTTGGACAGCACGTTAAGGTGTTTCCTTCTCAAGTTCCTTGTGCAACAGTATCGAAAGCTCACTAATTAATCCCAATGTAGCTTCTCGCAAAACTTCTTGCCGCTGTTCGTAGGTTAGCCCTTTTTTAAGTGCCTCCTCTATCGCGGCGATTATCTTTTGAAGCATCGGGTTCATTTCGTGTTGTAGAGCTTGGGGTTGTCTCGCTATTAAATGTCTGAGTCTCTGAAAGGCACGCATATGTCTGCCATAAACATTTTCGTAAGCGATTTGCTCTAACTCCTTCAGGCTGAAATAATAGAAAACATCTTGGAAATCCTTTGAAATAGACCATTCAGGCAAGGCGTATAGAACCCTGCGGTCTGGAAGGGGAATTTTCCTTATCTCTCCATCCTTCCAAGCTTTCTTGATAAGCCTGTAAGCCTGTTTTTCGCCCACGTTCCGTTTTCTGGCAACAACATCAACGAGCTCCATGGCTTCCACTGGTTTGCCGAGTTCTTTCAAAATGGCAGCCACAGACGTGTCCACTGTTGACATGGAAAAATGTCCACTCTACCAAGAATATAACTTTTGCCACAGGTTTGGCGAGGTGATGGATGCGTGATAAAATTCAAAACAAAGGTCGACAAGAATGGGCGCATTTATATCGCTAAGCCCCTGCGGCAAAGCGGCATCATCAACTCCCTCGAAATTCTCCCAAACTCCAAAGCCGCAGTGATCTACAAAGCAGACACCCCAATCGAGGACATCATAGCATCGCTGAAAATCATCTTGGCGAACCTTCGGCAACGAGCCAAAAGCCAGAAAGGAGCCTGAAAAGCAGTGACCACAACCGAGGCAGTCAACCCGGTAAGAGAGCTGATGTTTTCTCCCCTCAAACGCTTCCAAAAAGCCCACTGTCAAAAATGCGGAGCCAATTGCAACCCTTCAGAACAACGCATGCTCCTCTGCCTACTCGCCGCCCTACTCGACACCACTCAACGTGCCAATAACCTAAGCAACAACAGAGGAGCCCACTATTGACCAGTTCTAAGGCTACAACTGCGTCTGCTATGCGTAAATGTCCCACGTCTGAGAAGGCGCCCAATAGGACGCTTTCCCACCTTCTCTGCTTGAAACAAGCTTGTTTCGTGGCGGATTGCAAACGTGGGACACTTTCATCCAGTAGCCGAAGCGGTAGAGTTCTATGAGCAAGTGTTCTGTGCGTTTTTGGGTTGAGCTGTGGCCTTTGGTTCATCGGTTTTGCAGGGAGCACGGAGTTTCAGTTAATCGGTTGGTGAATGAGGCTGTTTCTGCGTTTTTGCAGGTGTCTTTTGATGATGGTGTTTCGCGTTTGTTGGCTGAGAAGATTTTGTTGAAGGAGGAGGAGCGACAGCTTAGAGAGGATTGGAATCTGATAAGGCGCAGCGGGTCAGGGTTAGCAGGCTACGTGCAGGAAGTGCTGAGGGAGCCCGGTAGACCTGTTAGCCTTGTGCGCAGTGGTCAAGTGCCTTTGAAGGCGTTGAAGCCCATGGAAGAAGAAGTTTTCCGCAAAACTTCCACTCGGCGTGAAGAGATAGCTGCTCGCATGGCCGAAATACAGCTTGAGATTTTGCGAGAAGTTAAGCCGTTCAGGTTGAAGCCTGAGCCTCGCCGTTCAATGTCACGAGCTCGTGATAAAACCAAGCCCTTTGGCAAGGGAGGAGCGTGATCGCAAGATGCCCTTGAAACCGTTAGGTCGCCCAGCCTATCTGTTGCCAACCGAGATTGAGCAAGACGACGTGGTTGAAATCATTGAGAAACCTTGGATTGTTGAAGCTGAAAAGACCAAGTTTGGAAAAGAACGCGGCAAAGCTATTATCAAAATCCTGAGAACTGGCGCCGTACGCACTTGGACCATGAACAACACAACTTGGGACAAGCTGATTCAAGCATTCGGCGAAGACCCAGGGCAGTGGCTGAACCGGAAGGTTCAGATCAAGAAGGAGACGCGCAACGTGTCAGGCGTGGACAAAGAGGTGTTGTTCGGCAGACCCTACCATGAACCGCAGCAGCAGTTGAACCCTGAGCCTTTCAACCCCAACCTCTACGGAGCTAAGCCGTTGCCCATAGACGTGGCCAAGCTGACGCCGGAGCAGAAGCAGGCTTTGTTGAAGGCATTGTCAGCCTAAACCCCTGAAGAGTCTTGATGGCGTCCAAGACGAAACACCCTATTTTTTTGCGGTGTCGGGTGAGACCAGAGCAAATGCCAGAGTGTCCTCAGTGCCACAGCCAACGAGTCTGGAAAGACGGCCTGAGGGAAACAGCTCGAGGCTCAGCGCAGCGTTGGACCTGCAGAGACTGCGGGTACAGGTTCTCGGAGACAGTTAACAACGCTGCCGTTAACGTTCATTTTCAGCCTAACGGCGATACCCCCCTCTATTTTTCAGATTGCCCTGAACATTCTGAACGCCTTCAGAAACTTCATACATTGATTTTAAAAAGCGGAGCCGACAAACCTGTCTTTTGCCGAGTAGGCGCCTCGAGCAACGGGGCGAAAAACTTGGTCGAAGTAGAAACCCGAACTCAAGAGAAGGCCGCGGGAGCCACAACAAAACCAATATCAGCAGATATCCAAGGCAAAATCATAGAAGTCGCTTGGCATCTGAAAAAAGAAGGCTTCAGCCCATCAACCATCTACAACTATCCCAAATACCTCACACTCTTAGTTAAACGTGGAGCCAACCTCTACGACCCTGAAAGCGTCAAAGACATCATCGCTCTTCAAGAAACATGGGGAACATCCAGCAAACTAACAGCGATAGCAGCATATACCGTCTTTGCATCCACCAACAACATTCAATGGAAACCCCCAAAATACGAGCAAACAAGGAAACTGCCTTTCATACCACTAGAAAGCGAAATAGACACCCTAATAGCCGCAAGCGGAAAGAAAATGGCTACGATGCTACAGTTACTCAAAGAAACAGGTATGAGAATAGGCGAAGCGTATAGACTCACGTGGGCAGATGTCGACTTGGAGCATAACACTGTAACAGTAAACGCACCCGAAAAAGCTGGAAACCCACGCATGCTAAAAATCTCAAACAAACTAGCATCAATGCTTAATGCGCTGCCTAAAAAAGGTCAAAAGGTCTTTGAAGGAACATGCTACAACAGCCTCGAATGCAACTTTTACAACGTTAGAAAAAGAGCTGCCACCAGGCTCAAAAACCCAAGGCTGCTCAACATCCACTTCCACACATTCCGCCATTGGAAAGCCACAATGGAGTATCACCGAACCAAGGACATTCTTCACTTAATGAAAATCCTAGGGCACAAGCAAATTCAAAACACACTGCTCTACACGCAGCTGATAACCTTTGAGAGCGATGAATACCACGTCAAAGTCGCTAAAACACTTGAAGAAGCCTGCAAACTGGCTGAAGCCGGCTTCGAATACTTCACAACCATAGAGGACACTCAGATCTTTCGAAAACGAAAATAGCAGAATTAATGGTAATAGTGAAAAACAGATGAGAAAGTTTATTAGTTTGATGTTATGTTTAGGTTTCAGCACCCCATGTAAACGGGGAAGTCTGTGCCTGGAGACCCGATTTTTCGGGTCGGATGACACCGGCCCGCTGGAGGAACCTCCTAGTTTGGAAGAATCCATCCTTGTCCGTTCCCTTGTAGATGATTTAATAGATGAGAGTTTAGAGAGGACAAAATAATGTTGGAAGCTTCACCTTCGCAAGACGATCTTCTCATGTTGCAGAAGGCTTTCTTTAGAGAGAAAGGGCTTGTTAGACAACACTTGGACTCCTATAACGAGTTCATTGACAGGGGCTTGCAGGAAGTAATCAACGAGGTAGGCGAAATCAACATCGAGGTGCCTGAGCAACCGTACAAGATTAAGCTTGGACAGATTTGGATTATCGACCCACAGTCTAAGATAAGCGGACCCTACATAACCGAGGTAGACGGAACAAAGCATGAAATCTATCCTCAAGAGGCTCGATTCCGCAGCCTTTCGTACGTAGCCCCACTTTCGCTTGAGATGACTCCTATAGTTGATGGGAGAGAGCAGGAAACCGAGCTTGTTTTGATTGGCAACCTCCCAGTCATGCTGAAGTCAAAACTCTGTGTGCTGTCTCAACTCTTACCAGAAGAGTTGGTGGCACACGGTGAAGACCCGAACGACCCGGGCGGGTACTTTGTTATCAACGGCTCCGAGAGAGTCATCGTGGCTCTTGAAGACCTAGCGCCCAACCGGGTTCTGGTGGACATAGACACGCGGGGCGCAACACCCGTTTATCAAGCCAAAATCTTCTCGACAACCGTGGGTTTCAGAGCACGCATCGAACTGCGCATAAAATCAGACAGTTGCGTTTACGTTTCTATGCCCGGTGTGCCCACGGAAATTCCCTTCGTAATCGTGATGCGAGCCTTAGGGCTCAAGTCCGATAAGGAAATCGCGGAAGCCGTATCACCCGAGAAAATCACTCAGGGCGAGATAGAGCCTTCATTCGAGAAGGCTCTGGGCATCGACACCGTGGCTGAGGCAGTCATGTATATCGGAAGCCGCGTGGCTCACGGACAGGTGGAAGAGTACCGACGCCAGAAAGCCGAGAGCATACTCGACCGCAACTTTCTCCCCCACATTGGACGGACGCCCGACAAGAGAAGAGACAAGGCGCTGTTCCTCGGCGAGATGGCTAACCGTGCTATTGAGCTAAAGCTTGGCAAGCGCAAAACCGATGATAAAGACCATTTTAAGAACAAACGCTTGAAGCTGGCTGGACCTCTGCTCGCAGACCTTTTTAGGATAGCCTTCCGCAACCTGACGAGAGACATCAAGTATCAACTAGAGCGCATGGGCGTCAAGAGGCAACTTCTCACTGTCTCGGTTGCTGTACGACCCGGAATAATCAGCGAGAGGCTACAACACGCCTTGGCGACTGGCAACTGGGGACGAGGACGCGTGGGAATCACCCAACTGCTGGACAGGACGAATCGCACATCCACCCTGAGTCATCTAAGACGCTTGCAGTCGCCTCTGAGTCGGAGTCAACCGAACTTCGAGGCTCGAGACCTGCACCCAACCCACTGGGGTAGGCTGTGTCCCAACGAGACGCCTGAAGGCTCAAACTGTGGGCTGGTTAAGAACCTCGCCCTCGGCTCAAGCATATCCGTAAGTGTGAATTCGGAGAAAGTCAAGCATTTTCTCTACAAGTTAGGTGTAATCCCTGTTCAAGACGCAAACGATTCGGTGCGTGTTTCAAGCGCCAAGGTTTTCGTCGACGGCAACCTTGTAGGCTACAGCCTCACGCCTGAAGAGTTGACAGCCGAGATAAGAGTGAAGCGGAGAAGCGGAGAAATCTCAACCGAAATAGACCTGGCACACTTCTCCAAGAAAGTCGGAGTAGAAAAAGACGAGATATACGTAAACTGCGACGAGGGCCGAGTGCGCCGTCCCCTAATAATAGTTGAAAACGGAACTCCAAAACTAACAGCCGAACACGTTGAAAAAGTACGTGCCGGCGAATGGAACTGGGAAGACCTGGTCAAAAACGGCATCGTAGAGTACATTGACGCCGAAGAAGAAGAGAACTTGTACATTGCAATGAATTACAACGAGGCCAAACGGGAACACACACACGTGGAAATCACACCCTACACAATCCTCGGCATATGCGCCTCACTCATCCCATACCCCGAACACAACCAGTCTCCCCGCAACTCCTACGAGGCAGCCATGGCAAAGCAAGCTCTTGGAATCCACTCAACTAATTTCCTCCTACGTGTTGACTCACGCTCACACATCTTACATTATCCACAGAAGCCGATGGTTGACACACGCCCAATGGACATAATCGGCTATGATATGCACCCATCGGGGCAAAACTGTGTTGTGGCTGTTGCGTCGTTCGAGGGCTACAACATGGAAGACGCCCTCATCTTCAACAAGGCTTCGATTGAAAGAGGACTCGGGCGCTCCACCTTCTACCGAATCTACGAGGCTGAGTGCCGACAGTATCTGGGCGGGTTGAAAGACAAGTTTGTGACGCCTGAACCCGGCATAAGGGGCTACAGGGGCGAGCAGTATTATCGTTTGCTGGAGTCGGACGGCATCATTGGTCTGGAAGCCGATGTGGCGGGCGGCGACGTGCTCATAGGACGCACAAGCCCGCCTAGATTCCTAGAGGAGTACAAGGAGTTCGAAGTGAAAGGCCCCACGATGCGCGATACGTCTGTTGACATGAGACCCGCAGAAACGGGCGTGGTCGACCAGATTTTCATAACTGAGACGGGCGACGGAAGCATGCTCGTCAAGGTGCGTGTTCGAGACCAGCGTGTTCCCGAGTTGGGGGACAAGTTTGCTTCGAGGCATGGACAGAAGGGAGTTATCGGAATGATTGTTCCTCAGGAGGACATGCCGTTTAGCACGGACGGAGTCGTTCCAGACATCATTATTAATCCACACGCTATGCCTTCACGCATGACGATTGGGCAATTCCTCGAGTCCATGGCTGGAAAAGTGGGTTCAGCTAGGGGCCGACCTGTCGACGGCACTCCGTTCGTGAGTGAAAAGCCAGACGACCTGAAACGCACGCTTAAGGAGTTGGGTTTCAGCTACACTGGTCGAGACATTCTTTACAATGGGATAACGGGTGAACGCTTCTCGGTAGACATCTTCATGGGAGTCGTCTATTACCAGAAACTCCACCACATGGTTGCCGACAAGATTCACGCCAGAGCCAGAGGCCAAGTGCAGATGTTGACTAGGCAGCCGACAGAAGGCAGAGCCAGAGGCGGTGGCTTGAGGTTCGGTGAAATGGAGAGAGACTGCCTGATAGGCCACGGCGCAGCCATGCTGCTCAGAGACCGACTGCTGGAGGAATCTGATAAGTACATGCTCTACGTGTGTGAACACTGCGGCTTCATAGCCTTTTACGACATCAAACAGCGCAAGTACGTGTGCCGAGTGTGTGAAGAAAAGGCTCGGATTTCGCCTGTTGTGGTGTCCTACGCCTTCAAGCTGCTCCTTCAAGAACTGATGAGCCTTTGCGTAACGCCGAGGCTAAAGCTAAAGGAGAGAGCCTAAGAAATGACATCGATAGAGGAAACGATACACAAGGTTGTTGACCAGCTCTACTTCGGCATACTTTCGCCTCAAGACGTTCGCAGGTTGTCGGTCGCTGAAATACAAACCGCTGATACCTACGATGAAGACGGTGCACCGATCACCTCAGGACTAATGGACGGACGCTTGGGCACATTGGAGCCGAGACAAAGATGCAAGACCTGCGGCAACACAGCCATAAGATGCCCTGGACACTTCGGACACATAGAACTGGCGGTGCCCATAATCCACGTTGAATTCACAAAAATAGTTCATGACCTGCTAAATTCTACCTGTCGAAACTGCGGACGCATAATGCTGTCGGAGGCGAGAATCGCCAGATTAAGGGTAAGAATCGAACGCACACGCAAGCTGCTGGGAATAGTGCCAGACGAGCTTTACAAGCGTGTCTTCCAGGAGTCAAAGAACAAGGAGTGTCCACACTGTGCGGCTCCTCAGTTCAAGATAGAGTTTGTCAAACCGACCACCTTCCACGAGATTTCCGAGGAGGGCGCTCAACGGCTAACTCCAAGCATGACAAGAGAACGACTTGAACGCATATCCAACGAAGACCTAGAGCTGTTCGGCTTCAACCCGCAGAGTGCACGGCCTGAGTGGATGATTCTTCAGGTGTTGCCTGTTCCTCCCGTGTATGTGAGACCCTCGATAACCCTGGAATCTGGCATCCGTTCAGAGGATGACTTGACCCACAAGCTTGTTGACATTATCCGCATTAATCAGCGATTGAAGGAGAACATGGAAGCAGGCGCGCCGACCCTCATTATCCAAGACCTTTCCGAACTGCTGCAGTATCATGTTACTACATACTTCAACAACGAGGCTTCAGGCATTCCTCCGGCTAGACATCGTTCAGGAAGAGCGTTGAAAACTCTCTCTCAAAGGCTTAAAGGAAAAGAAGGCAGGTTCCGAAGCAACCTCTCTGGCAAAAGAGTTGACTTTTCAGCTCGCACCGTGATTTCTCCAGACCCGAACCTTGACATAAGCGAAGTGGGAGTGCCGCTCGACATTGCAATGCGGCTTTCAATGCCCGATAAAGTCACGTCATGGAACATAGAAGAAATGCGAAAACTGGTGAAAAATGGTCCCGAGAAATATCCAG
>Ga0315314_1003306_pt1 | contig 12679 bp, 10 predicted proteins | sample TDP9_MG_FD_203631 | JGI IMG/M metagenome (GOLD analysis project Ga0315314, IMG submission 203631) | Freshwater sediment microbial communities from Lake Towuti, South Sulawesi, Indonesia - TDP9 | ecosystem: Environmental > Aquatic > Freshwater > Lake > Sediment | place: Indonesia: South Sulawesi...
TTTCTGATTTTTAAAGCCATGGCAGTATTACTGGCACCTATGGTTATTTACAGTCAAGACCTAATAGCAATAGTAAACGAAGCAATACAAACCGAACTGGCTTCTTACATACTTGCAATACCCTTTTTGATAGTGTATATCATTTACAGAAAAAGAAAGATTTTAAGAGCAATTTCCACTTCCAAAAAGAAAGAAGGGCTTATATCAATTGATGAAATATTAGGTTTGATGCTTTGCCTTCTAGCCTTCTTGTTATACTTATATGGATCCTATACGTTCTCCACGCTTGCGCTGCATCTAATCTCCCTTCCAATTTTTGTTGCTGGCTGCATTCTCATATTGTTTGACATCGAAATGCTTAGAACTCTAGCCTTTCCTACAGCGTTACTCTTAATGTTATCGATACCACCCCTAGAAATCGCTTATTTGACCGGGGCAATGCTATCGAACATTGGCTCCCAGATTTCGTATGCAATACTCAATTTTTTTGGACTTCCAGTCGATCTCACTAATCCACGAGGTTCGCCTATTATCATTTTATACAGCTCCTCAGGTTTGCCCTTAGAATTTGCCGTAGAGGTCGCCTGTTCAGGTTTATACTCATTACTAGGGTTCACGGTCTTCGCCTTCTTCGCCGCTTACATAATTAGGGGAGCTTTCTGGAAGAAAACTATAATCCTACTCATAGGTTTCCCGCTGATTTTTGCGTTAAACGTCTCGCGAATAATATTAATCGTGTTGATTGGTTACTGGTTTGGACAAGGAGCAGCCATGAGCATATTCCACATTTTCGGAGGCTGGGCTCTTATTTTTCTGGGTACAATTCTTCTGTTATTTCTTAGTGAAAAAATATTTAAGTTAAAAATATTCACTTCGAAAACAAAACTTACATCCTGCCTACACTGTGGAACAAGCCTAAAAGATAACCAAAACTTTTGCGTAGGTTGCGGAAAACTGCTAAGATTTCCAAGGGTAAAATTTTCAAAAAGAGAAATGTTTAAAATAGCCGCACTGATTTTAAGTGCTTTTCTGATTGCTTCGATTCAAATGCCGACATTTGGCACCGCCCGAGGTCCAGCTGAAGTGGTTCTGCAGACTCCCTCTGGCTCGGAAACAAGGCAGATACTTCCACAGCTTTCGGGTTATGCACTAAAATTTATGTATCGCGATAAAAGCTATGAAAATTCGTACGGATTAGACGCGGCATTAGTATATGCCTATATACCCTCAGTCGGTTCACCAATAATCTGGACAACATTGGAGATATCAAAAGTATGGTCCTCCCTCCACAGTTGGGAAGGATGCTATTCACTTTACGTACAACAAGGACGATATGCTGTCCTCGACCAAAAGGACGTTCACCTTTCACAAAATCCGCTGATAATTGGGCGCTTCTACTCGATTCAAGTAGTTGGATACGATTTCACAGAAACCATTCTTTACTGGTCAGTGAGGACGGTTTTTGATGGCGAATGGAAATATGTGAAGATTAGTGTGTTCGCGGACGTTTACCACACAGATTACGTAAAGGTTGAAGAAGAACTGTTCCCCTTTGGAAAAGCAATTGTAGAATACTGGCGACCTATACAAGCATGGTCGTTAGCAGCCATAGCAATTTCAAGACACCAGCTTATATTAGCGCCGATGCTGATAGGTTTTCTATTTGTCATTCCAATATTGAATGTTTCAAAAAAATGGAAAGACAAAAGACTAAATCTGAAAATATATAAAAGACTAGTTAGCGAAGATAAACTAATATTTCAAGCAATTCATACCGCTGCCAAACAAGGTAAAGCCACAACAAACACTATAGCCTCTGTCTACGAAAAGCTCTCTGGCAAACCAATCGAGCAGTCCAAATTGTTGGAAAAGCTAAAGTATGCTGAAGAAACAGGCCTTATAAAAGAATACATCGCTAATTTCGATGATAACCCCTCTCTCGTTTGGAAAAGCCAAATACCAAACACGGAGGAATGAAATGCGGTTCCCCCTGTCCTTGGCGGACATGACCCTTTGGCTAGGCATAACAACTCTCTTGCTTTTGATAACATCTGAATTCATATCTCCATACTATGGGAAGATAGGCATAGTAATTGAAAAAAGAAGATTGAGGCAGATAGCAATAATTTTGGGCGCTTTATTTCTCCTTGACGCTTTAATACAGATTTACGCCATGTTGCATGCCTATTAGAAAAGCCTTTACTACTAGAATAACCGTGAATCGTGTTGGAGATTACACAGATGGAAGAAACAAACGAAACTGGAACGGCAGAGAATAGAGACCAACTTTTTGCAAAGTTGGAGCAGATTAATCAACAGCTTCAAAGCGAGAGAAAAGCGTCCAAACTAAAGCTTGTGAGACACAAATTTTCCAGCATAGTTGGATACTTCTTCCTAAGCTTTGGCATAATCGCTCTTGCCTCGGCGATAATCTATGACTCACCCATCTTGGCGTTCACGGGACTGGGCCTAACACTATGGGGAGGCCTCTTTCTCTTCGTCAAACCAGTCAGATACGCGAAAGCAAATCTTCTCAATTCCACAGTTATATCATCACTCACCACCATTAATAAAATACTGACCGAACTAAAATATCAAGGCCAAGGCATATACCTGCCTCCACGACACCTTAGAGAACTCAAAGAAGGAGTTGTATTTGTTCCCATAAGAAATGAAACTGTCATACCACAGGCTGAAGATGTAGCCAAAGGAAAAATGTTCATGAACCCAAACGGAATATGCTTCACTCCACCCGGACAAGGTCTACTAACTCTCTACGAAAAAGAACTTGGAACAGACTTATCAAAAGCCAACCTAAGCTACTTAAGGAACAAGCTACCTAAATTACTGGTCGAAAACCTTGAAATTCTCGAAGACCTCGAAATCAATGAACAAGATGACAAAATCTATGTCAAGATGAATGGCTCAGTATACGAAGACCTTTGTAACAATTTGAGAAACAATACAGACATATGCTCTCGTCTAGGATGCCCGCTTTGTAGCTCTATAGCATGCGCCCTAGCCAAAGTCACCGGCAAGGCAGTAGCTATTGAAAGAACCGAGCTTTCAACTGACAGAAAGACTGTTGAAACTTGGTACAGTCTTATTGAGGACTGACACGGAAGAGTCTCCTGGAACATTTCCAACAATCTTCCATTACAGTTTAAATATTCATGTAGGTCTCATAAATAATAGAAGATGGAGTGAACCAAGCTGAAAAAGACGATTCTCTCTTTGCTTTTTCTAGCCATGATTATTCTTGCGGCGGTTCCCCTTGTTGTAGCTATGCCTGATCCTTTTGCAACTTTAAGAGTGGTACCTGTGGGATCGGTAACGACAGGTGACCCAATAGTTACACAAAGCCCAGCGGACCTTATGATTTATGTAACCGATGGTGCCAAACAGCCCTTAACTGATGTTTGGTTATTGTTTGCGATAAACGAAGATACTTATCTAAACATGATTAAAATCTATACCAATACGTCCTTAACGATATTTCCGGGAAATTTCGTAAATGTGACTAAAACTGGCGAGACAAAGATACCACCTGGCGCTCCTGGTTCCTATTCATCGGCTTGGCCTGGGGTTGAAGCACCCGACGACCAATACGGAGTCGATTCAATAAAAAGCAAAATTGGTATACCAGCAGATGGAGATATGTTCTATGCCTTAGGAGACTTGGGCGGAAGCAGCGGAGACCTTATCGGCCCTGTGACTACAAGTCCTCAATTTTTTAAGGTCACAGTTGAAGGCCCCATATCAAACATGAAAGTTTTAGTAATGGCACTCGGGTACTGGCCGGAAGCTCCAAATGTTCATCCATATTTGCTGAACGTACACAGTCCTTTTACAGGTAGCACACTTATAGTACCTGAATTATCAACCGTACTTTTAGCCCTATCTCCGTTCTCAGCTTTCGGACTTTACAAAATAAGACATAAAATGAAAAAGAAATGAAAAACCAATTTTCGGCGCGTGCAACGACAAACATTCAGTTCCTCCTAGGTTTGCCCAATTCTTGAAGAATATCACTCTCTCGTTCTTTTTATTCAATTAAAAAGATTCAAGGTTTTTTTAGAAAGTTTTTGGCAATAACCTTTATAAAGAGAATCCAAACATGAGAGTCGATATTGGCGGTGGATACAGATCGAAAGATGGCTTTCTTAGGCTCGATATTGATGTTAAACTTGCGCCAGACATTGTAGCTGATGCTCATCACTTACCTTTTCGCAGCAATACTATCAACGAAGTCCACTGTTCCCATGTTTTAGAGCATTTACAAAATCCTAGACTTGCCATAAGAGAAATGGCGAGAGTTCTGAAACATAGAGGTGTAGCTACGATTATAGTTCCAAATATACATTTACCATGGACAATATACTTAAGTTATAAGTATGGAGACAACCGATCTCCTTTCGAAGCTCACAGGTGGAAAATCACTCAGATAGCACTCAAGAGACTTACCAAGGATAATGGTTTTTTTACCTCAAAGCTTCAACCATTGAATGAGAATGAAACCCATTGGGGCATAGAATGGATCTTTTTTGCTACGAAGTTTGGAATTCTCACCGAGTCTCTTCTTTTTGCAAGGAGGGTCCAATGGCTTGACAAGATTATCGGTGCCCTGAACAAAAGTTTTTATAAAAGCTTGGATCGTTCACCAGAGCTAAAAATTCGCGCAATTAAATAACAGATTGTTCATGAAAAGCTAAGCGCAATGCTAAAAATTAGTTTTCAACTTTTAATCATGGGTGAGCCTTTGCACAGGAACCGTAGAGCAATGACCATAGATCACTTTATAATAAACGTTGTGAAGGAGAAAAGACCGGGAACTGTCGAAGAACTTGTTCAACTTGTCAAAAAGGAGTTCTCTATTTCCCAGAAAGAGGCTATGAAACATATTATGGATCTGAGCGACCAAGGACAATTGAAATTTGAGGAGCGGTTACTTCCTTCAACCACTAAAGGCTACATTTTTTCCATTAGAGTATCGTGGTACTGGACTACTATAATCCTCGCACTCGCAACCAGCATTACTGTGTTCACTATCCCAGAAAATGCGTTTCCGATGGTTTACGCGAGATATTTGCTTGGATCGATCTTCGTCCTATTCCTCCCAGGCTTCTGCCTCATGAAGGCCTTGTTCCCCGAGAAAGAACTAGATAATATTGAAAGAGCCGCCCTAAGCATAGTAATGAGTTTAACCATAGTTCCGCTAACCAGTTTTTTCCTCAACTATACTCTATGGGGCATAACAACTACCTCCATAACTCTCACTCTACTAACTCTGACCACAATCTTCGCCACGTCAGCCATCATACGAGAACACCAAATAAAACTGCGTGCAATCTATTCCAAGAGTCCTAAGGTATGGGAAAATGTAAAATAAAATAAAGAATCTTTTAAAATTCCGAATTTTTAGGTACACGGTATCTTACACTTCGAAATTTCCGTTTGATAGTTTTGTACAACTTCTTTTTCATTTTGTCTATTTTTACCTATGGAATTTAAAGAACATAGTTTTTACGTCCATTTCTACATTCGATTTTTGAGCACTTCCATAACGTATGTCACGACTTCGAAAAAGCGCCAAGATTTACGCTTGCTTTGTCAAAAGAAGCTTGGAACTGATTGCCATGGGAATACTTACAAAAGATTAAGAAGGCAGTTGTAGAAGGGCATATCAATCTTGCAATCTTTCTCATGAAATCTCTTGAGTATTTTAAGGGAAGACTACATATAAAAACATATATAAAAGCGCAAATTGCTATATTCTTAGTTATAACCTGATGATTGCTAATTTAGGACAAGAGGGGGAGGAGAAACTTTATGTACACAGACTTGAATAGTCTTAATGATTTTGCCGTTTTCATAGAAAAAATGCAGGAAAGAACGCCTTAAGACGTGTTACCTAAAGATTCAATTTTTATTGGCACAGCTTATGGAGTGAGTCAACGATGAAAAAGAAACGTTTTGTATGTCTACTGATATGTTTGTTTGTAGCTGTTGTTCTACCACTCCTCAATTTGCAGAATAATCTAGTTTATGCAGCCCCAAGCTGGCTTACTGGTTGGCAATATCGAAAAAGCCATGTGATTAATTCTGCTTCTGGAGCTGGGACCGGCTATCAACTGCGAATAAAAGCAGTATACGGCGAACTTAACGAAAAGGAACAAATAATTCCTCTTTCTGAAATTGTTTCTACGTTACCAGTACCTTCTGGAACCACGATTATTTCAGCTCAGGCGGCAACGTATTGGGATGGAGCTTATCTTCACGTTTGGTATGGAGCAACCACTGGGGACGCAAATAATGATGACATATATTACACGAAGTCTTCAGCTCCATTTACAAGCTGGAACATTCCAACTAAAGTAATAGACAGGACTGACGGAATAAGAGATCCAACATCGTTTATAGAAGGCGACTACATCTATTTTTTCAGCCAGAGTTATGATGGAAGCAAGGTTCGCCCAATAAGGCTTTATAAAATTCTAAAGACGGCGGATTTCACTAATTCTACCAATTATACCTATGTTGGGGTAGTTGTAGATCTTGGTGTTTCTGGAAGCTATGACCAACAGATGGTTGCCTCCCCAACTATAGCCAAAATTAATGCTACTTACTATTTGGCTTATGAAGCACTTTCCAGAACAGGAGTATATTCCATCGGAAGAGCAAAAACCACTTCCATCGAATCCTTACCTTGGACTAAAGATGGACAAATGAGAGACACGGCTGGCAACATAATTTATAATCCAACTGGAAACACAAGAGCCATCGTTCCAGATACTTTTCCAGATTCGGACACACTTGTCATACATTACGATGATTCAGGCACACATTGGGACATACGGTACATAAATGGAGATATCCCAAACAACTCTATGACTTTAAGTTCAGGCGACATAAATCCTCAAGACGGCTATGGAAGCCATGCAAATTTTGCACACGTAGGTCTTATCGGCGGATTTTATTATTTCTCGTTACAAAGCTGGGATGGTACTGCTTACCTAAGACTTTATGCGCAACCTAAAGATTTGGTAGCTTTAAATAGCCATGCTCGAACAGATTTTGGTGATGTGAGATTTACAGATGATGATGGCTCTACGCTTTTAGATCATTGGATGGAAGAAAAGGTTGATAGCAATTATGCGATTTTTTGGGTTGAAGTTACAGATGACTTAAGTAGTCAAAACCAAACAATCTATATTTACTATGGCAAAAGCGACGCAACAACTACAAGCAACGGTGACAATGTTTTCCTTTTCTTCGATGACTTTCCGGGCTCTTCTTGGGACACAAATAAATGGCAACAGGTTGGTTCGCCGACAATTAGTGTAGCGAGTAGCACGGTCACTATTTCAAGAAGTTCCTACAGTGGTTCGTGGTCTTTTCATGGATTGCGGAGCAAAACATTTCAAGTAGATGAAGGAAGGCTTCTTGCTAAGTTACAAAAAACGTTGTCTTATGGCGATAACATAATCGGCACAGTTGACATAAATTATTGGAGCAAAGGACGTAAAAACGCTTGGTCGGATGATAAACCAAGTTCTCCATACATTCAACATTACATTACAAGCGATGGCCGAGATGTTGGGTATGATGTTTCTGGCACCGTTTTACAAACAATGTCACTCAACACATGGTACAGAATAATGCTTACACGATGGGGGACAAGTTATTTGAAAGGATGGGTCAACGGAGTTTATAAGGGGCAAGTGACAAGTAATGTTCAAGACGCTTCAACTTATACAGCTATCGGTATTGAGGAGTGGGGCACACACACTAATGAAAATATTGTTATTGACTCTATAGCGATAGCCAAATACGTTGACCCTGAACCTAGTCATGGTAGTTGGGGAAGTGAAGAAACAAAAGAGTACGTCATAATAGATCAAAAATTTGTGAGTGATGAAAGAGCTGACGTAGGCAGTGTTCAAACGATTGGATTCCACGCTAAATGGAACAACGGCTCCAACGTAGTTGGAGGCAGCATTTATGTTAACGGTACCAATTACGTTACAAATAGCACGGGATGGATAAATTTCAATGTTGAATCATCTATTGTAAGAAAAGAGAAGTGGGTTGTTACTGGAGTTAACTGCGGTGGAGTGACCCTGTATATTCAGACGGCTCAAACCCCGAGTATTGTCTGGGATCGGATAAAGATTATCGATGGAGGTCTTTCTAAAGGATCACTTACGCTGGGAGAAAAGGCAACCATATGGTTCAAAGCACTATACGAATATGACAATGACGTCTTTGATGGCGCAAATGGAGTTCCATATCTGAATGGCTTAGCAATGACATGGTCAACAACAAATAATCGGTGGGAATATAATTACACAGCAACCACCGTTGGAACAAAAGCGTTTACCATCTCAGGGTTCTTTGACAGTTCGTATAACCTAACACTTATAAATGATATAATAGGAGCTCAAACCATACATGTTTGGTCTTCACCATTCTCAGTTATTTCTAACTCAACTATTTCCGAACTAAGTTTTAATTCCACTAATAGGGTGCTAAGCTTTACCGTAAGCGGTCCCTCAGGAACCATAGGCTCCACGAACGTAACGATAGCAAAAACATTAATCGAAGACATAAATGAATTAAAGGTCTATCTTGATGGAAACCAAATAAGCTACACAGCCATCTCTACAGACTATTCTTGGTTGATACATTTCACTTACCAACATAGCACACATAAAGTTGCCATAATTTTAGCTTCAACAAATACCGAATCAACCGTTAAGACCACACCTGAAGTAGCCACCACATTTGGCGGGATTATAATGGCGATACTCGCCGCAGCCTTGTTGATTATTAAGACTCGCCAACGTTACCACATCAAAAACAAACAATCAGATAAGAAGAAAAATTTATCCAAAAAATTGCGAGCTCTTAAATAAGTGGCCTTTTGCTGAGAATAACCAACTTAGGGAAAAGTTGAAGATCCGACAAAAGAATTCAGGATACCCAAGACTGAACATTGCGTGAGTCACCATTTAAACCCACATATGCCAAAGTTCTCTTTTAGCGCAACTTGATCAAACTGGCCAGGAGCGGAACATTCAATCGATAAAGCGTTGGAAATGGGTAAGGTATCAGCGACTGGAAGTTTTCAGCTTTTCATAGGAGTAGCGGCATCCACCGTAATAATGGCAGTCGGCACAATAATTCTAGCAAGACTCATGCTACCCGAAGAATACGGATTGTACTCCATCGCGTTAATCCCGTCACAGATGATAGTTCTATTCAGAGATTGGGGAGTAAACTCCGCCATAACCAAGTATGTAGCCCACCTCAGAGCCGAAAACGAAGACGAAGACATACACAGCATAATTACTGCAGGTTTGATCTTTGAAATTGCAACAGGACTCGCTTTATCGGGTCTATCCCTCTTTCTAGCAGGCTTTATTGCGTTAACAATCTTCCGCAGACCAGAGATCGCACCCCTAATAGCAACAGCTTCCATAACAATGTTTTCGGGTTCGCTACTGACAGCCTCTCAGTCGAGTTTCATAGGCTTCGAAAGAATGGAACTAAACAGCTTCACAACGATTTGCCAAGCCATAATAAAAAGCGCCACATCGCCATTACTGGTTTTTCTCGGGTACGGAGCCTTAGGAGCAGTTCTAGGCTATACTCTCTCATTTCTGGCTGCGGGCATCATCGGCTTAGCGACACTTTACGTTATCCTCTTCAAAAATCTGAAAAAACCAATGACAAAGGGATCAAGCACATCTGAAACTTTGAAAAAAATGCTGCGGTACGGCGTTCCCCTTTCAATATCTTCTATACTAGGAGGATTCTTAATGCAATTTTATGGTTTCATGATGGCTTTCTACTCCAGCGACGCTATGATAGGTAACTATCAAGTCGCCACCCAATTCTCTGTATTACTGACCTTCTTCACAGCCCCAATAGCCACAGTATTATTCCCAGCCTTCGCAAAAGTCAATCCAGAAAACGAAAAGAAACTTCTCCAAACAGTCTTCACGTCCTCAATTAAATACACCGCCATTTTTCTGGTTCCTGCAACTATGGCTACAATGGTCCTTTCAAAACCTATGATCAGCACGTTATTCGGCGAAAAATGGGTTTACGCACCCTTCTTCTTAACCATATACGTTATAAGCAATCTGTTCGTAATATTCGGAAGCCTAAACATAAGCAATCTTCTCGCAGGCGTTGGAGAAACAAAGACGCTGATGAAACTAAGTTTATTAACACTATCTTTAGGCATTCTTCTAGCTTTTCTCCTAATCCCCCAACTGGAAATAGTAGGTGTGATACTGGGCAACATTTTCGCAGGATTACCAAGTATGTTTTTGGGCATATACCTATTATGGAAACACTACCAAGCCAAAGCAGACTTTAGGTCATCCGCCAAAATATTCTTGGCATCCATTATTGCCACTATAATAACATATTTATTCTTAAACTTCCTCAACACTGCTGAATGGATAAGGCTTATAATAGGAGTAATAATCTTTATAGCTGTCTACATAATCTCTGCTCCCTTAAACGGAGCGATCACTCAAAGCGACATTAATAATCTCAGAGATATATTCTCCGGGTTAGGCTTCATTTCAAAGTTGATAAACATCCCACTAAACTTGATAGAAAAAATTGCAACTCTTCACCTCCCTAAGAGAACATGAGAAAATCGTTCCACTAGCTCCAGCACACATTGTAAAAAGTTGAGCCAACTAAGAATTAAAGAGCGCTCTAAAACGTCTTATTTCTGCAAGACCACTCAAAACTTCAACTCGACACAAACTATGCAAAACCACATCAACATCTTTTTCCTACTATCACCAACTTCTTTAAACATAGCAAAAAATATAGCTATACCTGCTTTTGACGAAATGGTTTTTCACGAAAAAAGACTAGAATATGATTGGTTTCTTGTGCAAGACCCTTAAACTTGCCGCCAATCATATTCTTAAACTAGAGTCTTATTAGCCACTTGCTGTTATGGTTATGTCAAAGCTGAAGCTGGCTATTCCTTTCACATTGGTTGAGACTGATAATGTGAGTCTGACTTGAACCACTTGGTTTACATTAAGGGCTTGACCGCCATAGTTCCAGCTGAGTGTCATGTAGCTTGAAGCGTTTGTTGGATTCCAGTTCGATGTGACCACGGACAAAGTTGCGGGGGTGTTTCCTTCATTTCTGATGAAGACAGTCTTGTTCGCATTTGAACCTGGGTCAAGCATGCCCCAATTGATTGAAGAAATCGCGTTAGTGCAAGCTTGATCGGAATAAATACCAACTCCAACACCCTTCACTGAGCCAGTATTAGAAACCGTTTTGTTGCCCGTTAATGCTGATGACACCGCAGGACCAAGAGCGCTAAGGGCTAGAGCGTACAAAACAAGAGCTACTGCAGCGCCTGCAACCACTCTTTCTTTTTTCACCAATAATGTTTCACCATCATGTATCACATATATGAAGACTTAATAAACATTATTGTTTAAGCGCTGTACATGTATACAGTTCTTCAAAATTGAGCGCAGAAGAAAAGGACAGATTAGCTGGTAGCGTTGATGACGATGTCGAAGTTGAATCCCTTCACATCATAGGTAATAAGATAGTTGATGAAGTCGGGAGAAGATACGGCTGAGAGGGCCAGTGTTACTTTGATGGCTTCATCTGGATATATTGCTGCGCCGTCGTAGTTCCAAGCAAGATTCATGTAGCGCGAAATGTTTGCTGGTTCCCAATTCGTTGTGTTTAGGGATAGGTATACTTTTCCATTTCCCTCATTGACTATGTACACCGTCACGTTTCTTGTCAAGTCCGGTTCCACGTTTCCCCAATCAACAGAAGAAACAGGGTTTGTGCCGTTGCTGTCCCAATAAATCCCAATGTTGGGAGGGGTCTCTATATTTCCTTTGCTGCTGATGAGACGCAAAGAAGAAAACTGCCCCAATAATCCGTTTGACACAAACAGTACAAGCACGATGACGATTGCTATCACGATGAAGGGTTTCAGCATGTCATGAAACAGTGAAGAAGGAGAATCTGAAATAAGCCGCCACCTTTCCATATATTTTACTCGGGCTTTTCTATTTCAGTTTTACGGATAGTGTAGGTGTACTTGGTTAAAACTTTCATGGGATCGGCAGGGAATTACGGTGAATGATGCAACTGAAAAAGCAACAAATAGGTCAAAAGCCCGCTAATGCACTAGCTGATTCTCCTCGTTTGGAAACAAGCAGCGCATTATTTTTGGGCAGCCGAAACATTCATCTGGGACAGGTGTGTTCTGGGGGAGGTTTTTCAAATAGCCGAAATGATGAATGCATTCTCGAAAGCCCTTCGACGACTGTGTTGTAGAGAGTTTTTTCTTAGCGGTTTGATCCCTTGTTCTTGGCTTTTCTAAGAGTTTCTCCTCATCTTGTACTGGTAACTGCGATTCGGTTGCTACTTGACCTCTTTTCTGAGTAATGAAGAGCAGCAGTAGCACCACAACCGCTATCAGAAGAACAATGTCGATAGCTGAGATTTCAAAGGAAAGCATTGGTGTCACTACCAGTTTTAATCGGGTCATCACTCTGATTTAGATTTGATGAATTTCATGTAAAGAGTACACGTATGAATTTTAGAAAGTCACTGACCGTTTGGCTGTTCGTGAAGAATAAAGCAGATTTCAAAGGTTAGCAAT
>Ga0315314_1003307_pt1 | contig 12666 bp, 10 predicted proteins | sample TDP9_MG_FD_203631 | JGI IMG/M metagenome (GOLD analysis project Ga0315314, IMG submission 203631) | Freshwater sediment microbial communities from Lake Towuti, South Sulawesi, Indonesia - TDP9 | ecosystem: Environmental > Aquatic > Freshwater > Lake > Sediment | place: Indonesia: South Sulawesi...
AGAGAGGAAAACCAGTAGGGCTCATTGCTGTAGGCGTCGACATCACAGAAATCAAAAAAGCACAAGAAAAAATTAGAGAGTCTGAAGAAAGGTTTAGAGCTTTATCCGAAAAATACGAGTCTATCTTGGAAACCGCTTCTGAGGGAATTGGTGCCGTGGACCCTGATGAGAACTTCACTTTTGTAAACCGAGCACTGGCTGATATGCTTGGTTACAAGGAAAGCGAACTCGTAGGCATGAACATGCGGGAGCTAGTCCCTCCTGAAAGTTTCGACGAGCTACTGAAAGGTACAGAGAGAAGAAAACGTGGTGAATCAGACAGCTACGAAATCGTCATGCACCGCAAAGACGGAGAGCCTCGCACCATGCTCTTGTCTTGTGCGCCATTGTGGAACGCAGACAAAACACATGTGGGAGGTCTCGGCGTCTTCACCGACATAACAGAAAGAAAAGAGATGGAGGAAAAGCTAAGGCAATACTCAGAGCATTTAGAAGAGCTTGTTCAAAAAAGAACTGAAGAATTGCTAGAATCAGAGAAAAGGTACTCTGTTTTGGTGGAGGAAGCAAGCGATGGAGTTCTAATACTTCAAGATGGAAAAATAGTCTTCTCAAACAAGAAGGGCCCAGAAATGGTCGGCTATTCAAGAGACGAAATCATCGGGCTTCCTTTTGAAAACCTAGTGGACGAAAAATATCGCCAACATGCGAAGGAACGATATATGCGGAGACTGCGAGGAGAAACGGTTCCAGCAACAATTGAAATTGAAGTGATAGCCAAAACCGGCGAACGGGTTCCGGTTGAAATTGGGGGCACGCTTATACATTATCAGGGTCGGCCTGCAGACCTCATCATTGTGCGAGATATAAGTGAGAGAAAACGAATGGAAGACCAGCGTCTAAAGTTAGGAAAACTAGCAACTATAGGCGAACTAGCAGCAATGGTGGGGCACGACCTAAGAAACCCACTGCAAGCCATCACCAACGCTAGCTATGTCATCAATGAAATAGTTAAGAAAATGCATTTGTTAGGAAAGAACTTTTCTTTTGTCCCACCATCCCTTCGAAAGGAAATGTTCGAGGAATATACGCAACTAATAAAAATGATGGGCATCATTGACGAGTCGACCGAATACGCTAACAAGATCGTTTCCGACCTTCGGGACTTCGCGAGAACCAAAGAACCTGAACTCACCGAAGTCGACCTAGAATCCCTTATTCAAGAAACCCTTTCAGACATCTCAATACCCGAAAACGTAAGGGTTTCAATCAGACACGACCAAGCCCTATCCAAACTATGCGTTGATCCAACCCAGATCAGAAGGGTCTTTACAAATCTGACAACAAACGCGATTCAAGCCATGCCCAAGGGTGGAGAACTCACCATCTCAACTTCGCTAAAGGATGGTTTTGCGTTAATTGCGTTTCAGGACACGGGTGTCGGCATTCCCAAAGAGGATATAAAGAAACTTTTCACCCCCTTGTTTACCACGAAGTCTAAGGGAGTGGGGCTAGGCTTAACCATCTGCAAAAACGTTGTGGAAGCCCACGGCGGCAGCATAGAAGTCGAGAGCCAAGAAGGAAAGGGGTCAACCTTCACGGTCAAATTGCCAGTCAATAAAGGAGGTGAAACAAGTGGTGAGGAAGGCAAGCATCCTGATCGTGGATGACGACAGAACCATCCTCCAAACCTTGAAGGCGATATTAGAATCCAAGGGCTATATCACTGACACAGCCGAAACCGGGGGAGAAGCCATTGAAAAGTCAGAATCAAAGTTCTTTAACCTAGCACTGCTAGACGTCAGACTGCCCGACATGGAAGGAACAAAGCTGCTGACAGAGATGAAGGACACCCATCCAACGATGGTGAAGATCATGATCACCGGCCACGCATCACTGGAAAACGCTGTGGAATCCCTGAACCTCGGCGCCCACGCCTACCTCATGAAGCCAGTGAAACCCGAAGAACTGCTAAAAACTATTGAGGAAAAGCTGAAAGCCCAAGAAATAGCTGAGAAAATGACCCAACAAGCGGTTACACACTGGATAGAAACCAGAGCGAAAAGACTGAAGCTGTAGACACAACTCTTTGCCTCATCTGATTGCAGGCTAGAGAGTAGAATTCTAAAGATTTCAATAAACAAAAACAAGTAATAAAAGGTAATATACATGCTAAGAAAATAATATCATTTTGTTAAAGGGATGCTGGGAAAGTTTCGCGGTGTGAGAAGAGAATGAAAACCCCTAGAGGCTTTCACGGCGCAACAGTTAAAACATGTTCTCTATGCATATTTGTGTAGAACGGTTAGAAAAAGCGGTTGGGCGCGATTCGGCTCTACTGAAGAAATGGTGAAGGTGGGCTCGAGAAAATGCCGTACATAAAGAAAATCGATGTGGGGGGTTTCAAATCCTTTGGCCCAAAAACCTCCAGCGTTGTGCTAGACAAGGGTTTCACGGTGCTCACCGGACCCAATGGAAGCGGAAAAACCAACATCGTAGACGCTGTTTTATTTGGGCTAGGCGAGTTAAGCGCCAGAAGACTTCGAGCTGAAAACTTTGCAAAACTCATATTTTATGGGAGCCCCGACTCGGGAGTCGAAAAAGCGAGGGCCGCCAAGGTTGTTATTCAATTCGACAACTCTGACGGTCGCATACCTGTTGACACGAGCACCGTGACCGTTTCCCGTGAGGTCCAGAAAGACGGTCAAAGTGTTTACCGACTTAACGGAAGAAGGATTTCAAGATCCCGCATCGTGGATATGCTAGCCATGGCTGGAATCAGCCCTACCGGCCACAATGTGGTTGTGCAAGGAACAGTTACACGCATGGCTGAAATCTCCTCTAACGAACGTAGAAAAATCATTGACGACCTAGTGGGCATAGCCCAGTACGATGCTGAAAAGGCTGAGGCTGAAGAAAAGCTTCGAGTAGCCGAAATCTCTATCCGAACCGCCATGGGTCGAATCGATGAGGTGCAGAAAAGGATTGACGACCTAGAAAGAGAGCGCAACGAGCTACTTCACTATACCTTCATTCAAAAGGAGATCCAGCGATTTGAAGCCATGAAAACCTCCCACGAAATTCGCGAAATCGAGAAGAAAATTGAGAATCTTTCATCAGAGATGCAAAGAATCCAAGGAAGGGTTGAAAACCTAAGGAGATTAAGGGAAGGACTCAGATCTCAACGTCATGAGATTGAAAGGGAATGGAGAAAGCTCGGCTCGGAGATGGTTGAGGAGGGCGGAACGCGGATTCTCGAGGTTCAGATCAAGATAGGTGACATCAAATCGAAACTCACCGAGCTAGCCACCATGATGGGAGCGGGAAAGACGAGCCTTGAGGGCCTCAAGAAGGTGAGAGACAACAATCTTCAACAGCGTGATGTCATCAGAGAGAAAATCGTTGAAAATCGTAAGAGGGCTCGAAAACTAAGACGCTGGCACAAGCGCTTATCCAAGGATATCACGATTAAACAAACTCAATACGACACCACCTCAAGCGAGATTGCGCAGCTATGGACGAACTTAGATGAAAACAGCAAGAAAATTCAGGGGGTTGAGCAGCGATTAGACAAGCTTTACGACAACTACGTCAATCTTCGAGGCCAGCATGCTCGAAGCAAAACAACAGTCAACGTCCTCTCTCGTAGACTAGAAGATCTTAACGTTCGCAGGGATAGACTCGTATCCACCCTCGACGAGCTGAAGAAGTCCCTTCAAGACCTTAAGGGAGTGCAGGAAGAGCAGAAGACCCGCTTCGAGAGCCTTCAAAAAACTCTGGACCGCAGAATCGCCCAGAAGGAGTCGATAGGGAAAGAGATCGCGGATGCGGGCAAGATCGCTGAGTCCGCTCGAGAGGCGGTGGTGGAGTTTGCCACCCAACGGGAACTAGCTGAAGCCATCACGAGGGAAGAAAGAGCTCTAAAAAGCATTGAGGAGCTTGGAGAGCTCGGTGTAATCCCCGGCGTATACGGTCGATTCAGAAAGGTAATCAAGGTGAAGAAGGGTTATGAGCAGGTAATAGAGGCGGCGGCAGCTGGTTGGCTCGACTCTGTTGTTGTTCAAGACGTTGACTCAGCCTTCACATGCGCTGAAACGTTGAAACGCCTCAAACTTGGTAGAATCAAGATCATTCCTCTCCAGGGGTTGTCAACCATCAAGTCCGTTAGCCACCCAAAAATCAGTGGAGTAAGTGGAGCAGCCTCCACCTTTGTTGAGTCCGCCAAGCAGTATGAGCCCGCTGTGATCTTCATTCTGGGGGATACCCTCGTAGCAAAAGACGATGTGGCGGCTCTCAAGGCTTCTAGTAGCGGTTATCGAACGGTTACGGTTAACGGAGACCTCTATGAAGCTGGTGGAGGGATAGAGAGCGGCTACTATCGAGCTCCCATCGAGTTTTCCTCCATCATCCCGAGCGAGACTGCCGTTAAGAGCTTAGATGAAGCGGTAAAGACTCTACGAGAGCATTTAGCGAGAAGGGAAACGGACATAACCACTCTAGAGGAGGAAATCGACAAAACTCGAGTGGAGATCGCTCGGCTAGCTGAAGCCATCACCACCCTTGAAAGCGAGATTGGCCGAGTGCAAAGAAACATCAAGCGCACCAACCAAAACATCATGCGCGTCAACAAAAATATTCAAGGCCTTCAGGAGCGCTTGGAAAAAGAAAAGGTGCAGATAGGGCTTCAAACGGGGCAACGCGACGCCCTCCGAAAAGAAATGCATAAATTACGAAACGAATTAGCCATTTTACGCCGAAAAACGGATCTTTCCCACATCCATGAAATGGAAGTACAACGAGAAAAACTGGGAGACGATATCGTAGAGCTGCGGCAGAGGGGCGGTAGCTCAGAGATCGAGCTTTCAACCCTCGAATCCGAATTGGAAAATGTTCTCAGGACAGGTTACAATAACGTTAAGATTCAACTTAGTAAAGTGGAGCAACAGCTTTCAACGGTAGAGAAGGACGTTGAGGAGGCTCTTCATCAAAAGGAGAAACTCGAACAAGAACTTCTGGAGCTTGAAAAATCTAAGGAGGAACTGTCTCGCTCTGTTCTAACCGCTAGGGAAGAGGCGAAGAAGTTCACATTCCAGATCGATGACATCGACAAACAGTTGCATCGGTTAGATACCGAGTATGAGAGAGCTGATCGATTATTTAACCAACTCCAGCTCAGCCTTCAAACAACCCAGTTGCAACTAGATCAACTTCGTTATCGATTAAGGGAGGTAGGTTACGAGGAGCCCTTAGAGGTTTTTCCGGAGCAACTTGAGGTGGCGGAGTCTTCGCTTAAGTTGATGCGGTTTGAGCTAGATCGGCTGGGAGCCGTTAACCAGTTGGCCCTAACCCATTACGCCGAGCAAGTTTCGCGATACAAAGAGTTATCCGTACGCATGAACGAGCTTGAACGGGAAAAGCAGTCTATCATCTCCTTCATGGATGAGATTGAACGGAAAAAGCGCGAGGTTTTCATGAGTGCCTTTAATCAAATAAACGACAACTTTAGCAAGTATTTCTCGAAACTCACCGGTGGTGGAGAAGCCGCTCTCAAGCTAGAGAAACTCGAAGAACCTTTCGCCGGCGGAATGGACATGGTGGTTCAATTTCCAGGTAAACCTCCAATCCTTGTGAGCGGAGCCAGTAGCGGGGAGAGATCCGTGGCCGCCGTTGCCTTCATCTTCGCTATACAAGATTATATGCCCGCGGCCTTCTACCTCTTCGACGAAATCGACGCGCACTTAGACGCCTTTCATGTGGCAAAATTGGGAGCGCTACTGGCTGAGGAGTCGGAGAAGTCCCAGTTTTTGGTCATCACGCTAAAGCCTGAAATGGTTAGCAAGGCCGAGAGGATTTACGGCGTTTACGAGCGCAACGGGGTCTCCCACGTGGTTTCCACCGTGTTCAAGGAGGCTGTTTAGTGGCTTCTTCGTCCATTGAAAAACCCTTTTACTTTCAACCGCCGTGGAACATATTCTTTGAACTCCACAGGCTGGGAAGGATACGTCCCTGGGACGTTAACATCTCCTTTCTGTTAATGTCCTTTTTAGACGAGATGGAGAAAAGGGGAGAAATCGACTTTAGAGCCTCAGGCGTGGCCCTCGATTCCTCCGCCACCATATATCTCATGAAGTCTAGGCTTCTGCTAAAATTAGAGGAGCCGCCGCCCCCGCCCAAACCCCCGCTTGACTTTCTTCCTCCACCCCTCTTTCTGCCCCTTCGCTACGAGCTGACCTCCACCACCATTCAGCATTTATTGTCAGCGCTGGATGAGGCGCTGAAGAGCGAACACCTCTTTGCCTTAAAGCCCCGTTTAGAACCTGTTCTACCGCCTCCACCAGAGGTTCTTCCTCCCATTGACCTATACCTTATGGAAGTCGAGAAGCAGATGAAGAAGTTGTATCGCTTTATCCTCCAGCTTGCTGGCGAGGGAAAGCTGGTCGTGTTCTCTAAGGTTACAGCTGGACTAGAAAAACTGGAAGCGATAAAAACTTTCATCACCCTCCTCTTTCTTGCGCAGAAGGGTGAGGTCAGCTTATGGCAAGAGGAAGACTTCGGTGAGATATACATAACCCTTACAGAGGTCCCAGCCCTTGGAGGAGAAGGAGCAACCGTCTGAACTCCTCAAGCAGGGAAAACTGAAACGCGACCTGGCTCTGCTGGAGGCCGCATTATACGTGGCTGGCCGCCCCCTAGATTTAAAAACGTTAGGATCTATCCTTCGAACTCGCTCGAAAAAGAGGGTTCAGAACCTTGCGAGAGCCCTCATGAAGGAGTATGAGAACCGTGAAACCGCTCTTGAAGTCTTAGAGCTGGAGGATGAACGGTTTGTTTTGCAATTGAAGGCTGAGTATTCGCCCAGGGTTCGGAGGCTGGCGATAAAACCTCTCCTTTCTTCGGGTCCACTAAAAACATTGTCCTACATCGCCTATCGACAACCCGTGCCCCAAGCCCGAGTTATTGACGTGCGAGGGCATCACGCTTATGATCATCTTGAACAACTGGAGGAGCAGGGGTTGATCCAACGTGAGAGAGCGGGAAGAACGAAGGTGATACGAACCACCGAGTTTTTCGCTGACTATTTCGGCTTGAGCCGCGATCTGAGAACCATGAAGCAACAGCTTAAAAGCATCTTCGAGGGTCTCACCAAGCTTGAACCGCGAACAGAAGAGAAGCAAACCTAGAAAGAGACGTCCGCTTAAAAACACGTTCTTACCAACAGAGACGAATTCTAGGTTTATAGACAATAAAGTTGGGATGTGATTGTGGTATTTTACTAAAATCGGTGTTAATTGTCTGCAAGGTATCCAAGAAAATATACTATGTGAGCAGTCGGTATAGTGCATCATGTTTGATTTATGTCATGCCGAGATATTTCCGGTACTTAACAAGGTTTTTATGAGAAGATGAGAGTTATCAAAAAGGGTTTTTCGCGGAAATGGCTCGAGCAAGCAGAAAGAGGGTCAAGAACCCGGACAAGGTGTACTCCTTCAGAGAAGAACTCGTTCAGCTATACCAGAACCTTAAAGTCGACATAGAGGCCCTCTGCAAAAAACACGGAGCCACCGTCAACTACTGGTACAGCCCCTCCACCATCTTCCAGCCAAAGTTCATCATCGAAGACGCAGAATTCACGGCTGACGAACTCTGCAACGAGAAGGAGCTCAGGATTCTCGCCAGCCAAGCAAAGAAAGATCCACGGAAAGGTAAGAACAAGGTTTTTCAACTCCAATTTTCTTCATAGGGTTCTGTTAACTCTTCGGGACTTCTAGCCTAGCCGACCAGGCTGTTAACCATCGGGACTTTTTAAAGTGTTATATTTATTTGGATATGAATCGCAGTAGGTGCTGACAGATATGGTGCCTAAGGCTAAAAGTCTAGTTAGATGCAATGAAGGGTTTTTGAGAGAACTTGCGATTAATACGAATCTTTCGCATCGTTCCTACATTGGGAAAAACACCAGCAGAACAAGCCGAGATGAATCTGAAACTTGGACAAAATAAGCGGTTGAGCCTTGTAAAAAGAAGATAAAAAATCCTCCTTCGATTTTTTAGATACACATGAGCATACACCCTAGTTTGGGAGTATACCCGTGAACTATAATAGATTCATTTATCCTACTTAAATTTTGTGGAAGAATTTTACATGGTAGATTTCAGGTACCGATAGAAACTATAGTTCACTTATCGAACGAACGTTTAAATTCCAACCTAGGTTTTTTGTCAAGTATTCAGCTTGTTCTTTTCCTCTAGGACCAAGATAAACCAGATGGTCACCATCTTTCAAAAACTTATAGTCCTTAGAATATTCAATGAACTTATAGCCACTACCAACTTTGCATGCGTACTTTTCAAGGGAGAGCATTAACTTTCGTCTTTTACGTACATATTCAATCTCCTTTTCCATTAGCTGTTCTTTAAGGATAAAAATCATTGGACGTTTATAACAAAAGTGGAGCGGTAGTGGAAACTTTTCTATGGGTCTAATTTGATCTAATTCCTTGTGTCCCACATAATGGATTCGGGCTTCAATGCCTATGTCTTTGCATAGTTTTTCTAGATCGTCTGAGTATAAACCTCCCTTCATCGCAAATAGTTTTTCATCAATATAACGAACACACATGTCTGCAGCAGAGATAAAAGGATTACATAGATCACCATTTGGCAAAACCCACACAGTATGATTGCTAATCAGTTCTTTCCAAGCTTCAGTAACCTCTCCTTGCAAATTATCCAAGTAAATTGCTGTTCGACTTATTTTTGCTCGTTTATAGACTATCCAAGCACAAATGTACGGGTAATACTGCGAAAGGTCAGAGAGGAATTTTGTTGCAGGAACGATCTTTGTTGCATATCTACCTCTACCGTAATATGGCACACCATCGGGAATAAGTTTGAGCGTGAGAGTAGTATAGACAATATTCAGAATAACTTCTTCATCGTTTCCGATTTTCTTAACAAAAGATTCCAAGAAATTCAAAAATTCATCTCTTTTCGTACCAAATAATTCGCTAACATCGCGTGAACTATACACTTCCTTTTCCTTATTCAATTCATATTTCTTAAAAAAAGAATCTAGAAAATCATTATATGATTTTGTGAAAGAGGCTGGGTTTCCGTAACAGAGACATGCACCCAAACAGCCTCTCCAATCTCCTCTAACAAAAGCTTTGGAATCTGCTGACATTTGAACAATTTGATTGACCGTAGGCACCGCTCCACTTTGGTTGTATCGATATACAAAGCTTTAATCCGTGTCTTTAAAGTTTGCCTTCTCGTCAAATACTATTTGAAATAATAAGCCTCAAGTCCCGATGGTTAACAGCCTGGTCGGCTAGGCTAGAAGTCCCGAAGAGTTAACAGAACCCTTCATAGATAAACTTATATCTTGAACCTCTGTAGTCTCATCAGATTCGCGTAGGAGACAATAAAACTTGTCCATGTGGCATGGGGATCTAAAGAAGAGGAAGCCTTCGGGCGGTAGAAAGCGTGCACATCGAGCGAAAAGAGGGTTCGAAAGGGGCTCCTTCCCCACGGAAACCACGTTGGGTGAGCCTAAAAGGAAGCCGAGTCGCAGGCGCGGGAGTAGCGTCAAGGTTCGGCTGTTAAGCGTAACGCACGCAAACGTATCCGACCCATCCACTGGAAAAACCGAAAAGGTGGAGGTTCTCCGCGTGGTGAAAAACCCAGCCAACGTGGATTATGACCGCCGAGGCGTGATCACAAAAGGAACCATCCTTGAGACGCCCTCGGGAAGGGCACGCGTCACATCCCGCCCGGGACAAAGCGGACTCGTCAATGCCATCCTTATCCCCAAAGAAGCTTAACGACGCGTCACACTCTCCACCAGACGATCTAAACACTTAACCTGACAAGGGTGTCGATATGCGGAAGCAAGATAAGGTTATTCTATGGCCCGTTTACTTTGATTCAACCAAAACCAGAGCGGAGGGGCGAAGGGTCCCCAAAAGCCTCGCTACACCCTCGCCCAAACTGGAGGAAATTCGAAAAGCCGTTGAGAAAACGGGTCTCCGACCTGAAGTTGTTTCCGACGCTGGGCACCCCAGTGCTCCATGGAAAAAGGACGGTTTGATCGCCGTCCCCAGAAGGGGCTCCAAGACCAAGACCATCCAAAGAGTCGCTAAAGAACTCTTAAGTATCCGTCGATAAACCCTGTTTTAAGTTAAATCTCTAAGAAAACCATGTATTCAGAAAGGTTTAAATAACGCGGTTCGTTTTTGAAACCTTAACTTTTGTGAGGGGAACGCTTGCATAGAATTGGTCGTGTCCTTCATGTGAGCTCTAACAAAAATATCATTCTTAAAGCGGAAAACAATCCGCGCATCGGTGATAAGGTTGTGGACGAACGGCTTAAGCCTGTGGGAACCGTTTTTGACATATTTGGACCCACCTCCGCCCCCTACGTGGCCGTGAAACCTGACACAGAAGATGCGTATCGTCTTGTTAATCGTGTTCTTTACGCCATCCCCTCATCTAAAGCGGGGAAGAGAAGAAGATGAGTGAGAAAGTTCCCATATCACCCTTAAAGGTTCAGCAGTGCCCAGAGTGCGGGAGCTCTCGACTCATGCGAGATTATGAATGCGCCGAAATCGTGTGCATGAACTGTGGGTTTGTCATTGCCGCCAAACTCGCGGACCGAGGGCCGGAATGGCGCGCGTTTGACGATGAACAGCGGGCTAAGCGAGCCCGTGTCGGCGCTCCCCTTACCTACAGCATTCATGATAAAGGGCTCTCCACCATGATTGATTGGCATGATCGCGACATTTACGGTAAGAGGCTATCTCCCGGGCAGAGGGCCCAGATTTATCGGCTTCGTAAGTGGCAGCGTCGCATTCGAGTTTCGGACGCCACCGAGAGAAACCTTGCCTTTGCTCTATCCGAGATCTCTAAGATAGCCAACAACCTCAACCTGCCCAAGAACATTCTGGAAACCGCCTCCGTTATTTATCGAAAGGCCGTTAAGGAGCACCTCATTCGAGGAAGGTCTATCCAAGGGGTGACTTCCGCCGCCATATACGTGGCTTGCCGACAGTGTGGCCTCGCCCGGACCCTCGAAGAAATTGCCCAAGCCTCCAGCATCAACAAGAAGGAGGTGGGGCGTAGCTACCGGTTCCTCATCAAGGAGCTTGACTATTTCATCCCACCCCTAAAACCCAGCCAATACGTCGCTAAGTTCTCTAGCCAGCTCACCATGCAGGGGAAGGTGGAGGAAATCGCCCACAAGATCCTCACCACCGCCCGAGATCTTAAACTCACCTCCGGCAGAGGGCCAACCGGCATAGCTGCAGCGGCCAGCTACATTGCCTCCGTGCTCACTGGCGAAAGAAAAACCCAGAGGGAGATCGCTGAAATCGCCCAAGTAACTGAAGTCACTATTCGAAACCGCTACAAGGAGCTCATTGAGCGCCTTCTGTTCATCATCTCCCTATAACGCCTTTTTAGGAAACGCTATTTTACACATTTGCTAAGGATTCTTGATTTTCAACCGTGTAAAATTTTCCTCTTCATCCCGGCCTATTGGCCAGTGGTGGCAAATGTCGTTTATGGAAAAAGGGTGAGCACATTTCCATTTACGTTTCAATAATGTTACGATGTAACATGAAATGATATGTATTAAACTATGTTACCGTGCTTTCTGGTAGTTTTTGAAACAGGTTTTGAAACGTTATTTGTTTCGAAACTACCGTAAAAAGCTACTTTGTGTGCGCGCTTCTGGCGCTTGTTAGAACTAGCATACGTTTTCAGGTTTATATTCTGCCTTTAAAATCATGTAAAGATTCTCTTAATTTCGCTAACCTTGTCAAAGCCTCTGTCATTGGAGTATATCTCGGTTAACTGCAGTCTCAACATCTGAGCTAAGTACACCCTATCAAAGAATTCGAGGTGTGAATATCGCGATTTAAGGTCTTCAGCCTTGAGCTCATCTTCATACGTGGTTTCGCATTTCTTTAAGGTGGGATACGATTCTAAAGCTTTAAGAAAGGCATCTATTTTGTCCCTCATCCCATGATACTCAAGCCATGCGCAAACCTCCGCCACCACAAGGCTTGAGGTCATTGCTTGCTCACCTGATTCGATCCTTTCGAGGATTTCCTTCGCTGTGGGTCCAAAATCGGGATGCGCCGTTATCACGTAGAGGAAAATGTTCGTCTCTACGAATCTCAAGTTTCATCTTCCTAATTTGGATCGCTTCGCAATAGCTTCTCGTGCAATTTTTTTAGGAGTTTCTTCCATTATACCTGCGGCCATGCCCCATAGAGTTTGTGTTGGTCCTTTAACTGGAACTTTCGGGACGAGTATTATCGCCCCTCCTTTATGTTCAGCGTCAAGTACAGAACCAGATACTATTCCAAGTGGTTCCCTCAACTCCTTAGGCAGCGTTATCCTATGCTTCTCGTCTACTCTTACCTCAGTCATTAGTCCCACCTATAATTACCCATAAAAAGAGTGGGAATATAAGCCTTTTCCAAGCAGGATATTGCTCTGTCGATTGATGTGTGAGCGCGCGCTCTGCTCCCTTATATCGAATATCTCATAAACAGAATTTACAGCTACAATAATTCTGTTGATGGGCAGTGGTGGCAAATATCGTTTTTCGATACGAGAAAGGTTACAGTTTATTGAATATTTCTTAAGGTAAAAGCAGAGGAAA
>Ga0315314_1003308_pt1 | contig 12666 bp, 11 predicted proteins | sample TDP9_MG_FD_203631 | JGI IMG/M metagenome (GOLD analysis project Ga0315314, IMG submission 203631) | Freshwater sediment microbial communities from Lake Towuti, South Sulawesi, Indonesia - TDP9 | ecosystem: Environmental > Aquatic > Freshwater > Lake > Sediment | place: Indonesia: South Sulawesi...
CTTTGATTATGCAGCCGACTTCTGTTGGTTCGTAAGTCAAGATCATGATGTCCAGTGGGTCGTTATCGTCAAACCATGTTTGTGGAACGAAACCGTATTCTACTGGGAAAACAACCGAAGAATGGAGCACCCGATCTAAAACAAAAGCCTCCCAGTCTAGGTTGTATTCATACTTGTCCCTTGACCCACTTACGACCTCGACCACCACATTGACTAAATCTGGGGGTTTATCTCCAGTCGGAATCCTTCGCCAAAGACTCATAAAACCACGCTACTCAGCTTAGCGTCACTCGGTTATATGAATTTCCTGTTTTGCATCGATTATCTAACTAAAACGTTTTGACCGCGCTTGGTGAACTGAATGTTGGAGATATTTAAAGAAAAAATTAGGGGGTCTACACAAGAGGGAGGGAAACAGCACAATTGAAATAGGGTTCGCATAATTAATATCTAAACCGACGTTTAGGACGTGACCAAAAGGTTGCAGTCAACCGAACTCGCCAAGGGCGGAAAAGTTGCAGAAAAATCCTTTATAATCTCCGTGCTAGTGGGCATAGTGGAAGTGCTTGTGGGAATACTCTCCCTAAGCGTTGCCCTAATCGCCGATGGTGTCCAGTCCTTCGCCGATGGAGTGGTTTCTCTCATCGTTTGGATTGGTTTACGCTTGGCGAGAAAGGCGCCAGACGGTAAATTCCACTTTGGTTACTACAGAGTTGAAACCTTCAGCAGTGTTGTCGCCGCTTTTTTCATGGCTGTTTTGGGCGGAGTAATCCTCTACGAGTCTTATCAGGAGTTTCTTTACCCAACAGAGATAGTGAACGCAGAAATAGCCATGGCAGTGGCGCTCTTAGCAACAGCAATAGCCCTAGTTCTTTTCATCTACAAGACCCGGGCCGCAAAAAAATACGCCTCCTCAGCGCTCAAAGCAGACGCCTTTAATTCGGTTAAGGATGTGCTCACATCTATAACCGCCTTTTTTGGCATAGCCTTCAGCAAATACTTCGACATCGCGCAGACAGATTCCATTGCTGGAATAATAATTGCCTTCTTCGTCTTCACCGTTGCCTATTCCATAATAAAGGAGGCTTCGTTGGTTTTGATGGATGCCTGCCAATGCACAGAAATCCTTTCAGACATCGAAAACATAGCCAAAAGTGTTAAGCATGTTAAAGAAGTGCACAGCATCCGCATGAGAAAGCTTGGACCCTACTTGATGGGCGACATGCATGTTGTGGTTGACGGCGACATGTCAGTGAGGGAAGCAGACCAGATAGCAACGCAGATAGAGGAACAGGTGAAGCAAGAATTCGACGAGGTAACAGAAATAAAAGTAAGAATAGAACCACACGAACCCGCAACTAAAGAGTAAAAACTGACGCGTGTATTTTTTGGATCCTAGAAGTAGGAAACTATCCAATTTTAGATGAACTAGAATCATTAAGTACAATATTGGGATATTATGGTTTTGATTAGTTATTTTGTGTAGGCATTGAAAAAAGGGGAATGTTAGTTTTTAGGTAGTTTTTTCTTTGCTAAAGTTACTGCAATCAAAGAGATCGTGATCAGCAGCGGCAGAATGATGGCTGATGGAAATTCTGTTACGACGGTGATGCCGGTGATCTCTACGGTGTGGACGCTGTGGTCATAAGTAAAGTAGAGTGACGTGTGCGTGCCATTGGTTACTTCAGAAGAGCTTTTTGGTAATCCTCCGTCAACAGTGACTATGTATGGTCCGCCCAGCATTTCATTTGGAATGGTGATGTTAGAGCTGCCTGTTATTCCCGGAATCCCGTCAAGAGTGTAGCTGATTTTCTTTAGAGTAATCAAGCCTGCTGTGTTAAGTTGGCCAGGGGTTGCGCTCGCGATGACTAGGCGAACAACAAACGTGGATCCAGCGATGTTCACTGTGTAGTCGTAGGTAACTGGTGGGTATGGACTTCCAAAACTCGTAAGACCACTATACATGGAAACGAAAAGTCTTCCGTCTGCGACTATTGGTTCTCCTGGCGCATAAGTGAATTTGTAAGTCCAGATTATATCACCAAAAGTCGCATTCAAGGCATAGAGTTTTGCATCACCTGCGCCGAAATACACTTTGCCGTCAGCAATAACTGGACTAGTAGGATAGCCTACGGTTGTGCTCCACTTGCGAATTGCTGGGTCTATTTCAGTGTAGTTTCCAGGAACGGCATTGGCGTACAGAGCATATGCTTTCTGTGCATAATAGTTGGTGTAATAGACAATGCCGTCATAAAAGGCTGGAGAGTTTTCGCCATACGATGACATTGTATATTTCCAAACATGTTGCCCTGTGGTTTTGTCCACAGCGAATAGAGAGTATTCTGGGTAGTACGAAGAGAAGAACACCTTTCCGTCACCCACGGCGGGTGTGCAACGTACCCGAGCAGCAGTAGGGTATGTCCATTTTAAGGCGGGTAGACTTCCAGTATCGTTCAATGCTCGTACTTTGCCGTCGTCAGATCCGAAGCAGATCATTGTACCGTCGACTGCTGGAGAAGAATAGATTGCTCCTCCCACTGTGTAGCGCCAGATGTATGCGCCAGTGTATGCGTCTATGGCATAGAGGTAGTTGTCAGTTGTTCCAAAGTAAACCCTTCCATTCGCAACTGCTGGAGCGGTGTTTATTTGCCCCGTGGTTGTCGCTTGATATTCCCAGAGTTTTGCGCCAGTAGATGCGTCTAGGGCATAGAGGTAGCCTCCAGTTGAGCCCACGTAAACTCTACCATACCCAACAGCTAGTGGGCTCCAAAGAGAACTGGGAAAGCTGATTGATTCCCAAAGTTTTACACCTGTGGTTTCATCTAATGCATACACTTTAGAAGAAGCAGCCACAATCACTTTCCCATCGACAACTACTGGCGTACCAGTATACCATGTAGCCCACGACCACAAAGTCGCATTAGTGTTAGGCGCCGTTGAAGTCGTTGATCCCGTACGCGCTAAATCATATCGATACATGGGCCAGGGATCAGTGGTTGGATACAGTGCATAAGCCACTTGTGACAGTGCTCCCAAAAGAAGCAAAGAAATCAAAGCAGCACTGAAAAGAGTTATTTTCATTTTTCTCATTTTTATCATATTTCCCCAAAATTTTATAGGAGGCATAATGATTTCGCAATTAATAAAGTTTTAGGTAAACATCATTAATCCATACCCACATGGTGGCTTGGCAAAGAAGGCTATTCTGGAGGCGTGCCCCTTCAAGTAGTATCTTCAAGAATAGAAACTTTCATTCTTCTTAGATGTGGAGAGCAAGCCCAATGACCCCTTGGACTCCATCCCTTTCTCCCACATTTTTTACATCACTCATTTTATCTGTTGCTTCAGCTTTATGACTTCTAGAAGAAACTTTGATGCGCCAGTATTCCTTGTTTTGGACTAGTAGAAGTAGAAAACTATCCAACTAAGAGTTTAGAAACGTAAGCTCCATCATAATCGTAACCGAAACGCTTGTAATATTGTTTTGTTCCAAGGGCGCTCGTAACAACAACCTTTCTTCGGTCATAGTCTTCCCGAGATATTCGCTCAGCCTCAGACAGAAGGATGCCTCCATAACCCCTATGTTGCCACGCCTTAGCCAAATGTCTCCCAACAGGAACTAGGGGACCGTAAACATGGAGTTCACGCACTATCGAAGTCGCTTCAGAAACAATTTCAGGTCTATGAGCCTTTCCCGAAGGAATACGCAACCTAAGATAACCAACCAAAACATCATTAACCGGGTCCTCAGCTGAAATGAAAACCTCTCCTCCCTCAGACGCCTTCTCTTTAACGGTTCGTATTTCAATGTTGTTTGTATCAGGCTTCACTTTATCCTTCAACCATCGATGCCCAACCTCACGACACCTTATACATCGACATCGCACACCTTCCTCCACAAGCCTCCGCAAAACCAGCTGCCTAAGGTTGCTTCTATTCACTCCTGCCTCTATAAGATAGGCTGGAATGTCCCTCTGAACCCTCATGATTCGAATCCATGGAAGAACCATCTTCTTAACTTCTAAAATGAGCTGAGCCGCCTCCTCCGTGGTATAAGGCTGGTATTCCCCCTTCCTCCACCATTCATAGGCCTTTGTTCCCTTCAGAACAAGGCAAGGATATATCTTGATCATATCCGGCTTGTACTCAGGACTCGTGAATATTCTTTGAAATCCCTTCAGGTCTCGTTCGAAACTGGAGCCCGGTAAACCCGGCATAAGATGATAAGCCACCTTTAACCCGGCGTCCTTCAATATGCGAGTGGCTTCGATTACGTCTTGAACGCTGTGCCCCCTTTCAACCAACTCGTAAATGTCGTCGTACACGTTTTGGACGCCCAGTTCCACCCGGGTTACGCCCATGGACAACATGCGGTCAACATGTTTTTCTTTAGCCCAGTCTGGACGCGTTTCCACTGTGATTCCGACGTTGCGGGTTCGACTGGTCTCAGCAAGCTTTTTGGTCTCCTCTAAGGATTGGGCTTTCTTTTCGGTTACCGCGTCTAGGCATCGCTTCACAAAATACTCCTGATAGCTTAGTGGCATTCCTGGGAAGGTTCCACCCATGATAACGATTTCTACTTTGTCAACCGTATGTCCAATAGCTTCCAGCTGTTCAACGCGTTTTCTAACCTGCTCGTAGGGGTCAAAACCGCTTTGTATGCCCCTCATGGCAGCCGGCTCATGACCAGTATAACTTTGGGGAACTCCGTAGGGAGGACCTCCAGGACAGTACGCACACGGATTTTTCTGGGGGCAGGGCCAAGGTTTTGTCATAACCGCGACTACTGTTACGCCTGAGATGGTGCGAACAATTTTTCTCCGCAGAATGGAAAGCAGTTTTGTTTTTTCTTCTGGTTTGAGGCGAGGTATTAGCTCGGAGTTGGAAGGAACCTTTCCCAGGTTATGCTTTCCGGCAACTTTCACCTTGATGAAGTTGACGTCTTCTTTGGTTGGGTTCGGAATCTTCATTAAGCTTTGAATGATTTCTCTGTAAGCTTCTTCACTCATTGGGACTCATCTTAAAATATGCATTAGGCGCTTTTAGACGGTTTCGATTTCATGTTGAAAATTAAAAACTACCAGCTTTGTTTAAGGAGCTCAGAATTTATGATATAAAGTAGCCTAAAATCTGCCTTTGCGCCTTCCGCCAGCGTCACCCCAATTTTGTCCAGCTTTTCTTTGGAGAATCATCCTTTTCTCATAGTTTCGTCGAGATCTTAGTCTAGGTATGCGGCTCTTTTTAGGGGTTGCCGCGATTTTTGGAGTCTGCGATCGGACTTTTCCAGCTTTTGCTAAGGATCCGTGGGTTGGCATTTTTGTTCCTCACGGTTATAGACGCGAAGGTTCTTTTAAGCATTTTCTCTTCTGTGTCGGCTTTCTCAATTAACATATTTTCAACATTCCGAACACGATTGCGGACAATCCTATTTCTCAAGTTTTCCTAGAATTTCCTCCTCAGAAGGGGGTGGGGGGATGAGTCCCTTTTTCATTAGTAGGTTGGTGGATTCTCTGGCGTTTTTTATTATGGATACAGCCCTGTCCCAAAGCTCTTGTCTCGTCGGTTTGATTCTTGCGACGCCTTCTTTTATGGATTGAAGGGCGCAGGCTACAGCTTCTCTGGGGAAGACTTCCCACTCCTCCATTCTTGGAGCTATGTCTCCCTCGTGGATTCCCCTCTCTTCTGCGAATTTTGCTAGTTCTTTTCCTGCTGCTATGCACATGTCGTCTGTGACGGTTTTCGCTTTCACGTCTAGAACTCCTCTGAAGATGGCCGGGAAGCCTAGCGAGTTGTTTATTTGATTCTCGAAATCTGAACGTCCGGTGGCCACGATTTTTGCGCCGGCTTCCTTTGCTTCCCAGGGCCATATTTCTGGGATTGGATTCGCGCAGGCGAAGACTATGGGGTCTGTTGCCATCTTGGCTATCCACTCTTTTTTGATGGTGCCTGGCCCGGGCTGGGAGGCTGCTATGCAAGCGTCAGCGTCTTTTAAGGCTTCAGTCATGTCTCCTGTTTTTTGTTCGGCGTTTGTTTTTAGGCAGAAGTCCCATTTCCACGGGTCTTTCTCTGCTTCTATGTCTTTTCTGTTTTGGTGCAGTATCCCTTTGCTGTCGACCATGAGGATGTTGCCGGGTTTTGCGCCGGCTCTCATGAGGACTATGGCTGTTCTTGTGTTGGCTGAGCCTACGCCTATCATGGCTATTTTGGCTTCACTCATTTTTTTGCCTACTATTTTTAGGGCGTTTATTAGGCCAGCCAGTATGACTGTGGCTGTTCCCTGCTGGTCGTCGTGCCAGACCGGGATTTTCAGTTGTTCTCTGGCTTTGTCCAAGACGTAGAAGCATTTTGGTTTCTCTATGTCTTCTAGGTTTATGCCTCCGAAGGTTGGTTCCAACCATTTGCAGGCTGTTATGATTTCGTCTGGGTCCTTGGTGGCTAGGCAAATTGGGAACGCGTCTACTCCGCCGAGATATTTGAACAGTAACGCTTTTCCTTCCATGACTGGTAAGCCTGCTTCTGGACCTATGTCTCCTAGGCCTAGGACTCTGGTTCCGTCGCTTACAACAGCCACGTAGTTCCAGCGGTTTGTGTGTTGGAAGACTAGTTCAGGGTTTTCTTTTATGGCTCTGCATGGGGCGGCTACGCCTGGAGTATACCATATGGCGAAGTCGTAGGGGTCCCGTATGGCACATTTGGGCATGACCTGAACTTTTCCTTCGTAGAAAGGATGGTAAGCCAGGGCTAGTTTAGCCGGTTTTTTGGCTTTCTCTAAAAGTTCTTCGACGGTAACTTTCTTGGTCATATTCATTTCACCTTAAAGATTTATGTAGGAGGTGTGTCTTCTGACTATAAGAAGTTTAAGTCTTTGGAGCTTTTGCGGAATAAATATCTTTAAGTATAATTCATTCTAATCACAACATCGGGTGAAACAGTGGTGAAGGAAGCGATTATCCTAGCCGGAGGAGAAGGGTGGAGACTGAAACCAGCCACGTGGGTGCCAAAGCCTCTCCTAAAAATAAACAAACAAACTTTAATAGACCACCAAATAAGCTGGCTTCAAAATCACGGATTCGAAAACATAATCGTAGCATCCAATAGAGAAGACCTTACAAAACAGCCCGTCACGTACTCCCTAGAAAAAAATACTCTAGGAACAGGGGGAGCAACTAAAAAAGCCTTCAACCAAATCCAGGGAGACACAGCCTACGTGATGAACGTGGACGACATAGTGTTCTATGATCCCAGTATACTCTACGATTACGCGGGGAAAGGGGCTGGAATCCTCCTAGCCAAACCAGTTTTGCCCTTTGGCATGGTGACCCTCCAAAACGGAATAAATGTCACCAGATTTCAGGATAGGTCAACCCTGGACTTCTATGTTAACGCTGGTCATTACGTGTTCAAGAAAGCATTGGTGGAAAAATTTTTTCCAGAAAAAGGCGATTTCGAATTTGACACCATGCAAAGACTAGCAGACAAGAAAATGCTTCAAGGGTACACCTATCACGGAATGTGGTTCACCCTAAACACCATGAAAGACCTCATCCAAGTAAGATCATTCTTCAAATCCTAGCTAACGTCAGTACCAAATGTTTTCTTCTGTAGACTATGACTGCCAGCAGTGTTGCTATTATGCATATTAGCAAGATTATGCTTGACTGAAACTCAGGTATAGGTTGCGGGCTGTCTTGAAAAATTATTGACGTTCCGTCTGTTAAGGCTACTATTGTTCCTGAATGAAAAGTTCCATAAATTGTCACTCCTTTCGCAAGTAGTTTTTGTATTGTTTCCTGGTGCGGGTGACCATAGGGGTTGTCTTCTCCTGCGCTTATGATTGCATATGATGGTGCGACATTGTCAAGAAAAGGTTGTGTTGTAGCGGTTCGACTTCCGTGGTGTCCAACTTTTAGGATGTCGCTTTGAAGATCTAAACCAGCGTCAAGCATGCTCTGCTCGGCGTCTGCTTCTGCGTCGCCTGTGAACAAGAAGCTTGTGCTGCCAACTTGAAGTTTGACTACGACGCTGTTGTCGTTTACGCTGGTAAATTCCAGTGGTTGAACTGGGTTGAATACAGTCAGGTTTGCAGTCTCGGTCAATATGAAGGTTTGTCCTCGTTGCGCGACGGTTATTGTGTGACTTTGCGCCAAATTCATAAAGTTTGTGTAGGTATTGGAAGTGTATGTTTGGTTGTTGATCAGTATCTCATCTACGGTGGTGGATGAGTTTAGTACGGGTACGAGTCCGCCGATGTGGTCTTCATGCACGTGTGTTGCGACCATCAGGTGTATGCGTGTTATGTTTAAGCTGCCGAGGTAATCTAGAACTGTAGAACCTGCCAGTGCGGGTCCGCCATCTATCAACACGTCTTTGTTTGCTGTGTCAATGAAGATGGAGTCGCCTTGACCAACGTCGATGTAGTGCACTGTAACGCTCGAAGAGTCATTCGACGCTGTTACAACAAAAGCGTTTTTTCTATAACTACTCTGTACGAGCCAAACGCCGACGGAAACACCGACAACCAAAACGACCAAAAAAGCAGCAACTTTTCTGTTCATTCTATATCATTATTATTTTTGAAACTTAGGTTTTTATGACTTGTGGAAAATTTTCGATGCGAGATATGTGTTATTTCCTATTAATGCGCGCGCGGTTTTGACTTCAAGCAAAGCTCCGCCGCAAATCATAAGAACTGAAGCATAGTACTTTCTGATAGTTATCATTTGAAGAGGGTGATGGGTTGAAGTTTGGAGATGTCGTTGTGGCTGTGGCTTCTTGGGCTGTGGTTTACCTTTTGGTTTATTCTGTGTTGATTATTGCGTTGGTTCCGATGAATTCCTTTTGGGGCCTTAATGTTGCTTTTATTGTGTCTGTTTTAGTTTCTGCCTTGATCGTTGGTTATGTCTTTGCTGGCAAGATACGAGAAGAATCTAGGATGGCTTCGATTGGCAAAGTAGTTGTTTTGTCTGCGTTTGTGATTATGTTCGCCGCCATGATAGTTCCTGGGGCTATTGGACATTATAGCGCTCTGATTGATGAAAATCTTCAGAAAATGTACTCCACTGGTTCGTGGACAAACACTGATTGGGTTGCTTATGAGATGGTGGCGGTGGTTCTTAACACCGTTGTGAACGTTCTCGGTGTGTTGGCGCTTGGTTTCGTAGGGCTGTATTTGGGTTCGATGCGCAAGCCTTCTGCAAAGACCAAAGAATAGCGATAAACTACCATTCATTTCATTATGCCTGTTTTTTCTAGCGCGCGCACATCCTTGGCGGATTCCCATAAATACTGGAAGTAATCTCTAGCAAATTTCACCAAACCCGTATGATTCGACCAAATAACCAAAGTAGGCTTGTCTTCTCCAAGAAACAACAAAGCCTCTCTGCTGTCCACGATGACGCCTCCGCCAAACATGCCATCCCGAACCCTAACCTCCCCCACATCAGCGATCTTCCCGAAATCCCAATCCTTGGTGGTCATAACCTGAACGTTAACACCGCTGTCCCGCAAACTGCTTAACATGGACACGCCAGCTTCTACAAAACTTTTGGCAAAGGCTGGCGCAGCAACCATCAACTCCTTCTTGGCGGTACTTAGCATCTCTTGTAACTTCGCAAGAACACTGAATTCTCCTCGCAGAATCCAAATGTCAGGTTTCTCCCTCAACTCCCTCCGCTCGTACAATGGCTGAAGCTCACCCAAAACAACCTGTTTCCATCCGGACACCATGTCTTCTATTCGCAGCCTAGTGGCCTCTAAAGCCTCAGATGGAGACTTGGGAAAATAGCGGCTAGGCCTCCCCTTTTGAGTCTCAATCCAACCTTTCCTCTCCAAGGAATTCAAGGTTTCATAAACCTTCGAGTAGGGAACGCTTCCATGCTCGCTGACTTCGCTTGCAGTCATGGCGCCGTGTTCGAGTAAAGACAGATAAGCCCGAGTCTCGTATTCGGTTAAGCCCACCTCGCGCAAAACTTTCCTCGCTTCCTCGCTGATAGGTGCAGTCAACCCTTTTTCACCTTCTGAAGCGTTTGGAAACCTTCTTATATGTTGTAATAGCAAGCCTAAATATATTACACCTCCCAGTGGTGTCAAATTGCAGGTTATTAAAGAAACGAAGACCATATGCCCAGAATGCTTCAAGGTCCTAGATGCAACAATCTTCGAGAAAGACAACACTGTTTACATAAAAAAGGAATGCCCAGAACACGGAAAGTTTCAAGACGTCTACTGGTCAGACTATGAACAATACCAGCGGGCCGAGCGGTTCAGATGCGACGGCGACGGCCTACGAAACCCTCGCACCACGACGAAACTGGACTGCCCCTTTGACTGTGGCATCTGTCCCCAACACAAGTCCCACACAGCCCTCGCCATCATCGACGTAACAAACCGATGCAACCTAAGGTGTCCAGTCTGCTTCGCCAACGCCGCCGCAGCAGGATACGTCTACGAACCTTCAAAAGAAGAAATCATAGGAATGCTTCAAAATCTTAGGCGCAACGATCCTGTGCCCCCACCAGCACTACAGTTTTCAGGCGGAGAGCCCACAATTCGAGAAGACCTCTTCGAGCTTATACGGGCCGCAAAGGAACTTGGATTTCATCACCTAGAAGTCAACACGAATGGACTTCGCCTCGCCCAAAGCGTGGACTACTGTCGCGGTTTGATGGAAGCTGGCATGAGCACGTTGTATTTGCAGTTTGACGGTCTAACCTCTGACGTTTACAAGTTCACGCGGGGAGCCGACCTATTGGAAACAAAGATGAAGGCTGTTGAAAACTGTCGTGAAGCAGGACTTGAAAGCATAGTCTTAGTGGTCACGTTGATTAAGGGGGTCAACGACCACCAGCTCGGAGACATCATTCGATTCGCCATTCAAAACTTCGATTTAATTCGATGCGTAAACGTTCAACCCGTATCCCTGTGCGGCAGACTCCCCGAACAAGAGAGAGCAAAAATGCGCATAACAATCCCAGACTTCATGAGACTTTGCGAAGAACAAACAGACGGAAAAATAAAGGGTTCCGACTTCTACCCGGTGCCCATCGTCGTTCCCATTTCCAGAGCAGTTGGCGCCCTAAAGAACAAACGCTACGTGGAGTTCACGGCTCATCCTCACTGCGGCATGGCAACCTACGTCTTCGTTGAGGACGGAGAATTGGTTCCAATCACCCGCTACGGAAACGTTGAAAAATTCATGAAAACGATGGAGAAGGTCTACGAAGAAGCCATGAAGGGTCATGGCAGAATGGCAAAGTTGCGTTTGGTAGGTTCCCTTCGTCACATCAGGTTTAGTTTGTTGAGAAAGTATCTTCTGCCCATTCTGAGAACAGGCTCCTACGAATCCCTGGGCAAGCTCCACAGGAGGATGCTTCTAATTTCGTCTATGCACTTCATGGATCCCTACAATTTCGACCTGGAAAGAGTTCAGCGATGCTGCATACACTACGCCGTGCCAGACGGCAGAATCATTCCCTTTTGCACCATGAACTCCATTCACAGACCAAAAATCGAGGAAGGACTCGGAATACCCTTGGAGAAATGGCGAAGGAAACATAAAGTGGAGATAGGCGCAGTGGCCTAAGGCAAGGGAAAGCCTATAAGGAACCGCCCTCTTCAAAACTCTTGGAGAGAAAAAGATGGGTGGAAAGAAGAAGCTCACCATGAAGCAAATGGAAAGGATGCAAGCGAAAAAGGATCAGGAGAGGGGTCGGGAGCGAAAAGAACGCAAATCGGGTGGACCAACCACCGAAAAGAAAAGCATCGGGATAATTCCACCTGACCCCAAAAGCGAAAAGGTCATCGGCGAACTGAAAAAAATGAAGGCTCTCACACCCTACGCTGTGGCCACGCGTTTCGATCTATGCCTGAGCGTGGCAAAGGATTTCCTTGAGGATTTAGAGCGGCGGGGAATAGTAGAGTACGTTTCTGGAAGCAAGAACCTAAAGATATACAAACCCCTAGACTGAAAAAAGAGGGGAGAGGCTTTCTTTTCTTATTAATATATAGTTGTGAATTATGGAGAGTTAGAGAAATAGAAATCTAAGTCTTTTATTCCGTGAACAACCGAAGAAGAAAAATTGTGTCAAGAAATAATGAGAGTATGATAGCCATACTGATAAATGTCATATAATATGAAGTAGACAAATCGCCATTGACTAGTTCCCCATATGCCATAATGAGAATCATCAGTCCTACCCCGATTAAGATGGTGACATACCCTGCTCGTCGTTTCAACCACTTTTTAGTTTCCTTTTCTTCAATAATTGAAATCGTATAAGTCATACAAAATCCAGTAAAACCAACCAAAATACTTGCTATTGTAGTTAGCCCTTTGATTGCATCAGGTGCATATTCAAGGTTCTTAAGAGGTTCACGGGGGAATATGATAACTACAGAAATCATAAAGATTCCCATAATCAGAAAAACAACATCTGTTATCTTGATGTCTTTCTTAGTCTTCGATTCCATAAATTCTCGCCAAAAACTTACTATATTTTATTTAATTACTTTTACCTCTTATGATTTTCCGCATTTCTCACATTTATGCATGCTATTGAACAGTGACAAAGGCTTTGATTTGGTCTAGAAATATTCCAAGTTCTTCAATAAGAATCTGTCTTTGTTTCTTTTCCTCTCGGCATGAAGGTTCTCCTTTGATTTCATCCA
>Ga0315314_1003309_pt1 | contig 12665 bp, 11 predicted proteins | sample TDP9_MG_FD_203631 | JGI IMG/M metagenome (GOLD analysis project Ga0315314, IMG submission 203631) | Freshwater sediment microbial communities from Lake Towuti, South Sulawesi, Indonesia - TDP9 | ecosystem: Environmental > Aquatic > Freshwater > Lake > Sediment | place: Indonesia: South Sulawesi...
CAGATTCAGCCCAAACGACTCATACCCATTCACACGGAACACCCCGAACTTTTCAGAGAGTTGTTTAGAGGTTTAGAAGTCAAAATCGTCGAAAAAGGAAACCCATACGTCTTGCACTGACTAGACTGCCTTCAAAGAAGCTATGAGGGTTTGAAACTCGTTGGTGGATATCCATTCTTCGTTTCTCAGGTCTGCTAATCCCTTTCTTATTTGTTCACGGGATTCTTTGGTCTGCAAGACATTGACGTGCACTCCGGCGTCGTGAAGGTCTCTCTTAAACACTGGGTCACGCTCAATCAAAGCAACAACTTGGTTGAGAACAATTGTGACGGCTCTAGACCGTTGCTGAAACAGAGACTTCACTTTTGACCCGCCCAGTATACTCTTGAATTTTGTTGTTACTTTAAGGCTGCCCACGGTTGAAGGTGGATAAACCACGTATCTGCGCTGCGCTCCAACCTGAAAACACGCCAGATAGAACGGCACGTATGCTAACGCAGGTTTCCTTCGCTGCTCGTGCATTCCCATTTTGTCCAGTTCTTCAAGCGATACTCTTTTCTGTTTGGTTAGTTTGTCGAGTTGTGCCAGAAGCGCTGATGTGGAGTTTTCGAGCGATTTCGTTTCTTTCTGGCTCAGTTGGGTTTTTGACTCCTTAGTAGCTTCGAGTTCTCTTACATATCTCATGGCTTCTTCCGACTGAGCGTTGAACTCGGTTCTAACGTTAGATGTTTCGATCTTCCTTTCTGATTCCGTTTCTTCAATCTGCCTTTCTAAAGTTGCGATGCTCTTCCTAATGGCTGAGATTTCTCTACTCCACTTTTCTTTCTCCGCTCTCCATCTTCGATAGCCAGCTTCGTCTCTGCTATTCTTAGACGCTTGAATTTCAGCCTCGCAACGCTCGACCTGCACAACGGTCCGTTCTCCGATTTTTTCAAGTTTGACTCGTTCTTTGTGAAGCTCTTGAAGCTGTTTTTCAAATTTCTGCGAGGTCTTGAGGATTCGGAGGTCGTATTTTTCTTTCATTTGGCTAATTTTATTCATTGCCACGGTTTTGGCTGCGCTTATTTTTTCGTTTATTTCCGCCTGAATCTTTCTCGTTTCTTCACGGATTATGTCTAGGTGTTGTCGTGTTGTGGCGCTTATCAGTTTCATGGCGTCGCGCAGACCCTGTATGTCTCTTTCGAGGGTGTTTTTGAACTCTGAGAGTTCGTTTAGTGCAGAAGATATCGTTGCTTCGCCAACGAATGTGGGCAAGCAGACCCTTTCTTTAATCTTGGATTGGCTTGCTTCTTCTGCCTCTCTCAAGTAGGTGTGTAAGTCTTGGATAAATTCCTGACTGGAGATCAAACCAATTACGGTTTTTTCTTCTATCCTCTTAACGGATTGAAAATAGCGGCCGTGGTCTGTTAGCGCGGCCGAATAGGCTTGGCGCTTCTCTGCGCTACTCTTAATGTCATTTATGAATGTTTTCACGTCGGGTAATTCTTCATAGAGCATGGTGCATTTTGACTCGCCTAAGCCATCAAAGATGACGGTTTTCCCCGTTGTTGGTACCAACCAGATTGGATAGCAGCCTCTGGCTAGGAACGCAAGCTCTTCGGGTGGTGTCTTTCGGATTATGCCTTCCCCTTTTTTACGGTCTGACTCGGACATGCAGAAGATTACGGCTTTCTCCATTTCTTCAGTGAAGGGAAGAGTGCGGTCTTTCGTTGGAACCGAAAATGGCAGAATTAGATTTGTTGTCTTGGATACTTTTGGCACTTGCTCGAGCAAGATGCGCACCGATTTTTTGTATGCAGCGGCATTCTATAAAGATATTATTGTTTTTGAAGCATAATTCTGCGTCTATTTTGAAAAATAAGAGCAAAAATCCATATTTTAGGCACGTAGGAAGAGCTTGCCAAGTCTTTCCGTTTTCAGTGAATAGTTGATTTTCTTTAACATAGCCCACATCGTAGCCGAGTTGCTAGAGATTACGGGCTTCTTCAAAGTTTCTTCAAGCTGGGTAATAACCTCGATCGTGGGTAGGTTTGTGCAGCTGACGAACACGCCCTCGGTCCTAGTCGAGTCAACCTTTTTCACGAGGTTAAAAACAGTGCTCGCTTCTACTCTGGCGATCTTGAGGTTGTCAGTCAAGCCGAGACCCGCCATCTTTTCGATGGCAAAGCCGCTTTGCTCCAGGAACCTACGCTCAAGCGCATCAACTTCTTCAGTATATGGCGTGGCAACTGAGATTCTCGACAACCCAAGCATCCTCAACGCCTCAACAACAGCGCCAGCCGTGATTACCCCAGGCTTATGAGTGGTCTTCTCGATTAGTGACACGATTTTTTTGTCGTATCCAAAGCCTCCAGCGAGGCTTCCTGTGGTACAGCCGAAACCGATAACATCGACATCTGCGTCTGCCAGCTTTTCCGCCTCTTCCTTGATTTCTTTTTCCATCTTGAGCAGTTGTGTGACCATCACTTCGTGAAGGGTAATCCTTGCGGCGTGAATTGATATCTCCTGAGGCAGCATTATTCGGAATTCTTGTTCCATAGTCGTGTTAGACGAGGGCACAAGCAAACCTAATCGAAAACGAGTCAATTCTAGTCACAAGCAAACCAACGTTGAACAAATATTAAACATTGCGCTAACTCAAATTGTCGATAATTTTACTCAGAAAATGAAATTGAAAAACTTCAGCCTTCCATTTGGCTACTTTCCCTTTTTCAAGCCTACTAAGTTTGAAGCTGCCCGTTGCGCCTTCTCCATTGCTTCCCCTTCCTTGAGAGTTTTGACCCTTCTTTTTTCCATGAGTATGGTTCCATCAACTATGACCGTGTCCACATCGCTTCCACGCGCTGAATACACAATGTTTGCGTAAAGATTGTGCTTGGGAATTAAATGAGGCTTTTCAAAGTCGACGAGAATAACGTCGGCGCGTTTGCCAACCTCCAGAGAACCAGTTAGTTTATCTAGTCCTAGCGCTCGGGCGCCATCAATCGTAGCCATGCGCAGAACGGTTTCAGCGGGCAACACGGTAGCGTCTAGGTACGACTCCTTTTGAAGTAGCGCTGCAACCTTCATTGTGTCAAACATATCAAGCGAATTGTTGCTGGCAGGTCCATCGGTGCCGAATCCAACGGTCACACCCAATTTTAAGAGATGATTGATCTTCGGAGCGCCCATGCCCAGTTTCATGTTGGCAATTGGATTGTAAGCAACCTTGACACCGTGCCTCGCCAAAATCTGCATGTCTTCATCTGACAATTGAATGCAGTGAGCTGCGAGCACGTCCAAGCCACTCAAAAAACCAATACGCTCTAAGAGCGCTGTTTCGCTAAATCCGTACCGTGCCTTCAAAGACTCAGCCATGTCTAAAGACTCACCTAAATGCACATGAACGCCCACCTTAAGCTGCAACGCCGCTTCTCTAACGCGCCTCAACAGGTTGGGACTACAGGAATACAGCGCATGTGGACCCATGCGAACACTCACCCTCCCGTCGGCGTAACCGTTGAATCTTCTAGCGATGCTCACGTTGTCCTTCAGCATCTTTTCGCCCCTTGCGCTGTCGCCTGCTTCGATGATGCCTTCCGCCAGCACGGCTCTCAGCCCCGCTTTCTCAACCGCTTTGGCAACCATGTCCTCATGAAAATACATGTCAGCAAAACATGTGGTGCCGCTTTTGATCATCTCTAAACACCCGAGGAGGGCACCGTCGTAAATGTTGCTCGGCTTCAGTTTGGCTTCTAGCGGCCAGATGGTCTTGCGCAGCCAGATGTCCAGTGGCTTGTCTTCAGCTACACCACGGAAAAGAGTCATCGGGACATGAGTATGGCAGTTGACTAAGCCCGGTAGAGCCACTTTTCCAGCACCGTTTATTGTCTCCTTCGCCTTGATTGACGAAGACGCTTTCGTCTTTCTGCCCATGGCTGCTATCTGTTTGTCTTTTATTGCCAAGAAGCCTTTTTCTATTATTTGCTGCCTCTGGTCCATGGTCAGTATGGTGCAGTCTTGAATCAGAACGTCTGCCTCTTCCAAACGGACCCCTCAACAAACCAAAATGTATCAGCAAGTGACTATTTAAAAGCAAAAGTAAGCGCCTATTAACGCCAAAAAGCAAGATGCAGGAACGTTTATTTTTTTAATCGGTGTGAGCCCCTTCCATGCACGGAAACCCTATGTCTGCTGCTGTTTAGCTTTACTCGCCTAGTACTCTTTGCCTTCTAGGTCGAGCACGTTTCCATTCAAGTGTTTCTTAGCGCTCGCTAAGTCGTTCGTACCTTTCACGCCGTTTACTACTGGCTTACTGCTCAAGAATGGAATCTTCCCCGTGCCTATAGCCAACTTTCTGTATATGTGGGTTAACGAATCTTCTGTGCAGCCTAGCAATTCACCGCCTTCCTGCGTGATGCCGTAGACCTTGCGCGGTCTGTCGTTTTCGAGGTCCCAGTGGCTCTTGATGTAGCCGTTTTCCTCCAACACAGACAATAGCGGATATATTGTGCTGGGACCAAAGTAGACGCCGAATTGTTTGCGCAGGCTGGTGATTATTTGGTATCCGTGCATGGGTTGGGCTCTCAGAAACTGCAGGACCACTAGGTCGAGGAGGCCCCTCATGAGTTTCATCTGAACCTCGCGCGCCTTGGGTCCGCCCAACTTTTTTCGCCCCTTTTTTGTTGTAGTTTCGTCCTACAGTTGTTCGGTTTTACACAGATACAATATGTCTATTTTTAGACATATGCAAACTGTATAATGCCCAAACGCTCATATAAACGTTCTCGCATACCTCAAGCATATCAACGCATAACACCATCAGAACTAACGCATAATACCATCAGAACTAACGCATAATCAAATAAGCCACATCGCCACTCGATATGTACAGAAACAGACCCACACAGGTAAACAAAATGAAAAACAATGAGTCGAACGAACCCGTTGCCGATGAAATCAAACGCAGATTCGCCAAAAACTTCCTAGACATGCTTATTCTCCAACTGGTCGAAGCTGAGCCAACATGGGGCTACGACATCATCAAAAAAACCGAGAACCAGTACAAGACCAAACTGCGCCACGGCGCCTTATACCCCATGCTTAACACTTTGGAGAAAAAAGGCTTCATAACCAGCAGAAAAGAACTAGAAAAAGGACGCATCCGAAAAATATACGAGATAACACCGGAAGGTCAAAAACTCCTGGAAGCTTATCGCAGCTTTCTGGCAGAACAAACGGTCAAAAAGAACGTTAAAACGGAGTAGATCAAGATGAAAAACACGCGTGGCATCAGCCCCGACCACGCCATGAAACTGACGCAGAAAATCTTCAAACAACATGGAACCGAAGCCTTGGAAACAGCGCGGAAGGCTGTCCGAGAAGAAAAAATCGAATCCAAGCAGGCACGTGAAGCCTTAAACTACTTCATGACCAAATGCTGGCGAGATTTAGCGAGGCCGTCATTGTTGGCGATAGCCTGTCAAGCGGTTGGAGGAAACCCCGATCTCACGACTCCAATAGCTGTTTCACTGACGCTTATGAGCGGCGCCATGGACATTCACGACGACATCATAGACCAATCCGAAGAGAAGTATGGACGTCAAACGGTTTATGGAAAGTACGGCAGAGACATAGCGCTGTTGGTTGGAGACGCCCTGTTGCTTAAAGGCTTAACAATGCTTAACCAAGCAGCAGACAAGGAGATTTCAAATGAAAAAATGCAAACCATAATGAACATCATTAAAAGCATGTTCTTCGAACTCGGTGACGCCGAGGCGCTTGAGCTTGAGTTTCGGGGCAGTTTGAATGTTTCGCCCAAGGTGTATCTTCGCGTTGTTCGCAAGAAAGCCGCCGACGTTGAAGCTCACACTCACATCAGCGCCATCTTGGGCGGCGCGTCACAAGAACAGATCCAAGCCCTGAGGCAGTATGGCAGATTATTGGGAATGCTCATACTTCTAAGAGACGACTGGATCGACATTCTTGACGTTGATGAAAGCCGCCGACGGATCAAGAAGGAATCTCTGCCTTTGCCGATACTTTACGGTTTGCAGCATCCAGAGATTAAACACCCACTGAAGAACATTCTACTTAAAGAGAACATTACCAAGAAGAACGCGGAATCCGTTTTGAAATTGATTCAAAAAACTGACATACCTCGGAAATATAGGAAACTTATGAGTGAACTGGTTGAGGAAGCCATAACTGCTATAAGAAAGCAGAAGATAAAGAGCCAAGAATTGGAGATAATAGCAAAAGCTGGTATTCCTTAATCAGAAACGGAAAGAAAGTGGCGCTCTACCACCAGAGATATCGGACTTTGAGCCTGCTCTTCCTTCGCATATATCATCACTGTATATCTGCTCAACACATGTCCTTTTAAAACTTGTTGTACACGTATACAAAAAGAGATGGAATCTAAAAGGCTGCATTACAAGGCTAGCTTACTCTACATCAAATCTAGATTCACAATTCGTAATCTTCATTTGTCAACCATTATGTTAAAGATTCTGCGCCGTGCTTCGGATGTTCAAATGGTCTAGCCTCGAGTTTCTCGGCATGCCTAGGAGAGACTTTCTTCTAGTCTTCAACTTATTGTTCAACGCCTTCACCTGGAGCTATATGGCATTCATGGTTTTGGCCGGCGCTCCACTTGGGGCATCCATGCTGTCGGCTTTTGATGCTGTCTTTCGCATCTCAGCTGTGGGAGCCGGTCTATCAGGCGCTCTTCTCTCTGCAAAGGTGAAGAGGTCAAGCTTGTTGTATTTTTGGATGATTCTTGGATTTTTCAGTTCGTTCTTGTTGACGTTTATATACGCCTTTTCTACGACGCATCTTTCTCTTGTTTCCATTCTTCTTGGAATTTCATTTGGTTTCGGTATGCCCTCATCGCTGGCTTATCTTGGAGACCTTACAAGTGTTGAACACCGTGGACTCGTAGGCTCTATAATTTTCTTGCTGGCAAATCTAAGCACATTTATATTTGCAGTTCTGTTCCTCGTTTTGAACCCTGTAATAAGTGCCATCGTTCTCACAGCTTGGAGGGGTCTCAGCATCATTGGTTTTGCAATGTTAAAAACCAAACAAGAAAGTGTTGAAGTCGAAAAGAAACCAGTTTCCTACATTAATGTTTTTCGACAAAGGCCTTTTTCTCTTTATCTTCTTCCGTGGGTGATGTTTACGTTGGTAGACGCTTTTGAAAAGGCTCTGCTGCAGGACTTCTTTGGACCCGAATTTCATCGTTTCATAATAACTACCGAGCCGATCATTTCAGTTTTTTTCATCTTTATCGGTGGATTGTTCGGTGACAGGATTGGACGGAAACGTATTGTGATCTACGGTTTTGTTACGCTCGGAATTGGGTATGCCATAATGGGCTTGGCTCCAACTGAGCGGCTGGCGTGGTATTTCTACACCTTCGTTGATGGCGCTGCTTGGGGATTACTTTTAACAATGTTCTTGTTAACGTTATGGGGAGACTTGTCTCAGCCTGGCACGCGGGAAAAGTATTATGCGATAGGCAGCATACCTTTCATCGTAAGAAGCATAATCCCACTACCATTCGTGGCTTTCATCGCTTCGGTTCCCGTTGACGCCTCTTTTTCTTTGGCTAGCTTCTTCTTGTTCTTGGCTGTTCTGCCCCTAATTTACGCTCCTGAAACGTTGCCTGAAAAGAACATTGAACTCCGCCGCGTGAAGGGCTACATTGAACAGGCAAAGAAAGTCAAGGAAAAGTATTTCAAGAAAAAGTAATTCCGAAAACTGAGAGTTTACAGGTTTTCGATTGTTGTGGCTACTCTGTCTAAGGTTTTGACGAATGGGTGTTCTGGATTGTCGTTTGCGAATATGGTTGTTCCGCCTGTTCTGAGTATGTCGCAGAAGCAGGGAATCATCTCGATCATGGGCAGGTTGTAGCTGTTGATGAGTTTCTTTGCCAAGTCTGTGCGCTGCGTCTTCGATTCGAGCAAGTCAACGAACACCTTGTTCATGATTAGGCCTGTTTTCTTTTCGAAGAGGTCGTAGAGTTCGTCTATCATGCGCTGAGTGCCTTTTATGTCTGAGATGTCCATGCCTGAAACAACGAGGACTACGTCGGCGCTGACGATTGCGTTTATCGACGAGTATTGTAATCCTGGGCTGGTGTCAAGAATCACGTAGTCTAAGCCCATTTCGCTTAGAAGTGAGTTTTTTAGCGAGAGGAGTCTGCCTAGGGCTTTCATTTCCCATTTTCTGTCCTTGGCCGTCATCTCTCTTATGGCTTCGGTGCTGGGGTTTGCCAATCCAACGAGTAGGCGGCCTCTCTTGGCATAGGTCTGCGACAAGTCGTGGAGGACTTTTCTTATTTCGCAGACACCGTTGAGGTAGTCGTTGAGCCAGTATTCGCTGTTGGATATTTTAAACGTGGCGTGGAGGCTGGGTGCTCTGAAGTCTAGGTCCAATAGGGCGACTCCTTTGCCTCTGTTGGCGTAGAGGGTTGCGAGGTTGGTTGACAGTAGGGATTTTCCTGTTCCGCCTTTGTAGGAGTGTATTGCTACGATCTTTCCCATGGTTCCTTCATCTCGTTGGGGTTTTGGTTTTCCTCTCGTTCAACGTAGAAGTAGGCTTTGCGTCCGCGTCTCTCCTTTTTTACGTAGCCCATCAGAACCAGCTGATTCAGGTAGCCGCTTTCCACAGCCCTCGCTCTTTTTGTCTGGTCAGCCACTTCGTCAGCTGTTGCGTGGTCGAGTTTGCACAGGGTAACGGCGGTCTTGCGCAGGTGGTCGGGCAGCGATAGAAGGGTCATGACGTCTAAGACGTCAGGTAAGCCGTTCTGCATGGGTGGGTGTTGTCCGTGTTTTTGAATTTCGATCATTACTTCTATTTTTTCGTTGAGGCGGTCGAGGCTTTCTTTTATTTTCTGTAGGAGTGTAATTTGAATCGGGTCGACCTTGCGTGGGAGGCTCATATGGTTTCACGTGGTGCGGTTGTGTTATACGTGTCTACAGAAAAGAGGCATGTCGAGTCTATTAAGTATTACGATACATGCTTATGTATTACCAATTAAATAACAAAACATAGAAGAAGAGTATACAGTGAATGCGTCGACCCGTAGCAGTTAGTCGTGTTTTTTGTTGGGCTCAGTTGCGCACCAGAGCACGCCAGTTGCTAGTATGATTATGAGTAACAGCCAGAACAACTCCACCAACATCATCGACGCGCTTGACGAAAATTCTTCCAACAATTGTAGGGTTTCTCCTTTCTCTCTTTCAAGAGATATCTTAAGACGCCTGACATCTAATAAGCAATGTTTCACAATTAGCGATGTTACGAAGACCGAAATATGCGCCAAAAAAGAAAACTTAAACTGCTTTGTTCTTGTTTTCGTACCCTTTGTTCCGTATCGAAGATTGTTTCACAAGGCATAAATGCGATTATATCTAATGTCAAATTGTGTCGAGCCTTACGTTTAGACGATGACACATGCGTAATTGAGAGAGGAGAACAAAAAATGAAGAGAAACGCAGCATCAGGAATATTGTTGACACTGCTCATAACTGGCATGTTAACGTTGCCAATAGCGATTCCATCTGTTAAGGCAATAGAAGACCCTACTGTATCAGGGAGCGTTCGAGACAAATCTGGGAACCCGATTTCAAACGTGCTAATCGAGGCTCAAGACACGTCAACAGGGACCAAAGTTGCATCAACCACCTCGGATACGATTGGCAGATATTCTATGTCAGTACCCCAAGACACGTACAATTTGATTGTGACGCCCCCACTTGAGAGTGGATTTGCTAACACAACAATACCCAACGTTGAAATTACCATGGATACGGTCATAGACATCGTCCTTGTCCCTGCCCAAATCGTCGTGTTCAGTGGTCAGGTTGTGGATAGAGACAGCATTGCTGTGCCAAAAGTATCCGTGAGCGTGTATGATGGTGTCTCAGCAGGAAACTCAACAAACAGTGAAGGCTTTTTCTCTATGCGTGTTCCAGTCGGTTCATACAGTCTTTCTATGAGCCATTGGACTTACGAAAGCAACACTACCAACGTTCCTAGAAGCTTTTCATTGTGGCGGTATTATCGACTTAATATGACCGAAGACACTTTTATGACTTTCAGATTACAGAACCGTTACATTTCGGGTAAAGTCCTAGATCCAAATGGGAGTTCCGTAGCTAACGTTTCGATTTCTGCTTCAGGGTCCACTTACTTCAGCTATTTCTCTGGCTGGTTTGAAACTTGGACAAAGTCCGACGGCGAGGGCAACTTCAACATTGCAGTGTTAAACAGCACCAGTGTCTCTCTGAGAGCTACACCGCCACCAGACAGTCCATACGGAGCAACCCTCGTCTCTGTTAATGCGACTGAGGACGTTTCTGTCACAGTCACTCTGTCTGAAACTTTTGTCTTTAGCGGTGAAGTCAAAGATCGCGACGGAGACGCCGTACCCAAGGTGTCTGTGAGCGTATATGACGGTGTTTCAGCGGGGAACACAACCGACAATCAAGGTTTGTTCTCTATGAGGATTCCTACGGGCTCGTATAGTCTCTCTATGAGTCATTGGGCTTACGGAGACAATGCTACAAACGTTCCTAGGAGCTTTTCTCTGTGGCGATATTATCGGCTTAACATAACCCAAGACACCTTCATGAGCTTCACCCTTCAAAACCGCTACATCTCTGGAATGGTCACAGACCCGTATGGCAACCCTGTGGCAAATGTCTCCATTCAAGCTTCAGGCTCTTCTTATTTTAGCTACTTCTCTGGCTGGTTTGAAACATGGACCAAATCTGACGGCCAGGGCAGCTTTAACATTGCAGTGCTCAATAGCACCAGTGTTTCCTTGAGAGCCACACCACCATCGGACAGCCCGTATGGAGCAGCTATTACACAAGTTGATGCGACTGAGGACACGACTATCACTGTGACTCTTTCTCAAACCGTTGTTGTCAGCGGTTTAGTTGTGGATCGTGATGGGAGAGCCGTGCCTAGGGTTTCTGTGAGCATGTATGACGGTGTCTCAGTTGGGAATATGACCAACAGTCAGGGTTTGTTTTCTATGCGAGCCCCTACGGGTTCTTACAGTCTCTCTATGAGTCATTGGGCTTACGAAAGCAATGCAACCAACGTTCCACAAAGTTTCTCTCTATGGCGATATTATAGATTTAACGTCACTCAAGACACTTTTGTGACCTTTACTCTACAAAACCGCTATCTCTTAGGAAAGGTCGTAGACCCAGATGGGAATCCCGTAGCCAACGTGTCGATTTCTGTTTCGGGCTCCACCTACTTCGACTACTTCTCTGGTTGGTTTGAAACCTGGACCAAATCCGACAGGGAGGGTAATTTTGGCGTGGCAGTGTTCAATAGTACTAGTCTTTCGCTGAGAGCTACGCCTCCGCCAGACAGCCCATATGGACCAGTTAGCATAAGCACCAGCGCATACGAGGACAAAACGATTATCCTCGCCCTCGTTTACAAGCCGGGAACACGCCCAGTTGCTGACTTCACTTGGACTCCATTGATACTCAAAGTTGGGGAGCTTGTAACGTTCGATGCCTCAGCTTCTATACCGAGGGAAGGAGAAATCGTTAGCTACGAATGGGACTTCGGAGATGGAAATAGCGCCTCTGGTCGAATAGCACCGCACACTTACCCTAGCGCAGGTCAATACACCGTCACACTTAACGTCACAGACAGCGAAGGGCTCTGGGACACTATTCAAAAGCAGATTGAAATTGAAACTCCACCCGTTCCGCCTACTGTCCGCGTAACAATAGACGTTCATCCACAGTCATTGAATCTCTGGAGCAAAGGAAGATGGGTCACCGCCTACATCGAACTGCCTGAAGGCTACAGCGTAGCTGACATAAATGTTTCAACCGTAACGATGGATGGACCAGTCTCAGCGATGTTGAAACCTGTAGCCATCGGAGACTACGACAACGACACTGTCCCCGACTTGATGGTCAAGTTTGACAGGGCTGAAGTAACACAGTACCTATTAGAAGTAGTTGAAGTAGATCCAAGATTCATAACAGTGACGTTGACTCTAACGGGCAAACTCGAAGACGGAACACAATTCCAAGGAAGCTACGCGATCAGAACAATCTCCACAATGCCTAGAAGCAGCATGAAATGGATATGACCACCCCAAAACCCTCTTTTTTGATTACCCATGGACCCTTATACTCTATGAAACGCACCATAAACCCAACATGCAAAGAATCAAATACAACAAACAGTCTGCATTTGCGTGTTCAACTACTTCTGTTCACACACCACACCGCGAAGGCAATAGAAGAAGGCATAAGTGAATCACTCCCTTCTTCTTCTAAAATTACTCTTCCAGCAGCCCTAACCGTCTCTTTGGCAACATTGAAAGTGGCTTTCAACAACATAGAAAGTGCACTAAACCAACTTCTAACAGAGCCAGAAACACCACCCAAAACACAAACAGAACTCCAAACACAAACAGAAAACTCAGCTAAAAACCCAAAAAATTTTTCAGCATTCAGGAGCTTAAGACTAGATAAGCCTACCGTAACACTAATTAATCACCCACATATGAATACAATGCGCCTAATTCCCGAATCATTTTAAACACACGCAAAACACGTGAAAAATTTCGGGAGAAAAACGATACATATGCAAGAAACACCAAACCCAAACCAACTAGTACTAAAAGGAACCAC
>Ga0315314_1003310_pt1 | contig 12664 bp, 10 predicted proteins | sample TDP9_MG_FD_203631 | JGI IMG/M metagenome (GOLD analysis project Ga0315314, IMG submission 203631) | Freshwater sediment microbial communities from Lake Towuti, South Sulawesi, Indonesia - TDP9 | ecosystem: Environmental > Aquatic > Freshwater > Lake > Sediment | place: Indonesia: South Sulawesi...
ACAGTTGTTGAGTTGGGGCTGTCGGCTAGCTTGGTCTAGGCTCTGAGCCTCGGGCGCTCGGGACGGGAGTTCAAATCTTCCCAGCCCCACCACTCTATATTTTGACGTGCTCATCAGCATAGTTGGATTTTTCTATGTGTTGCTTGTCTATTGAAATATCCTTTATCAGTCTTACAGCGTAAAGGAACCTTCTTATGTCGTCTCTTAGTTTCTTATTCTCAGGTTCTAGGTCAAATTGTTCTATTATGGTTCTGTTCCAAGGCTTAGCATTAGGGTTCTCTACAATATAATAGAAGAGGAATTCTAGGAGGTTTCTCAAACCATTGTCTTCTATTTTGGACAAAAGCTCCGAATAGTTATCCAATTTCTTTTCTAGAAGTGTTATGAAGGGTTCAGAAATTATGATTCTTTCTGGGCTTTCCAACTTACCTCATGTAAAGAGACTTTGAATCTGTTCTAAAACATTATGAACAACAAATCATTACCATTCCTAACTGAACACATTTTATTCTAACAAACTGTGGCTTCTGCAAAACCTATTGCCCTAATCACTTCACCCTCCCCTCTCTAGAGAGGTAGCCTCACACACGCACACACTTTAAGCCTGCTTAGACTTCTCTCGCCTCAAAATCTCCTCAGCCGCAACCACACCTGAAACAGAAGCCTGAACCAAACCCCTAGTCACACCTGCCCCATCACCAATCGTAAAACAAATTCCTAACCCTCTTCGTCTCCAAACAATCCCTCAACTCCAACCTCAATGTATAAAACTTCACCTTAACTCCATACAACAACGTATGCTTAAAATTCATCCCAGGCGAAATCACGTTCAAAACCTATCTTTTCAACTGCCATCAAAGAGGTGATACCTAACAGAGGTCAAAACAAAGACGAGAGAGGGATTACTACTTCTTCTTGTTTATGGTTGCTTCCCTCTTCCGCTTCTCATCTATCGCCTCTCTAATCCACTCAGAAGGGTTAGAGACATCCTTAAGATACAGCGCCTGATCAATGCGCAAACGAACACCGTAATGAACCTTTTTCTCACTCAACCCTAATCCAAAACTAAAAGCATCAAACCTAACCCAAAAACATTATGAATCCACAATCAAAACCACAAATAAACAATCCAACCCTTCCACTCACAAACTTTTATACCAACCAAACCACTCAAATAAACTTAGGCGGTGGATCTCAGGCGGGGGGCTAGGGGTCCCCTACACCATAAACCCTCTATACGATGGGCCGAAACCCAAGACGAGGCACCAAAGCTCACCGAGTCCCTCAACCCTCAAACCATGAATACCCGTCCCTTAAGGCCGACGGTCACAGAACAGCCTTCGTAAGAAGACTGTCCACTGAGTTCACCAGGCGAACCTGGCCAGGCCCGGGAGGGAGCAACCTAAACTTGGACGTTTGGCGCTTAAGGGGGTGCGGATACGAGTGAGAGATTGAAGGGGCTTTGCGAAGACTGGGTGTCGACTTTTGGCGGTCCACCGCCTTTTACACAACCTTCTTACAGAATACGTAACCTCTGAAGCATCTGACAAGGCTTGCACACATCCCCAACAGTGGGTTCCCCACACAATGTGCAATCCTGTAGTTTTTCTACCTCACTCATGGCTTCCAAAGCGGGTCTAATCCTCTCAATCGACCTTAGAATAGCGAACTTTGTTCCCACATGCTTCTGCTCCATCCTATTCAGCATATTCCTCACATCATTTCTTAACGCAGTCATAGCATAAGGACACGGAACCCCTTGAAACCGAATCTTCTTTAAGTAGGCGTAAAGTGCGATTTCTCTTTCGGGCACTTCACAGAAGGGCTTTATCCGCTGCACGAGTTTTGGATGTACAGCCGATAGGACAGGCTTGACTCGTGCGATTCTTAGGGCGTCTCCATGAATAATGTTTAGAAAGATGGTTTGAGTTTCGTCGTCCAAATTGTGGGCGGTAGCCAACTTATCCGCGCTTACCTCTCGTGCAACTGTGTTTAAGGCTCTTCTTCTCAGCACTCCGCAGTAGGAGCAGGGGGTCAAATCCTTCTCTCCACTTCTTTCAATCACGTCTACGAGCTCATCCAACCTATACCCATACATCTCCCTAAACGAGACCACCCTATGCTCCACACCAAGTTTCTCACAGTTTTTAATGGCGAACCTCAACGCCTCATCTCGATAACCCCTTATTCCCTCATCAACCGTGACCGCACAAAGCCTCGCCTCAGGAAATTTCTTTTCGATCTTCGCCAAAATGTGAAGAAGACTTACACTGTCCTTTCCTCCAGAAACCGCCACCGCCACCTTATCATCCGGCTTGAGCATGCCATATTTTGAGATGGTTACCTGAACCTTCCTCTCAATGGACTTCTTAAAACATCTTCCACACAGTTTTTCGCTGGAGTACGGGCGCATGAAAGTTGCATCTGTACTCTTGCACGAGGCGCACTTCGCCATCTTCTTTTCCCTTAGAGTCTTATCAAACCGTATCTGACGAAGCTCATGACCATGTTGATCGCGATCAGCCCGAAACAAATGGCGTTAAACAGTATGCGGACTTCACGGTGTCTGTTCTTCACGATTTTCTTTAGGGAGCAGTAGAGGAATTTTTCTCCGTCGAAGGGATATAAGGGCAGCATGTTGAAGATGGCGACACTCACGGATATGAGATGAAGCCAAAACAAGGTCATGTGCAAATGAATAGCCAAGTAATATTCTAATGGTATTATGCATGGGTGGTAATCCGAGTAATAGGCGAGACCGATTATGGGTTGATTCTGTGAACCATTTTCAGTCTTGATTAACTTCTCGCCTCTGTTTGTCTTCAGAATTAGAGTGTCTCCGGGTGTCACGTTATTTTGTGTCATGAACTTTTCGAGGTCGTCTACGGTTGATATTGTGGTGTAATTTACCGCGTAGATAACGTCCCATTGTTGAAGCCCCGCCCTTGCAACCGGTCCATCATCCATTGTTTCGTATATTAGGATTCCAGAGGCTGGAGCGTACAAACCCATCAGCAGAAGCAAGACCAGGAGGCTGGTGATCAGGTTTGTGGAAGAGCCCACCGCAACCATCCGAAGTTTAGAAACCAATGAAACTTTCTCGAAACCTTCTTCGTCTTGTTCGACAAATCCGCCGAAGAAAATAAAGGCCATGAGAATTCCAGCAGATTTCACAGGAATCTTCTCTAGTCTGGCGATTATGCCGTGAGCAAACTCGTGGGTTAAAACGGCTATTGCTATTGCTATAAAGAAGTATGGTAGCCAGTACAGTCGAATGGTTATCACGGGGAGAATGGGAATGATCGGGACTGCGCCTCCCACTTCTACTGGGTAAATGAATCTTAGAAGGTTGTTGGCGAGAAAGTAGACGCTGAAGACCATTAGTCCTAACGCGAACGCTATGCCTACGTTGGAGAAGGTTTTCCAGAAGAAGTGTCTCTTCTTGGATGCCTTGTCCAAGAATTTCCTTAATTTCTCGGATTTGTACATGAAGTATGCGGGTTTCACTTCTAGTCCATGCTTTTCCAGATGGAGAAAGTGGCTCGCTAAGTAGATGACTATCCAGAAGATGACGAGAGCGAGCAGAAACCATAACTCTGGAATCATGTTTATTTTCCTTGCCGAGGTTTAAAAGAAAACCAACTAAATAACACTTCGGTCTTCGGTGGTTAACCCAAAACATCTATCTCATGGTCCTTTTACTGGAGCTTTAAACCTGTCGCATATTGAGGTTTCTGGATCATCATAGTCTTTCCTCTGGTGACACCGATACTTGTTTTCAGATAGGAAATAGTCAGTGAACTTTAACGATATACTGTATCACATCAACCAAAAAATAGAAAAATTACAAACGAGATATTTCAACAGGGAACTGGCATGAAAAATATCAAGTTGTGGCTTATCAGTATATTGTTGATTTCAGCGATTGGTGGAGCTTCAGCGTATTATGTTTGGAAGACACTGATTGTTCCATTTGAGGTGAAGGAGCCTCTTGAAGTTCTTTATTTCCCTTCACAGTTGAGCTTGTATCCTGGAGAATCCATAGAGTTCAATGTAACCGTAATGAATCATGCATCTCTAAACTATTCTGTCATTTTGGGCTTTTCTTTAGACAATGCATCCTATCAAGAGGACTATGTTACCTCTAGCAGTGAAATATACACAGTAACACCTGGACAGCAAAACCTTACAGCTTGGTTAATGGTACAATCACATGCTCCCTCAGTAAATGCCTCATTAACTATCGATCTCACACGAGGGGTCTATCCTTATGGGTTAGTTGGGTATTGGAAATTTGACGAGAGAAACGGGACAATAGCATTTGAAAGTTCTACCAATGACAATCATGGACTAATCTATGGAGCCACAAGGGTTGAAGGAAAATATGAAAAAGCCTTGCATCTTGATGGGGTGGATGACTATGTGTACATTGGAAGTTCTAGTTCATTGGTGTTTTCTCAGTCAGTTACTGTAGCATGCTGGGTCAAAGTGGATAGTGTAACAGGTGACCATCAAGTAATTTTGGCACAAAACTATGCAGCTTCAAATGCCTATACTCTCGAGTTTCAACCAGATGGTCATACACCACAATTTTGTATCCACATTAGCAGTGGAGAACATCGTTATGCAGTTTCAAATGTCGTTACTCAGTTTGGTGAATGGAACTATCTAGTTGGAACTTATGATGGATCCGTCGTCAGAATCTATTTGAATGGGATTCTCCGAGGAGCAGGAGAACTTCCTGGCTCGATAAATGTCGAAGACAAACCAATACAAATCGGAGCTCATACAGCAACATGGGATAGAAACTGGTTCAAAGGTACAATTGACAATCTCATGATTTTCAACAGAGCTCTAAGCTCAGAAGAGGTAGTGGCACTATATACAAGTCCACCATTCTAGTTACCTTGGTTGCACCACTAACAGTATTCATATTCTAGCGCTAAATCCTTCTAGGCAAGACAAGGTCTTTTTTGGAAAGCTAGAAGTCCAGATGATTTTATTAGTGAATCAATAGAGTTTTGGAAGGAACGTATAGAGTGGATAATCAGCTTTTGACAGATTCATGTATATTGTGCAAACGACCCCTAAAGCTTTAAAATCAACATGAGAGAATAACCCCAAATTAAGGTTCTTTCATAATTTGGTAAACTAAAAATGGTCTTATAACACTTCGGTATAGTCTTTGTGAGAAAACGAGCATGTCGCATCACATCGTTATTATTACGACTGCTTCGACCAAAAGTGAAGCAACAAAGATTGTTCAGTGCCTATTAGAAGAAAGATTAATCGCCTGTGCCAACATTATTGGTCCTTTTCCATCTCTCTTCTGGTGGAAAGACAAAATCGATGAAGCCACCGAGTTCCTTATCCTCATGAAGTCAACCAGAAAACTCTTCGACAAACTCTCAGCAAGAGTGAAAGCAATCCATAGTTATGAGGTTCCAGAGATTTTGGCACTTCCAGTTTTGAAGGGTTTACCCTCCTACTTGAGTTGGCTGGGCGCTAATCTTCAACCAGAGAGTGGCGATGTTGGCTAAGAAACCGCTGAAACGTGCCGAACGCATAGAAGTCATCTACAGCGAGAAACACTGGAACCTGCTAAGAGAATTAAGAGCCAAAACAATGAAAATAATGGAAATTCTGAACCAATTTCATCTCTACTCCATCGTTCACGGAAGTATTGCACGAGGCGACGTCTCCAAGAAGAGTGACATTGACGTTTTTGTGCCAGACCCTCCATCCTCGTTCATTGTAGAAACGGCTCTTGAAAGGGCTGGAGTTCCAGTAGGTCCAAGACTCTTGGTGCAGGCAACGCCCCACTACGCCGTCAAAGGATACCTGGAAATAAACGAGCAACAGTGCGTCTCTTTTCCTCTTCTGAAGCTTCGTCCATTGGAAAGAGACTTCTACCGATTTGGGGGCGAGGCAACTCTTCCCATGATTAAGAAGGATATGCGAGTTCTCGGAGTGGACAAACGGCTTATGTTAATCGAACCAACTGAGAAGGGTCATGTCGAAAGCACGATAGTGGGACAAGAAGAAAACACAGCAGGACTCTTGGGCGTCTCAGTAGAAACAGTGCTGGACCGTGTCCACGCCCTCTTACGCCGTGACGAAATTGGTCGGACAGGGGTCTTCATAGAAAAAGAACTCTCGCCAGAAGAAACCTTTGAAATGGTTCTGAAGAGACTTGCGGATCAGAATCCTGCGGTTCGTAGGCGCCTAAAACTGTACGGAAGGTAATTACCCGATTGGAAAACGGAGGAGTGCGGCGACACCGCCTAACGAGAGCAGTTTTGCTCCTGCCTCATGCTCCTCACTCAAAACTATGATTTCTCCTCCCTTTTCCTCAACATCCCTCATGAGGTCTTCTAAGAGAGTCCTTTTATCATCAGGAGCTTCTCTTAGAGTCACATCCGCGATGAGCAGCTTATCCACCGCTCCTATCGTGCTTGCCTTTTTCACTTCATCAAATCCGTAAGTAACATCCATCCTATCCTTTCCCAGTCGTAACAGGACTTCTTCCATGACTTCTGCTTCTTCCGCTATGCGCATTTGCTTTATGGCTTTAGTGAAGACCCCTGAACGCAATGCCTCATGTATTCCAGCAACCCCAACACTGTTTACACTCTTTACATCAATGACAGCCCTTGCGATTTCTGAGTCTTGGTCTCTTATGAACTGGGCGAAATGACCCTTAGTGAATCCGAGACCGATGATGACGATTGGGCTTCGAAGAGTTGTCCAAACCTGTTTAAGGGTTTTCAGTGCGTCTTTAAAAAACTCTTGGGTGGCTTTGGTTCTTTTTTCTGGTTCGAGTTTTCCTGGAAGTTTTGTTTTTGTCTCTACCTTAACGTCTATGCCGTACTGTCTTAAAACTGCTAAGCAGTATCCTTCGTCATCTATGGATGCCACAATAATCGGCGCAACAGCAGTTTTGCTGGCTCTGTTTAGTCTGTCGATTTCATGTTTGAGCCACTTGGATTTTACAATGGTTATGGAATTATCCACGGTGACGTTTATGGTGTGATGTGAACCCTTTACGTTGAGGTCTTCTGGCGCCTTACAAACAATCCCCTGCACTCTAAGTCGGTTTAAACTCCTGTCCCACACCACCTTTTCAACTCGCACGCCGAGAAGAACCGAAACTCTTTCGCCTCTCTGTGGACGAGCATAACGGTCATCAACCTTCACCTCTCGAGTAGTTCTTCCATAAACTTCATCGTTTTTGAGAATCAGGTTGTAAAGATGCCAGATATCGTCTAGACTCTCTGGCAAAACCTTCACAATGCCCTTTTTAAGTTTCATTTCCAGGATTTTCAAAGAGCTTTTCTCCAATCAAATTCGGTATAAGTGAAAAACTGTGTCTGAAAAGGTTATTGCCTTTCTGGCTTATCTCTGTTACCACATCATTCCCGATTAGCAAAAGAATCGCCTTATATGGGATTCTGATAGAGATAATTAGAAGTCTTTGATAGAAGGAAAGTCATGAGGAAGGCTTCAGCGTATGAAGAAGACGTTTTGGCTTCTAGATGTCAATTATGAGGTGAAAGAGCATAAACCAGAGATGTGGATCTGGGGCATCGACGACCAAGACAAACGAATCCTCATCATCGACAGAAACTTTCTTCCCTACTTCTACTTGGTTGCAGAACAGAAAGAAAACCAACAACTGATAATAGAAACAATCGAGTCGCTCAAGGCGGACCATCCATTAATCAAGAAATTGGAACCCACGAATCGAAGATTTTTTGGAAAACCCGTGAACGCAATTAAAGTTGTTTGTCAAGACCCAGAAGTCATACCAAAGTATGTGAAGACCCTTAAAAAAGTCAAGGGCGTTAAAGACTGTCTCGAAGATGACATTCGCTATTCCATGCGTTATCTGGTAGACAACAATATTATCCCCTGCAGCTGGCACGAAACAGAAGTTGAAGAAACAGAAAACAATCTGGGAGTACAGATTGACAAAGTATACCTCGCCAAAACATTTCCTAAAGCTATCGAAAAACCCGAGGTTCCCAAACTAAGAATCTTAGCCTTCTCAACAATCTCGTACAGTCCTCAAGGCGCACCAAAACCCGAAAAAAACCCAGTTATCATCATTTCTGTGTGCACAAACGTTGGAGACGAGAAACAGTTCATGGCGAAGGATTCTGACGACAAACCCGTCATCGAATCCTTCGTGAAGTATCTTCGCGATTTCGATCCCGACATCCTTGCTGGTTACGGCACCAACCGACAAGACTGGCCCTATCTCCTATCTCGCTCCAAAAAACTGGGCATCAAACTATCTGTAGACAGGGCCAATGGTGAACCACACACAAGCGTTTATGGTCACGTTTCCATCACTGGACGAGCAAACATCGACTTCTTCGACTTCGCAGACGAACTGCCCGAAGTGAAGATAAAGGCTCTGGAAAACATAGCAGACTTTCTCGACGTCATGAAAACTGAAGAACGCACCTTAATCGAAGACATCGACTTCCCCAGTTATTGGGAGAATCCAGAAAAACGGTCTGCTCTGTTGAAGTTTTCCCGAGAAAACGCTCAATCAACAATGGGAGTCGCCAACGCCATGCTGGATTTCGCCATGCAGTTGTCCAGTCTTGTTAGTTTACCTTTGGATCATGTTGGAACAGCGGCAATTGGCTTTAGGGTTGAATGGTACCTGATTAAAGAGGCGTACAAAATCGGTGAACTCGTGCCCAAGAGGATAGAGCGTCCCTACGTCCCCTATGTGGGCGCGGTGGTTTTAGAACCCAAACCTGGGGTTCACGAAAACGTCGCTGTACTCGATTTCAAGGCTATGTACCCCAACATAATGATAACCGAGAACCTTTCGCCCGACACCTACGTCTCTCCGTCAGAACCCGACCCACCTTGTGGCGTAAACATCGCTCCGGAAGTGAAACACAGATTCCGCAAGGAACCAGCTGGCTTCTACAAGGAGGTGCTGTCGAGTCTCATAGGCGTAAGGGATGAAATCCGACTGAAAATGAAGAAACTCGACCCAAAAAGCGCCGAGTACCGTGTCTTAGATGCCCGTCAAAAGGCTGTAAAGGTGATTACGAACGCTTCTTACGGTTACACGGGATGGATTGGTGCACGCTGGTACATAAAACCTGTTGCGGAAGCAGCAACCGCTTGGGGTCGCCACTCCATCTTGTCCACAATAGAGTTGGCAAAGAAAATCGGATTAGAAGTCATATACGGCGACACTGACAGCGTTTTCGTGAAGTACGAGTCAGACAAGGTCGAAAAACTCTCCGAAGCAATTAGTGAGAAATTTGGACTTGAAATAAAGCCAGATCAGATTTATGTCCGAATCTTATTCACTGAAGCCAAGAAAAGGTATTGTGGACTCTTGCCAGACGGACGCCTGGACACGGTTGGTTTGGAAGTGGTGAGAGGCGACTGGGCAGCAGTAGCGAAAAACGTGCAAGAAAGAGTGCTCGAAATAGTACTGAAGGAGCAAGCTCCAGAGAAGGCTGCAAAATTTGTAACCCAGTTCATCTCTGATTTGAGGGAGAAGAAGGTTTCCTACAAGGATTTGGTCATATGGAAAACTCTCACCAAACCAGTCGAAGAGTACGCTGTTAAGGCGCCACATGTTGAGGCAGCGAAAAAGCTGATGAAAGAAGGATTGGGTTTATCCTTTGGCGACAAGATTGGCTATGTCATCATTGTGGGGCCAGGACGTTTGTATGAAAAAGCCAAGCCCTATGTTTTAGCTTCTTATGATGAAATAGACATTGAATACTATGTATCTAATCAAGTGGTGCCGGCTGCATCTCGAATTCTAACCCTATTCGGCGTAACAGAAGAGGCGTTGACATCGCCTAGCCCCGTCCGTTCCACACGTTAATCCCGAAGACGGTGTGGGAAATTTCTTGGGCAAACTATCGTTTCACGGTCTTCTGAGCTATGGTCTTCCCCAACTCCTGACACTCTTTCAGAGACTTTTCATTTGGAGAGGAGTGGGGTAACGGAGGAACTTGGGCGAGCACTGGCGACTCCACCTTGATCCCGAGGTTTTTCATTTCAATTGCTAATCTCTCTATAGCCACGCCGCCATCCCATCCGTATGACCCGAAAACAGCGCCAATCTTTCCTTTGAGTTTGAGTCTTCCAGCCGCATTCTCATCTCTGATGTCGGCTAAGAAGTTTCTCATCTCGGGGGTCATGTGAGCGTAGTGTGCTGGTGCTCCGAGGATTATGACATCAGCGTCATACAAGATTTTTAAGGAGAATGGTTCTCCAAGTTTTTTGATGAGAACGTTGACACCGCTGACCGATTTCGCTCCGTCTGCGATTGATTTTGCCATCTTTTCTGTGTTCCCAGTCTTGCTGTCGTATATTATGACAAGCGTAGCCATTGTTTCACGTCCTTTAGGTAACTTTGCTACTTCGGTTGGGAGTCAGCTTCCGATATCTGAAAAAGTGAGTAAATGTATGTTTAGCGGTTGTTTTACCACGTCAGAGATGCGAGCTGCCACCAAATATTTCACGTTTTTCTCTGCCGCGACGTCCACAAGCCTCTGGGTTATTACACCATCAAAAATTATGGTGTCAACCCCTTTGACTTTTTGAAGTTTCTCTGCAAGTTCGCTTACTGGCAGTCTCTCTATCTGCTTCATCTTCTCGTTGAGCATTACCGCTTCGAGGGTTCCGTCTAACTCCTTTGCAACTTTGACGATTTGTTTGGGAACAAGGATTTTTCCTCGCTCCTTCTTAGGCTTGTACCCTTTGAGAGGGGTTCTTTTCTGAAGGGCTTCCTCGATTTCTTTCGGAGTTAGTTCCTCAACTTCTTTCTGTGGTGGAGCCCTGGCAACATACTTTACGTTTGCCACTTGCATCAGTTCTTTGAGTATGAGGTCTCCTCCTCGGTCTCCGTCGAGAAATGCCGTAGTCTCTCTCTCGCGACTCAGTTTTATTATGGTTTCAGGGATTTTGGCTCCTTCCATCGCGATGACGTTTTGTATTCCGTTTTTTAGCAAGTTTATCACGTCTGCTCTACCTTCAACTATGAGTATCTCTTTTGCGCTTTCGATGTCTGGTCCAGCGGTCAGTTCTTCTGGTCCGTATTTCTCGGCTCTGGCTACTCTCAGTGTTTCTGACACTTCTCTGAAGATTTCTTCTGTCTCAGGTGCGGCTTCGATGGTCCATTCTTTAAGAATTTCTTTCGCCCTTTCTATGATCGTCTTTCGTCTGGCGTCGCGTATGTCTTCAACTTTATCTATTGTAACTGCGGCGGAGCACGGTCCGACTCTGTTTATGCTTTCTAGACTGGCTGCGATGATTGCTGTGGAGACTCTGTCGAGGCTTGTTGGGATGATTATGATGCCTGTTGTTTTGTCTTTCTCTGACTTCAATTCGATTTCTATTCTTCCGATTCTTCCGGATTTTTGGAGTTCTCGGAGGTCCAGTTCGGGTCCAAACAATCCTTCTGTTTGTCCAAAAACCGCTCCGATCACGTCTGGTTTTTCAACCACTCCCTCTATCTCGAAGGAGGCACGAACAACATACTTTACCGTAAGTGCTTGTGATGAACCCATTAAATATCACCTCAATCAATTTTTAATTCCACTATAGATAATCATAATGTGGTACTTTAACCATAAATTACTTTGCACCTAGTTATACTTTACTGTGCTCCTTTCCATATTGATAAACCATAAATGAAAGGTGCTCGTAAAATAGACGTTTGTGAAAAGCGATGATGAATCGTTGGGTTCCCCTTCTTGTTGCGGTCATGCTTCTATCACCAATTTCTTTTTTTATAGTTAATGCGGCGCCGACTATTGGTTCCACTACAGTGACGATATATCCCGTTGCAGATGCTTACGTGAACTCGGCGAATTCGAGTGCAAACTATGGGAATGATGGCTACCTTTATGTTGGCTCTAACTCAGAATACAATTATACGTTTATCAGGTTTGACTTGTCAAGTATCCCCTCAGGCGCCAATGTTATATCAGCCACGCTAGAAGTTTACCTCTCTTCAAAAGGCGGAAAAATATACGGATTCCCAGCTGACACGATTGGAGTATATTATTGTTCAGACAATTCTTGGGCAGAAAGCAGCATCACATGGAACAACAAACCAAGTTTCTCTTCTATACCCACAGACACATGGTCTTTTTCCATAATATACTATGTTAGAGAGTATAAGTCGTGGGATGTGACTCAAGATGTAAAAGTTGCTTTGGCATCAGGAAACCTAACGGAGGTTCTGAAGTTTGAGAGTAAGACAGACTACGGATATGCGGTCTTTCATTCAAGAGAAGCAACTAGCAAACCAAAATTGGAGGTAGAATACGCTACACTGCCCATTTTTATTGTTCATCTGGAATCCGTTCAAGATACGGGAATCACAACCAATATCGGGCTTACAACTCTTGCAGACTATACATTTTCCCTTCCGACCAACGTCGACGTTGTCGCTGGTAGTTATCAGATACGATATAGTGGGGGCTACATGTTTATGAAGTGGGAAACGAGTGGCAGTGTTTCTGTGTCTAACCCAGAGGCTGCAACAACAACGGTAACTGTCTCGGGTGAAGGAACCTTAAGGGCTGTAGGGAACACAAAACGATTAGAATACGCTTATGATCATGAAACACCACTGTGGGAAACACAAGAAACAGGATGCATAGAC
>Ga0315314_1003311_pt1 | contig 12662 bp, 13 predicted proteins | sample TDP9_MG_FD_203631 | JGI IMG/M metagenome (GOLD analysis project Ga0315314, IMG submission 203631) | Freshwater sediment microbial communities from Lake Towuti, South Sulawesi, Indonesia - TDP9 | ecosystem: Environmental > Aquatic > Freshwater > Lake > Sediment | place: Indonesia: South Sulawesi...
TCTTGTAAGGACTCCGATATAATCGGAGTCCAGCGCTCGGACAGGTCTAAAGACCCGTCCCTACATTTTTCAACGCTCTGAGATTCTTCGTCGTCCGAATTCATTTGGACTCCTCAGAATGACATTACTAAACGCTCTGCTTGAGACAAGGCTGGTAAACTGCTATAGTATACAGTATGAAATTGAAAATCGCTTCACTGTGGTTGCTCGTGGCTCTGGTATTGTCACCGGTCATGGTGGCATTGCCTTTGGTCAGCCCAGCCGAGGCTAGCTGACCAGGGAAATACGAGCTGACGGTCGATGTCAGCCCAAGTGACAGTGGTACTATTAAGATAGATGGCACCGCTCCTCCCTCGTACCCTTATACCCGTAGCTGTGCTGCAGGATCCGTTAAACTCGAGGCAGTTCCAGCAACCGGCTATAAATTCAAAGAGTGGGGCGGGAACCTGATTGGCATCACTAACCCTTACTCCATAACAATGAATATGAATATGACCATTGAGGCTATCTTCGTCCCGATCACCTATTATACCCTGACGGTTAACATTGACCCACTCGCTAGTGGCACGGTTAACCTCGAGCCCTCTCAGCCTGCAGAGGGATACGCTGACGGGACACAGGTTACCCTAACTGCTATTGCCAGTGAAGGCTACAAGTTTGACCACTGGAGTGGTGCCCTCTCCGGCTCGGAGAACCCGACTACCATACCGGTGGCATCTGCCACAGAGGTAATCGCCCATTTCACCAAGCCAGCTTCCTTCCCCTGGTGGCTGATATTGGTTGGGATGGTAGCGTTCTTACTGGCCCTAGTCGTCGGGCGGCTGGTGTACAGGCTAGCCGTCAGAAGGCAGAGTCTAGAATAATTGGAGGAGTTTTCCTCCCCACCCCTGGTGGTCTCCCCCTGATCTCGCCCCCAGAAGGGGTCTCCCACAAGAGCTTGCCTCTGATGTCTCTCCCGCAGGAACTTGCTTGTGAGAAAGCCTTTTCAGGCTTGATAAAAAGCGACTCTCCTATGGCGAGGAAGAACAAGCTCGGCCACCTTGTTGGGAGGGGACAAGCCCCCCTACTAATTGGGCACAAAAAAGATGTAGTGCAGGTCTTTAGACCTGCCAAAAACAAAGCCCCGACAAGTCGGGGCACTACCTGGGCCTAAACAGATAGCCCCCCGAGGTATCGGGGGGCTATCTGTTTAGGCTCTATTTTAGTACTCTGGCGGCATGGGTGGCATTGCCTTCTCTTTCTCCGGGATATCGGTGACCAAGGACTCGGTAGTTAGTATCATAACAGCCACACTAGCCCCATTTTCCAGCGCCGTCCTGACCACTTTGAGCGGGTCAACGATGCCTTTTTGTACCATATCGCCAAACTCGTTCTTGGCCGCATCATAACCAACCCCGGGTGGGCTCTTCTTCACTGTGTCCACCACCACCGAGCCTTCTGCTCCAGCATTAATGGCAATCCACCTCAGCGGTTCCTCTATTGCCTCCTTCACGATCTTTACGCCAACAGCCTCATCACCATCCTTCACATATTTATTCAGAACTGAGGAGGCATTAAGCAAAGCCACACCGCCACCAGGGACAATCCCCTCTTCCACAGCAGCCCTAGTAGCAGAGAGGGCATCCTCCACTCGATGCTTCTTCTCCTTCAGCTCTGTCTCTGTAGCTGCCCCTACCTTGATCACACCTACTCCACCTGCCAGCTTTGCCAGCCGTTCCTGGAGTTTCTCCCGGTCGAAGTCAGAGGTAGTCTCTTCTATCTGAGCCTTTATCTGCTTCATCCTCCCCTTGATATCCTCTTCAGAACCCTTGCCCTCAACAATGGTGGTGTCATCCTTGGTAGCCACCACCCGGCGAGCCCTACCTAAGTCAGCCACAGTGACCGAGTCAAGCTTTCGCCCCACCTCTTCCGAGATTACCCTGCCGCCAGTGAGGATAGCCATATCCTCCAGCATTGCCTTGCGGCGATCGCCAAAGCCAGGGGCTTTCACCGCCAGGCAATTAATGGTGCCCCTTAGCTTATTGACCACTAAGGTAGCTAGCGCCTCCCCTTCTACATCCTCGCCCACAATCACCAGGTTCTTGCCTACCTGGAGTATTTTCTCCAGAGCCGGCAAAAGATCGGCTACGGCTGAAATCTTCTTGTCAGTGATCAGGATGTAGGGGTCCTCAATGACTGTCTCCATACGCTCAGGGTTGGTGATGAAGTAGGGGCTGATATAGCCACGGTCAAACTTCATCCCCTCTACATACTCCGTCTCAAACTTCAAACCCTTCGATTCCTCTACAGTGATAACCCCATCCTTACCTACCTTCTCCATGACATCAGCAATTAGATTGCCGATTTCAGCGTCGACCGCCGAGATAGTAGCCACCTGGGCAATCTGCTCCTTGCCAGCTACAGAGATAGCTCTCTTCTTCAGTTCCTCCACCAAGACGCTGACGCCTTTTTCAATGCCTCGCTTGAGAGCCATGGCATCTGCCCCAGCAGTTATGTTTTTAAAGCCTCCGCTGATTATGGCCTGGGCTAAAAGGGTTGATGTAGTCGTGCCATCACCACACTTATCATTGGTCTTGGAAGCTGCCTCCTTCAGCAGTTGAGCCCCCATATTCTCAAAGGGGTCGGGAAGCTCAATCTCCTTGGCAATGCTCACGCCGTCATTGATCACCGTTGGCGGACCCCACTTCTTGTCCAGGGCTACCGGCCGACCTTTAGGTCCTAAGGTTGGTCTAACAGCATCAGCCAGGATGTCCACCCCCCTCTTCAGGGCTCTCCTGGCTTCCTCATGAAAGATTATCTGTTTGGCCATTTATTTTCCTCCCTTCTTAACTTTCTTAGCCAAAATATCGCTTTCCCGCAGGATGATGAACTCCTCATCGTCAAGCCTAATCTCCGTGCCAGCATACTTAGCATAGATTACCCTTTCCCCCACCTCGACCTCCATCTCAATCCTTTTGCCATCCTCGGTGAGCCTCCCCGGACCAACAGCAACCACCTCACCTTCCTGGGGTTTCTCTTTTGCCGTGTCGGGCAGTACAATGCCTCCCTTAGTTATCTCCTCTCGCTCGATAGCCTTGATGACCACTCTGTCACCCAGAGGCTGAAGTTTAGCCATTAGTAACCTCCTTATGTAAAAATATTACCTTTCAGGACTCAAAAGGTTAGCACTCTCGACCTTAGAGTGCTAGTTAATCATAAACTAAAAGAGTTGATTATGCAAACGCATTGAGAGCCATTCACACGTAATAGCTTAAGCTGGGGGGCATTTATCACCATATTTTCTCTTTTTTTCTACATCGCTGCCCTTAATTTTCTCTCGCCATCAAGCTTATAAGGCAAGTAGCCTCTGCCTCAACAGGAAAAGGGCGTGGGTAGTAGCGCGGCGCTTTACTTCGAGACGGACAGGGGGGTAGTTCCCTTCAAAGCTCCGCTTTCCCTGGCTATCGCATATAGCGATGTAGGCTAGGCCCGGGGGTTTTCCTTCCAATTTATCTGGGCCAGCTACACCGGTAATACCAACCCCAATATCTGCCTCTAGTCGTAGTCGCGCTGCTTCAGCCATTGCCTCAGCTAGCTCAAGGCTGACCGCCCCATGCTGTTCAATAAGCCGGGCATTTACCCCCAGGGCTATCTTGGCCTCATTAGAGTAGGCTACAAATCCCCCTTTATAATAAACGGAGCTTCCGGGGACATCAGTTAAGGTAGTAGCCAGAAGTCCCCCAGTGCAGGACTCCATGGTAGCTAAGGTCAAGCCCTTGCTGGCAAGGAGTGTCCCCACCACCCCCTCCAAAGTATCGCTATCAGTTCCCCAGATATAGTGGGCGAAAATCTCCCGGAGTCGGGCTTCGCCTTGCGCCATTAGCTTCTCCGCCTCCTCACGCTTTTGAGCCTTAGCTATTAGCCGCAGGTGGATGCCATCGGGCTTGGCATAGATGCCCATCTCAGGGTTAGCCAAAGAAAAAAGGGGGCTAGCCATCTCATCTACCTCTGCTTCAGAAAAGCCAAAGGTCTTCAAGGTCCGAAAGAGGATAACCTCTTTATGTAGCCTCTCTTGTAGTCTAGGCATCACCTCCTTTTCCCACATACGCTGCATCTCCCCGGGTGGACCAGGCATAGCTACCATTATCTTCTTCCCCTTTTCTATCCACCACCCCGGGGCAGTGCCTCTGGGATTAGGGATAGCCTGAGCGGAGGAGATAAGTGTTGCCTGCTTGATATTATGGGGAGGCATCTCACGGTGCAGGCGGCCGAAGATAGCCCTTAGCTCCTGTTCTAGTATGGGGGAAACCTTAAGCTCCTCGCCCAGCATTTTGGCAATAGCTTCGCGGGTGAGGTCGTCCTCAGTGGGGCCCAAGCCTCCGGTGGCCAAAACGATGTCACAGTCTTCCCAGGCTCGAGAGAAAGCTTCGTTAAGTCTCTCCAGGTTATCACCTACCAGAGTAACCCGGCGAAGGCCAATCCCCAGCAGAGGTAGCTGACCTGCCAGGTAGGCAGCATTGGTATCGGTTACTTCTCCCAGGAGGAGTTCGGTACCAATGGAGATAATCTCCGCGCTCACCTTCTTCCAGATGCGAGACTGTTTAATTTTGATTTTCCGCTCGATTTTGGGCATTTTAATAGCCCTTCACCCCCAAATTTTGTAGTGCTCCGATTTATCGGAGCTTTAGGCGGGTCTAAAGACCCGCACTACCTTTTTAGAAACCCAGCCTCAATTTCACATCAAAAGTTTCTCTTTAGTAGGGTAGGCATAGAGACCCCAGCCTTCAGGCTGGGGAGCTTCACTAGCTCTAGCCTCCAAAAGTGACCTTTAGGTCGCTTGTCTTATGGCGGTGTAAACACCGCTGTTGGAGGCAAATGTGATACTCTCCGCCCTAAAGGGCGGAGTCTCTCATTATCAGGCTCTTAATGCCCAATAAATTGGGCAACTACATTTTTAAACAGCCTCTTCGTCTTCTACTAAAGGTCGCACTTCACTGCTGAGATACCCAGATATTCGTTTATCAGTGCCAGAGCACAATAAGGCCCACACATACTGCAGGTAGCTCCCTTGGTGGCAAAGCGAGTGTGCATCCAATGGGCTTTGGCAGGGTCAACAGAAAGCTTGACCTGCTCCTCCCAATCAAGGTTCTTACGAGCCAGGGACATCTTATTATCCCAATCGGCAGCCCCTTTTACCCCTTTAACAATATCAGCGGCATGGGCAGCAATACGAGCACCCACCACCCCCTCTCTTACATCCTCGACATTGGGCAGGGAGAGATGCTCTGAGGGGGTAACATAGCAAAGGAAGTCAGCGCCAGCAGCGGCTGCCACAGCACCACCAATAGCTGCAGCAATATGGTCATAGCCCGCAGCGATATCGGTTACCAGAGGTCCCAGCACATAGAAGGGTGCTCCTCGGCAGAGACGCTTCTCTAACTGTACATTAGCCACAATCTGATCCAGGGGCATATGTCCCGGTCCCTCCACCATCACCTGCACCCCTGCCGACCAGGCGCGCTCTACCAGCTCGGCTATAGTGAGGAGTTCTTCAATCTGAGAGCGGTCAGTAGCATCAGCCAGGCTGCCAGGGCGCATCCCATCCCCCAAGCTTAGGGTTATATCATAGTGACGTGCTATCTCCAGCAAGCGGTCATATTGCTCATAGAGGGGGTTCTCCCGCTGATGGTGCAGTATCCAGCCAATCAAAAAAGCCCCCCCGCGGGAGACTACATTGGTCAACCTCCCTTGACTTCTCAGTTGAGCTAAAGCCCTCCGGGTCACCCCACAATGCACGGTCATAAAGTCAACCCCATCCTCTGCCTGCTCCTCAATAGTAGCAAAGAGGTCCTCCGCCGTCATATTGACTATGGCTCCTCTTCTCTCTATAGCTTCAATCCCTGCTTGATATATAGGCACAGTGCCTAAAGGAAGAGGACAGGAAGCGATAAGGGCTCTACGGATAGCAGCAATATCGCCACCGGTGCTCAAGTCCATTACCGTGTCTGCCTTATATTCCATAGCCACTCGCAGCTTCTCCAGTTCGGTATCTATAGTGCCGTAATCAGAGGAGGTGCCGATATTGGCGTTTACCTTGGTGCATAGCCCCTTGCCAATACCACAAGGGTCGAGATTACTATGTCTGCTGTTAGCTGGGATGACTATCGTTCCTTGGGTAACACCCTGGCGGACAAGCTCAGCCTCCAGCCCTTCCCTTTCAGCCACCTGCTTCATCTGCAGCGATATAGTGCCCTTCCTGGCTAACTCAAGCTGTGTCATCCACCCTCCAAAAATCAAAAGACCAAGAGCCTAGGTTCTTGGTCAATTCAACCGCCTCCCTACGCTCGCATTACCGAGATCAGGTTCAAAGGGTCGCCCCCTTTTAGGAGGCTCTCAGCCTCTCTGAGCTCCCCTGCGGCTATCTTTATCCAGTATATCACAAAACAGGTGAATAGAAAAGTTTGACTTTTGAGAGCATAGGTGGTACAGTAAGTAAAATTGAATATTAGATGCAGGGGTGCCTTAGCGTGAGCTAGGGCTTAAATGGAAGGCAAGTCCGGTGAGAAGCCGGCACAGTCCCGCCTGCTGTGACCCTGGATAAGGCCAAGCCTTATTGGGGAAGTCAGAACTCCTACCTCTGCCTCTCTCTAACCTCCGCGGAGAAAGGGGGTGGAAATGTGACCAGAGCACCGTAAATCCCCTTGGTCTGCTGAGCAAGGGGATTTTTTTGTACCTTGCTTAGCAGGTTACCCGAGACCTCACGCAGGGGAGCCCCTAGCGGGCTCCCCTGCAAGGATGCTTCTTTTATATCTTGTTGAAAGGGGGATCTAGTGAAAAAGTCGACTTTGATTCTAATTGCTTTGACCTGGCTCATTTCTTTGGGAGTTGCTTGTGCCAAACCAGCCACAGCAGCAACAATCATTGATGATTTAGGAAGACCAGTCTACATCGAAAAGACCCCTCAGAGGATTATCTCTTTAGCCCCCAGCATTACTGAAATCCTCTTTGCCCTGGATTTGGGGGACAAAATAGTAGGTGTAACTGATTGTTGCGATTATCCCGAAGAAGCTAAGACAAAGCCAGTAGTCAGCAGCTATTATTTGGGAACCAATCTGGAGAAGCTCGTGGCTCAAGAGCCTGATCTCATCCTGACCGATGGATATGAGGAAGGTCTTCTTCAGCAGCTTGATAACTTAAAGCTGACGACGATTGTACTACGACCGGAAAATATTTATGGCATTTTTAGAAATATCGAACTGGTGGGAGAGAGTACCGGAAGGGAAGAGGAAGCTAAAAGGCTTGTAGCTGGTATGGAAAAACGCCTCAACACCATAGCTGAGATGACTGCCAGGGTTACGGAGAAACCGATCGTGTTTTACGAGATTGATGCCACTGACCCTACTAAGCCATGGACTGCAACTCTTGGCTCCTTCACTAATGCCCTCATCACCCTGGCAGGGGGGGAGAACATGGTAAAGGAGAAGGTTTCCCAAGGTTACTTGCAATTAAGCCTAGAGGAAATACTCGGTGCTGACCCAGATATGATTATACTTGGGGATTATCCTTATGCTTCCCCTGAGGATGTAAAGCAACGTCCTGGGGCCTGGCAGCAACTCACTGCGGTAAAAGAAGGAAAGATCTATGCCATCAGCGATCCTAGTCTTACCAGTCGACCAGGACCACGCATTATCGACGGTTTAGAGGAGTTGGCCAGGTTTATTCATCCTGAGTTATTCGAATAAGCCTTGCCTTTCTCGACAGTGAGGAGATCGTCGTATGAGCGAAACTTTAGCGCGAACGCTGGAAGCAATAAGGCCTCTAGATAACGGAGCGATGAAGGCAGCTCGATTGCGACAGGACACCCTGACTAAACCCCAGGGAAGCCTGGGACGATTAGAGGAGTTAGCCATCAAAATTGCTGGCATCAAAGGCGAGCCGCTACCTAAGCTGGAACATAAAGCCATTGTAACCATGGCAGCTGATCATGGTGTGGTAGCAGAAGGGGTCAGTGCCTATCCCCAGGAGGTTACCAGACAAATGGTTTACAACTTCCTTAATGGTGGTGCTGGCATTAATGTTCTGGCGCGGCATATTGGAGCTAGGGTGATAGTAGTCGATATGGGGGTGGTCTCTGGCTTTGAGCCCTGTCCAGGTCTTATTTGCAGGATGATAGACTTTGGCACCGGCAATATTGCCAAAGGCCCAGCTATGACACGCCAGCAGGCAGTCGAGGCTATAAGCGCAGGAGTAGAGATAATAAAGGTTGAGGTTGCCAAGGGGCTTGATATTGTAGGCACAGGTGATATGGGTATCGGCAATACTACCGCCAGTAGCGCTATCTGTGCTGCTATCACTGGCGAGCCAGTAGAGAAAGTCACTGGGAGAGGCACCGGTGTTGATGACAAGCAATTAGCTCATAAGATAAGGGTGATTCGGCAAGCTTTAGCAGTTAATCAACCTGACCCGAAAGACCCTCTAGATGTGCTGGCTAAGGTTGGTGGTTTTGAAATAGGTGGCTTAGCCGGGGTTATCCTCGGTGCTGCCACATACCGCATACCTATTGTCCTTGACGGCTTTATCTCTGGAGCAGCAGCGCTCATCGCCACAGGGCTGTCACCCCTGGCAAAGGATTATCTTATTGCTGCTCATAATTCAACTGAGGCGGGGCATCGAATATCACTGGAATATCTAGAGCTGGCTCCGCTCCTTGACCTGCAAATGCGCCTCGGCGAGGGCACTGGTGCCGCTTTGGGCATCTTTCTTGCCGAAGCAGCGGTGAAAATACTAAGCCAAATGGCTACCTTTGATGAAGCGAGGGTTTCCAAGAAAAGCTAGCGTCGATGTAGGGGCGGTTTTAGACTTGCCCAAGCAAGAAAGGGAATTCGAGGAAAGATATTGGGCTTCTTTGTCAGTCTGCGATTTCTGACTATCATCCCTTTCCCTCTGCGTCGGGAAGCCAGCACTGCGGAGATAGGGCGGTCGGTCATCTATTTCCCTCTAGTAGGGCTATTTCTTGGACTCATCCTCGTTGGTCTTGATCAATTGTTAGACTCGATTTTACCCCTATCCTTGGTGAACGCATTGCTAATCATCACCATGGTCATTCTCACTGGGGCACTGCACCTCGACGGCCTTATTGATACCTGTGACGGGGTTATGGTGCGAAGTTCCCCTAAAGAGAGGCTTGAGGTCATGGCTGATAGTCATGTTGGCAGCTTTGGGATAATCGGGGCCTGCTGCTTACTTCTGCTTCAATATGCGGCGCTAGCCGCAGTGCCAGAAGACTTGAGGATTCCTGCCCTTATCCTTATGCCCGTACTCAGCCGCTGGGCAATGGTTTATGCCATTTTTGCCTTTCCTTATGCTAAAAAGGTGGGGACTGGGCAAACCTTCAAGCAGCAAGCCAGTTGGTGGCGGATGACCCTCGCTACTCTAATAGCGCTAGTCATCTCATTAGCTGTGGCTGGGTTAAGCAGTCTAGCCTTAATGGCTGCTGTTTGGCTCATCGTCTTCGGGGCAGCCACTTTCTTGAAACTCAGATTAGACGGGCTTAATGGTGACACCTATGGTGCGCTCAATGAGTTGGCAGAGGTTCTCACCCTGATTATACTCCCTCTTCTGGCTAAGGTTATGACAACCCATCTTGTAGAACTATAAGCACTGGGAGTTTACATTTGGCTAAGTTGCTCTTAGTAAGGCATGGCGAAACAGAATGGAACAAGACTGCTCGCTATCAAGGGCATAGCGATATTAGCTTGAGCGCCCTAGGGCTCCAGCAAGCTGAAGCACTGAGACAACGCCTCAGCAGAGAGAAGAGCAATCTTATCTATTCCAGCGACCTGAAGCGGGCGGTGCATACAGCTCAGATCATTGCTTTGGGACATAACGCCGAGATGGTGCTCTGTAGAGAGTTGCGAGAGATAGACTTCGGGGAGTTCGAGGGTTTGACCTTTGAAGAGATAAAGCAACGCTACCCATCTTCAAATTGGTGGACTGCTAAGAATCCTGAAGCGAGACTGCCAAAGGGTGAGAGCATAAGCCAGCTTAGCACACGAGTGAGCCAGTTTGTGGCTAGATTAAGAAAATATGCTGGTGGAGAAACAATACTTATTGTCGCTCATGGCGGTTCGCTCCGAGCACTGCTATGTCTCCTACTCGGTCTCGGCTTGGAACACTGGTGGCAAATCCGACTGGATATTGGCTCTCTGACAATAGTGGAAATTCACCCTGAAGGAGCGGTGCTCTCGCTGCTGAATGACACCTGCCATTTAGAAAACTCAGAAAACGAAAGAGGGTGAAATGCAAGTAGTAGTCTCATGGAGTGGAGGTAAGGATAGTTGCCTTGCCTGCTATAAGGCGATGATGCAGGGCTATGAGGTCTCGCACCTAGTCAATTTCATCTCTCGCCAGTTCAAGAGAGTCTCCTTTCACGGCACCAGGGCTCGCCTGATCTCCAAGCAAGCCCAAGCTATAGGCCTCCCTCTGGCTCAATATACCGTCCCCCCGGATATGTCCCTCTACGAGCAGAGGTTTAAGGAAGCTGTATCTGCCCTGAAGCGGAAGCAGGTGGAGGGCATGGTCTTTGGCGATATCTACCTCCAGGAGCACAGGGACTGGATAGAAAGGGTTTGTAGTGAGCTGGGCATCACCCCCATATTGCCTCTATGGGGCATGGCCCCAGAGCACGTCCTCAGTGAGTTCATTACGACAGGCTTTGAGGCAATAGTAATCTCTGCTAACGCTGCTATCTTCAGCGAGGAGTGGTTAGGACGAAGGATAGACCACAGCTTCCTGGCCGACTTGAAAAGCCTGAGCCAGGGAAGGGAAATAGATGCCTGCGGTGAGCAAGGGGAATATCATACTCTAGTGGTGGATAGTCCACTGTTTCGAAAGCGAATGCAAGTGGTATATGGGGTTAAAGTACAAAAGGACGGATACTGGTTCCTCGATATCCCGAGATGTAGCCTCAAACCAAAGTGATAGATTGTGGTTGAAGAAGGAACATGGGTAGAAAGTGTATCCTCATTTTTGGGGGTGCCCGCAGTGGGAAGAGTCGCTTTGCCCAGGAGCTGGCACAGCAACTTGGTGAGAAGGTGCTTTTTGTGGCCACCGGGGATCCCCTTGATGAGGAGATGAGCTCACGTGTTAAGGAACATAAACTGAGCCGTCCCCAAAACTGGCGAACCCTGGAAGCCAGAATCGATGTGGGTAAGCAAATAACAGAGCAAATTGGTGATGCCGAGGTAGTAATTGTTGATTGCCTGACTCTGCTTATTTCTAACGTTCTGCTAACTGGAGAAGACAAAGAGAGGATAGAGGCTGACCAGATAGATTGCGCTATTGCAGATGGCAAGGTAGTAGCTGAAATAGAAGGACTTATCAGATGCATCAGTAACACGAACGCCAACTTTATTCTTGTATCTAATGAGGTTGGCCTGGGCCTAGTGCCGCCTTATAAGTCAGGAAGGATTTACCGTGATCTTTTGGGCAAAGCTAACCAGTCCTTGGCAAAGCAGGCTGACGAGGTCTATCTCATGGTGGCTGGCATCCCCTGGCAATTGAAGGCTGGAAGTTAGGAAATGCGTGCCATTTTAAGAGGTAATCGCCGAGCGACGGTTTTGATTCTGCTTTTGGGAATCCTCGCAGTGTGCTTACTGGTGGCTACTGCTTTAGGGACAGTATCCATTCCTTTTCTGGATGTGGTAAAGATGTCCCTTAACAAGATAGCTTTGTTTGATTTCAGTCCCAGTTGGAAAACAGTAGATGAAACGATTATCTTTCAAATCCGGTTGCCTCGGGTGATTGGCGGGATGCTGGTAGGAGCAGCTTTAGCCACAGCTGGAGTCCTTTTCCAGGGGCTATTGCGTAACCCTATGGCTGACCCCTATATCATTGGCACCTCTGCCGGAGCCGCTCTCGGTGCTACCCTAGCCATGATATTACCTATTAGCCTGACCTTCCTTGGCTTCGGGCTACTGCCTGTCTTTGCCTTCTGTGGAGCCTTAGCTACTGTCTTGCTGGTCTATAATTTAGCCCGGGTGGGTGGGAAAACACCTATTATTAGCATGCTCCTGGCAGGATTTGCTGTAAGCGCCATGCTAACTGCAGTGATGTTCCTCTTGATAACTATGATTGGTGAGCTGCACCCCAGAGTTCACTCTGTCTACCAGTTTCTTATGGGAGGTATCTCCGTCAGCGATTGGGGGCAATTAGCCGTCATTGCTCCCATAATCCTTGGAGGTATCTTGGTAGCTCGCCTTTTTGCCTTTCACCTCAACGCCTTCTCCCTGGGGGAGGAAGGGGCAGCTCATGTGGGGATAGAGGTGGAACGAGATAAGCTGATGATTCTGGCTTTGGGCTCAGTGTTAACTGCTGCTGCTGTCTCCATCAGTGGTCTCATAGGTTTCGTAGGGCTGGTGGTGCCTCATGCCATGCGCCTAGTTCTGGGGCCAGAGCATAGGCTTCTGTTACCTGCCTCAGCCTTGGCCGGAGGTGCTTTCCTAGTCATTGCCGACCTTTTGGCTCGCACTCTTCCCTCCTCGGGGGAAATGCCCGTAGGGATTATTACTGCTTTGGTAGGGGCACCTTTCTTTATCTATCTGCTCCGACGCACTGGAAGGGAGTATGCTTTTTAACATGGCTGCGGTTCAACTGGAACATGTCTCCTTTGCTTATTCTGACGG
>Ga0315314_1003312_pt1 | contig 12658 bp, 10 predicted proteins | sample TDP9_MG_FD_203631 | JGI IMG/M metagenome (GOLD analysis project Ga0315314, IMG submission 203631) | Freshwater sediment microbial communities from Lake Towuti, South Sulawesi, Indonesia - TDP9 | ecosystem: Environmental > Aquatic > Freshwater > Lake > Sediment | place: Indonesia: South Sulawesi...
TTGAACCGTCAGAATCATAACTGGTGCTGGCGTTAAACGATATAGTCTCACTGGTATAGACGGTTTCCGCAGACTCTGTGAATGATGTCACAGGGGGTCTATTCAAAACAGTCTTGGTGGCTGTGGTTGATGCGGTTGCTCCATCGTCATCAGTAACCATTAGAGTGACGGTGTAAGCTCCATCGTCAATATACGAGTGATCTATAACAACACCACTAGCATTGGTTCCGTCACCAAAGTCCCAGAAGTAACTAACAATCCCACCATCTGGGTCATAACTGCCTGACGCATCAAAGTAAATAACCTCACCCGTACGCACGGTCGTCGCAGACTCAGTGAATATAGCTACTGGTGGTCTATTCAAAATGGTCTTAGTCGCAGACGCCGAGGCTGTCGCTCCGTCATCGTCTGTGACTGTCAAGATCACTGTATAGATTCCATCATCAGCGTATGAGTGACCTACAATCACACCCGTGGCGTTGGTACCGTCACCAAAGTTCCAGAAGTAGCTAACAATCGTACCATCGGGGTCATAACCGTCACTGGCGTTGAATGTGATGGCTTCTCCGGTGTAGACAGTTTCAGCAGACTCGATAAACGACGCTACTGGAGCTCTATTAAGAACAGTGATGCCCACAGAAGCGATGTCGGATAACCCGTCGTTATCAGTTACTGTGAGTGTAACCGTGTAGATGCCGTCGTCAGCATAGACGTGGGTGGCAATTTCACCAGTAGCGTTGGTTCCGTCACCGAAGTCCCAGAAATAACTGACAATCACGCCGTCTGGGTCGTAGCTGGCTGATGCGTTGAAAGTTACGGTATCGCCCTGATACGGATATTCAGGTGAGAATGAAAAATTGGCTACTGGAGGTGCTCCCCAAGTATGTAAGAGAGTACAATCTATTTGCCAAGCGTCTTGTGTAGTGTCGCCTGTTTCTGTTCCTCCCAAAAATCTTACTGTAAAAGTGCTTGAAGTAAGATAAGATGTCACCGAAATGTTGTTCCAACTATTCGCTGTCAAATCACTAAAGACTAGGTGCCACGATGAACCTGTAACATTCCACACATAAACTTTAATGTCTTCTGCACCAGTTGCTCCGGTCTTGATACATAACTCCTCGTTTGTTCTTGTATAGGTTGCGTTTGTCCACTGGACTTCCAGGTCAAGCTCATAATTAACACTTCCACCAAATGCGGCATAGATAACCTGCCTCCCAGCAGTTTCGACACTGCTCCAACTCAACCTAAAACCATCAGATAGAAATGAATTGAAATCCGCTGAACCTCGAAGTGTAAACGTGTTAGTAGCCGTCCTGTCCCGCCACTGAATAATCTTTGTGTCTAATGTCTCCTGCTCATTATCCGAGTCAGCCAAGCCGTCTGGGTCTTCAACCCAAGTGCAACCCCTCTGTGTCGAAGACATTGCGGCGCCAAAAGCCAATTCAGCATGTGAACCTATGGCAGTTCCTGCAGAACGCCCTTGAGTTGCCAGCATTACCAGTTGTGGCTGAAATGGGATGCCCGTTACGTCTTGGTCTCCAGTAGTAGTCGGTGAATCGAAATTTCCTACGTCATATTGTCCACCATCCAATGCCATATAGAATATGGGAGTAGCGGCAGCTGGAGCATCACTTTTAGTAATTTGAAATCCATTAGACAGGAATTGAGAGAAATCAACAACGGCATCTTGAGCACCAGAGGTAGGAGTTAAGACTAGAATGCAAGCATCAGTCCTTTGTTGTCGCCATGTATCCATTGTTGCTCTGCCATCCTCAGAGTTGACAACTAATGCCCCTCTTTTAGTTGAGGAAACTGCAAATCCTATTCCAATTTCTGCATGTGCCGTGTTTGTGTCAACAGCTTCAGTGAATGTCCATAGGAACATCAAGAAATCTGGTTGAAATCCCACATCGGTTATATCCTGCGTTCCAGTTGCAGTCGTCAGGCTAAACGTTCCCGCTTTGGCATTAGTCAAGTCACTTCCGCCCAAAGCAATAAAATGTATTACATCAGCGCTAGCCTCAGAAGTTGTCCAGTTCAATACAAAACCGTCAGAATTGAACGCAGTTACACTTGCTTGAGAACCAAGCGTGGGGGCTCCATCATTCAGAATTATAATGCTATAAGTCTCAGACCTACGTCTTCCAGCATCTGACGAGCCAACAGCATCATCTGAAGCAAATGCAACTCCACGGTTTTGATAGGCTCCACCATAATAAGTTGCTATTCCATAACCTACACGAACTGCAGCCAACTCTCCGTACGATGTTTGCCTTGTCCACCAAAAGATTACTGCTTTAGGCTGAAAACCTACACTAGAAACTGTTTGTGTACCAGTGGTAGTAGTTTTTATAAATGTTCCCTGTTTAACCCTAAAGTCCGCAATTGAACCACCCTCAGTTAATGTATCATAGGTGTCATCTGGACCGAATTGTTGAGCTGTAAAGTTTGAATGTGTTCCTTTATCCGAGCTTGAGTCCATGTTGCTTACATTGTTGTCAACATAATCGTACTCTCCCCCGGAACTAGCATAAGCCAAGAAAGGACCAGCTGCTATGCACACTAGGACAAGTAGTCCTACCAGAAAAAGCAAAAAGAGAGCCTTCATTCTCTTATGCAAAGTTCACTTCTCCCTTCTCCTTCAACATTATATCTTCTTAATTGACTTATTTAACCGTTCAGTTTGGCTATTTTCTACATACAGTTTTAAATGAAGCAGACTTTAAACGCATATTCTTACATAGAAATATAACCCCTAACGAAATATCCTCGACGCACCGAAAATAGCTGAACCTTTTCACAACGAAAAGCAGCACGAATATATGTTCTCAATAGGTTTTTGTTTCTTCTTCTTTCAGAGAAGAGCCGCATTTGTCACAATAATCGTGGGTCAACAGATTAAGGGTGCCGCATCTCGGACATCGTCTCCATTTTTTGATTGCTGTTTTCTTGACTCTTGTGAAATAGATCAGAAGAGCTGCTCCAACTCCCACTACTATCAACATTGCGGCAACGATCCACAATGGGAAAGGCTCTGCTTGTTGAGTGTTTATGGTGAAGAATACCATCTGAGAAGCCCCCGTGTTCCCAGCCGTGTCATTCGCATAGACTATTACGCTATGTGACCCGTCAACCAACCCAGACAGAGTTGTGTTTCCAGTGACTGCCACGTTCACTTGATCATCTAGGCTGTAGCCAATCCAAAAAGTCGCTTCTTCAAGGGTGAAGTTCAAGGGAACAGAACTGGTTGTATATGTCTTGTTCTCTGGTGAGAGAATTATAATGTGGGGAGGTATGGTATCGACTGTGAAGTAAACTGTGCTAGAGGCGCCTATGTTTCCAGTTGTATCATTAGCATAAACTGTTATGGTGTGGGTTCCTTCAAACAAGCCGATTATGGTTGTGTTGCCACTAATGGTTACGTTCGTTTGACCGTCTAGGCTGTAGCCAATCCAAGAGGTTGATTCATTTGCTGTAAGGGTTAAAGGAATGTCGGGTACAGAATATGTCTTGTTTTCTGGAGAAGCGATGGAAATAGTGGGAGGAGTAGTGTCGGGGCACTCACGCCAGTTATACTCGTTGGAAGTCATGTCGCCCCACGTTATCGGCTTTGAAATAAATGCTGTAGAAGGCCACATATACCACCCCATCTCCACATCCTTATCAATAATCAGAAACATGACCCCCAGCGTCTTGTTCGTGCCAGCGGTAACATCCAACTTCGAATACGTGATGTTATATTCACACTGCCACACACCTGGTTTAGAACTAGATCCAGCAGTCCAACCAGAGACTGTTGTAGGAAACCACCCGCCCGCAGTCACATTAAATTCCTCTTGAACACTAACGCGAGAAACACGAAGCCACATGTCATCTGTCTCCAAAGACGTGCTCCTATCATGACTCACATCAAATATAATAACGCAAGAGTCACTGCTGTCATACGTAACGTCAGGTATGTTAAATCCCACATACAGATTATTACCATCCTGCTTGGCGTAAACCGTGCAATTAACGCCACCCGTGATTGAAACTGTAACAGTGCTGGCGCTCTCCCACTCGCCACTCTCAAATGAGCCGTCTATGGTTGGAGTCGAGCCGCCCACAGCAACGACAACATCACCAGAATAAGCCGTTATCGAAGTCATGTTAAACGCCGTGACCAGTACGCTTGCCAAAAACAGCATCAACATTATACTTGCAGTTGTTCTCATTCGATCATTCATGTTCAAATCCAATCCGCAACTTTTTCCCGTCAACTCTTATATAAAAGAAGTGCGCCCTGCCAAAAAAATTATGAAGTAAGAATACATATACAGAAAGGGATTTTATAGATTCTGCACTCCAAAGATAGGCTGCATTTCCAAGTGCCCACATCATTGCTTGAAGTGAACATGGATTCTTATATCTCAGAAAACGCAAATAAACACCAAGAGACTTAGCCAATATGAGGAAAAGCAGTGAAGATCGCGGTTTCAGGTAAAGGAGGAGTTGGCAAAACCCTTGTTGCTGGAGTTCTAGCTGCCTTCTTCGCGAAGAAGAACCTTAAGGTTTTAGCAATCGATGCTGACCCTTCACCCAACTTGGCGTTAACCCTTGGCATACCTCTAGACCAAGCGAGAAAGATAGTTCCAGTTTCTGAAAACGCCAAGTTGATTGAGTCGAAAACAAAGACCGACTTTGAAGGAGTCTACAGACTCTCTTTCTCAGTCGATGACATTATAAAAGACTTTTCGGTAAAGTCCCCTTATGGCGTCAACTTGCTTGTCATGGGAACCGTCAAGTCGGCTGAAAGCGGATGCACATGCCCCGCTAACTCTGTTGTTAGGGCGTTGCTTCGCCATCTGCTTATAGAGCGCGACGAGGTTGTTGTCATGGACATGGAGGCGGGAGTTGAGCACTTGGGAAGAGGCACCGCAAAGCACATGGATACGATGCTCATAGTTAGCGACTCAAGTTTCAAGTCCTTAGAGACGGCTAAGAGAATCTGTGAACTGGCAACCGAGATGGGCATCAGAAGAGTTTTTCTCGTGGGAAATAAAGTTGCGAGCGCCCGTGAAAGCGAATTGATCGAACGATTTGCTGCAGAAAATAGAATTTCGTTGCTTGGATTGATCCCATATGACAAAAGCATAACGAAAGCGGACATGCGAGGAGAAACACCCCTAAAATATCTTAGCGCCTCGAAAGGCGTGATCTTTATTCAAAAAATGGGAGAAACCCTTCTCAATTTGAAGACGTGAACCAGAAGGAGGAAAATGTCTTTAAGTAACGGTGCCATGTAAGTGGAAAGGAGAAATTACTCATGGAATCCTCAGAAAAAAGGATCATAGGCTCCCTTCTACTTTTGTCGGGTCTAACAGCCCTCGCCATCGGCTTGTACACGGGACAGCTGGATTTGATTTTGGAAATCATGAAAAAGGTCTTCAGGCTGTAATTACCGAAGTGTCGCTTAGCTCTTGTTTGTTTGCGGGTCCACCATAAGACCACTACTTGTTTCATTTTAGTTTGGAGGGCTGGATTTTAAGGTATTGTTCCGAAGGGGATGAATTCAGAAAATCTAATTAGAGGAAGTGAAAGCAGAAGAAGTGGGTCACGAAAATGAGTGGAGAAAAGTCTAGTTCTTTGGATGTTGCGTTGCAGCAGTTGGATACTACTGCAGAGAGATTGGACTTGGATTCGGGAGTCCACGAGATACTTAAACACCCTAAGAGGGCGCTTATCGTCTCTCTTCCCATAAGAATGGACAACGGGGGCACCTCCGTGTTTATGGGATGTAGAGTGCAGCATAACGACGCGAGAGGACCATTTAAGGGAGGTATTCGATATCACCCAAGTGTAACGTTGGATGAAGTTACAGCCTTGGCGATGTGGATGACTTGGAAATGCGCGGTTGTTGATATACCATATGGTGGAGCAAAGGGCGGTATATGTTGTAACCCGAAGGAGTTGTCCATCTCAGAACTAGAGAGATTGACAAGAAGATACACTTCAATGATTTTGGATTTAATTGGTCCTCATAGGGATGTTCCAGCTCCCGATGTTTATACCGACTCTCAAACGATGGCTTGGATTGTTGACACTTACAGTCGGTTTAAAGGATACAGTGTGCCAGAGTCTGCCACTGGTAAGCCTATTATTCTTGGTGGGTCGGAGGGAAGGGAGGAGGCGACTTCTCGAGGCGTTACGTTTTGTATACGGGAGGCTGCTAAGCGTTTGAAGTTTAGACTTGAGGGTTCGGCTGTCGCGGTTCAGGGATTCGGTACTGTTGGTTGGAATGTTGCGAAACTGTTGGATGAGATGGGGTGTAGGGTTGTTGCTGTTAGCGACTCAAAGGGTGGCATATATAATTCAAAAGGAATAAATCCCACTGCAGTTTTTGAGCATAAGGAGAAAGAGGGTTCTGTTGTGGGGTTTGACGGCGGTGATGGAGTCTCGAATGAGGAGTTGCTTGAACTTGAGTGTGATATATTGGTTCCAGCAGCGCTTGAGAACCAGATAACAGAAACGAATGCTGCAGATGTTAAGGCGAGATTGCTTGTTGAGGCGGCTAATGGTCCAACCACTCCGAAGGCTGACAAGATTCTTCATGAGAAGGGAGTGTTCGTGATTCCTGATATTTTGGCTAATGCTGGTGGTGTTACGTCGAGTTATTTTGAGTGGGTTCAAAACCTTACCAGAGAGCACTGGACTCTAGAAGAAGTGAATAGTAAGCTTGAGGTGAAGATGGTTAGGGCGTTTAAGGATGTTTTCGAGTTGTCTAAGAAGGAGGGCACTGACATGAGGACGGCTGCCTTAATGTTGGGTGTCGGAAGGGTTGCTGAAGCCATCAGAACTTTGGGGCTGTGGCCATGATTGCTTAGGGTTTGTGTGTGCGTGTGAGAGAACCTCTCTATAGAGGGGGAGGGAGAAAAAATTATTTTTTGTCTTCATCATCATCTCTTGGGATGGAAACGATGAGGAAAATTTTGGCCATCTAGGGCAAGTGTTAGGGGTGAAAGATTGAGACTTAGGGATAGTCTTCTTGGGAGATGTGGCATCTACTGTGGTGCCTGCAGACTTTACGCCTTGAAGAAGTGTGCGGGCTGCTCAAACATTTATCCGACGGTGGAAGAAGCGAAGTGCCCGTATTACAAGTGTGTGGTCACGAAGGGGTTGCGCACGTGTGGTGAGTGCGAGAGTTTTCCGTGTGAGCATCACTATGGACCGATGGCTGTGTACGCCAAGGTGTACATAGACTGGAAAAAGAAAGAAATCGGGCAAGCAAGTAGTAAATGAGTAAGAAGATGGGGTTTCACTTACGTAGCACTTCTATTTTAGTTGTTTGATGAGTTCTTGAAAGTCTTCTACCCACACTGACACAGTGTCAACTTTCGGAATCTTTTTTAACACCTCTTTCAAGAGAGGTTTCCAACTGTTTTCATGTTCTCGTTTGGCGTAGAGCTCCTCTATCTCCAAGTTGTTTTCGTGCAGGTGCGAAATTATGAACCCCACCATTTCGTTGCCTTCTTCTGCGGCGAGACAGAACTCGGGGAAACCTTTAAGATGCCACTCTGTATGCTCTCTTTCCTCTTCAACATCTATCTCAGGACATTTTTCAGCCAGCAACCCAACAATCCTATCCAGCTCGGAAAATTCTATTTTTCTTATCTTCATTTTCTCACCTCAAATTCACAACCGCTAAATTGTTACTTATTCGTTGAGGCTGACCAAGTAAACCTTCACAAATATATTAACAAACACCAAACTTATCTGGGGAAAGAAACGTCAGAAACCGAACACCACGAGTCCATAACCAAAAAGGACAGACAACTCATACAACTACTCATCGAGAACCCTAAACTGACAAACACAAAAGTAGCGAAGATACTGGGTGTTTCCAAGCAAGTCGTGTCCGAGAGAAGAAGAAAACTCGAAACTGAAGGAATCATCCAGAATTACGTATTTTGGAACATAGTTCCCAGAGTCAAGTTAACCAAGGAATTCCAAATCACACTCGAAGACACCCAGGAAGCACAAATCCAGGAACTCACAGACTACCTCCAACACAACTGGAAAGTCGCACTCGTCTGGACCTCAGAAAACCAGAAAACAGTTTCAGGCATCATCCTAACCGACCAAGACACTCCCTTTATAAACGTCATCAAAGACGAATTCCCCTTCGTTGACAGCATTAAAGTGCAACCCGTCCTAATCAAGAAATTCTTGGGCGAGGGGGTGATGACAGAGAGAAAAGATGCCCAAAGCCTCAAAGAACTGGCTTACAAAGAGGCACTGAGACTTTCAGAAAAGAAAAGCGTGAACTCTGTGCTTTTTCACACAAGCCCTCAAGACAACACTATTCGTCTAGTGGTGTTAAGAAACAGACGTTTTCATCACTCCACAACATTGACCTCTACTGACAAGATTCTGAACAAAACATACATTCACATCGACCACGGAACCTACGAAATACTAAAGAACATGATGGAAAACAGAAGAGAAAGAAGATGGATTAGGGACCTACAAGTCATATTCACAAGAAACAACAGAGAGGAAAGACGAATCAAACACCTTCTCAGACTCGCCAAACACATCTAACCCGTCTGCGCCTTCTCATGCATCTTCTCAAGGGTCCACCTAATGGTGGATTTCAACTCCCTCAACCTCTCCGAACCAACATTCTTAACGGCGATCTCCCGAATCACGTCTCCATCACGAACAATACTGTAAGAAAGAATCTTGTCTGGAGTGACATCGCCAGTTCTCACGGCTTCTTGATCTCTCTCCTGCATCTTCGCCAGCACACGCTCCACCAGAAAGGGCATAAAGGGCGGAGTGTTAACATCAAAAGTCTTGTCCTCTGCTGGAACAACTCGCATAGACTCCTCCGCAACGTACAGAGTTGCCAAGAGATCACCAGCCACAGTCTTCAAGGGAACCACTTCTTCAAACTGGGTTTCAGGCGATGCAACCGCAGGCTCCACAGGAGCCGAGGGCGTGGGAGCAGGCTTTCCCACCTCAGCCCTTTTAAATCCCTTCTCCAAAAGTTTGGCATCGACAAACTCGAGCACGGTTCGTAAGCCCTCCAATTCTGTCTCCGTCTCTCTTATCCTCTTTTCCAACAGGCTTCGAAGCTCGGCGATCCTCTTTAGTTTCTCTTCTTCCTTCCTTTCAGTCATCTGATTCCCATTAGAAAACGACGTAAGTTGCTTATCAAGCCTTCTTTGTTCAGGTTATAAGCTTATAAACAATCGAATCAATGTGGACTTTAGGTTGAGGATGTACGATTTTAACCTTCTTGTCTCTTGTTCTTGGGACAACTACGGAGAAGCAAAAGGCGAGATAACCCAACTTTTAGGAAGGCTCTGTGACAAAAATCCATATGTCAGACGCACAATTGCGGGGGGAATCATCGGAGTGAAAACCCGTTTAGACTCCAGAGAGGTTATTCGAGGTTTACGGGAAATTTTTGACCAAGACCCCCTCGTTATCCAACACACGTTTAAATGGGTCCCAGTTGACCTCTGGGCACCCTCAGACATAGACTCCATGAAAGAAGGAGTCACACAACTCAAAGACAGAATTAAGAAAGGCGAAAAGTGGCGCATGACAATAGAAAAACGCCGATACACCCAACGCCACAAAATAGACATAATAAAAGAAATAGCAGAACTCATAAACGAGAAAGTTGACCTTGAAAATCCCGACAAGATCCTGCGCATCGACATAATCGGCAAGTACGCGGGAATATCTGTGTTAGAGCCAAGAGAAATATTTTCTATGTCAAAACTTTAATCGACCGTTATTAGGAAAATCAATTAATTAATGAAAAGACGAGAGAAGGACTGTCAAGATTTATTAACCTTAATAGTAAAACAAGCCTGGAATTCGTCGGAAAATTTAAGGATAGTGATGCACTTTTCCAACATTCTTCCAAAAAACCCATATTCTTTTGGTAACTTTGCGGAGTTTCTGTTGAATAAGTTTAAATTTTGGTATAGAAAAAGGTTCTAGAAGTAAAACACGTGAAGGAAAAACTTTGATATGACTGTGACCCTAAATATCCCAAGAGTCTGGGAGATTCTTAATCGTTTCAAAGATTTCTGCCAATCAAGGGGGTGGAAGACTTCAAAGCACGAAGATTGGGTTATGGCTGACAACAAGTATCACAACTTTTTGTGGGTTCGAAAAATCTATCCGTCTACGTTCCGAAAAGTCGCAATGAACCACAAATGCGCCATCCGAGAGGGTATTTCCTACCATGTTGTGAAAACTGAGTACACGGCATGGCTGTTCCCAGAAAAACCTCCAAGGACGTTAATGAAAACGGTGATGAATGATGAGGAACTTCTGAAAGGAACTGCGATTTATGACTTAAGTTCTGCGTATGGTGGTAAGCTTCTCTGCCGGAAGTTAAACAAGACTGACAGTGTGGTTTTCCAAGAGTTTGAAAGGTTTTTGCAAGAAAACTGTGGGATCGATGTTAAGTCCAAATGACTTGAGGACTCGAAAATATGAAGATTAAAAATCGTGGAAACGTTCTAGACGATTTAGACTGGCGCATTCTTCAAGTTTTGCAAGAGGACGCAAAGCAGACGTACGTGGAAACTGGTCGCCGCCTTCAAGTGGCACACTCAACGGTTCACGAACGGATCAAAAAAATGGAAGAGCAAGGAATCATCGAGAAGTACACTGCAATCGTGAACCTTGACAAGGTTGGAGCAAAATATATCACGGCAATCATGACAGTGTTTACGGACCCAAAAGAAAGCGGGAATGTAGCAGAGAGGCTATCAAAGTTAGAAGAGGTTTTGGAAGTCTTCACATCCCTTTCAGAGGAATTGTTAATAATCGCCAAGGTAACTGCGGAAGATCAAGAGAAACTGCACTCATTCATTGCACATTCAGTAGCTCCTCTTCCCGGAGTACTCAGAATTCGAACTTCAATCGTTACTAAAAAATATAAGGAGGAGATGTTCTCCATCAAAGGAGGTCAAACCCCGAATGAAAGACTCTGAGCGTAGAAGGTTATTTATAACCAATTACTACACCATCTCTGAAGTGGAGGAATTCATGTGAAGTCTTTTTCCCCTAGTTCTCGAATCCTCAGAAAACTCCCAAGAGAAAACGCATTCTACTTCTTCACATCCATCGGCAATTATACTGGAGTGAGTGCGGAGTCTCTTGAGGAATTCATCCAGAAAATTAAAGAGGTGAACACCAAATCGTTGGAGTTTCATCTTTATCGAGGAGACTTCCAAAAATGGGCTGATGAAACCCTGGAAGATAGGGAACTATCTGAAAAAATCAAAAACTTGCAGACGTTAAAGCCTGTAGGGGACGCTTTGCGAGACCAACTCTACTTTATGGTTTCAAGACGATTCGAGGAACTGAAGAGACAAACTTTGTAACAGATTACGCCTATCTGAGTGACTCTAAGAATCAGACCACTTATGAAATCTTGAAGGAAATTGTTACCAACTTCTTTAGGATAATAGTCAAGTTTGCTCCACGTCCATGTTGAGTCAGGACTTATCCCTTCTACTGCGGTTTTTATCGTTTGGTTTTGTTGAAGAAGACTCTGGAGTACACGAATCGTCGAATCGTCAGTGTGGCTTATTGCAACAGGGCCAGTCCAGCTAATGTAGACTTTAGCTCCTTTTTGAACAAGTGCCTCTGCCATGCTGGTGTGATTTAGTCCCTCACAACCCATCATGATGATTACGGTGTTCCTAAAGTGCCCCACCATACTCGACTGAACAAAAAAGGGGGTAATTCCAAAAAAGGTATCGTTTCTTCCAAGAAAAAGACGAGAGAGCGCAAGTCTACCCTCCTGCAGTTCAGAAAGATACTGCGGGTTAACGGTGGTTTCATTGTAGACCTCAGAGGTGAAAAGTCCTATGAGATTCGTGGGATTGCCTTGGTCATCTTTTATTACTGCAGAGTGCACTCTTAAAATCATTAGGCTGTAGTCATGAGTTGGAAGGTTTCTATAAAAGCTGACTGTAACTTCCTCGCCCTCGTGATAGGTGAAGTTGAAACCAGCGCCTTCTAGAATTGTTTCACACTCACCTATGAAAGTCTCATTTGACGGCGGCGAAGAAAAACTTAGCTGATCAATCAGCGCAGCTCTGGGTGGATTTGTCTGGTTATCAGAGGATGGATTTTTGCGATAGAGTAAAGAGTAAGCGAGAAAGAATATGAAAATGATGATGACTACAACAATTCCATATGTCAGCTTGCTTTTTAATTTGCCTTTTTTACGTTTTTCTCTTAGGGGCTTGCGTCTTTGCATGGATTCTGCCTAAATATAGAATCTTCAGTGTTTCTTTTATTGTCTTCTCTTCTTGCGCCTAATCAAAATAACGGATGCGGTTGTGGCAGCCAGAAGGAGAGCCAACGGCTCCACTCGGCTTTGGCTTTGTATGGAAGGTTTGTCCACCTTAAACAAGATCATTTCACCTCCAACAGCGGGAGGCGGAGGAGGTGTCTTTCTAAAAACTGCTTTCAGGGTTCCACCACATGTAACAGTTACGGTTGTCGGGTTGGCTGTAGTACTTGAGACCTGGACGTTACCAGAGACTTCCCAATGGTCGAACTCCCAGCCTGTAGGAGCGTTTGCTGTGGCTGGTCCAGAAGTGCCGTAGGCGAATGTGCCAGACTGACCGTTTGTGTA
>Ga0315314_1003313_pt1 | contig 12649 bp, 12 predicted proteins | sample TDP9_MG_FD_203631 | JGI IMG/M metagenome (GOLD analysis project Ga0315314, IMG submission 203631) | Freshwater sediment microbial communities from Lake Towuti, South Sulawesi, Indonesia - TDP9 | ecosystem: Environmental > Aquatic > Freshwater > Lake > Sediment | place: Indonesia: South Sulawesi...
AGAAGATCGTGTTAAGCCTTCGTGGCTTTCATTTCTGGGTCTCTTCTCCTCCTTTACGGATGCGATAGGTGGCGGTGGATGGGGTCCAATTGCCACGCCAGCAATTATTTTGGAGGGGGTTGAGCCTCGTAAGGTGGTGGGTTCAGTCAACCTCACAGAGTTCTTCGTAACCACGGTTCAAGCCGCAACTTTCGTTGTTTTGCTTCAAACCATGCGATGGGATGCAGCTATTGCCCTCCTAATAGGGGGAGTTATTGCGGCCCCATTCGCCGCGCTCATTTGCAAGAAACTGCCTGTAAGAGGTTTAGGATCACTTATTGGGATCACCCTGATAATACTGAGCACACGAAACATCCTTAAAGCCGCTGGGCTGATATAACTGAGCGCGATGAAAAGGTATTCTCTGTTCCCTCTCTAACACGACTCTGTTTCTGTGTGTATAGTGTTTAATTGGGGCTGAGGTAATAAAGAGACCAGAGGAGATGGAAGGAATGGCGGCGGCTCCGCAACCGGAGGAGGCTGTTACGTGTGGGGGTAAGCGGAAGAGAGGGTTTTCACTGGCGGGAAATGGCTCTGACGCCATTAATCCGGCATACCTCTTCGATACCTTATATTTATAAGTGACACGAGGAGTTACTTTCCAGCCATGTCTAAGGAGTATCACCTCGAGGAGCTGAAGAAGGAGAGCAGAGAGGTCGAGGAGGAGCTGAGGCGGTTAGAGGAGCAGAAGGAGCAGGTCGATCGAGAGTACTCGAAGGTGGAGGCCCAGGAGGACGAGATCTACAGTCAACTGTACAAGTGCCGGGACCCATACGAGTACAGCAGGATCGAGACCCGGCTGAACAGCATGAGGGGGACGAAGAGCGGGATCGAGCAGAAGAGGCAGGAGCTGGAGCAGAAGCTCCGAGGCTACAGGACCGAACTCGAAAAGCTCAAGGAGAAGATTGACTACCTCACCCCCAGAAAGGGCAAGTTCATCGTCGAACACGAGAGGAAATGATTCCCGCCCTGAGAACAGGAGAGGAAAAGCCCTCCGACCTACGGCTGATCGCCTCACGGTCACATGGTCCATCCGGCCGCTCGGCCAAAGGCCGCCTCAGATAAACATTTAGGTCACCCTTCCGTTAACTACACTCGGTAATGGAGAGTGGCGCTGACCACCCTCGTCCGTTGTACGGACCGGGTTGAGAGGCTGAAGGAAAGGGCCCTGGCCTTCGCGGACTGTAGGGTCCCCGGCGAGCGGGCGGTGTTGGTCACCAAGGCGTTCAGGGAGACCGAGGGGCTTCCGATGGTGATCAGAAACGCGAAGGCCCTGGAAAAGGTTCTATTGGAGGAAGGGGTGGAGATCTTCGACGATGAACTCATCGTGGGCAGGCCGTCTCGGTACCATTTCGCCCACAGGGGGCTCAGCGAGAAACTGGAGCAGAAACTGACGCAGGAACACCCCGAATGGATTCTCGACGCTATCGAACACAACCCCCAAGGGGCCCTCAGATCGTGGGGTAGGAGGGTTCCTCAGAGACCCGAGCTGGAGGAGGTTCTAGAGTACTGGCGTGGCGTGGCCCCTCACGTCCCCCGAAATCCCGGGGGCGTGCGCATGCGGCAGTATCGCGGTGGCGGTCTATTGAGGGCTCATATAGGCCCAAACTTCAGCAAGGTGCTCAGGACCGGGTTCAACGGGATCAAGGCCGAGGCCGAGGCCAGGCTCAGCACGCTTAAAACCACAGGGGCTGAGGACGTGAGGAAGCGGACCCTGTACGAGGCCATCATCATCGTATGCGATGCGATCGCCGAGTACGGCCGGAGGCACGCTGAGCTGGCCAGGCGCATGGCCGAGGAAGAGGAGGACCCACGGAGGAGGGCCGAGCTGGAGAGGATAGTCAAGACGTGCGCGTGGGTTCCCGCCAACCCGGCCAGAGACTTCTACGAGGCCATCCAGGCGGTCTACTTCACCCACCTCATCCACCTGATCGTCTGGGGCCTCCGAGGGTGCAGGGGTGGAGGATGCGGATACGCCCTCGGAAGGCTGGACCAGTACCTGTATCCCTACTACGAGAGGGATCTGAGAGAAGGGAGGATCACAAGGGAAGAGGCTCTGGAGTTGATTGAGTGCCTCTGGGTCAAACTCTACGCGGCCTATGACGACCAGCATACAATGATCGGCGGGGTAAAGCCTGATGGAACAGATGGAACCAACGAGGTCTCCCACCTGTGCCTGGAGGCCACAGCCAGGCTCGGGCTCCCGAGGGACCTGGGAGCGAGAATTCACAAGGGCACCCCGAGAGAGTTCCTCCTGAAGGCCTGCGAGGCTCTAAAGCTCGGGCTGAGCGTCCCCGTCCTGTACAACGACGATGTCATCATTCCGGCCCAGGTGAGGAAAGGGGCTGCCCTGGAGGACGCCCGAGACTACTTCGTGGTGGGCTGCGTGGAAATCCATCTGCCGAACGCGGACGTGAGGCCCATGGCCGGCGGCATCGACATCATCGAGTGTCTGGAGCTGGCCCTGAACGATGGGAGGTGCATGATAACCGGGGAGCAGCTGGGACCCAAAACAGGCGACCCGGCGGGGTTCAAGTCCTTCGACGAGCTGATGGAAGCCTACAAGGGGCAGATCTCCCACGCCACGAGGCTCCAAGTCGCTGAAACTGTCAAGCTCCAGCTCTCGGAGCCCGGAAAGTTTCCCGTGCCCTTCCTCTCGGCCACGATAGACGACTGCATGGCGAGGGGCCTGGACATAACCGAGGGCGGGGCCCGATACAACGCCACGTCGCCCTGCATAACAGGGATAGCCTGTGTGGCCGACTCCCTGGCGGCGGTGAAGAGGCTCGTCTTCGAGGAGCGGAGGGTCTCGATGGGCGAGCTGGTGGAGGCCCTCCGATCGAACTTTGAGGGCAGGGAGGAGCTGCGCCAGATGCTGATCAACCGCGCCCCGAAGTTTGGGAACGACGACGACTACGTGGACCTGCTGGCCAGGGAAGTAGCCAGCTACTACTGCCACGAACTGGACAAGTACAGGGACGCCCGAGGAGGCCCCTTCCGCCCACTCATCTTCCAGGCGCACGATCCCACCCTGTACGGCGCGATCGAGGGGCGAATCGGCGCCACGCCGGACGGACGCAGGAGGGAGGACCCGCCGCCCATGAGTGTACAGCCTTCCTATGGCAGGGACTTAAGTGGCCCGACGGCCGCCCTGAAGTCGGTGGCCAAGATAGACTACCTCCTGACCGCCGGGGGCATCTCAAACATCATAGAGCTACACCCCACCGCCGTCAGCGGCGAGAAGGGCGCCGCCACCCTGGCCGCGCTGATCCGGACGTACTTCGACCTGGGGGGGAGCCAGGTGGCCGTCAACGTCGTGGGCCCCGAGGCGCTGAGGGAGGCTCAGAGGCATCCTGAGCGGTACAGGAGCCTGAGGGTCCGGGTGTTTGGGTACAGCGACTACTTCGTCAACCTCGACTCCGAGGTCCAAGAATACCTGATTCAGAGGGCCAGCAGCAAAGTTGGTGGATAATGCAACGTCAGCCTCATGGCTTAAACCGCTTAACGGAGATGAGGCGTATGCCCGTGATTAAAGGGACGATATTTGATGTGGAGCGGTTCGCGGTCCACGACGGGCCGGGGATCAGGACGCTCGTCTTCATGAAGGGCTGCCCCCTGAGGTGCCTCTGGTGCCACAACCCGGAGGGGCTGAGCCGGGAACTGGAGGTCATCTGGTACGAGAACCGCTGCATCGGGTGCAACCAGTGCCTCAAGATATGCCCCGCGGACGCGGTAACGCTGGCCGAGGGGAAGAGGACGGTAAACAAGGAGGCCTGCACCCTCTGCGGCAAGTGCGTCGAGGCCTGCCCCGCGCTGGCCCTCGTCTTCACCGGGAGGACGGTGACCGTGGACGCGCTCTTGGAGGAGGTGCAGAGGGACGAGCCGTTCTATCTTCAGTCCGGGGGCGGAGTGACGGTCTCCGGCGGGGAACCCCTCGCCCAGCCACGGTTCGTGTCCAAGTTCCTCAGCGAGTGCCAGGGACAGAAGATTCACACGGCCATAGAGACGTGCGGATACGCGAGGTGGGAGGTCTTCAGGGCGGTCCTGAGGAAGGTGGACCTAGTCCTGTACGATCTCAAGCAGATGGACGCCGAGAAGCACCGGGAGTTCACGGGGGCATCCAACCGGCTGATCCTCGGAAACGCCGAGAAACTACGGCGCCTCCTGAAGAAGGACACGGTAATCCGGGTGCCGGTCATCCCGGGCCACAACGACTCCACCGCGAACGTCAGGCGGATAGCCGAGTTCGTGGCGCCGCTGAAGGTCATCCGAGTTGACCTCCTCCCCTACCACCAGCTCGCCGAACCCAAATACGTCAGGCTCGGCCTGCCATACAGGCTCAAGGGGACCAAGCCGCCCCCCGAGAAACACCTCAAAGAACTAAGAGAGATCGTCGAGGCTCAGGGAGTGAAATGCCAAGTAGGGGGCTAAGTAACGGTTCTCCTGTGTGCTGCCTATTTTAAGAGATAGGGTAATTCCATTTTTAAGGCGCTTGTTGGACAGTCTATTTCGCAGGAGCCGCAGTACCAGCACTCATCGTATTTCAGGTAGGGTCTACCGTTTTCGTCGAGTCTTATCGCATCTGCTGGACAGATCTCCTTACAGATACCGCAGCCGTTGCATAGGTTTAAATTGACTTTTAAAGGCATTTTCTCATTTCCTTAACGGGTCTAGTGTAGATGTTCATCTCTCCAGTTTCTAAATCTTTCTTAACGATCACATGTTTTAACCAGTTAGAGTCGTCACGTTTCGGAAAGTCCGATCTGAAATGAATCAATCCCCATCGACTTTCCTCCCTGTACATAGAAGACCTCGCCGACATTTCTGTGCAATCTAATATAGATTCAAGTTCTAATGCTCTGCCTAATTCATGCGTATCTTTCACATCCAAATTGCAGAAGTCTTTTCGGAATTTATCTACCCACCATAAAGCAGTTTTTAGCTTTGTCTTATTTTTAGGCGACGGGATGTATTCATTTATCATATTTCTAATTTTGTATTCGAAAGATTTTAAGTCAACATCTCCCCTCTGATCCAAAATTTGTAACATTCTACCACGTTCCAGATCAAGCCTTCGCTGGGCAACTTCTCCACTGTTATAAGTAGAGGCGATCTGCGCTGCCGTCTCACCGGCTATTGCGCCGAACACAAAAGCGCCGGTTAAGTGTTGCATTGGAACGGCTGCAACGTCTCCGGCCGCTAATAACCCTTCGAGCGAGGTCTTGGAGTCTTTGTTCACTACAAGCCCTGTTATCCCGTGTCCTCCGCAGAGGAAGACCTCCGTGAGATGCAGCTCTATTAGGTCCCTCCTGAAATCTACGCCTCTCTCGGCAAAGAATTTTTTCTGACTCGGCCTCTCAGTGGTGAAGAGAATCCCCTCAATTTCTTTTATTGCCTCCTCTGGAAGATGCTTTAACTGGATGTAAACAGGCCCCCTACCTTCATAAAATTCGTTGAGAACAGCCGATAAGTTCAGGCCATCAACCTTGATCTCTTCTCCCAAGCTATTGAAGACTTTAGCGCCTCTCGGTACCGTGATATACCACAAGGGACCGTTGAAGTCCTTTACCAGCGCAGACCTTATAGTATACTCGAAACCGGTGAGTTCGGCTCCGGCGTTGTATGCTAATGAGTAACCATCTCCGGCATTGCCGGGAAATTCGTAAGTTCCATATAGGTAACCGGAGGGGGGAAGGCCGAATCGGCCGGTAGCCCCTGTGGCCAGTATGGTCACCTTGGCGTTGATGAGGGAGACTTCCCCGGTCCTTGTGTTAAGGCATATAACACCGGTTACCCGATTATCTTTTTTGGTGAGAGAGATCGCCATTGTGTGATTTATAACGTTGATTTCTCTATCCTGAACCTGTTCGGAGAGTATAACCTTCAAGTCCGGCGCTACCATGGGAACAAGAAATCGGCCCTTCGGGTGAACCTGGAAGGTTTTGTAATTACCCGAGAGGTCTTTCACAAACTCCACGCCCCAGTCCTCCAACTCCTTTAACATAGGGAAGCTTCTCTCGGCCATCAGATAACACAGCGCCTCGTCGAGGATTCCGGCGCATCTTATTCTCATAGCCTCTACGTACTCTTCAGGCGAAGAAACCCCGGGAACTGCAACTATGTTCATCGCGTCCATCCCCCTGGCCAAGGCCCCACTCCTTTTGATGTGCGCCTTCTCGACAACGGTCACTCGAAGCCCGGGATTGGCCTCTTTTGCCTTAATAGCCGCCATGCACCCTGCGCTTCCTCCCCCAATTACGAGAACATCCGCCTCCATGTCTCCACTCATTTGACTGCCCACTCCAAGGTGTATATTACCCGCCTGTTTAGTTTAAATAAGAGATAAAGTTTGTTGAGGACACAGTCATCGGTTTGCGTGGCATTAATAGGCGACGGTAGACGAAGGGTCAAATCCGTAAAACTCTACAGTCTCTCCTCGCCTCAATTGGCTATAGCCCGAGTTAGGCCACGCCCCCCAGAAAGGCTTATAAGCTATAAGCTATAGTTAGCTAGGTATGGCGAAGACCACGATTCAGATAAGCCGTAGGAATCTGAGGCTGCTTGAGGCCCTGAAAGCGAGTATGGGGGTCAGAAGCTATGATGAGGTGATCGAGAGACTCGTCACTGAGAGGACGGCCATTCCAGACGACATGTTTGGGGTCGATAGGGGGAGGGTCTCGCGGTTCACGGCGGAAGACAGGTTAGAGGATCGGGAATGATCGTCCTCGACAGCTACGCCTGGATTGAATACTTCCTGGGGAGCGAGGCCGGCAAGGTTGTAAGGAGGTATCTGGGCGCGGAGGAGGCCGCCACCCCGTCCATCGTGTTAGCCGAGGTCGCCAGAAAATACCTGAGGGAGCGGATGGAGGAGAAGGACGTTCTGAGGCGCCTCATCTTCATATCCGCAAGTAGCGCGGTCGCCGAGATCGACACCAACCTCAGTCTAGCCGCGGCCAAGGCATACCTAGAACTCCTGGAGAAGGCGGACAGGGAGAAACTCGGGAGACCGAGCCTGGCAGACGGAATAATCCTCGCAACCGGGAGGGCTATGGAAGCCCGGATACTCACGGGAGATGAACACTTCAAGGGGCTGGGGGAGGTCATTTACATCGGCGAAAAGGGTACATGACCACTGACTCACTTCTCCGAGATTAAGAGTACGTGACCTTGACGACCATGCGAGTTCCCTGCCACCACCCTGTCACCGCCAGCTTTTTTCACTGAGTACTCCTATTGAGTCTCGGCCGGGGAGATATGTCTGAGACGCGGAGAGAGTGTGACGCTAGAGGCGAGATCGGATTGGGGGCAGTCGTCGGCGGCCGGTCACCTCACATAATCGGTTCTCTGCCGGCTACTTCTTGAAGAAGAGCCAGTTCCTCCCGCTTCTATCCCTGCCCCTGAACCTCACCAGGCAGTAGTCGCCCCTCAGCCGGCTGCCCCGGACCTCGAAGACCAGTTTGGACTCGTCCCTCTCCTTCAACACGTACTGGCCCCGGTCCCAGATCTCCACCGTCCCCGCCCCGTACTGGCCCTCGGGGATGACCCCCTCGAAGCCCGCGTACTCCAGCGGGTGGTCCTCCACCTGGACCGCCAGCCTCTTCACACCCCTCTCCGCAGGCGGCTCCTTCGGGATCGCCCAGCTCTTCAGGACCCCGTCCATCTCCAGCCTCAGGTCGTAGTGGAGGTGGGTGGCCCGGTGCCTCTGGATCACGTAGATCCTCCCATCGCCCGCCCCCACGCTCCCCCGGGGCTCACCGGTCTCCCCGAAGTCCCTCTTCCCCCGATACTCCTCGAGTGCCATCTCCGTCCAACTCACTGACCGCGCTTGGTCTCCGCCAGAATCCGTCGTAGCCCGGTCATAAAAAGCTGTTGCCCGCGACTAACATAGCACACTCAACCGCCTCTGCTCTCGGAGGCGCTCAGGTTCTCTAACTTAATAATTCGAAGCAGCTTCTCTTTAAACTCCTCCAGCCTCGCCCCGTCGCCGCAGAAGTGCATGATCGAGCGCATGACGCCGGCGTAGGGGTGTCCGAACCGCGAGATCGCCAGGTACCTCTCGCCCGCGGTCTCGGCGCCTGACCCCCTGAGCAGCCTCAGGACCGGGGAGGCCACGAGGATGGCGGCGTACCTTGCCTGCAGCAGCGCAGCCTCGAGGTCTCCCCCGGCCAGGCAGTCCCGGGCGTTGCCCAGCTCGCCCACCGCGCCCACCACCGCCCCCTCCAGCCACTCCTCCCGCCCCCTCCGCCGGATCTCCCCCACCGCCCTCTCCCGCCACCCCGCGATCTCCCCGACGGCGTCCTCGATCTCCCCCCGGGAAGCCCTGTCTAAGCGGTTCACCTCCGCAAAGAGATGGAAGAAACCCGGGGAGACCCTTCTCGCATGGGGAAGATACCTCTTCGGGGGGATTATCTCCGGGACGTCCTTCCTCAGGAGGACGGCCCTCAGGAGGCTCTCGGAGGCCTCCCTCATCTCGAGTTCGGCCGCCTCCAGCGCTCCGCCATCGAGGAGTCGGCCGCTAAGGGTCAGGCTCCGACGGGCCCGGTCTACGAGTGAGAGCACGTGTCTCCCCGGCAGTCGGTGGGAGAGGGCGTACCCCCTCCACTCTCTCAGGGCCCTCGTGGGGTCGTAGAGGATCCTCCCGCTCCTCATCACCGCGAAGGCGAAGGCGTCGGCGTAGAGGTCGCCCGTCTCCCCGGTGAAGGGCCTCTCGAACAGCTTCCTGGGCCAGACGTTGAGGTCCAGCAGCACCCCCCCTCTCCTCTCCCTGGTCCGCCGGCTCTCCTCGATGTCCTCCCTGACCATGAGGAGGTCGAGGTCGCTCGTCTCCCTCACCTCGCCCCTCGCGAAGCTGCCGAAGACCACCATCCCCAAAAGGCCGGAGTCCCGCCACCCCCTACGGACCAAGTCATCCAGAAGTCCAGACATGGCCCCCGCCGGAGTCCCGTCCAAGGCGGCCCCCCAGACCTCTCAGCGCGGTGGAGGATTCTCTAGGCCCAGCGGGTGGTCAGCGCAGGAGGGTGAGGACGGTCTTCGGGACATCGGCGTAGTCCCTGAGGGTGAGGAACCTCCCCCTCCCCGCCTCGGCCATTCTCCGGCAGTTGTCGACCCTGATCACCCTCCCCCTCGGGTTCGGAACCCCCAGGACGTGGAGGGTCGGGTACCGTCCGGCGGCGGGGACCGGGTCGCCGGTGGTGTGGATGCCGTCGGTGATGAGGATGCCGAGCCTGGCCTGGCAGGTGGCCCGGTCCAGCTGCTCTAGGCCGGTCTCGAGGGCCCGCTGGATATCCGTGTACCCCTTGGGCGGCTGCTCCAGGATCCTCCGGATGAGCCTCGGCAGGTCCTCCAACCGGCCGATCTCCTTCAGGACGTGGACGGAGTCGCTGAAGAGGAGGACGGAGTACTCCTCGTCCCTCAGCGCGTGGGAGAGGACGCCTGTGCAGAGGGCGGCGGTGAGGAGCTTCCGGCCGGCCATGGAGCCCGAGTGGTCCATCATGAGGACGAGGGACCTCCTGAGGCGGAGGGGCTCCTTGGCGACGAGGGTCTCCTGGTCCACGTAGGTCTTCTCGGTGTACCGCTCCACGGTCTCGTCCCAGTCCAGGTCCCCGCCCGGCCGATACTCGACCCTCCGCAGCTCGGGGAGCCTCTTCCCCGTGAGGTAGATCTCCTCGGACCTCCGGAGGACGCTGTCGACGTAGGTGTGGAGGATGAGGTCGTAGACCTTCTCGTGGAGCCAGGGGCGAACCTGGTGGAAGACCTCCAGGAAGGCCTCGGGGTCCGCGCCCTGGACATCCTTCGCGTACTCGGGGTCGCTGTTGAGCTGCTCGGCGACCTTCTCCGGCCTCTCCTTGGCCTTGGCCCTCAGGGCCTGGACCTCCCTCCACATCGGGGCCTCAGACCGATTCCGCCGGAGTCTCTTCCGTTCCAGGTCCTCCTCCCTGACCGTGCTCTGCGGCGCGGTTTGCTCCTCGCCCGCCCGGCGGTCGGGCTCTCCGCCTTCGCCTGAGGGATGGGTCGGCCTGCCGCCTCCGCCCGTGGAGGAGCCCTGGAAGACGGTTCGGACGATCTCCGCGATGATCTGCTCCCTCGTCTTGGCGACGTTGTCCTTCACCCGGAGCTTCTTCTGGAAGGCCATCAGGGCGACCTGGAGGACCATGTTCTCGTCCCCGGCCTCACCTCCCAGCTCCCCCAGCAGGCAGCCCATCTGGACCCCGGCCCTCACCGAGACCCCCGTGACCAGGTCGGGGTGGCGGTAGGTCTCATCGACGCAGGCCTCGATCACGTCCAGCGCCCGTCCGTCCCCGGCGACCCTCTCGTAGCCCCTGGCCAGAACCTCGCGGCGGATGATCTCCCTCTCCTCGCTGGGGTCCTGGCGGCTCATGGGGACCCAGACGAACCGGTCGACGGCGGCCTCGGGCAGGGGGTAGGCCCCGGCGTGCTCCATGGGGTTGGCGGTCACGATGACCGTGAACTCCGGCTTCGCCTCCACCGTCCCCAGCTTCGGGATGACCACGATCCGCTCGTCCATGGCCGTCAGGAGGGCGTTCCATGTGTCCGAGGGAAGCCGTGTGCCCTCGTTGACGAAGAGGACCCCGCCCTCCATCATGGCCTGCGTCAGGGGACCCGGGACGAAGGTGTCCCAGGAGAAGCCGGGCTCCACCCCCCTCTTCGCCGCCTCCTCCACGTCCATCAGGACGAGCGACGGGTCGAACCAGCCGACGATCTTCTGGGCCGTCACGTCCGGGGCCCCGTCCACGCGGAAGAAGGGGCGACCGAGCGCCCGGGCCACCTCCAGGGAGACCCTCGTCTTCCCCCGGCCCACCCCGCCCTCGATCAGCACCGGAATCCCTGACTTCACCGCGGCCAGGATGAGGCGGATCTCCCGCCTGCGGCCGACAAGCCTCTCCTCGACCTGCTTCCCCAGGTCGCCCTTACCCAACTGCGCCCACCGCCAACCGTCCCGCAGCTTCCAGTAGGGATCTTTCCGCTTCGTGCCATAAAGGTCTTATGAATTTAGTAGCACCGCTCCTCCCCCTCAGATGGTCGGCGGGCCCGCCAGCGCCCCGACGGCATATTTGGATCATATGGGAGACCCCCTCTAAAATGGTCACCATCAGCCAGAGGAGGAGAGAGGAGATCCGCGCCCAGCCCATCCTGATGGAGCCGGACATCATAAGCGACTTGCTCCGCCAGGGTAGGGCCCCCGACTCGTCCATGCGTGAACGACCCGCCTCGACGGGCGTTTAGACGGCCACAGGCCCCACGCCAGGTTGGGCTGGGGCTTGCCGGGGGTGTATGCCCTTACAATCTCATACTTGACACCGCTGTGGCTCAGCACCTTCAGAACGGGTTCAGCGTCCTCCTCGGGGACGAGGACGCACCCCCTGCCCAGACGCTGCCCACCGTGCTCCTCCAGCAGGCCGGGGTAGCAGCGTTCTCCCACCTTCCTGCCGAAGAGCCTGTAGTTCACCCTCTGCTTCTCCCTCTGTGAGAGGTTTTGCAGGGAGTAGACTATGATGACGGCGGGTGTGGCGTTCATCAACTCGGCCCTCAGGGCTAGGGGGTGCTGCATGTAGAGGATGGTCCCCTCCTCGAGCGCCGATTGGATGAAGACCGGGTTCGCCTCCTTCAGGGTCGAGGGGCACACGCAGATGGACTGGGCGAAGAGGTCGCGTGGTATGCGCCGGGTGACCTCCCACTCATTTCTCCGCATCTTATCCTCGTCCTCGAAGAGCACGAGCAGGTCAACATCTGACCCCTCGTCGGCCTCACCCCTGGCCACGCTGCCGAAGAGGATGATCCCCACGAGGCCGTCTATGGTCTTGAGGGCGGCCACAGCCTCAGATAACCTTGACTCCAGTGGCCTCTCTGATCGCATTCAACGCACCCTCCATAGCCTCCACGGCCCTCTTTGCTCGATCACCATCCTCCCCGCCGTACCCCAGCCTCCCATAGGCGTCCCAGAGGGCCCTCAAGTGATCAAAGGCCCGGGGGAGGTTTTCCCTCACCCAGTCCCTCCTCGCCGCGTGGGCGGTGCGGGGATGAACGTGGAAGTGAGTGTCCTCCTTGGCCGCGACCGCCTCTATGGCCTGCTCCACTGCCTTCAGGGCAAGGTCGGCCGTGTTCGAGTACGCCCCCGCGGAGAACTCTCGGAGCGCCCCCTCCCTCTTCTCCCTCGCTAACCTCATGTGAAAGACCGCATCGTCCATACGACCACTCATTATAATAAGAAAAAACTGGCGAATAAAGCTTTTGTTACTAATAATATGAAAAGAATGCCCCGTGAGAGGACCTTTGAGAAGCCTCAAGGACACCTGACAGAGGCTTAGCTACCTTAAAGCGGGGGGCTTCAGAACGGTTTTTATAAACCGCGTGAACTATTCTCTGTGGGCTCAGAGGGGAGACCTTGACCATGGCGGAGGGGGTCATCGGCCACGGCACATGGTACGACAAGATGGCCGCGGAGGTCGTGGAGAGGGAGCGGAGGCTGGACAGGGACCTCGGCCTCATCGGGGTGGAGAGCGGGGTCGCGGCCTCGGGCATCCCCCATGTGGGCAGCCTGGGGGAGGTGACCAGGAACCACGCAGTGGCCCAGGCCCTCGAGGAACAGGGC
>Ga0315314_1003314_pt1 | contig 12648 bp, 16 predicted proteins | sample TDP9_MG_FD_203631 | JGI IMG/M metagenome (GOLD analysis project Ga0315314, IMG submission 203631) | Freshwater sediment microbial communities from Lake Towuti, South Sulawesi, Indonesia - TDP9 | ecosystem: Environmental > Aquatic > Freshwater > Lake > Sediment | place: Indonesia: South Sulawesi...
TATGATGACATGAAGCCCCTCCTCCAGGCATTGGCAAGCCACTGTGTGGTGAACATTGTGAGGCAGACACAGATCCACGGCGTCCAAACTGACCTCTTCGAGCATATTCTCAAGATCCGTGAAAACCAGTGGCTTGGACTCTTGAAAGGCACTGATGGCTTTGGCCTTTGCCTTGGCATTCTCCTCGTAGACATCGCAAGCTGCCTTCACCTCGAAGACTTCTAGGCCTCGGGTGTGCAGATCCTTGTAGCCTTCCACGTGGGCGTCAGCTATGCCCCCGCAGCCTACGAGAGCTATGTTCAACCTCTGCATCTCAACAAGCTCCTCTGGTAATGGCAAAAACTCTATTGAGGGATTATAAAACGGTTTCCTCACGTTTTTTCTGGTTCGGTCCAACCAAAAGCATGGGACGGTTATTTGCGTAGGCCGCCTTTGAGCACTTCAGCGTGTTCAATCAATCTTTTTCCGAGTAGCTTGCACGCTTCGAGCGAGTTCTTGTCGGGTTCGCCTATAGCAATGGCACCGTAGTGAAGTGTTACGCCTGGGGAAACGTAATCCGGTACGCCGAATGTCATCATGCCAAAGTTTATGATCACAGAGATAATCGACAGAAGCATCATCTCGCTGCCTCCTCCCAACCCGCCAGACGAGGCGAATGCAGCTGCAACTTTGTATCTGAGTTTGCCCCAGTGCTTGATCATTTTCTGGTTGAAGAAGTCATTCATTCTTGCAGTCATCGTGCCGCAATGCGTCGGCGAGCCAAATGCGAATGCGTCGAATGAAGGGATCTCCTCAACCTCAACTTCGTCGACCCTCTTCAAAGTGACCAGTCCCCCGGCTTCACGGGCTCCCTCCGCAACTGCCTTAGCCATGGTCTCAACGTTTCCCGTCAAACTATCATAGACTACTAGCAGCTTTACTGGCTCCACACGGGTCTTCCTCCGTCTCGTATTCCGCATTTCTTGCTACCTTACCACACATTGAGTCGTGACAGCCTTTATTGGGACAGATACCGGTTCAGGTATTCTCTGTGCCTGCTGAAGGCTCCTCTGAGGCTTAGGCTGAGTTTGTCTTGGATCTTCTGGAGCTCCTTGTATACTTCGACGTTGGAGGGTTTTGGTGAGGCTTGGGTCTTCTCGTCAACCTCGACATAGCGGTCAGTTACCTCTTGAATGGTGGTTTTCTGTCCAACGTGGTTGCGATAGGTCCAGAGAGCCTGTAAAGCCGCTCCGTAGGCTGCGCCCTCATCTATCTTTAGGCAGACAACCTCTGTGTCGAATATGTCGGCTGCTATCTGCCGCCAAGCCCGATTCTTCGATCCGCCGCCCGTGAGCCTTATCTGTCTAGGTTTGATGCCCAGCTCCTTCATCCTGTTTAGGCCGTAGTTCATCCCCATGGTCACGCCCTCCATAGCAGCTCGAGCAAAACGTGACTTCTGGAAGGTCCGGCTGTTCAGCCCATAGAGGACGCCTGTTCCGTCCGGAACGTTGGGTGTTCTTTCACCCTCAAAGTAGGGAAGAAGAACCAGACCATCTGATCCCACGGGTGCCTCATCAACGACTTCCGCCAACTCACCGTGCGACAGGTTGAACAGGTTTCTCACGAATTCGGTGGCAACAGTGACATTCATCGTGCAGAGAAGAGGAAGCCAAGCGTTGGTGGAATCGCAGAAGGCGGCGATCTCACCTTCGGGATCAACAACAGGAACATCAGAGTATGCGTAAATGGTGCCTGAGGTGCCGAAGCTTGCGGTGACTGTTCCTTTACGGGTGTTTCCGGTTCCTATGGCGCCCATCATGTTGTCTCCTCCGCCGGCGCTTACGAGAACATCTTCACCAAACCCAAACTTCTCGGCGATATCTCTTCGAATCGCGCCAGCGGGCTTGTCTGAGCTCTGCAGTGGGGGAAGCTTACTTTCCAGATAGGGGTCGATGACTTCTAAGGTCTTCTTGCTCCATGTTCTAGTTCGGATGTTCATCAAGGCTGTTCCTGAGGCGTCGCCATACTCCATGATCCTCTTTCCTGTTAAGTAGAAGTTCAGGTAGTCGTGTGGCAAAAGAATCGTCTTAAGCCTCCTGTAGTTCTGGGGCTCATTTCGTTTGAGCCAGAGAACCTTTGAAGCGGTGAAGCCCGGTGGAATCTTAAGGCCCAGAAGCTCTATGACCTTCTTCTTTCCTCCAAGCTTACGGGTTAGAATCTCGCATTCTTTGATCGTGCTTGTGTCATTCCAAAGCTTAACGGGTCTGACAACATCTCCCCGCTCATCGAGAGGAACTAACCCGTGCTGTTGACCCGAGACGCCGATGGCTCTAATGCCCTTAGGATCAATCCTCGCTTCTTTCAACGCTTCTGAGATAATCTCGTGCAGGGCGTCAATCCAGACTGCGGGATCCTGCTCCTTGTAGCCGGGCGGGAGCCCCTCTATGATGCCGTAGGCTCTTGTTGCTTTTCCGACGACTTGGCCTGTCTCGCCGTTGACGATGATGGTCTTGGTGCTCTGTGTACCATTGTCGATTCCGACGAAAAACTCAGGCCGAACCATACTGTAACCTTCCTCGCCAAGTTATAAATGTTATCTGCACCTTCAACCCTTCTAGTATTGTAAAGAAATGATGATCTCTCTGTCGATCTTAGAGTACGAGCCTGACCTCTCCGAGCACACGGGCAGTATTGAAGAGTCAGAGGCATTTTCCCAGATAACAAGGCTGATCCAGACTGGCAAGATTCGTCGAGTGCACATAGATGTCATGAGGCCACCGATGATACCTAGCAAGACAAGGTTCCCGGTTGAGCTAATAAAGTGCCTACACGAAGGGCTTCACGGCAAAACGCAGCTGGCTATCCACCTGATGGTCAGCGACCCTATTTCCCTCATTGAGAAGATCAATGAATTCATAGCGAGAGAAAATCGAGCAGAAACGACTATCTTCATACAATGCGAATCCTTCAGCTCAGAACAAGAAACCATTGAAGCTCTAAGACTTCTGAAGGAACACGGCTATGCAGCTGGAATCTGCCTAGACCTTCCAACTCCCAGAGGAATTCTTACGAGAAAGATCGTGGAATCAGCGGACACAGTTCTGCTAATGTCTGTACCTATGGGGGAAGGAGGGCAGAAATACAGCGCAGAAGCCACAAGACGAATTGCCTATTTCGCTCAGAAGTTCCCGAGGAAGATCTTAGAAGTTGACGGCGGAATGAACCCCCAGACGATAGCCATAGCCAAGAAGGCCGGAGCAGAAATAGCGGTGGTGGGTTCCTTCATCACCCAGAACACAGACCCAGTAAAAGCCGTAGGGGAACTCGAACGAAACCTTGAACACCCGTAAAGTTGCTGTTCTTTTCGGACAAGGTTTCAAAGCTATTTTCCACTTGAGAGTGCTGTGAGAGAAGATCCATCCAGCGCCTTTCGCAACGCCCTCGTCCAAATCCGTTAGTGCTACCAATCTGGATCGGAAAATTGTCTTCGCAATACTTGTTGCACTTTCATAATCGCTATAGGGACTGAGGGTCCCATGTTCTCACGGGACCAAATTTGCTTGGAATGAACCAGTTTTCGCGTAAGCGAGTTTTGAGATATGCAGTTGTGGCATCTGCAGTCGTTCTGTTGATATGTCCTGACCCGTTTTCAGACCTGCTTGCCTTCTGGCTTCTCGCAAAAGTGGGCTGCGATTCTTTTTTCAGGAAGTGGATGCCTTTCCGAAGAACATGCGGCGAGGTCAAAGACAAGCCTACAGCAGCCATTTTATAGGTATGTCTTGGTAGGTTCCCCCATCTGGCAGAGTTCTGCGGATGGTCATCGGCAGTACGCCCTGTGTCAGTTCTTCAACAGCTATCTCTATGGGGCTGGACGAGGGCTTGGAGGGCGTGATAAGTATGGGTGCGCCCATGGAGATCTGAAGGGCTCTAGCTCCTACTATGCGAGCTTTCTCGAAACGCGTAAGCTTAGGAGGACCAATCAGTTCTCTCTTCTGTGAGCTCGTTTACTTCAAGACTCTCCTTAGCAGTCTTTTTCTGCACGGCGGGGGGTATAGTGTCGCGCTGCAGTTTGGAGGATTTGGAGTCGTGGCGTAGCCTCTACCTTTTGACCACAATTTCACAAATCCTCTGGTTATGTTGCATCACTAGAATCCTATACGAAATATAAACCTTACTGAAAATTTGAGTTGAGACGTGGCGGAAGTGGCTTTTGGGGCGTGACTTGGGCAAAAGTTAATATGACTGGTGAATATCCATTGACGGAACTGAAGTTGCCGGAGAAAGGCTTGAGGCTGAAAGATACCGTAATCGTTTTTGACAGAGACCAGGGTATCTCGACCTATCAGAACTTCAGAGGCTACAACAATCTTGTGGACGATGCTGAATGGCTGCTCGAAAGAACCCTCCAGAAGTCCAGAGGTTTCATCATCCGCCCCATCGCAAGAGAAAAGAAGGAAGGAATCTGGGTCGGTGAGTACAACCATGAGGGCAGCCAAATAAACAGGCAGGATCTTATCTTTGGCAATGCCGCCTCCGCTCTAAGCAAGCTGATTCTGAGCTATGCCGATCGCAGGATATCTGAGAAAACGTTCATCGAAAAAATCGCCATCAAGTCCCTCAAGAAGAAGTTGAAGAGCAGAATCGTACAGGACTTCAAGTATTTCATCTGCCCTCCCGAACTCATCTACGGCTCCTGTGTCCATGTTGAAGGAGTCTACAAGGAGCTAGCCGGAAAATACGGTAAGGGAAGCAGAATCCCTCACATAGTAGTTGCAGAGAAGATTGCTGAGACAAAACCTTGCGCAGATGTGGTCGTGTGCCCCCTGATAGCTCCGAACTCTTTCGAAGGGGTCCTTAATCTGGACAAGGCGCTCAGAAGCCGGAAACTCGGCGGGGTGAGGCTTGTCACCTCAGACATGGTGGAGTTAACCTAGGAGGAGCTAGGACCAGCTTCCTGCTTTGGTTTGATCGATTTTTCCATGATCTCTTTGGCTTGAGACAGTGTTCGGTGGATTTTCCTCCAGTGACTTCCTTGCCAGTAGATATGACCACAATCCGGGCAGATCCAGAAGTCATCGTAGAATCGTGAGGTTGAGGGAGGAACTCTGTCCCTGATCTCATCCTTGGAAACCGGGTTTATCCCAGCATTGCACTTGGGACAGCGTGAAACTTCAATGTCTACCTCAAGTTTGAAGCCGAACCGTTGAGCTAACTCCGCAAGCCTCTCAGTCTCAATTCGACCCTGCACAAGGAAGGCTTTCGCGCCCTTGACCGAAGCCCTCCGGTATAGCTGAGTATCACGCGTTAGGAGAATGCGTTCTTCTTCTATTGCCAGCTTTATGAGACTGTTGTCCTCCAAGTCGTTGAAGTACGTGACATCGCACCCCAACATCCTGAGCCAACGGGTCAGTTTTCCAAGCATACCATCAGCAATGAACCTCAAAGCTTGCCGTTCTCCTATCGTATTATGCGTCCGTCCCCAGGTTCCCCGACTATTTCCCCTTCGTCCATCACCAAACGTCCGTTAACAAAGGTTTTCACAGGTTTGCCTTTCACTTGCCAACCGTCAAAAGGAGAGAACTTCTCTTTAGACTGGAAAATTGAGGAATCGATTCTCCACTTTTTCCTCAAGTCAACGACCACAAGGTCGGCGTAGTTGCCTTCCTTCAAAACGCCTCTATTGGCTATTCGGAATATCTCAGCAGGCCTTTCGGACGTTATCCGCACAAGCGTCGAGAGTGGCAAATGACCTTTGCTGACCTGTGTTAACATAAGGGGGAGCAATGCCTCTACGCCAGCGATGCCGGGCGAGATATTCCAGAAGGAAGGTCCTTCTTTCTCTTGTCTGGAGTGGGGGGCGTGATCGGAAGCCAAAATGTCGACGATACCACAGCGCAGAGAAGACCAAAGACTACGCATATCTTCAATAGATCTCAGAGGAGGATTGGTCAAAGCAACGGGGCCTAGATCTTTGAGATCGCGCGAGGAGAGAAGCAGATGATGAGGGGTCACCTCGCACGTGACCGGGAGCCCAGCCAGCTTGGCCGACTCGACGGTTTTCATTCCCTTGCCTGAGCTAACATGACAGACATGTGTACACGCATGACTTTTCTTCACTAAATCCATGACGCGGGTGATCGCTTTCACCTCGGCATCCGTAGAATGCACGCTGACATAGGCGTTAACATCGTTGCGATTAGCTTCTCTGACCTGCGTTAGTGCTTGTTTCAAAAGCCGCCGGTCTTCAGCATGGACCGACACTGGAACGTTCAGATTTGCAGCTTCTCTGAAGGCTTCAACCAAGGTTCCTTCGTCATCTGGGTCCAAGCCTCCAATCTTCTCAGACATGTACAGTTTGAATGCCTTTGCGCCTTCTTGGACTATATCTCGCATCTCCCGCACACGAGATGGGAATGCGGAGTAGAAGGCTACGTTCACAATCGATCTTCTAGATGCGATGCTCATACGTTCTCTCAGGCTTTTTGCATCCATTGTCACAGGCACATTGTTCGGCATATCAATAACGAGCGTTACGCCTCCATTGGCTGCTGCAGCGGTCCCTGTGTAGAAATCCTCCTTATACTCCAGCTTCTGATCTCTCAGGTGAACATGTGCATCTATTAACCCCGGCAGGACGGTGAGACCGCTCAGGTTCATTTCTTCAGAAGCCGGAGGCAAGTTTGGCTCCTTGGCTATCCTGGCGATTCTGTCGCCATCGATTGCCAATCCTGCGCGAAACACTTCTGTGCTCGTGCAAATCTTTGCATTCTTCAGGACGAGGTCGACTGGCAACCGTCTCTTCGCCCAGATACTTTATGTTGGCTAGCTAGATAAATTCGACGAAAATGATATCGACTTGAGGGCATTGCCTATAGTCGTTGATAGGAAAACACAAACATAGTTAGTATTCAGAACCCGTCAGTTCAAGGCGGCATTCTTCGCATAGGAAGCTGCCTTCAGCCTCTTTCAGACTGTCCGACCATCTTCCACAGCTATCACAATATCCCGCTTGGGGAGAAGACTCTTCAACCTCTCCAGCAGCAATCTGGTTTTCTATACGGGCCTTTTCCTGTATTGTCTCTATGAGTTCCGGTGTCACTGCCAAGATGTCCTTACTTGAGATTATCCCGGCTAAATCCCCCTTGTGCATGACAGCCAATCTGCGGATATTCTGGAGGCTCATTCTTCTTGCCGCATCTGTTATGGTGCCGTCTGAATCTATCGTGACCAGCGGGCTGCTCATGACTTCTTTAGCTGTCACCTTGCTTGGTTGGAGGTTCTTAGCCACAACTCTCTCTGCCAGATCTCTCTCAGTGATCATGCCGATGGGCTTGCCTTTTCCGCCGCTTACTATGACACAGCCGATGTTGTGTTCGACCATCAACTGAGCAACTCTGTTGGCTGGATCGTCTTCGCGAACCGTTATCACTGGACTGGTCATGACATCCTTGACCAGCATTGCAGACCTTCTCTCCAAAGCAGCCACGACCTCTTTCCTCCTCATGAGATATGAGTTACTCAACCACTTTTAAACTTTTGTTTCAGCTGTCTCAGAGTTTTTCCTATTATGACTTGGCGCAGGAAAGGCTAGGATTTTTGGTCCCTCTACCCGCTTAGGGTCTTGCTAAGTATCTTGAATCTGAAGGGCGCAATCAGTTGCTGGCTTTTGGGCAGAAACGGGACATTTCTTGGTGAAGGTTCATTACCCTTCTAAGAGCCGGGTGATCGGCGCCTAACTGCTCCCCAAGTTTCTGAACAGTCCTTTCAATGGGCACGGTTTTGGCCTCTTCTATCAGCTTGTCCGCGTACGTGACGATCTTTTCTTCAAGTGTCTGCGGTGCATATATCCCCTTAGGCCAACCCAGCTCAGCCGCCTCTTCAGCAGCTATGCCGCCGCCGACGTGCCGTTCAATTATCGATACAACTGAGGAAGGAAGATTGAATGACCGAGCGATCTCCGAACCAGCAACTGCGTGGTGGACACTGTGCGTCTTGGATCGACCTATGTCATGCAAAAGGCCCCCAATCCGGATCAGTTCTATGTCTATTTTCGCCCCGTTTCTCACGCATCTATCGGCGATGCGTAAGGCAAGTTCAGCCACGGCTTTGCAGTGTTCCACCACGCGGGGGGAACAGCCGCTCTCTTTCAGAATCTTCAAGGCTTCGTCGGGTGAGGGGAGTTGCTCACTCACTTAACTCGCTCCTCAACTGGTCAACTTTCTTAGAAAGAAACTCAACAATCCTGCCATTGTCAAAGTGCATTAGAGGCTTGTCACATTTTGGGCATCGGAAAACGTATTCTGTTGCTTCTTCGAAAGGGAGCCGACCGCACCCTGGGGAATAACAATAGTAGAAGTCATGGTTCTTCTCATAATCCAGTCTTGTCTGGAGTTTTGCGAGGATATGTTTCTTCTGGTTGGTCAAGAATCCGTCAATCTGGTCTGGCTGAAGTCTCCAGTGAAAGATGAACCATCCTGTGTTTTTGTCCCGAGTTCTCCTCAGGGCTACGATAGAGTGGTCGTAAAATCTGTAGAGGATCTTGCGAACATTGTTTAACCTGATGTTGCTTTTGGCTACGATTTCTTCGTCAGTGACTTCGTCCACCTGGCTAAGTATCTCAACTATCTTGACAGCCTCTTCGCCCCCAAGAATGCCGGCAACCTTCATAAGAGTGTCATAGTTCACAAGGGCCACCAAGACCACCGCAAACCCACCTATATATAACGGGCTCTTGGAACTTAAATCAATCGCTACAAAGACGGGGGTTACATGGGCGCCTAGGATTCAGTCCTCACAATCTTCTTACCCTTGGCTTGAGGCACAACCCTTACCTCAGCTTTTTCGAAAGACAGAGAGAGCTCTTTGCCCTCAAACAGTTCATGTAGAAAGATGCTCAAGGCGCTTACCTCAGAGTGGGGTTGAGAGGTCACCGAAGTGTTCCAGTCGGCTAATCTGTACACCTCGCCGGGCACCTTGGCGCCGCCGACCACAACGAGTTTGTCCTTCGGCGAGGCTCTTATCCGATCAATCGTGTCTTGGACGGACAGGCCGTACATTGTTAGGTGGATGACCTCGCCGCCTTTTTCCTTCCACTGACTTATGGTTCTGCTCCAGTTCTGCACATACTGAGCTTCGAAAGAACCACCCCAAGACTCGCTTACATTCTCGACGCTTCTCTCGACTTTCCCATCCCTCAGGCCGCCATAAAAGGCTCCGTCAGCCCCGAAGGCTCTTGCTGCAAGAAGGAGATGAGTGGTGACTCTCTTGTCGCGACTAGGCCTATGGTTCAACCTTAGGACGTAGACCTTCCACTTCTTCATGTCTGAAGATCCCTCCCATCTTCTCCACCTGATCTCTGATCTTGTCTATAATGTTAGGCGAAGCGCCGAAGGACACGTTCACGGAATCATCTTCATACGCAACCTTCTGCACATCGGCGTGATCAAAGACCCAGGAAAGAAAGGATTGGGATTCCCCCTTCATCTGTATTGTGAAGGAGGACCGAACATGAGCAGTAAGATGCTTGGCTATCTCCGCCTCCAACTGCTTCAGATTCGTCTTATTCAAGGCAGAGATGGCTACGGCATTCAGCGAGTATTTCTGCAAAGCCTCCGTTTTCTTCTGCAGTTCTTGATTGGAGATCAAGTCAGTCTTGTTGAGCACGGTTACTATCGGGATTTCGCCGGCTCCTATCTCACGGATGACGTTGAGCGAGCACTCCAGTTTCCTTTCAACTTCATCAGGAGGCTCGCTTATGTCGACTACGAGAAGAATCAGGTCAGAGAAGATGGTCTCCTCTAGGGTTGAGCGGAACGCCTCTATAAGCGTCAGGGGCAGCTTGTCGATAAAACCAACCGTATCCGTCAGAAGGGCTTGGTCTCTGGGAAGGCTGATCGCCCGGGTTGTCGTAGACAGAGTTGTGAACAGCCTTGGGTCCGCGGGGACATTCTCCTCGGCAAGGGCATTGAAAAGCGTGCTCTTGCCCGAGTTCGTGTAGCCCGCCAATGAAGCCATGGGGAAACCTAGCTTGCGTCTGCGTTCCCGGTGCAGTTCCCTTGTCTTTCTTATCCTCTTCAGCTTCTCTTGGATGCTGTGGACTTGCCGGCTCACACTTTCATAGTAGACATCAACTTCGTATCTGCCCAAACCAAGAAACCCGGGCTGTTCACCGGTCCTTGCCAACCTTACCTTTTCCTTTGCGTGAGCCAGCTCATATTGCAGTCTGGCTAGATCTATCTGTAGCTTAGCCTCTTTTGTGGAGGCCCTCCGGACGAAAATCTCAAGAATCAGATGTGAGCGGTCGACTACTTCTAGCCTGGTTAGCTTTGCGAGGTTGTAGACTTGGACGGTCTTCAGTTCGCTGCCGACGATGATCTTTTCAGCCTCGAGTTTGGCAGCGGTCTCAGCCAGTTCCTTAGCCTTCCCGCTGCCTATGTAGTAACGGGGGTGTGGACGCCTGACCTGCTCGACTGCCCCTACGACCTCATAACCGGCGGCTTCGGCAAGGCTCCTAAGCTCATCCATGTTTGACCGTTCATCATGATCTCTACGGTTGACTATGACTGCCCTCGTTCTTCAGGTGCCTCCTTTTTGCCTCGGCTCCTCAAGACAACCACGTCACCCAACGTAACGCCTTTACTTGGTACAGAAGACGGGAGGTCCGTTCTCTGCTCCGGAAGTGGTTCAACCAGTCTGACTCTAAGCACGTGTTGCAGTTTGGCTGAAAGTTTCTGATCTGGCGCCATCTTTTCGCTTTCTATCTTGCTGATTACAGAGGCCTTTTCACCGATCTTTCTACCAAGGTCTTCATGACTCAAACCCAGCCTCTCCCTCGCTCGCCTCACAAGCATCCCGAAATTCTCAACTACCGCTAGATCCTCGGAGACGCTTGCTGAAGCCTTTCTCTTTGCTGGGAGGCTTGCCGAGGTGGCTTTCAGTCCTCCTTTTGTGGGATGTTTGGGACCCTTGGACTCAGGTTCCCAGAAGCCCGAACCCAGTTCGGCGCATTTCGCGCAAGTCAACATTTTGGCTCCTTCAATGATCACCCTTTCTGGTTTTCCGACGATGTGACTGCCGCAGACCTCACACTGCAAGACCGCGACCCCGAAGTTATATTTCCTTGCGCCGAACTTAAGCGTGACGCTGGAGCTCTAGGCAAGCCTAGGTCGTCCGCCTTATGATAGTCTTAATAGCCCAGAGGAAGGTTTCTGAAGGGTAACAAGATGTCGAGTCGTAAGTTGAAGGCCGGCACAATGGGACTCCGCTCAATGTCTGACGCAGGCCTGACCGTCCTAGGGAAACTTCGGAAAGTGGCGGACTACCAGTTTGGCAGAGGAGCAGGAGAGAATCTCTTTCCAGGCAACATAACGGTCGTCTTTTCGAAGAGGACGGGGCAAATAAGGCACATCTACCTTGAGGGCAAGCTATTGGCGACACTGAGACCTAGAGACGGGCTTCTTTCGCTAGCGATTGATGGTGGGAAGAGGCTCATGGAAGGCGTGATCGTTACGCGGGCATGGGTGCAGGTCCAGGAAGACGCAGTAGACTTCGTGAAAAAGGGAGGCGACCTTTTCGCGAGGCACGTTGTTGACGTTGGTGAGGAGTTGCGGCCTGGGGAAGAGGTGGTTGTTCTGGACAAAAACAAAAGGGTGATTGCTGTGGGTAGGACTATGCTTTCAGGCGACGAGATGAAGGAGTTCAAAAGAGGCGTGGCGGTCAGGGTGCGCAGAGGAAGCCTTGAGAAACCTAAAAAGCATGAAAGAAATGATAGTAGATGAATAGGAGATGCGTAGGTTGCGCAGAGTGAGTCCTCGAGAAGCCAAGAGGATGATGCAGCGCATGGGTCTGAGGATGAACCCCATGGAGGTCGAGGAGGTAATCCTCAGAACAAGAGACAAAGTCATAACCATCGAAAACCCAGAGGTTGCGGCTCTCGAAGTTCAAGGTCAAAGAATTTTCCAAGTTGCGGGCGGGACAATAACTGAGAAGCCATTGGAAAAGAAGACAACTGTTCCCGAAGAAGATGTACAGCTGGTCGCACAGCAGGCGAAAGTGAGTTTGGAACAGGCAAGGGCAGCCCTCGAGGAGACGAATGGTGACTTGGCGCAGGCAATCTTGCTGCTCAGCCAAAGATAGGCTTGCAGTATTGCTAGCCATGTCCAAAGCTATTGTCAGTTCCATTCTTAACCGACGGTTTGGCGGGGACTCTGAAAGGTTCATTCCCTCAGCGGCATCTTGCCCTGTCTTCCGCCAAGTTCTCCGCCTTTCTTACCTTGATCGTGCCGTAGGGGTCTCCCATGCCTCGGTACACGCTGACTATCCAACCGTCTCTCTTTAGACATATGCCGGAAGCAAACAAGCCAGGCTTCCCTCCACATGCACCCTGCACGGAAGTGTCCCTCGCCCCTATAGTCTTGCCAGCGTAGTTCATCTTTGCTCGTACGCCAGGTAAATTGCCTTGTGAACCGAAGGTCTATCCCTCATCTCTGATATTGATTCTTGAGGAGCTAACGGTTTCAGTAAGGTTTATAATCACCGCTTCGAAAAAACTTATATCTGACGAGTCTGGAAGAACTCATCTAGCATAGAAGGAGTGTAAGAGAATGGCTTACTTGACGACCCAGAAAGGACAGCCAGTGATCATTCTTAAAGAAGGAACCTCTAGAAGCA
>Ga0315314_1003315_pt1 | contig 12647 bp, 16 predicted proteins | sample TDP9_MG_FD_203631 | JGI IMG/M metagenome (GOLD analysis project Ga0315314, IMG submission 203631) | Freshwater sediment microbial communities from Lake Towuti, South Sulawesi, Indonesia - TDP9 | ecosystem: Environmental > Aquatic > Freshwater > Lake > Sediment | place: Indonesia: South Sulawesi...
CCTCCAAGCGCCACAGCTGAGGCTTCAGACCTAAAACATCTGCATCTATATCAGAATATTACACTTTCCCCTTTTCCTGAAGCTCCCCCAGGAGCTCCCGGGCCCGGTCCATCCTCACCGCCCGCTCTTCCACCATCCTGTCCACGATGAGGTCGATGAGGTCTCCCGTCGCCCCGGCCGCGACCGCGTAGTTCCGGGCCTGGAGGGCCATGTGCCCCCTCTGGATGCCCTCGTGGGCCAGGGCCCTCAGGGCGGCCAGGTTCTGGGCCAGCCCCACCGCCGCCAGCACCTCGCCGAACTCCCGGGCGGACCTCACCCCGAGGATCTTCAGGGCGACCTTGGCCACCGGGTGCACCCTCGTGGCGCCGCCGACGATCCCCACCGCCATGGGCAGCTCGATCGACCCCACCAGGTCCCCGTCCCGGTTCTTCTCCCAGACGGTGAGGGGACTGTAGCGGCCCGACCTCGCGGCGTAGGCGTGGGCCCCAGCCTCCACGGCCCGGTGGTCGTTACACGTGGCCAGGACCACGGCGATGATCCCGTTCAGGACGCCCTTGTTGTGGGTCGCGGCCCGGTAGGGGTCCGCCGCGGCGAAGGCGTAGGCCTCCACGATCCCGTCCACCACCTCCTCCCCGCCCACCGCCTCCCTCGCCACCACGGTCCAGGCCCTCGCCAGCCTCCGGGTGGCCAGGTTGGAGACGATCCGCAGGTACACCCGGCCGCCGGTCAGCCTCTCGACGAGGGGAGCCACCGCCTCCGCCATGGTGTTGACGGCGTTGGCCCCCATGGCATCCCGGCAGTCCACCAGAAGCTCCGTGATCACCATGGGGCCCGTCTCCGCCTGGATCACCCTCACCTCCACGTCCTTGGCCCCCCCGCCCACCGAGACCAGCATCGGGTCCTGAGCATTCGCCTTCTCCAGGATTTTCTCCTTCGCCGCCAGGACGGCCATCCTCGCCCCGTGCGGGTCCGGAACTTTGACCGCCTGGATCTGCCCGATCATGAGGGGCTCGGTGCTGCTGGTGAAGAAGCCCCCCCTCGCCCTGGCCATCTTCGCCGCGTTGCCGGCCGCCGCCACCACGGAGGGCTCCTCGATGGCCATGGGGATCAGGTAGTCCCGGCCGTTGATGAGGAAGTTCACGGCCACTCCGAGGGGGACGGAGAAGGCGCCCACCACGTTCTCGATCATCCGGTCGGCCGTCTCCAGCCCCAGGGAGCCGGTGGACTGGAGGACCTCCACCTCCTCGTCGGTGAGGCCCGCAAACCCCTTCACGACCTCAGCCCTCTCCCTCGGGCTCAGCTTGTAGAACCCCGAAATCCGGGATGTCCCGCCCACGGTGATCCTCCTGGCACTCGGCCTGTGGGGAATCTGAAGAGGAAGATATATGAGTTTAACGGCTGATGGGGAGTTGGACGTGATATCTAGAGCGTGTTTCCATGCACCCAACAGGATCTTTTGTAACGAACAGCGACTACGATTCGGTCGTGTTCACCATTACTTCTCGTCCGCTTTCGACGACCAGTCTCTCAAGCATCCTCACAGCCTCTTCGTACTTGTTTCGGCAGGCCTCCGCGCTCTCGCCGAAGGCGATGACCTCCACGGGCAGCCCGACGCCGCGCCTGTACTCCCCGACCAGGGGCTTCATATACACCCCGGGCGTTGCCTTCGTGACCTCCGCGATGAGGGGGCTCACCTCGGACTCGACCATCGTCACCGTGATGCGCCGGGCCAGGCTGTGATAGCGGGTTTTCTCTTGGACCCTCCTCGCCAGGTGCTCCGTGAAGCAGGCCTGCACCTCCCGGGGCGGCCCCGGCATGGCCGCTATCAGCGTCTCCCCCACCTGGACGATGGTTATGGGGGCGATGCCCACGGGGTTGGGCAGGCACTCGGCCCCCTCGAGGGACGACGTCATGGCCGCGAAGTGGGGCGGGAGGGCGCTCACGGGCACTCCCCTCCGCTCCGATATCCGCTGGAGGATGGCCGGCTGGGCCGCTATCCTCCGGTTGGTGAGGCGGGAGAGGGCCTCCAGCGTCCTGTCGTCGGGGGTGGGGCCGAGGCCGCCCGTGACGAAGATGAAGTGGGGCCTCCGCCCGAGGGCCTCCCCCAGGACCGAGCGGATCCCGTCTGCATCGTCCCGGACGCAGGTGATCCTCTGGACGAGGGCCCCCAGGCGGGTGACCTGGTCGGCGATCCAGAAGGAGTTGGTGTCATAGACCCTCCCGTAGCACAGCTCGTCCCCCACGGCGACGATCTCAACCTGAACCGGCAACCTACTCAACCCACCGAAAGCCCCAAGGACCGGGCACTCCTAAGCCCTTCTCGTGGATATCCCTTTCTCCCGTCTCCCACCGCCCCCGTTCCAGTTCGCCGTCTCCACAGTCCGGCCCCCGCGTCCTCGGGAAAGTATTTATAAGCTGGTTGATTACTGGGGAGAGGCTTGTCGCGGCTGGGATGAGGAAGTCTTGTTTAAGCTGGTCACCCTGGAGGACACGGTTCGCATCCCCCCGGAGAAGTTCGGGGAGCCCATCGGGAAGGTGGGCTACGAGCAGCTGAGGGTCCGCTACGAGGGGATGGTGGACGAGGAGCTGGGCTATGTGGTGGCCGTCACCGACATCCAGGTGAACCCAGTGGGGAAGATCATCCCCGGGGACGGGGCCACCTACCACCGGGTCACCTTCTCCCTCCTCACGTTCTTCCCCATGGTCCAGGAGGTGGTGGAGGGGGAGGTGGTGGAGGTGGCCGACTTTGGGGCCTTCCTCCGGGTGGGGCCCATCGACGCCCTGCTCCACGTCTCCCAGATCCTCGACGACTTCATCTCCTACGATGAGAAGCACGGGTCCCTCTTCGGGAAGGAGACGAGGAAGAGGCTCTCCACGGGGGACCAGGCCAGGGTCAGGGTGACGGCCGTCTCCCTGGGGCGCGGCGTCTCCGGGAAGATCGGCGTGACCGCCAGGCAGCCCTTCCTGGGGAAGCTTGACTGGATCAAGATGGACCTGCAGCGGCTGAGGGGGAAGGAGGGCGAGGGGGAGGCGGGCACCGAAGGGGCGGGGGCCGAGAAGTGAGCGAGAGGGCCTGTCCAGAGTGCCACACGCTCTCCACCAAGTCCCCCTGCCCAAACTGCGGGGCCACCGGCTTCAGCGACGACTACTCCGGACTCGTCATTATCCTCGACCCCGAAAGGTCCGCCGTAGCCAAGGCCATGGGAGTGAAGGTCAAGGGGCGTTACGCCCTCCGCGTCCGGTGACGCTGAGAACCGGCGGCTTCCTCCAGTGAGAGAGCTTCAGTCGCCGTCCGAGACGAGAGAATCCGAGCGTGCCTGGCGAAGGCGATGAACCCGAGACCACCGGAAAAAGAGGGCGCATCAAAACCCCGTAGGCCGCCGGGCCGGGAGATGGTCACGCGGCGCCTCACCCCCGGGCTCCGCCGGAGACTGAAGGCCCCCCTGGGCCTCCTGATCCGGGGCTCCATCGACGAGACGATGGGGAGGCTGGGAAGGATGGTGGAGGATGAGGGGCCCCCGATGGTCGTCTCGGTGGGCGACCGGGTCTCCGGGAACATGACGGAGCACGGCATCCGGCCTCAGGTCCTGGTGGTGGACAACCGCGTCATGAGGGAGCCCGTCGAGCCGGTGCCGCTGGAGGCTCGCCGGACCCTGCGGGTGAGGAACCCCCCTGGGACGCTCACGGTAGAGGCGTGGGCAGTTATGCGGGAGGCTGTGGAGGGGGACGGTCCCACAAGGGTCCTGGTGGAGGGGGAGGAGGACCTCCTCACCCTGGTGGCCGTGCTCTGCGCGCCGGAGGGCTCTCTGGTGGTTTATGGCCAGCCGCGGGAGGGGATCGTGGTAGTGAAGGCCACCGAGGCGAAGAAGAGGGAGATCCAGCAGATAGTGGAGGCCATGGAGCCGGTTCCCTGAGGAACCTATCCCGAAATCTTCTGCACGGTTCTCTCAGATCAAAAGCCTTTTATCCCCCGGATTTTCTGGGTGGCAATCCAGGAGGTCTGGGTCTCCCTGCTGGGCGAGGCTCTGTCCGTCGTCACCTCACTGCTCTGGGCCGCCTCGACGGTGATCTCCGGGGAGGCCCTGAGGGACCTAGACCCGATTCGGGTGAACGCCGTGAGGACGGGGGTCGCCTCGGCCCTGATGCTGGCGATCGCCACGGCAGCGGGAGAGATGGGGAAGGTTGCGGGGGTGGACCTGCTCAGCCTCGGATTTGTGACCTCAGCCGCCGTCATCGGGTTCGGGGTCGGCGACACCCTCCTCCTGAAGGGCATGACCCTGATCGGGGTCTCCAGGTGCTACACCGTCGCCTACACGTATCCGCTGTTCACGGTGGCCATCGCCGCCGCCTTCCTGGGCCAACGCCTCGCCCTCAGGGGGCTCACTGGGGCCGTTGTCATCGTCTGCGGGATCATTCTGGTCTCGAGGGGGAGCAACGAGCATGCCCGGGGCGGGGGAGGCGGGTGGAGGGGGCTGGCCCTGGGGCTGGGCACGGCTGTCTGCTGGGCCGTGGGGACGGTCTTCGTGGACGCGGGCCTGAGGAACATGGACGTGATATTGGCCAACGCCCTCCGCTTCCCCCTCCTGCTGCTGTTCCTCCTCCTGCTCCCCAACCCGGAGAAGCGGAGCCTCAACCGGAGGAACGTGGCCCTGTCGTCGGCCACCGGGGTCCTCGGCATGGTGGTGGGCGGACTGTCCTTCATGCTGAGCCTCCAGCTCATAGGGGCGGCCCGGGCCACTCCCCTCAGCGCCTCCTCCCCGGTCTGGGCCTCCATAATGTCCAGCGTCTTCCTGAGGGAGAGGGTTGTGGCGAAGACGGTCGCCGCCTCGGTAATGGTGGTGGTCGGCATCTACCTGTTGACGCAGCCGTGACGGATCGACGGAACTCGGGCATTGTGAGAGGCTCTCAGTGGGCAGAGTGCTGGGGGGGCCTTTCGAAAGGTTAAAGTAGTCGGGGAGGCAAGATCAGCCGCACGGAAGGCTTTCCATGAAGGTCAGGGTCACCTCCCGGGTGGAGAACCCGCTGCTGAAGAGGACGGAGGTCGCCTTCGAGGTGGAGCAGGAGAAGGGCGAGGGGACCCCGCGACGCCTCGACGTGAGGAGGGAGCTGGCGGCGGCCCTGGGGGCGGGCTTGGAGCTGGTGTACGTGAGGAGGGTGGAGACGAGGACCGGGACCGCCACCGCCCTGGGCCAGGCAAACCTCTACCAGGCCCCTGAACAGGCCCAGCTCCTAGAGCCGAGGCGCATCCAGGCCAGGAACGCCCCGCCGGAAGAGCCCAAGAAACCGGAAGCGGCGGAAGAAGCCGCAAGGCCTAAAGAGGCGGGCGAGCCCAAACGGGAGGAAAAACCCAAGGAGGCACCCGAGAAGGCAGAGAAGACGGCCAAAGAGCCCGAGAAGCCGGAAAGGCCTCAGAGAGTAGAGCCGGCGAAGAAAGCGGGGAAGCCCAAGAAGGCGCGGGAGGAGGGGGAGGCCGGTGGCGGAGGAGCCTGAGGGGCCGAGGCCGAAGAAGAAGGCGAAGCCCGTCTCCAGCCACTACCAGATTGAGGGCGGGAGGGTGAGGAGGATCCTGCCCTTCTGCGAGCGGTGCGGCCGCGGCTTCTTCATGGCGGACCACGGCGACCGCTTCACCTGCGGACACTGCGGCTTCACGCGGTACAAGCCTCAAAGAAAGGCAGATGAGGGTCACGCGGGGTAGGACAGGGCCGGCGCCATCTCTTTTCTTCAGCCTAATCTGAGACCTTAGGGCTATCGACGGATCTTCTGAAGGTAGTCGGACACCTGGCTGAGGAAGCGCTCGGCGGCCTCCACAGTCCACCTGGCGTCGTCCAGGCCCAGGATGGGCCTCGGCGCGTAGTCGGCAGTCTCCCTTAGGCTCTTTGCGTCGGAGAAGTGGACGCCCAGCTCCCTCGGCAGCCTCCCCTCCTTGAGGAATCTCCGTCCGAACTCTCGGAGGGTTCCTTCGTGGGTCTTGGGGAACGAGTCTTCGGAGGCGAGGGCGGCCCTGGCCGCATGGAGTATGCAGTAGTAGGCCCTGGAGACGGCGTCCTCGTACTCCTCGAGTTCCAGCAGCTTCCTCGCGGCGCCCAGTTTTCTGTGGGCTTTCTCAAGGAGGTCATCCACCTCTGACAGCGTAGAGCACCTCCCCGTGCAACTGAACGCCCTCCTCCACGACCTCCCGCGCAAAGCTCAACCCCTCCCTCACCCAGGCAAGGAATTCTTCTCGGCTCATCACGACCACCGTGATGGGAACGGCTGAACCCAGGGAGATGGGATAAACTATCTCGTGTGCCCGCCTCCTGACCGCGGGGGCGTCGCCGTGCCCGATCAGGACGAGTAGGTCGATGTCGCTGTCGGGGCCGACGTCACCTCGGGCCGCCGACCCAAACAGCACCACGTCCGTGACCACGCCCCCCAGGCCAGAGGTTAACGCCTCGGACGCAACCTCAGCGACCATGAGGAGAAACCTCCCCAGGGGCACGTACCTCTCGGCAACCAGCCTCCTCACAGCCTCCCTGATCGCCTCGCTCCTGCTCAGATAGAGGCCCTCAGACACCAACCTGTCCAGCTCCCTGACGAGCCTCTCATCAAGCCTCGTCGGAACGGCCAAACCCATGCAGACACCGACAGAACAAGAGATTATACAATCGTATAAGAATTTCCATCGCCAAGAACGGACCGCAGCCCGTTTACAACACCAACTTCTGAAAATCGCTACAGGAGACGCTTGAAGTACTCAAAGCGCTGCCGGTCTTGGGTCCACCCTCGTGCCGTTCCGCCCGGACTGGGCATGAGGCCCTCGCGGCCTGTGTCACTTTTTTCTGAAGAGCTCGGTCACTTGCTTTATGTCCCTGTCTTGGAGGCCCCTCACGGTGGCGGCCAGGAGCCTCCCGGCGTTGTTCAGGTCGCTCAGGGAGATCACCTCGTTGGGGGAGTGCATGTACCGGTTCGGTATGGAGATGAGGCCGCTGACGGCGCCTCCCCTGAGTACCTGGAGGACCCACGCGTCGGTTCCGCTGGGCCCGGGGACGGGCTCGATCTGGTACGGTATCCCCTCCGCCCTGGCCACCTCCTCCATGAGGCTCCAGAGGGCCCGGGTGAAGTTCGCCCCCACCCCGATGGCCGGGCCCGCCCCGAGGTTGATCTCCCCCACGCGGGAGGGCTTCACCCCCGGTGCCAGGGCGTGGGCGACGTCCACCGCCACGGCGCACCAGGGGTGGATGTTGAAGCCTGAGACCTGGGCGCCCCTCGCCCCGATCTCCTCCTGGACCGTGGCCACCGCGTGGACCTTCACCCTCTTCGGGGGCTCCTCCGCCAGTAGCTCCAGGGCCTTGATGAAGGACACTACGGAGGAGGCGTCGTCGAAGCCGGCCCCCATCACCAGGCCATCCTCCTTCTCCTTCGGCTTACCCAGGCGGACGACGGGCGAGTCGAGGGTTACGACGCATCCTGGGCGGACCCCCATCTCGGCGGCCTCCTCCTTGTTCTCCGCCCCGAGGTCTATGTGCATGTCCGCGAGCTTCACGGCCTTCTCCTGCTCCGCCCTCTCCACCACGTGGACCGGCCTCGCCCCTATGGTCCCGGGCATCCACGACGCCGATTCCTGGCCCGTCCAGACCCTCACCCGGGCCCCGTAGACCACCCTGGGGTCCCAGCCCCCCACCTGGTCGAAGTAGGCGTACCCCTCCTTGTCCACGTGGCGGACCATGAAGCCGATCTGGTCGTAGTGGCCGGCCAGCATCACCGACCGGTCTCCGCCCCCCAGGGTCCCGATGACGTTCCCGATGACGTCCACCGAGACGCCGTCGCAGAGCCGCGAGAAGTACTCCGCGATGCAGCTCCGCCTCTGCTCCTCGAAGCCCGGGACCCCGGGGCGGTCCACGATGTCCTTCAGGACCGAGAACGTATCCAGCGGCAAACCGAGCACCGCATAAAACCCCACCAGAGAGCAGTTAAGTCTTCCGGCGGCCTGATAATTGAGAGCAGAGCCCAAGAAGTACACGCGCCGATGAGCAACCGCTCCAGTGGGCCTTTGGCCCTCGGGAATTCGAATCCCTCCCAGCGCCAAAAACCAAATTTACTGCAGGTTGACGAATTAAAATGACTTTTACAGGTAGGGCGCTGCCCGAAAGATTTATATTCCCACAATTAATGTGGGTGATTGTGTGTGGGTTTATTGGTTGAGGTGATCGTGGACGAGAGAAATAGGGTTACGCTGCCTAAGAGGGTGCGGGAGGAGCTGGGCATAGCAGAGGGCTCTGTGCTGGAGGTTGAGCGCAAGGGAGGGGCTGTTCTGTTCACTCCTAAGGTCCCGGTTAAGCGTCCGACGGAGGCTCTGTGGGGAATGGCGGCAGGCGTGCTTGAGGAGAGCCCCAAGAGGGTGGCCCGAGAGGCCGTGGGGAAGCGTTTAAGGCTGGTAAGATAAAGCCTTGAGGTTTGTGGAGACAAACGTTTTCCTATATGCGATAACCGCCCACCCGGAGTTTGGACCGACAGCGAGGCGGATTCTGGAGAGAATTGAGGATGGTGAGCAAACATTAACGTCAAGCTTAGTGGTGGCGGAGGTTTGCGCATGGCTTGAATACCATAAACTGGGGGACAAAATCGATGCCTTTTTCGGCGCAATGGAGTCTTACCCGAGCTTAAAGAAGTGTGAAACAACCTACGATGACGAGATTAAGGCCCAAGAGATGGGGTCACGATATCCGCACCTCGAGTTTTTCGACAGGGTGTACCTCGCCCAAATGAGAAGGCTTCAAATAGCCGAAATATACTCCAACGACAAAGACTTCGATAGAGTGAAAGGGGTGAAAAGAGTCTTCAAGTAGCCTCCTACCCTTGAAGGACCCACGTGCGGAGAAAAGTTCTTTAGGTGAATTCCAAGAAGACTGAAACGGACTGGTGCTACATCTCAGCCGTTGGCGAAGGCGATGAAACAGGCTCTCTTCGGCACCTCCGGGATCCGGGGCGTCGTCAACGTCGATGTCACTCCCATGCTGGCCCTCAACGTGGGCCTGGCGGTGGCTACCCACACCGGCTCCGGGGACGTGGCGGTCGGCCGCGACACCCGCACATCCGGCCCCATGCTGGAGAGGGCCCTCGTCTCGGGGCTCCTGGCCGGAGGCTCCGCCGTCCGCCGCCTGGGGCTAACCCCCACGCCAGCGCTGGCCTTCCTCACCAGGGAGCTCAAGGCGGACGCGGGGATCATGGTCACGGCCTCCCACAACCCGCCTGAGTACAACGGGTTCAAGCTCTTCCAGGGGGACAGCATGGCCTACAGTGAGGAACAGCAGGACCGGATCGAGGAGGTCATCCGGGGAGGCCTCTACCGGAGGTCCCCGTGGCAGGGCATCGGGAAGGTGACGGATGCCGACGAGGCCCACCGCTACCTGGAGTTTGTCGAGGGGGCCGTGAAGCTACGCAGGAGGTGGCGGGTGGTGCTGGACCCCGGGTGCGGGGCCACGTGCCACACTGCGCCAGCCGTCTTCCAGGCTCTGGGCTGCGAGGTGACCGCCATAAACGCCCAGCCCGACGGCCTCTTCCCCGGGAGGAGCCCCCTGCCCGAGGGGGAGGCCCTGGAGCCCCTCTGCCGTGCGGTGAGGGCGGTCCACGCCGACCTGGGGTTCGCCTACGACGGGGACGGCGACCGGGTATCCGTCGTCGATGAGATGGGGGAGCCTGTCCCCTTCGACCGGGCTCTGGCGGCCTTCGCGGCCCACGTTGTGGAGGGGAGCGGCGGTGGAACCGTGGTCACCCACGTGGAGGCCTCCATGTGCCTGGAGAGGGCGGTGGAGCCCCGCGGCGGCAGGGTGGTGAGGACGAGGGTCGGTGACGTGAGCGTGGCGGCGGCGGTCAGGGAGCACGGGGCCGTCTTCGGCGGCGAGCCCTGCGGGGCCTGGATCCACCCGCGGCACCACCTCTGCCCGGACGGGGTCCTCTCGTCAGTCCTCCTCCTGGGGGCCCTGGAAGAGGAGGATAAAAGCCTTTCATCCCTCATCTCCGAGGTCCCCAGCTACCCGATCCTCAGGGCCACAGTGGCCTGCCCGGACGGCGCCAAGTCCAAGGTCATGGAAGGGCTGGAGGGCTCCGCCTCCTCGCTCTTTTCAGGGGTCAAGGAGAGGCTGACCGTCGACGGGCTGCGCCTAACCCTGGAGGACGGCTGGATTCTCGTGAGGCCCTCGGGGACGGAGCCCGTCGTGCGGCTCACCGTGGAGGCCGACACCACAGAGGAGGTCAAAAGGCTTATGGACAGGGGCGTCAAGTGGGTGAAGAAGGAGGTCAAGGAGGTGACGGGGTGAAGGCGGTCGTCCTGGCCGCGGGGGAGGGGGTCAGGCTTCGCCCCCTCACCCTCACCAGGCCCAAGCACCTGCTGCCCGTGGGCGGGAGGCCGCTCCTGGAGCACATCCTCCTGTCCCTCAGGGGGGCCGGGCTGGACGAGGCCGTCCTCGTCGTCCACCACATGGCCGACCGGATAATGGGGTACTTCGGCGACGGATCCGAGTTCGGCCTGAAGCTGGAGTACGCCCATCAGCCCGGGATCCGGGGGACCGCCGACGCCATCCTCCCCGCCGAGGCCCACGTGGACCGGGACTTCCTCCTGATCTACGGCGACCTCCTCGTGACACCCGACGCGGTCAGGCAGGTCCTCCAGCTCCACCAGAGGGAGAAGCCCGCTGTCTCTCTGGCGGCGGTCCCCGCGGAGCACCCGGAGCGCTACGGGATCCTGAAGCTCCAGGGCAACCGCGTAGTCGAGATCGTTGAGAAGCCCAGCCCCGAAGAGGCCGCCGGCCACCCCGTGAACGCCGGCATCTACGTCCTCCCCCGGGAAATCTTCGAGAGCATAAGGCGGACGGAGGCCTCCCTGCGGGGCGAGTACGAGCTGACGGACTCCCTCCGCCTCCTGATCCGGGAGGGGCAGGTCGTCGCCGCCGCGCAGATCCCCCCCGAGGGCTGGCTCGATGTGGGGAGGCCCTGGGACCTGCTGGAGGCGAACAGGCGGGTGCTCGACCGGATGCGCCCCGGGGTCCTGGGGCAGGTGGAGGAGGGGGCCCACCTCATAGGCCCGGTCGGGGTGGAGGAGGGGGCGCGGGTTCGGTCCGGGGCGTACATCGAGGGGCCGGCCCTCATCGGCGGGGAAAGCGACATCGGGCCGAACTGCTACATCCGGCCCCACACCAGCATAGGCGGGGGCGTGAGGCTCGGGAACGCCTGCGAGGTGAAGAACAGCATCCTCATGGACATGGTACACATAGGCCACCTTACCTACGTCGGCGACAGCATCGTCGGCGAGGGCTGCAACCTGGGGGCGGGCTCCATCACGGCCAACCTCCGCCTCGACGAGGGGACGGTCAGGATGAGGATAAAGGGCGAGTTGGTGGACACTGAGCAGAGGAAGCTGGGAGTCATCCTCGGCGACCAGGTCAAGGCCGGGATCAACAGCCTCTTCATGCCAGGCGTCAAGGTCGGCCCCCGGGCGTGGATCGGCCCCAACGTCGTGGTCAGCCGAGACATCCCGCCCGACTCCCTCATACTCCTGAAGCAGGAAGTTGAGGAGAGGAAGAGGGGCAACCGGCCGTGACTCACGAAGGAGTATCACAACACGAATAGGGTCACCCTGGCAAACTGGCTTACGAAGGAGACGAGTCTCCCGGCTGAGACCCTGCCTCCAACACCGGGCGAGACCCGAAATAGATAAGTCCTGAAACGTGCAGAGTACTATGCGGGTGAGTTCAGTGTCGTCGGTGGCTCGGAGGTTCAACGCGGAGGTCGCCGCCCTCCAGGACAAGCCGGTCACGGTGGTGACGGTGGACGGGCGGACCTACAGCGGAACCCTGGCGGGCATAGACCCTGACACCCTGAGCCTCTGCCTGGCCAACGCCAAGGACGAGAAGGGCAACCCCTCGTACCGGGTCATCCTCAACGGCAGCGCCGTCGCCCAGATATCCGCCGTGGAGAAGCCCTTCGACCTCAGGGCCCTCTCCGAGAGGCTGGACAAGGTCTTCCCGACCATGGTGAAGCTCTACGAGGACAAGGGCTTCATCTGGGTCATGGAGAAGGTGAAGGTCACCCAGGAGGGCGTGGTGGAGGGGACCGGCCCCGCCGCCGAGAGGGTCCAGGGGGTCTACGAACACTTCGTCCGCGAGAAGAAGGGCTAGACGCGCCAAGGGGCCCCCGGCTCCTCCTCCGCCTCTTCCCCCGGGGGTTGGGTGACGATGCCGAAGGACCCTAGGATCCTCCGAGTCTCCTCCGCCGCCCTGTCCAGCCTGCCCAGGTCCACCCTGAGGTGGAGCATCTCGGAGACGACCCTGAGGGCTTCCCGCGCGGCCTTGGCGTCCGGATAGCCCGGGGTCTCCGCGAGGAGGCAGAGCCCCCTCATGCCCCGCAGCCCGCCCAGCCCCACGAGGAGCCCCGCCGCGCCGTAGATCCGCCCCTCTAGGACCTCGGCGCCGAGGCTCAGCGCCTTTTGGAGGGTCTCGGCGTCGGAGGCGGCGCAGTAGACCTTGGGGGTGGCGACCTCTCCCTCGCGTGGGAGGCCCCCCAGGGTTAGGATGTCTCGGCACCCCAGCTCCTGGGCGAGGTCTAGGACGCGCCCGCAGAGCTCGTACTGGCCGGCGCGGGTCTGGGCCTGGATGTTGCCATAGAGGAGGATG